>JAAUYK010076980.1_pt1 | contig 20855 bp, 17 predicted proteins | sample 7278021 | NCBI WGS metagenome assembly JAAUYK01 (sample SAMN14350223, study PRJNA611818) | marine sediment metagenome | isolation source: surface marine sediment (1.8m) | place: French Polynesia: Moorea | collected 2018-08
AAATAGCCATTGGTGAGGTTCTCACCATAGTGAATCTTGTGGGTCATGGCCGTCATGTCAACGGTACCGCCCCAGGGCTCAGCGGCGGTGTCACCGTCGATCGAGTAAGGGTTGTGGCAGGTAACGCAGTAGTCGATGTCCGTGCGTGGTCCGCCATGGAAGTTGATGATGTCGTGGCACGCGAAACAGGTGTTGTTGTCGACAATGCGCCGCTCGAACAGCGGATCGCCGCCCACCGGCACGAACGTCAGGATGCCGTTCGACGAAATCGGCGCCTGGCCGCGGATCTCGACTCCGATTCGGTGCGTCTTGGTCTCGTCATAGGCCGGGCCAGCCGGGTAGGCGGTCAGCGCCTGGGCGAACGTGTACTGGTAAGTGCCGTTGCCGTTGTCGACCCAGGTGCCCGACGTTGCGGTTTCGGTGTAGGCCTGCGCGTTCGGGATGCCAGCACTGTCGCGCGTCACGTAGGACTGCCATTCGCTCGAGCCGCCGCCAGAGCCGGGGGTGAGCTGCGCGAGCACGAAGCGAATGTCGCCGGCAGGCAGGCCGAACAGGCCCTGCGTCAGGTCGTTGGTCAATGCCAGCTCGACAACAGGCGCACCGCCGCCAGCGGGCACCGTGACGGTGGTTACTTCGATGTTGATCAGTTCCGCGGAATCAACCGGTACGCCCTGGCTCGGCCCCGCCGGCCCCGACGGACCCTGCGGCCCGGCTGGCCCCGACGGACCCGCTGGTCCGGTCTTGCCGTCGTCACCGCTGCAAGCGGCGAGCGAGACACCGAGTACTGCGATGGCCGCAACGCGGGCCCAGAAGTGTTTGAAAATCAACATCGTTGTTCACCCCGGTTATTGATAGCGGCGACGACAGAATAGCCGCAATTCTTTTCCTACTGATTACGAAGTCTAGTTAGATGCAGTCTAGCCCTGTATCGGGACCGACCGTCCGTGGCTTCGTACATCTACCTATGGAATTTTCAGCCGAAAAAGGCCGGGAGATTGCTGTCCCGGCCTCGGTTTTTTGCTCCCATTCGGTTGAATGGGACAGGCCCGAGGGCCCGCCCCAATAATCAATTTTTAGTTGGCTGCATCGATGATCGTCTGGCGACCCTCGGGGAACTCCTGCGGATCCCAGCTGTTCTGGTACGAATGGCCCTTGCTCGCAGCATCGGCGTGGCAAGAGACACAAGCCGTTGTCGTTGCGCCCTGGAGCACATCGTCGAGCTGGTTTTCCCACACTTCGCTACCAGCTTCGACAGTGGTCGCCATCGCCTGGGTCTGGTCTGGCTGTACGGCCAGGCTTTCTACGTGGCAGGCGTCGCAAGCATTGAGTGCACGCGAGTAGTCCGCCGAGTGGAAGTTGTGGTTCTGCAGCACCGGATTGCCGGTGCCGTCGTCCGAGCCGAAGACCGGCTGTTGACCTGTGCCCGGCCAGTTCGGTATCGCCGACTCGTCGGGACCGTAAGCGTATATGCCGCGGTTTCGATAAAGCACGTAGTGAGGCTGGCCGTCTACACCGGCGGAGTGAATACGATGCAACATCGTCTTCATCTCGAAAGTCTCACCCGATCTGCCGTCATAGGCTTCAGACGCGTCGACACCCATGCCAACACGGACACTCTTCTCGTTGGAGGCCGAGTTGTGGCAAAGGATGCACATGCCGACGTTGTCGATGCGGTCGCCACCATGCTGGTAGAGCGAGCCGACATGGCACGTCAGGCACTCGCCGTTGTCAACGATGTCGCGGCGCGCCATGAGCGGCGCGGCGCCATCGCCGACCGTCCACTCGTACGTTGGCGTCGCGGCCCGGACCTGAATGGCGGTAGCCGGATCAAGCGGACTCTCTACCCACGGCCTGCCCTGCAGGGCCACGATACCGCGTTCGGCAGTGACGCCCGCGTCGACCAGGATCGTGGTCGTCGCGACGTTACCCGCGCAGGTCGTGTTGTCGGTGGTCACATCCACAGCGAGCGCCTGGCCTGGCGCGCTGGTCGACATGCCAATGATGAAGTCGTCACCCTGGGCGTAGCTGCGAAGCATGCTGAGGTTGCTGCCAGGGTAGTTGTGGAAAGCCGGAGCGCCTGCGGCGACAGCGTCGTTGCACGGATCGACTCCAACGCCGTCGTAGGAAGCTGTCCAGGAGATCGCCAGGTTGGTTCCGTCATCTACAATGCCCGTGATCTGCCAGTCGAACTTCTCACCCTCGTCGACACTGACGTCGACACCATCAAAGATCGGACCACGCCTGAACGCCGGCGCCAGGCCGTTGTGGAAACTGACAACGGTTGCCGGCGCGATACCGCCATCATGGCAAGCGGTCGCACAATCTGCGTTTTCAGGATCGGCGATATTGTTGTGGAACGTCAGGTCCGGCGGACCGCTAAAGTCCCAACTATCCATGCCGCCGTGGCACGTGAAGCAGTTTGCGCCTGAGACCGTCATTGCATTCGCCGCGGCGAGTGCGGAACCGCCTGTGGCCGGGACGACATTGTCATCGTCATGGCAGACGCTGCAGTTCAGCATGTAGGTCGGATACGTGACGTCATAAGCATTGCCGCGGTCCGACACGAATTCACCATCCGGGAAGTTGTGCGAGTTGTGGATGCCGTGTACGACCCTGACGAGCCGCATATAGCTCGGCTCGTCGTCTTCCGGTGTTGCCGGATTGTCGGGTAGATGGCAAACCACGCAGGCGTCCGCACTCATCGGCGCGGAGTAGTGCCCGCCACGACGGGTGGGGGCAAACCGCCCAACCTCGCCGCTGGCGCCGTGGCACCCGGCGCACGATTCGTTGCTGGCCAGGCCGGCAAGCGGGATCGCTGCCGGGTAGTCGCCCACTGCGGCAACCTCCAGCTGGTTGAGCCCGGTCCGCAGGATGGCCAGGTAACGACCGTTCGTGCCGCCGAAGCGGGCCACGCCGTCGACAATCCTGACGCTGTAAGTGCCGTCACCGTTGTTGGAGAACAGGTTGGCAAGATCGGCCTCAATTTCGCCCGTCAGCGTTGTTCGCACAACACCGTCGAAGAAATAGGCGCGGAAGAACGTTGCTGCCGTCGCGGGAGCGCCGTCCGCCGTCACGCTGAAGCTGACGACCAGGTCCGCGCCGTCCGGGGTAACCGCGAAGTCAGCGAACGAGGCGATGTCGAAGACCTGGTGCGCCGCGGGCGCTGAGGCGACAGAGCCTTCGCTATGGCAGACGTTACAGCTTTCGAGGGGCGTTATGGAGGCTCCGGGTCCCGCAGGCCCTTCTGGTCCCGCTGGTCCGGTGGGTCCTTCAGGTCCAGGAGCACCGTCCGCACCGTTTTTGCCGTCGTCACCGCTGCAGGCGGCGAGCGACACACCAAGTACCGCGATAGCCGCAAGACGGCCCCAATGAGTCTTTGCACGCAACATTCTGATTCACCCCGATTTATTAGAGCGACCGTAAAAGATTTGCCGCTATTTTTCTTTACGTCAACCAGTCTAGACAGAGTCAAAACCGGTTACAAAAGCCGTTCGTAAAATACTCCGTATATCTACCTATAGAAAACTGAGGCAAAAAAAGGCCGGGAGATTGCTCTCCCGGCCTCAGTGCTTTGTTGATTTCGGTGTTACGGGGTGGGCCCGGAGGCCCGCCCCGCTAGCCGATTCTTAGTTAGCTGCGTCGATGATCGTCTGACGACCCTCCGGGAACTCCTGCGGATCCCAGCTGTTCTGGTACGAATGGCCCTTGCTAGCAGCATCGGCGTGGCAAGAGACACACGCTGACGTCGTTGCGCCCTGGAGCACATCGTCAAGCTGGTTTTCCCACACTTCGCTACCGGCTTCGACGGTCGTCGCCATCGCCTGGGTCTGGTCAGGCTGTACTGGCAGAGTCTCGACGTGGCATGCGGCGCAGTCGTTCAGCGTCCGCGGGTAGGTTGCCGAATGGTAGTTGTGGTTCGTCGTGACGTCATCCGAACCGAAGACCACCTGCTGGCCGGTACCTGGCCAGTTCGGTATCGCCGACTCGTCGGGCCCGAACGCGTAAATGCCGCGGTTCCGGTAGATCACGTAGAGAGGCTGGCCGTCCTCACCAGCAGCGTGAATCCGATGCAGCATCGTCTTCATCTCGTACGTCTCACCGGACCTGCCGTCATAGGCTTCGGACGCATCGACACCCATGCCTGCGCGCACATTCGCGTCGTTGGAAGCCGAGTTGTGGCAAAGGATGCACATGCCGACGTTGTCAATGCGGTTGCCGCCATGCTGGTACAGCGAGCCGACGTGGCAGTCGAGGCACAGGCTGTTGTCGACGATGTCGCGGCGCGCCATGAGCGGCGGTGCGCCGTCGCCAACCATCCATTCGTAGGTCGGTGTCATTGCCCGGACCTGAATCGCCGTAGCAGGATCAAGCGGGCTTTCTACCCACGGCCTGCCCTGAATGGCCACGATACCGCGATCGACTGAAGCAGCAACGGTGTCTACAGGGATGGTGGTCGTTGCGACGTTGGCCGCGCAGACCGTGTTATCAACGGTCACATCCACATCCAGGGCCTGGCCTGGCGCACTGGTCGACATGCCGATGATGAAGTCGTCACCCTGCGCGTAGCTGCGCAGCATGCTCAGGTTGCTTCCAGGATAGTTGTGGAACGCAGGAGCGCCTGCAGCGACGGTGTCGTTGCAAGGATCGACCCCGACGCCATCGTAGGAGGCCGTCCACGAGATCGCCAGGTTCACGCCGTCATCGACGATGCCGGTGACCTGCCAATCAAACTTCGCGCCTTCCGTGACACTGACGTCTTCGCCGTTGAAGATCGGGCCGCGCCTGAATGCGGGTGCCAGCCCGTTATGGAAGCTGACAACCGTTGCCGGCGCGATGGCGCCATCATGGCAAGCGGTGGCGCAGTCTGCCGTTTCCGGATCGGCGATATTCAGGTGGAACGTCAGGTCCGGGGGACCTGTGAAGTCCCAACTGTCTATGCCGTCGTGGCAAGTGAAGCAGTTTGCGCCCGAGACCGCCATGGCGTTCGCCGCCGTCAGCTCAGCCGGTTCGGCATGGCAGACTCTGCAGTTCGTCATGTAGGTCGGGTAGCTGACTTCGATGACCTCGCCATCTTCCTCCCAGATACCGCTGTGGAGGCCGTGGGTTACTTCCGCGAGGGACGCGACAGGCTGGCCGTTCCAGGGAGCCGGACCGCCGTGGCATACCAGGCATGGCTCGGCAACATCAGCGGCGGAATAGTAGCCACCGTGAACATCAATGCCTTCCGGGCCGTGGCAAGCGCCACATGCGTCGGCGCCAACGACCGGCGTCGCAAACGCAGGTGCCGGGAAGTCACCCCAGACGTAGATACGCGTGTCCCTTTCTCCGCCTATCGACACACGGAACAGGTAGCGATTGTTGCCCGCCGCCAGGTTTCCGTCTGTAATGGTGAAGCTATAGCTGCCGTCACCATTGTCGGTCAGAGCACTGAAGTCGTCGAGGATAGTGGCGCTGTCCGTTCCGTTCTGCCGATAGCCGCGTTCGAGCGAGTCGTAGCCTACGCCCGGCGCTCCGTCGACCGTCAGGCTGAAGGTGACCACGAGGTCGTTACCGTTCACCGCGAAGGCGACATTGCTGGCAGCCTCAATCGGTCCCAGCGCGTGCGCGTCAGGTGCAGACGCAAACGAGCCATCGTCATGGCAGACCGAACAACTTTCCAACGGTGTAATGGAGGCACCAGGTCCCTGAGGTCCTTCCGGTCCAGTCGGGCCAGTTGGGCCTTGAGGTCCAGGAGCACCGTCGGCACCGCGTTTGCCGTCGCTGCCCGAGCAACCGCCCAGCGCGAATGCCATCGCACTCACGACGAGGATTGACCAGGCCCAACGCTTAAAAAGATCGAACCGGTTCATTTGAAACTCCTCAGATTTCCACCGTGTTTAAAAACCCGAAACCCGCTTGTTTATGCATTAATTTTGGGCGGTGTCCCGGCATCTCGGCATAGGGTAGGTTTGTCACGGCCGAACAACATTGACAATTGTCAGTTTTGGCGGGTGGATGATGCGTGTGCGGGTCGCGCAGATCGAAGACGCCGCGGCATGTAAAAAAGGCCGGGAGATCGCTCTCCCGGCCTGTTTCAGAGCGGGGTGGGCCCGCAGGCTCACCCGCTAGAGGTTCCCCTCAATCTTCTAGTCACCTCCCGGGGGTGCGGAGGAGGTCCTGAACGAAGCGTGGCAGCTGCCGCACGCGTTCGGCTGATCCGTTCCGGGTTCGATCGTGACAACTTCGAAGCTATGGTCGGTGTTGTCACCCGCGATCGTAAGCCCGGCGCTGTCAACAAACCACGTGCCGCTCTTGGCCGTCTTGGTCATGTGGCAGGACGTGCAGCGACCCACCGGTCCCTCGCCCAGCAGGTAGTTCTCTGGAATGTGCGAGTTCTCGGGCAAGTATGGCGCCAGCGGCATGCCCGCGGCAACGCCACTGTGTGCCTTGACGGCCTGTTCGACCAGGTCCTCAGCGGCCATCTGCGCGGCGGCGTCCGGGGCCATGGCCATGCCGTTCATGTCAACGGTTCCGCCTCTGCTGGTGTGATACACCGCGACGTCTTCTTTCGTCAGTGTGGCGAAAGGTCCGAAGCTGGCATGGCAGCTCAGGCAGCGCACGTTGGACATCAGCGCGTTGCCGTTATTGCCAAACAGGAACTCGTTGCCAGCAAAGTCGCCCGTCGTGAACTGGAACGGTCCGCCACGGCCGCTGTGCGGCGAATGGCAGTCGTTGCAGGCGAGCTTGTCGTACGGGTTGTCGGCATGCGCCGAACCGATGTAGCTGTTCCACTGCTGGCGATGCTTCTTCGGCAAGCCGTTCGGCCAGTTGCCGGGTTTGGCGAGGAAGTAACCTTCCGGTGCATCAACGGCATCCCAGTCCAGCGTATGCAGGCCGGCGACAAAGTTGCCGTCGAACTCGGCGACGTCAGCGCGCCATGGGAAACCGAAAGCGCCATCGATCGGGTCGGAACCACGGTTGTGGCATGCGCCGCAGATCTCGGTCGCAGCTTCGGCCGTCATGTGATCCGGGTTCATGATCTTGTTCGGATCACCGCCGCCGGCGATGTGGCTGCTGCCCGGTCCGTGGCACTTTTCGCAACCGATGCGATAGTCAGCCGCGGCGTACTGGGTGACCAGGCCGTCAACGGCTGTCAGCGTCAGGCCAACTTCGTGGCAGCCCGAGCACTTCTTCGAGTAGGCTCGTTTCTGCTCGTACCACTCCCACGGATGGTAGGAAACCCATTCCAGGGTGCGCTGGTTGAACTGGATCGGCAGCGTCAGCATGTCTTCGCACGTCTGCGTCGTGTCCCAAGTGATGAACGCCGGTTTCGGGTTCTTCGGGAACGTGCCTTCCGGGTTGAGCGGCGGGCACGCTGCGTCGTCGGCAATGCTGAACATGTAGCGCTGTTTCCAGGCGCCGTGGATGTCCGTGGCCTCACCGCGATCCTGCAATTCGGCGATTTCACCGGCCTGGGTACCGGGGCCGCCATACGTTGCATACACGGGAACGACGAGGTCTACGGCCTCATCGGGTACACCATTGGTGTCGACGTCGAACAGCACGTCAAAGCTCAGGTCCGGAGTGTTGTTGCAAGTCCGGATCCAGGTGCCGTGGCTTTCCTGACCCTTGGTCGCCGGTTCGCCCGGGATATTGGAAAGAACGCCGGTATCGAACCAGGCACTGCAAGTACCTGCGCCAGGGTCATCCGGCCAGCCGTTCATGTCCATTTCGACCAGTGAGCGTTCTACGACACGGTAGTGTCCGGAGCTCATCCAGGCATCGGCCAGTCCACCGGAGTGGCAGAGCATGCAGGTATCGCTCGATGCGAAAGTGGCGCCCGGGTCGGGGCCGCCGGACAGTTCGATAGAGACGACATCACCCGGTGTCACCGACTCGCGGGTGTCGCCCGGCATCAGGCTCGAGCCTGCCGGTGGCGTAACCGACAGGAATTCGCGAACGACGGCGTCGATCGTGAATGCGCCGGTCGCATCCGTCACTACGTCGGCACTGCCAGGTGCCGATACGGTTGCGCCTTCAACGGGTGAGCCGTCTGGTGCAAGCACCGTTCCGGACACCGCGCCGGGCACCCCGCTGAGCGAGATCGCCACGTCGGAGGTCAAGCCGCCGGCGACGTTCACCGACATCACGGTATCCGTGACTGCTGTGCCGGCAATGGCTGCCGTGACGTTATAGACGCCAATCGGAACGTCGGCCAGCACGGCCACACCGTTGGCGTCCGTGTCGACGCTTACCGTTGCCGGTTCGGTCGTGACGGTAGCGCCAACGACGGCGACACCGCTTGACGTTACCGTTGCGCTGATCGTGCCGGTGTCGACGGGATCTCTGCCGTCGTTGCCGTCCCTGCCGTCGGCACCGTCTTTGCCGTCGCTGCCCGAACAACCGCTGATTGCCAGCGCGCCCACGACGAGCATTGACCAGGCCGAACGTTTGAATACTTCGAACCGGTTCATTATCTACTCCTGGGTAATGGATGTTGCGTGATTCCGAAACGGCGTCGTGGTCATTGTTATCAGGCGCAATTCCGGCATTCGGACATAGCCTAGGGAGCGAGGGTCGGTGTGACACTGACATTCGTCAGTTTCGGGGGCTTTTTCCCACGTGGATGATGCGTATGTGCATAACGTGTAGCGAGAGCGACGGGAGCACGATCAACGGCTTACGCGCCCGAACTGACAAACGTCAGTTTTGGCTAGGTACAAACCACGAAGAATCGGCGGCAACTGGCTATCGAATACCGACCCTGAAAACGTTAAAAAAAACAAAGGGGGAAACCAGGGTCCTATGAGTTGTTCGAACCGCCATTGTCCGTTCTTCAAATTCGAAGCTGACGGCGCGCACATCGCCGACGACGCGCTGGCATGCGTGGTTGACGATTGCACCCATGTGGTCAAATTTGACCATGGAGAGGTTTTGTTCATGCAGGGTCAACCGAGTTCAAACCTCTTCGCGTTGACCGACGGCATGGTGAAGATCTGCTCCAACACGGCGGACGGTCGGGAGCAGATTGTCGGCCTGAGTTCCCCGAGCAACCTGCTGGTTGGTCTGCAGTCTCTCAATGAGGATCGCTATGCCTACACGGCCGTTGCGGCGACCGCGGTCACAGCGTGTCGCATCAATCACCATGCGATGCTGGCCAAAGTGCGCGAACACGGCAACGTCGCCGTGCGGCTGATCGAGGCCATCAATGCCCAGCTCGCACACAGCCGGGCACTGATGGAGGTCATGGGTCACCGCTGCGCGGCGTCCAAGATCGCTGCGTTCATCCTGCTCATGACGCCGAAATCGACCAATGGCAACGGCAACTGCAACTGCCAGGTGGAAATGCCGTTCTCGCGCGTCGAGATGGCCGGCCTGCTGGGCCTCAGCGAGGAGACCGTGTGCCGCTCGATGGCCATGATGAAGCGCATGGAAGCGATTTACGCGCCGCGCGGGCGCGTGGAGATCCGGGACTGGGACCGCCTGCAGGCGATTGCCGATGAATGCTGCGGCGGCCAGATACTGAACTGAGCGCCTGTGGCGTCTACCTATTGGCCTCGCCGGCCCCCTGTGGCACATAGGTGCGGGTTAATTCAATTCTGTTCATAATCCGTTAATGCATGGTCGTGTATACAGGACCATGGGACAGGGTGTATTTCAGCAGGAAGGGAATGTCATGAAGAACTTCTATCGAACTGCAGCATCTCTGATGCTCGGTCTGTTCGCCGCATCGGCGTTCGCCCAGGATTTCGACGCCATCGTTGAAGACTGCAACGGCTGCCACGGCGACGACGGCGTCAGCCAGTGGACCGACATGCCGACGATCGCCGGAATGCCGGAATTCGTCCATGCGGACGCATTGTTCATTTACCTCGACGGGGCGCGGCCCTGTGCCGAGAGCGAGTACCGGCAGGGCGACACGAGCCGGCCGGCAAAGACAATGTGTGACGTTGTCGCCGAACTCGACGAGGGCACCTTGGAGGATCTTGCGGCCTACTACTTTGAACTGCCGTTCGTGCCTGCCAAGCAGGACTTCGACCCGGCGCTGGCCGAGGCTGGCAAGGCCGTCCACGACAAGCAGTGTGAGAAGTGCCACTCCGATGCGGGAACCAACCCGGACGACGAGGCAGGCATCCTCGGCGGCCAGTGGATGGGCTACATGGAAACGACGATGGCCCAGTACCTGGCTGGCGAACGTGAGCAGCCGAAGCAGATGCAAGACAAGATGAACGAGCTCACGGACGACGACGTCAAGGCATTGCTGCATTTCTACGCCGCGCAGCAGTGAGCGCGGAAACAGCCGGGATAGACCTCGACAAGCTCTTCGCGTCCATCGATGGGATGGATGCGGAGGGCTTTGTCAGTTTCCTCACTGAAGACGGGACCTTTCGCTTTGGCTCTGCTCCGCCGGTGGCGGGGCGCGAATCCGTACAGGCCGCCGTGGGCGGCTTCTTTTCGTCCATTGCGGGGCTGCGCCACACGCTGCAGCGCGTCGTCACCCAGGACGACGTGATCGTGTGTGAAGGACAGGTGACCTACACACGCATCGACGGCAGCGATATCACGCTGCCATTCTGCGATGTCTTCGAGGTCTCCGGTGGGCTGATTTCCGCCTACCTGATCTACATGGATATTGGCCCACTCTTTGGCGATTCCTGATCTTCCCGGACGCGCAACAGACCTTCGGGAAACCCCAATAGATATAAGGCGCCCAGCGGGTTACTAACAGTTCCTACCGCAATATTTTAAAGGGGCGCGACATGCGCGCAGGCGTTCGACTAACGTTCGTATCGGTACTATTGACCACGGTGGTCGTGCTGCTCTTCCTGGGCACCGCACAGGCTCAGGATATCGACTGCATGGAATGCCACGAGGAGGTCGTGTTCGACTCTCCGGCGCACCCGGACGTCGAGTGCCATGAGTGCCATACGAATGTCGGGCCCGAGCATGAGGACGCCGACCTCGAGCCGCTAACCGACGAAGAGAGTTGCGTTAACTGCCACTCGCGCACGCTGCGCGAGATCGGCCGCAGCGTCCACAAAGGCGAAGCGGCCTGCGGCGACTGCCACGGCGACCCGCACCAGATTCACGAAGTTGCACACCTGCACTCGGCTACGTCGGCCGCTAACCAGATACAGACCTGCGGCGGCTGCCATGACACCGAAGAGATGCCGCTCGAGCTGTACGTCACGAGCGAGCACGGCCGCGCAGTGTTGCTTTCCGGTCTGGCGTCTGCCCCGGGTTGCAGCGACTGCCACGGCGCCCACCGCATCCTCGCAACCGACAACGACCGCGCGCCCACCGCGCGCGGTAATTCGCCCGAGATGTGCGGCAACTGCCACTCGTTGCTGTTCGACGAATGGCAGACCATGAGTGCCCACGGCCTCGTCTGGCAGGAGAACGAGGAAGTCCCGGTCTGCACGCACTGCCATGCCTCGCATGACGTCGTTGATCCTACGACCGCGGCGAGCCGCATTTCGTCGCCCGATAACTGCGGTGGTTGCCACGAGGAATACCTGACCACGTTCCGCGATAGTTTCCACGGCAAAGCCACGAACCTCGGCATGTCGACCGTCGCCGTATGTGCCGACTGCCACACGCCGCACAAAAACCTGCCGGCGTCGGACCCGCGCTCGAGCGTGCATCCCGACAATCTCGTTGCAACCTGCGGTACCTGCCACGACGATGTCACACCCAATTTCGCGAGCTTCCAGCCGCATAACGACCCGACAAATCCCGACGATCATTTCGGTGTCTATGTCGTCTGGCTGTTCATGACCAGCCTGCTGATCGGCGTCTTCGCGTTCTTTGGTATCCACGACCTGCTGTGGCTGCAGCGGTCCTGGGTCGGCCTGAAGCGCGGCGAATTCGATGCCGAGAAGGCGACCACCAGCGGCCAGTGGGTCCGTCGCTTCAACAGGACGAACGTTCGCACACACGCTGTGATCATCACGACTTTCCTGACGCTGGCGCTGACCGGCCTGCCGCTGAAGTTCGATTCGGCGCCCTGGGCGCAGACCCTGATGAGCATGCTCGGCGGCATCGACATGGCGCGCGCGCTGCACCGCATCGCGGCCATCGGCACATTCGGCTACATGCTGTTCCACGTCGGCAACGTGGCCTGGCGCTGGCTCGTGAACCGCGAAAAAGGCATGTTCTGGGGGCCGAACTCGATGACGCCGCAGCCCAAGGACGTCAAGGATTTCGTCGCCAACATCAAGTACTTCCTTTATCTCGGCGAGCGGCCGCAGGGCGACCGCTGGACGTACTTCGAGAAGTTCGACTACCTCGCGGTCTTCTGGGGTGTTGCCATCATCGGCGTCTCCGGCCTTGCGCTCTGGCTGCCGGGGCTGTTCACGACGTGGCTGCCTGGCTGGACGCTGAATGCGGCCCACGTCATCCACAGCGACGAGGCCCTGTTGGCAACCGGGTTCATTTTCTTCTTCCACTTCTTCCACTCGCACCTGCGTCCGGAGTCGTTCCCGATGGATACCGTGATCTTCACGGGCAAGATGCCGCTGGAGCGCTTCATGCATGATCGGCCGCTCGAGTACCAGCGGCTGGTGGATAGCGGTGAACTCGAAGATTACATGGTCAAGCCGCCGACACCGGCACAGCTACGCCGCGCGCACTTCTGGGGCGGCCTGGCGCTGGTGATCGGCATCGCGCTGGCGATTGGTATTATCTGGGCATTGCTGAGCCACTAAGAACAACAAAGGGGGCGAGCTATGCTCAAGAACTTCCTGGGGTCGATCACCCGCAACGCGACCAGCCTTGCGGGGACGGCCCTCGCGCTGGCGAGCATCATCCTTATCGTCTCGCTGTTCTTTATGCAGCAGATGGGATTCGAGGGTGGCCCGTACCTCGGCATCCTCACGTTCCTGATCCTGCCGATGCTGGCGATCGTGGGGCTGATCATGATCCCGATTGGCAACCTGATGTGGCGCCGCAAGATCCGCAAGACGCCAGAGGGCGAACACGTGCCCGCATTGCCCGTGTTCGACCTGAACAAGCCGCACACGCGCAAGTGGACGCTGATCTTCGTCGCGATCACCGTGGTCAACGTCGTGATTCTCTCGGGGGCCACTTACACGGGCATTCACCACATGGAGACAACCGAGTTCTGCGGGCTCGCCTGTCACTCGGTGATGCATCCCGAGCACACTGCGCATGGGCTGGGGCCGCACTCGCGCGTGTCCTGCGCGGGCTGCCACATTGGTCCCGGCGCGGACTGGTTCGTGAAGTCGAAACTCGACGGCGCCTGGCAGCTCGTGTCGGTCAACCTGGGGCTCTATCCCAAGCCGATTCCAACCCCATTGCACGACCTGCGCCCGGCGCGCGATACCTGTGAGCAATGCCACTGGCCGACCAAGTTCGTCGGCGACCGGCTCGAGGTCATCAAACATTACAAGGAAGACGAGGCCAATACTGAGCTGACGACCGCGCTGCTCATGAAGGTCGGCGGCGTCAACCTCACCGAGTCCCACGGCATCCATTGGCACGTCGATCCGGAACACCAGATCCGCTATCGCTCCGACGAAACCCGCGAGGAGATTTACGAGGTCGAGTTCACCGATGTCGACGGATCGGTCAAGCACTTCACCGACCGGCGCGCCCCCGAGGAGGGTGGCCGATGGCGCACCATGGACTGCGTCGACTGCCATAACCGGCCTGCGCACAACTACCAGTCGGCGCGCAACGAAGTCGATAGCGCCATTGCCGAGGGCCGCATCGACCGGTCGCTGCCGTTCGTCAAGCGTGAGGCAATGCGCGTCATCCAGGAGAAGTACTCGTCGCACGACGATGCGCGCGCAGTCATGACGGACGAGCTCAAGCAGTTCTACGCCGAGAACTACCCGGATATGGCCGATGCGAACGCGGATGCGATCGACGCAGCTGCGACGGCTCTCGGCGACATCTACGCGGCGAACGTGTTCCCGAGCATGGAGATCTGGTGGGACACCTACCCGAACCACATCGGCCATACGCAGTCAGCCGGTTGCGAGCGCTGCCATACGCGCCGCATGCGCACCGCGGAACGCGAACAGATCGACTCTGAGTGCGAGACCTGCCACGTGCTGCTCGCGGAAGAAGAAGAAGATCCGCAGATCCTGTCGATACTTGGCGGGCAATGAGCTTACTGAGACCTGCCAACTCCGCATCGAGGCAGCTCCTGTACGAGCTGCTGAGCGGTGGTACGGGTCTCGTCCTGGCGCTGTTCATGTGGGGCCACATGGTGTTCGTGGGGTCGATCCTGACCGGCAGCAAGGGCTTCAACTGGCTCGCCGAGATGCTCGAGATCTACTTTATTGCGCAGCCGACGGTCATCGTGATCTTCACGCTGTTCCTGGTGCACGCTGTGCTCGCCGCGCGCAAGATCCCGGCGCAGCTTGCGGAAAGGCGCAAGATGGTCGAGTTGGGCAAGGGCCTTAAGGGCGCCCACGAAGAGTCGATCCTGTGGATCTGGCAGGTGCGCACCGGGATGATCGTGCTCGTGCTGGGCAGCTTCCACCTGGTCCTGATGGCCATCGATGTGTTGACGCCGCTGTGGGGCGAGCGTATCGGCATCGAGGCCGTCACGAGCCTCGAGCGCGTGCAGGCCGGGCTGTGGCTGCCCTATGCCATCCTGCTCATCTGCGTGGAGTTTCACGCCAGCATCGGTCTGTATCGGCTGGCCGTGAAATGGGGCGTGTTTGCGAAACTGGGGCGTAGCACCCTGCACACGATCGAGCGCGTCATCCTGTGGCTGTTCCTCGGCCTCGGCTTTGTCATTCTGCTCGTGCTGGCGGGCGTCATTCCGCCGCCGCTCGCGTTCCTGGTGGGAGGCGTCACATGACGTCCCGAATCACGAGCACGGATGTCCTGGTCATCGGCGGCGGCCTTGCCGGCGAACGCTGCGCCATAGAAGCTGCGGCCGCCGGTCACGACGTATTGATCCTGTCGCTCGTGCCTCCGCGCCGCAGCCACAGCTGCGCGGCGCAGGGCGGTATGCAGGCCGCACTTGGCAATTGCGTCAAGGCAGAAGGCGATAACCCGGACGTGCATTACCTCGACACGGTGCGCGGTTCCGACTGGGGCGCCGACCAGAAAGTCGCGCGCGTGTTTGCCGACAACGCGCCGATTGCGGTGCGCGAACTGGCGCACTTCGGCGTGCCGTGGACACGGGTCAAGGGCGGCAAGAACAGCTACTTCATCAAGGGCGAACGCGTCGAGATCGAAGAGGCGCTCGAGAATGACGGACTGATCATGCACCGCGACTTCGGCGGCACGGCGAAATGGCGGGCGTGCTATGCCGGAGCCGGGACGGGCCACTCGGCCCTGTTCGCTGTCGATGCCGAGGTGGTGCGACTGGGCGTCACGGTGCGCGACCGCGCCGAGGCGGTTGAACTGATCCACGACGGCAGCCGTTGCTACGGCGCGGTATCCCGCTGCCTGCGCACGGGCGAGCACTCCGCGGTTCTGGCGAAGGCCACCGTGATCGCGACCGGCGGGCACGGCCGCATCTACGGTCAATACACGACCAACGCGACCATCAACGAAGGCATGGGCGCGGCGATCGCGCTCAACACGGGGGTCGTGCCGCTCGGCAACATGGAGGCCGTGCAGTTTCATCCAACGGCGCTGTCCCCGAGCGGCATTCTCGTGACGGAAGGCTGCCGCGGCGACGGCGGTTACCTGCTCGACAAGGACGGCTACCGCTTCATGGTGGACGCCGAGCCCGAAAAACAGGAGCTGGCTTCGCGCGACGTGGTGTCACGCCACATGGCGCAGCGCATGCGCGATGGCTTCGGCGTGGAAACCAAGCACGGGCCCCACCTGTGGCTCGATATCCGCCACCTCGGGGACGAGCACCTGCGCACGAAGCTGCGCGAGGTCTGGGAGATCTGCCGCGACTTCGTCGGCCTCGATCCCGCGCTGGAACTCGTTCCCGTGCGCCCGACCCAGCATTACTCGATGGGCGGCGTGCGCGTTAATGCCGAGGGCGAGGCTTACAACATGGCCGGCCTCTTCGCGGTCGGCGAGGCGTCGTGCTGGGATATGCACGGGTTCAACCGCCTGGGCGGCAACAGCCTGGCCGAGACGATCGTTTCTGGCAGGCTGGTCGGGCGACGTATCGCGGAGACGATCGGCAAGGGCGGCGTCGAAGCCGAAACACGCTATGCCAACGAGGCGCTGCAGAAAGCCGAAGACCGCGCAGCCGAGCTGCTGGCGCGCACCGGCGACGGTCCGGGCGCCTATGCCGTTCGCGACGCGATGGCCGAGATCATGATCGGCAAGGTTGGTATCTTCCGCAATGGCGACGAGCTGGAGCAGGCCGTTGGCGAGCTGCACCAGCTGCTCGACGACTGCGACCGCATCGTCCTGCGCTCCAGGGCGCCCGGCATGAACCCGGAGCTGTCGTTTGCGCTGCGCATCAAGAGCATGGTGCGACTGGCTTACATCACGGCGATAGGGGCGCTGGCGCGCACTGAGAGCCGCGGAGCACATTTCCGGACCGACTTTCCGCTGCGCGATGACGCCAGCTGGCTCAATCGCACGCTGGCGCGCTGGTCCGAGACTGCTACGGAACCGGACCTCAGCTATGAGCCCGTCGGCGAGCTCGACGTCCCGCCCGGCCACCGCGGCTACGGCGCCGATGAGCGCATCGAGATGGAGATGACGGTCGAGGACTACAACCGGCAGGTCGAGGAAGCGCAGCGCGCCGCCGGCAAGCTGCCCATGGAGGGAATGCTGTGAGTGACCCAGGCCGGCGGCTGATATTCGAGGTCTTCCGCTTCAACCCGCAGGACCCCGACTCGAAGCCGCACATGCAGACCTTCGAGATCGAGGAAGTGCCGTACATGTCCCTGTTCATGGCGCTCAATGAAATCCGCGAGACGCTCGATCCCAGCCTGCAGTTCGACTTCGCCTGCCGGTCTGCAATCTGCGGGTCGTGCGGCATGATGGTTAACGGCGTACCGGCGCTCGGCTGCCGCACCCAGACCTCGGACCTGCCGAACGTAATCCGGCTGCATCCCTTGCCGGTCTTCAAACTCGTTGGCGACCTGTCCGTGGATACCGGGATCTGGTTCCGCGAGATGGCCGAGAAGAGCGAAGCCTGGATTCATGCCGAGAAGGCGTTCGATCCGGAGGCCCAGGAAGACCGCATGGACGACGAGCTGGCGCAGCAAATCTACGACAGCGACCGTTGCATCGAATGCGGTTGCTGTGTCGCGTCCTGCGGCGTGGCGAATGTCCACGCGGAGTTTGCCGGCCCGGCAGGCCTCAATCGCATCGCCCGGTTCGCAATGGACCCGCGCGACACTCGCGATGACGACGAGTGGTTTGAAGTAATCTCCAACGAGAACGGCGTTTTCGGCTGCATCGGCATGATGGCCTGCCACGACGTGTGCCCGAAAGAGCTGCCGTTGCTCGAGGTGTACGCCTACCTGAGGCGCAAGGCGCTATCGACCGCCTTATAGCCCGTGTTCGCTGCAGGTGATCGTGGCGTATTCCGTGATGAGCCATTTGCCGTCGACCAGGTCAGCCAGGTACCAGCCGCACTCGTGGCCGATGTTGCCGCCCGAGTAATAGTCGCGCCACTTGGCCTTGAATGACGCCGTCGCGGGATTTAGCAGCTCGAACTGCAGGTCTGCGAGCTCACTGCGAATCCAGCCCTCTATCTTCCACTCCTCGAGCGCCTCGGTCATCCATTGCAGGCTGTTGTGCGCGCCGGGCTGCTCGCCGTGCACGTGCACCGTTTCCGTAAAGTGGCCCGCGATCTCGGCGGCCTTCTCCCACGGCTTGTCGAGATACAGCGGGGCGTATTCCGACGTGTACCAGTCGTCAGCTGCCAGTACGGGAGACTCGTCCTCGGCGATTGCGACGAGCGGGATCAGTAAGGCCGCTGCAAGAAGTCGCATCATTCGTCCGGCTCCGCCGGAGATTCGGCCTTTTTCTCGGCGAGCCGTTTCTGGATTTGTTCGAGCTGCTGTTTGCGCCTGCGCACCTGCATCCCGTGTTCGGACAGGATGTAGATAAGCGCCAGGACGAGGACAATGATCAGGAACCAGAGCATGGCGCGAAGGTTACCACGTCATCGCCGGCGAGAAATTGCTGCGCTGCGCTCGCAAAGACGGTCGTGGCGGCTAGTCCGGGTCCCAGCTCGCGTAGTAGTGCACGAGGGCGTCGATCTTGTCCTGGTCGAGCAGCCGCAGCTTGTCCGACATGATCGGCACGAGCGTCTCCCGGTCGCCGGTCAGGTAGGCGCCGAGCGCGAGCCTGAGGTAGGCCCCTTTCTGGCCGTTGAGCGGAATACCGAGCGCGTCCTCGACTTTCTCGTCCGTGGGCAGGACGTGGCACTGCGCACACAGGTCGTTATGGATGATCTCGCCAACGGCCGCCAATTGCCGGTCAAACTCTTCGTCCGTCGACAGTCGCGGCATGGCTGCGTAGTACTCGGCCATCTCGACGATGTCGTCGTCCGACAAGGGTGCAACGGCATCGCACATGACCGGCACGCCGACACATTTGCGGGCGCCGTCCTTGTAGGCGTACGGGGCTTCCTCCAGGTGTGCCGCCGGGGTGCCCGCGATGATCGGCACGTAGTCATAACCAACGCCAGCGCCGTCTTCGCCGTGGCAGGCGGCGCAAACCTGGATGTTGGCGGGTTCGGCGTTTGCAAACGCTGCGGCAAGAACCAGGAACAGCAGATTGCTTCGCTGCGCTCGCAATGACCCGCTGCGATTCTGTACTGCCATTTCTCTCTCCCTTTACGCTACGGCGAGTTCGCTCAGTGCTCGCAGCGCATCACGCCGGCTGATCTGGCCGACCAGCCGGTTGTTTCTCAGCACCGGGAAGCGCCGGTACCCGGAATCCAGGAACTTCTGCGCGAGATCGACGATATTCATCTCGGCGTCGACCGACTCGACGGCCGCTGTCATGTAGTCGGACACGGGGCCGCCCCAGTCGCCGTAGTAGCCCGCGTTCAGGGCAACCTTCATGCAGTCGAGCTCCGACAGCATCCCGACGAGATCGCCCTTGTCGTCGACGACCGGCGCGCCGGCGACGCGGCGATGCACCAGCTCGTGAATGGCGTCCATGATCTCCGTGTCGGGCTTGAACGTAATGAGTTGGCCCGCCATGTAATCGCGAACCAGGCATGATTTCAGATTCATTGGTCCCCCTCCTTCTGGCACTTGCCGCTACCGCTGCAAAGCTCGCAGCCACCGCCATTGAGGCCGCCGCAACTGCCGCTGATCGGCTTGCGGCCGTTCATCACGCCGACGGCCATGGCCGCAATGACGCCAAGCATCACCGCAAATGTAATAAAGACTGTTCCAATGATCGTCATGTGATGTCTCTCAGTTTTGCAAACGCGGCAGTCTGCCGCTCCTCGATGCCGTCTTTCGTGCGGATCAGCATCAGCACGGCCAGTTGTTCGCGTTCGGCAAACGCCATGCCCTCTTCGGGACCCATGACCAGCAGCGCGGTAGCCAGCGCGTCGGCGCGCGCTGCAAGCTCGTCAACGACCGTCACCGATGCCAGCGTGTGCGTTACCGGCCGGCCCGTGCGCGTGTCGATCGTATGTGAGTATATTTTGCCATCCGCCTCGAAAAAATTTCGGTAGTCGCCCGACGTCGCCATGCCCACATTTGTCAGCTTTACGACCGTATGTGGGCGGCGTTGGTTCGGCAGCGGCGCTTCGATGCCGATGGCCCAGGGTTCGCCCTTCGCATTCTGCCCGCGGACAATGAGTTCACCGCCGACCTCGACCAGGAAATTTTCGTAACCGATCGAGGCCAGCAGCAGACCAACCTGGTCCGCCGCAAAACCCTTGCCGATGGCCGACAGGTCGAGCATCAGTCCCGGCAGGTCTTTCCTGACGAGATAGCGGTAACAGTCCGTGTGCAGGTTCTCGTAGCCCGTGACTTCAAGCAAAGTCGCTATTGCATCGTCGCCAGGGGGCTCGTCGATCAACTCCCCGGGGCCGAAGCCCCAAAGGTTGACCAGCGGACCCACCGTGATGTCGAAGGCGCCGTCGGTGAGTCGGCTGAGCGCTTGTGACGCTTCGATCTTCTTGCACAGGTCGGCCGAGACCTGTTGCCACTCGACAGATTCGCTGGCATTGAACAGCGACAATTCGGAATCGTCCAGGTAGGTCGACATCTGCGCATTGGCAACGTCCAGCACGGCATCGATGGACTTTCTCAGCTTCGCTATCTCGTGGTCATCCTGCAGCTGCGGCAGCTTGACGCTGTATTGCGTGCCCATCGTGTTGCCGTTGATCTCCACATTGCTGATGCCGCCGCCGCAGGCAGCGAGCGCGAGCGCAACGATGAGTAACGTAAGGCGCACCTAGCCTCCGAAATCGTCGAGCATGATGTGTTCCTGATCGACGCCGAGATCCTCGAGCATCTTGATGACGGCAGAGTTCATCATCGGCGGCCCGCAAAGGTAGTACTCGCAGTCTTCCGGCGCCGGGTGATCCTTGAGGTAATTCTCGTAGATGACGTTGTGAATAAAGCCCGTGTAGCCGGTCCAGTTATCTTCGGGTAGCGGCTCGGAAAGTCCTATGTGCCAATCGAAGTTGTCGTGCTCCGCGGCGATCGTGTCGAAGTCCTCGGTGTAGAAGGCCTCGCGGAGGCTCCGCGCCCCGTACCAGAAGGAGACCTTGCGCTTCGTGTCGAGTCGGCGGAACTGATCGAAGATGTGGGAGCGCATCGGCGCCATGCCCGCGCCGCCGCCGATGAAGATCATCTCGTTGTCGGTTTCCCGAGCGAAGAACTCGCCGAAGGGGCCGGAGACCATGACCTTGTCACCCGGCTTCAGGTTGAAGATGTAGGAGGACATCACGCCCGGCGGCACGTCGGCGCTCGCGCCTGGAGGCGGCGTCG
>JAAUYK010173571.1_pt1 | contig 20846 bp, 12 predicted proteins | sample 7278021 | NCBI WGS metagenome assembly JAAUYK01 (sample SAMN14350223, study PRJNA611818) | marine sediment metagenome | isolation source: surface marine sediment (1.8m) | place: French Polynesia: Moorea | collected 2018-08
ACGCCGATCGCCCCGCGAAAGCCGCGGGCGGTGTGGCCGGCGTGCTCGAGCGCCTCCCACGCGCACTCCATCAGCACGCGGTGCTGGGGATCGGTGATGGCCGCGTCCTTGGGACTCAATCCGAAGAAGGCCGCATCGAAACGATCGAACTCGTCGATCGTCCCCGCCGCCCGGACGTAGCGGGGATCGGCGAGCTGCTCGCGACTCACGCCGGCCTGCAGCAGCTCTTCCTCGGACAGCGGGCGGATCGATTCGACCCCGGCGCGAAGGTTCTCCCAGAACTCCCCGACGTTCCGCGCACCGGGGAAGCGACCAGACATGCCCACGATGGCGATGTCGGTCTCGGCGACGCCGGACCGGTTCGCTTGGCTCATTCAGGCGTGCTCTCTGTCTTCGCGTCCCGACGCTGCCGCGTGCGCAGCAATCGCCTCCGAGTCAGCATTTCCCTGCGTATATCGGCCCTCTCCTGGCCTGGCTGGAGCGATACCGTCGAGCCTCGGCCGAGAAATTCCGCGAGGGCGCGAATCGTGGGGAAGCGGAACAGGTCGATGATGGACAGGGGCTGGCCGAGCGCCTCCACGAGCTGGCGGTGCGCCTTGACGGCCAGGATCGAGTGGCCCCCGAGGTCGAAGAAGTTGTCCTCCGTCCCGACGCTCGGAAGGCCCAGCACCTCCTGCCACACCCCGGCGATCCGGGCCTCGAGCTCGTTGGCGGGTGGCCTGGAGCGCTCACGCGGCAGCGCTCCGACCTCCGGGAGCGCGTTGCGGTCGATCTTGTGGTTCGGAGTGAGGGGAAAGGATTCCAGCGTCGAGAAGTGCGCGGGAACCATCACCTCGGGAAGCGTCTCGCGCAGCCGGGCCCGGAGCGAGGCGACGTCCAGGCTCTCTCCCCGGGGGATCAGATAGGCGACGAGACCGGGATCGCCTGGCGCGATCTCGCGCAGAACGACCACGGCGTCGGCCACGCTCGGGTCCTCGCGCAGTGCGGCTTCGACCTCGCCCAGCTCGACCCGGTGCCCGCGGAGCTTGACCTGGTGGTCCAGCCGCCCGAGGAACCCCAGCGAGCCGTCTTCGCGCCGGACCACCCGGTCGCCGGTCCGGTAGAGCCGCCCGCCTCCGCCGCCCGGGGAGAACGGGTCGTTGATGAAGCGCTCCGACGTGAGCTCGGGTCGGGCCAGATAGCCCCGCACCACGCCCGCCCCCCCGATGAACAGCTCCCCCGCCACCCCCACCGGCAGGCATCGCAGCGCATCGTCGAGCACGTGCAGCGCGGTGTTGGCGATCGGCGTCCCGATCGGCACGACCGCTCCCGAGGGACCCGTATCCGCTTCATCCAGCTCGTGGGCCGCGGACCAGACCGTCGTCTCGGTCGGGCCGTAGAGGTTCAGGATCCGCGGGCCCCGCGAGCCGTCGAGCTCGCGGAGCTGCGCGGCCAGCTTTGCCGAGAGCGCCTCGCCGCCGAGCAGCAGCGTGTCGAGGGACCCGAGTGCTTCGCGCGACGCGGGATCCAGCATCCACATCTTCGCCATGCTCGGCGTGCACTGCAGGTGTGTGACGCGATGGCGCCGGAGCTGGGTGGCGAGGCTCTCCTCGCCTGCCTCGTCGAGGTCCGCAGACGCCTGCGCGACCGCCGCCCGCAGTCGGTCCAGGTGCTCGAGGTGAGCGAGAACCGTGTCCGGGGCGACGCCGAAGTCGACCAGGCACGCGATCTCGTCGACTCCGATGTCGCGGAACTGCTCGACGCGCTCCCGACACGATTCCGGCGTCCCGAACAGGGCACTGCTCTCGAAGTAGCGCTCGAACGACCACGCGAGCAGATCGTCGAGCTCGTCGACCGGGATCGATTCCACGTCGGGGTCGGCACCCCTCGAGCCGTCCGCGCGCTTCTTGAACGCGGTCCAGGCCGCACCGAAGTGCCGGATGAGATCCGCCGAGCTGCGCAGATACGCGATCATCGGCTCTCGGACCCGCTCGCGCACCGAATCGACGTCGTCCCCGATGAAGGTATGGAGCATCAAGGCGACGCGGCCCGCATCGGGATCGTGTCCATGCACGCGACGCGCCTCGCGGTAGACGGCGATCCGCTCCCGCAGCTCCTCGAAGGACTGCCCGAGCAGATGGGTCAGCACGTTCGCACCGATCTCACCTGCCCGACGCCAGGTCTCCGGACTGCCGGCAATCGTGACCCAGACCGGCAGCTCCGGCTGCACGGGACGCGGCAGCGTGCGGATCGACTCGGAGCGTCCCTCGGGAGCCGGGAAGGCCACGGGCTCACCGCGCCACAGACGCCGCACGGATTCGATGCCGTCGTACAGATGCTTGTGTCGTTCCGCGAAGGCTTCGGGCCGGAGCAGGAAGTCCCGTGGGTGCCAGCCGGACGCAAAGGCGAGGGACACGCGACCTCGCGAGAGATTGTCGACAACGGCCCAGTCCTCGGCGACGCGGGCCGGGTGGTGGAGGGGTAGCACCACGCTGCCCGCGCGAATCTGGACCCGCTCCGTCGTGGCGGCGAGCGCCGCTGCCAGCACGGCCGGGCTCGGATACGGACCGCCGAATGCGTGGAAGTGGCGCTCCGGGGTCCAGACGGCCTCGAACCCTCGCGCGTCCGCGAAGCGCGCCCCCTCGAGCAGCAGTCGGTACGGGTCGAGCCCGCGCTCCTCGCCCTCGCTCGCGCTCTCGCTCGCGAAGTAGAAGAGGCTGAACGAGATGGGGGACGAGTTTCTCGCGAGCGCGCCGCGGGGGACGCGGGGCTCTCGGCGGAGCACCACCTCGAAGCCGCGGCACAGCGTCCACAGCAGCTCGAGCACGGAGATATCGAAGGAGATGCTCGTCACCGCCAGCCACACCCCAGGTGGATCGTGGGGGACGAGCTCGTCCATGGCCGTGAAGAAGTTCACGACGTTTCGGTGCTCGACCATGACACCCTTGGGTCGCCCGGTCGAGCCCGAGGTGTAGATCACGTAGGCGAGGTCCTCGGCGTCGACCTCGACGGGCGCCGACGCGCGAGAGGCTCCCTCGGGGGACGGCCCGCCCTCGCAGCACACGACCCGCGCGCGGGTGTCGGGCAGCTTCTCGCGGAGCGACGCCTGGCTGAGGAGCACCGCGACATCGGCGTCGTCGAGCATGAAGGCCAGCCGCTCGCGAGGATAGGAGGGGTCGAGGGGCAGATACGCGCCGCCTGCCATCAGGATCGCGAGCGCGCCCACGACGAGATCGGGCGTCCGCTCCAGGTACAGCCCGACCACACTGCCCCGGACCACACCCGACGCTGTCAGGCGACGCGCGAGGTCGTGGGCGCGGCACTCGAGCGCACGGTACGAGATCCGCTCGTCGCGAAACACGAGCGCCGTCGCGTCGGGGGTGCGGGCCGCCCGACGCGCGAAGAGAGCGTGGATGCAGGAACCTGCGGGAACCGGACGTGCGGTGTCGTTCCAGGCGCAGAGCCGATCCCGCTCGGTTCGCGTGAGCAGCGGGAGATCCCCGACGGCCCCGCCGGGTCGCGCCGCGATGCCCTCGAGGAGGGTGTCCAGATGACCCTGCAAGCGCCTGAGCCCCGCCTCGTCGAAGCGCTCGCGATCGAAGGCCAGCTTGAACTCGAGCTCCCGTCCCCCGTAGGCGTAGAGCGCGAGGGGATAGCTCGTCCGCTCGCGCAGCTCGAAGCACGCGCGCTCGCCCCACGGTCCTCGCTCCCGCATGCGGGCGTCGAGCGTCGCGTGATCGTAGATGACGATGCTCTCGAAGAGCGGCGTGCCCCGAGGCACCTCGCTCCAGGCCTGCACCTCCACGAGCGGCGCGTGCTCGAACGGATACACGGCGCGCTCGTTCGCGTGCACCTCACGAAGCCAGACGTCCACCGGTTGTGCGTCGTCGAGGCGAATCCGGACGGGCGTCGTGTTGATGAACAGACCCGCCATCGCCTCGGCCCCCGCGATCGAGCTGCGGCGTCCAGCGCGCGTCGCGCCGAACACGACGTCGCGCACGCCTGCGTAGCGCGACAGCAGCACGGCCCACGCACCCTGGACGAGCGTCGCGAGCGAGAAGCCCCCGCGTTCGGCGACCTCGACGAGTGAGCGCGTCCGCTCGGCGGAGAGGCGCCAGGAGATCTCGCCGCGCTCCCCTCGCGGACCGGGCTCCGATCCGGCTGGCCAGGCAGCCGGCAGCGGCGTGGCGAGGCGGAAGCCGGCCATCCGCTGCCTCCAGAACGCTTCGGCCCCCTTGGGGACTTCGCGGGACAGGAATTCGATGTGGTCCCGATAGGGGCGTGGACGGCGCGGGCTCCAGTCGCGTCCGGAGCCGAGGGCCTCGTAGGCTTCGAAGAGCTCGCCGAGCACGATCGGAAACGAGCGACCGTCGAGCAGGATGTGGTGAAAGCTCCAGACCAGCGTGGTCAGGCCTTCGCCCTCGAGCAGGAGCGTGAGCCGCTGGGGCGAGCCGTCGTCCAGCGCGAAGCCCTCGCGGCGATCGGCGGCCAGGAGCGCCTCGAGCGCCGCGCGACGCTCGGACTCGGATCGCCCGCGCTCGTCGCACACCGAGACGGGAATCGCGGCCTGGACGAGGACCTCCTGGAGCGGCTCCTCGACGTCGTCCCATCGGAACTGCGAGCGCAGCACCGGGTGCCGCGCCGCCACGCGCGCGAACGCCTCTTCGAGACGCGCTGCGTCGATCAGCTCGGGGAGGCGGCAGACGATCTGCTCGAGATCCACGCCCGTGCCCTGGCTGGACAGGTGGTGGAAGAGCATCCCCTGCTGCATCGGGGACAGCGGATAGCGGTCCTCGACCTCGTTCATGGAACGCGCGACACGCCCCCTCCCCCGACGGATCCCTCGCGATACGCCGGGATTCTCCCACAAACGGAGACCCGCCTCCACGGCTTGACAACCCCGTGCAACCGGGAGCGCTGCGTGGTGCCGGGCCGGAGCTCCGGATCGATCTCCGAGCTACTCGAATCTTCAATAAATATAACAAAAACAGAATGTTGGTGATGCTATCGGGAATTCACATGAAAACTGAATCCGGGCGAATCCCGGCGCCAGGTCTCGAGGCGTCCCAACATCAGGTCCGAAAACGACCAGAATCGGAGGTCTCGGCACGCTACCCCTGTCGCATGCAGCTCGACCCGAAGATCTGCTACCGCGCCCTGGCGACGCGGGACTCCCGCTTCGACGGGCGTTTCTTCACGGCCGTGCGCTCGACGGGCGTGTACTGCCGCCCGGTCTGCCCCGCACGAACCCCCCTCGAGCGGAACTGCCTGTTCCTCCCCTGCGCCGCGGCGGCCGAGGAGGCCGGATTCCGACCGTGTCTGCGCTGTCGGCCGGAGTCGGCGCCCGGAACGCCCGCCTGGGCCGGGACGTCGGCGACCGTCTCCCGCGCCCTGCGCCTGATCGAGCAGGGGGACCTCGATCGGGGCTCGGTCGAGGCTCTGGCGAACCGCCTGGGGATCGGCGCTCGCCATCTGCGTCGGCTCTTCGATACCCACCTGGGCGCCTCGCCGCACCGCATCGCCCTGACCCGGCGCGTTCACTTCGCACGACGGCTGATCGACCAGACCCCGCTGCCTATGGCCGAGATCGCGTACGCGGCGGGCTTCTCGAGCGTCCGCCGCTTCAACGAGGCGGTCCGCCAGACCTACGGGAAGCCGCCGCGCGCGCTACGCAGCGATCGGCCCACTTCAAGACATGCCGGCGTGGAGCTCGAGCTGCCCTACCGCCCGCCCTACCCCTGGGAGGACGTGAAACGCTTCCTGGAAGCGCGTGCCACGCCGGGAGTGGAGTGGGTCGGTCCGGACGCCTACTGGCGCACCTTCGCGCTGGACGGCACGCCGGGGATCGTCGAGGTGCGCCCCGACGAGGCCAGGCCGCAGCTGCGCGTGCGCATCCGCGTCGCGAGCCCGGCGCTGCTCATCCGCGTCGTCGAACGGGTCCGTTCCGTGTTCGATCTCACTGCCGATCCCGAACCGATCGTGGCCCAGCTGTCGCGCGATCCACGGCTGCGGCACGCCCTGGAGAAGGTGCCCGGGATCCGGGTACCCGGGGCCTGGGAAGGCTTCGAGCTGGCGACCCGCGCCATCCTGGGTCAACAGATCAGCGTGTCGGCGGCCACCACGCTGGCCGGTCGCCTGGCCGAGCGCTTCGGCGAGCCGCTCCCCCCCGAGCTCGTGGCAGGAGCGGTACCGCCGCTGAGCCGGCTGTTCCCCTCACCCGCCGCGCTCGTCGGAGCCGACCTCGCCGGAGTCGGGCTGCCGGGCAGCCGCGCGCGCGCCGTCGAGGCGCTCGCGCGGGCCGTGGCCGAGCAGCGTCTGTGCCTGAGCCCGTCGCAGGATGTCGAGACGACGCTCCGCGATCTCGAAGCACTGCCCGGCGTCGGCCGCTGGACGGCGCAGGTCGTGGCGATGCGCGGACTCGCGGAGACCGACGCGTTTCCCTCGACGGATCTGGGACTGCTGCGCGCATTCGACGCAACGCCGAGCCAGCTCGACGAAGTGGCGGAGGCGTGGCGGCCCTGGCGTGCCTACGCGGCGATGCTGCTGTGGATGACCGCTCGCGCACCCGACGCGGGCGTCCGCGACGGAGCCGCCTGACCCGCTAGCGAGGGGACGTGGCCGAGGGGGGCGCGGGGGGCTCCCGGACCTCGACCAGCTCGACCTCGAACGCGAGCGCCGCACCCGGCGGGACCCGGCCGGGAACTCCCTGGTCGCCGTACGCGATCTCCGAGGGGCACACGAGACGCGCCTTGCCCCCTGCGCGCAGGCGTAGGAGCCCTTCCTGCCAGCACGGGATGGTTTGGGCGAGTCGCAGGGTGCTCGCCTCGCCGGATTCCGCGGAGCGATCGAAGACCGTCCCGTCCTGCAGCGTGCCGAGGTAGCGCACGCGGATCACGCTCTTCGCCGACGGCGAGGGCCCGGTCCCCGCTGCGATCTCCGTGTAGATCAGGCCGGACGCCGCGACCTCCGCACCCGGCTGGTTCGCCGCGCGCTCGAGGAAGTCGCGCGAGGCCAGCTTCTCGCGCTGCGCCCGCGCGGCCAACCGGTCGTTCATGAGCGACGCCATGCGGGGGCCGTACGCTTCGGGGTCGACGCGCAGCGGCTTGCCGAGCAGCCGGTCGCGGAGTCCCTGCGCGACGAGGTGCACCTCCGCATCATCCAGGTCGAAGGCCGCGAGCCGCAGCGCGAGCTGGGCCCCCACCGCGTAGAGCGTCTCGTCCTGCTCCGACTCCAGCGGAGGAACCGGACGCGTGCTGCACGCGAGAGCCGCGAGGCACCAGGGGATCCAGATGAATCGGGCGCGGAATCGTCGCACCGAGGTCTCCTCATTCCGCATCACTAGCGGGCAAAGACTGCGAGCATACCGGAGCGGGCGGGGGGCGGGGCCCGGAAGGCGGAGTTACGCTCCGCGACCCGGGCGGTGCTGTCCGCCGCTTCGGGAGCCCAAGGAGTCCACCGCATGAAGACCTCCCGGAATCGCACCACGCTGATGGCAGCCCTCGCGGCTCTCGCGATCCACGCCGGATGTGGGAGCGAGGAGCCGGCCGAAGTGGAACCGATCCAGTCGGGCGAGCGGCGTATCATCCACTCGGAGAAGCCGAGCGGAGAGAAGATCGAGCTGGAGGTCGTGGGGCAGGGAGCTCTGCCGGCGGACTTCCCGCGCGACCTGCCCACCTATCCCGGCGCCGACCCGGCCGGCTCGATGTCGATCCCGGGCGCCATGCAGTTCATCGCCTTCACCAGCGAAGACGGCGTCGAGGAAGTGATCGGGTTCTACCGCAAGAAGCTCCCGAACGAGGGATGGCGCATCGAATCCGAATCGGCTTCGCCGCCCTCGATCGTCGCCGCCAAGGGCGGCCGCAAGGCCTACATCCGCGTCCAGCGCGATGGCGCCAGCACCTCGATCGGAATCTCGCTGGAGGGCCGTTCCTAGGAGGCTGACCCGGGGGGTGTTCAGCCGGCGCCGCGGAAGCTCTCGCCGCGAAGTGGCGAGAGCGCAGCTGGGAGCGTGACCCACGACAGTGGGTCCGCGCTCCGCAGTAGGGTCCCCGACGCGGGACCGCAGCGAGCCAAGCTGCCCGCCGGCCTCACCCCGTGGACGGGGCCGTCGCCCGCTGCATCTCGCGGGCCGTGCGAGTCGACCCGTCCGGACTCCATCCCGGTGGCTGGAACAGGTACGCGAGGCGCTGTCTCCAGTCGCGGGCGCGGATCGCGTCGCGCGTCATGTCCCTCCACTCGTGGAAGGCGATCCGCAACGGATTGAAGCTCTGGATGTTCCGGGTGAGTCCGTAGCGCACCCGCTCGTCCTCGATCTCGAAGCTCCCGAACAGCCGGTCCCACACGATCAGGATCCCGCCGTAGTTGCGGTCGAGGTACTGGAGGTTCGCACCGTGGTGCACCCGATGGTGGGAAGGAGTGTTGAGGATCCATTCGAGGGGTCCCAGTCGGTCGATCCTCTCGGTGTGGATCCAGAACTGGTAGATCAGGCTGATGGCCTGTGCGGTCAGGATCATCGCCGGGTGGAATCCGAGGAGCGCCAGGGGCGTCCAGAACAGCGGCCCCGTGATCGGCGTCGTCCAGGACTGCCGGAGCGCGGTGGAGAGATTGTAGTGCTGGCTGGAGTGGTGATTGACGTGAGCTGCCCAGAACAACCGCACCTCGTGGGACACGCGGTGGAAGACGTAGTAGCAGAAGTCCTCGGCGAGAATCAGCAACAGCCAGGCCTTCCAACCCGTCCCGGGGTCGAAGAGACGGAACTGGTACACGAAGAGCCACAGCCCCACGGCGGCGCCCTTCGTCACCGCGGCGATGCCCACGTTGCCGAGTCCCATGGCGAGGCTGGCAAAGGTGTCGCGACGCTCGTAGCCGACGATCCCCGGCCCTCGGTGGCGCTGCGACCACAGCGCTTCGAGAACGACGAGCGCGACGAAGACCGGAGCGGCGATCGCGATCAGGACGGACATGCGATCAGGAGGGCCATGCGGTTCGGGTGCTCGGGCTGGAGGCCGTGGTTCGATGCTCGGGTGGGCATCGCCGGACGGTGTCGATCCCCGCGAAGGGGTCGCCGCGGGCGAGCGGCGAAGGGTAGCTAGCTCGACCGATTCGCGCCCCCGACGCGTGCTGCCCCGGGAGCCGTCGCCGCTTCCGCGCCCGCTCCGAGACACAGATCCGGTCCGGCGAGCTCGGCTCCCTCGCGAACGCTCTGCTCCGGGACGCGCAGCCGACGCTCGGCGCCGTCGCAACGCAGCGTGTAGAACCGCTGGACCCGGGATGCCGGGGGGGCTCCCAGCGTCGCGTACGGCAGTCGCAGCGCGTAGCGTCCGTCCGCCCCGGCAGCCGCATGTGTCTCGTACACGACACGGCGGCGGCGGTTCGTACGCAGCCCGATCGATGCGCGCACGACGGCTCCGGGTCGGGCGCGCCCCACCACGCGGGCCCCGCGCACCACCTCGAAGACCTTGTAGACCGCGGGGGCCTCCTGTTGCTTCCAGTCCAATCCGGCCGACTCGTAGACGAGGCGATGACGTCCGAGCGCCTGGATCGGGGCCCGCTCGGGATGCGCGGGATCCGCGGGCCGCTCGCTTCCGTCGAGCGCGTAGAGGGAGTGGAGCAGGGTCCCGGGACCGGGCTGGGTCCCGAGGAACTCGGTGCGCTGCTGCGCGACCACGTAGCGCACGCCCCGGCGGGCCAGCTCCGGCGCGATCTCCTCCTCCCGTCCCAGGAACGAGCGCCGTGCGAAGAGCCATCCATCGGGTCCCAGATCGTCTCCGAAGTTGTCGACGACCGTGGGCCGGCGGCCGGTGTACTTGAGCACGTGCCCCACGGGCCAGGGTGCGAGGACGCCATAGTCCGGTCTCCGCGAAGCGTCGAGCCAGCCCGCGGTCTGGGGCGTCTTCTCGCGCAGCCAATCCGCCGTCTCGACCGCGGCCCGGCGCGCAGCGAACTCCGGACCCACCTCCAGGGGATCGCCCCGCAGCCCGCGCAGCTGGTTCGCCCCGTGCCGCGAGAAGGTGGCGAGGCTGGGCAGCAGCAGGACGAGCAGTGCCAGCGCCACCGCGGCCCGCGCGAGCCGAGGCCCCAGGGCTGCGGCGGAAGCCAGCGCCGAGGCCGCGTCCCGTGCGCACAGCGCCATCACGAGCACCATCGACACCGAGAGCGAATTGAAGAAGCGCCGCTGCAGCAGCGTGACAGCCAGGAGTCCGGCGGTCCAGAACAGCAGGAGCCAGAGCGAATCCCGCTGGGGGTCGCGACGGGCGCGCCACGCCAGCGCCGGGAGCAGCAACGGCAGGGCGAAGACGAAGGGCGTCAATCGCAGCGTCGCGGGCAGCGGATCGAAGGCTCCATCGCTCCACAGGAGCGGACGCGACTCCGCCACGAATGCCTGAAACGCGTCCTGCTTCGCGAGCCAGCGCCAGCCGTCCTCGACGCCCAGCCACAGCTCCGGAAGCGCCAGTGCGCTGCCCGTCGCGAGCAGCGCTCCCAGCCCGAACGCGGATCCGAGGCGCCGCGCTGGGGTTTCCCCGAGCCCGCTCCTCGACCAGCACAGCGCGCAGGCCCCGCTCCAGAGCGCGAGGATCCCGAACAGCCACGGCTGGAAGCGCGACAACACGACGGGTGTGTAGTCGCTCCACTGGGGCCAGGCGCCGGAGCCGCCCAGCGGCGCCAGCAGCACCAGTGAGGTGGTCGCGTGTAGCGCCAGCAACGCGGCAAAGCGGACCGCCTCGCCCCGACGCGTGCGTCCCAGCAGATGCACCGCCAGCGCCAGCTCGGCCATGGCCACGTGCAGCAGACTGCCGGGCCACACGAGCAGGCACAGCGCAACGGCGGATCCCAGGGCGACCGCGAGGTGACGCGCTCTCGGCGGAGGCGGCGCGCGCAACAGCTCCATCCCGCCGAAGAGCACGAGGGCCGTGGTCAGCGCGACGGCGGCGTGATGGTCGACGAAGCCGATCTGCGAGTACCAGAAGTGGCCCGAGAGGAAGGCGAGGATCCCCCCCGCGACGAGCCCGGACCCGCGACCCAGATGACGGGTCCCGAGCGCCCAGACGACCACCACGCATGCGGCGCCCAGCAGCGGCGGTACCCAGACGGACAAGCGCTCGACCTGCTCGAGCCCCCCTTCGGACAGCGGCGGGGCCAGGGGCTGCAGCACGAGCGCCACGACCCAGTCGAAGAAAGGCGGCCAGATCGGCTTCGCACCCGTTGGAAAGGCCAGGTAGGGATCGAAGTCGAGTGCGGCGGGGAAGTTGTGAAACGAGTACGCGATGCGGCGCAGGTGGTAGTAGGCGTCGTTCCCGAACGGAAAAACGCGTTCGTCGGTGAGCACGGTTCGCGACGGCAGTGCGCGAACCGCGAGCGCCAACGCGAACAGGCCGACGGGTGCGGCCAGCCGCGCGAGCCGGCCGACGGGTGCGCTTGCGTGCATGAACGGGCCTTCGGCGGGGGAGACGCTGGACCGTTCACCTTACCGCATCGCGACGGGAACGCGGCGCTGACGGCCCACGGCACGCTATGCTGCGCGGGCATCCCCCCTCTGAGCAGAGTGCATGTGCGGCCCTTCCGGCCTCCAGACGTTGGCGACGCCCGAGCGAATCGGAATCGCCGCGCTCGGAATCGTCGCGGCATGGCTGCTGCTGGCCAACCTCGGGAACCAGTTCCTGTGGCAGGACGAGGCCCAGACCGCCCTGCTGGCCGGAACGATCCGCAGCCACGGCATTCCGCACGGCTACGACGGTCGGAACTACTTCTCCCAGGAGCTGGGGAAGGAGTACGGCGAGGGCTTCGTCTGGAAGTGGCACACGTGGCTCTCCTTCTATGCGACGGCCGCGTCGCTGTCGCTGCTGGGAGAGACCACCTTCGCCGCGCGCCTTCCCTTCGCGCTGTTCGGCCTCGGGACGGTGCTGCTGTGCGCCGTCACCGCGCGCCGGCTGTGGCGCAGCCCCTTTGCGGGACCGGCGGCTGCCGGCTTCGCCGCCTTCTCCGTGCCTTTCCTGATCCTGAGCCGTCAGTGCCGCTACTACAGCATGGCCGCCTTCTTCTCGCTGCTCGGGCTGTACGCCTACGCGCGTCTCGACCGACCGGGCCGCGGAGCGCCGCTGCTGCTCTTCTCCGCCGCCGTGCTCCTGTTCCACACCCACTACGTCTACAGCGCCACGCTGCTGTCCGCGTTGCTCCTGCACGCCCTGCTCTGCGAACGGCCGCGGCTCGTGCGGACGCTCCGGGTCTCTGCGGCGGTGGTGCTGGTCGACCTGCCCTGGATCGTCTGGTTCTCGGACGTCCGCCCCTCGGGCGAGGCCTACTGGGACAGCGTGACCGACGGCGAGAAGCTGCTGCGGTTCTCGTGGGGATACGTGCGGCTCCTCGCGGAGCACTTCTTCACCCCGTGGCTGCTCGCCATCCCCGTCGCGCTCGCGCTGCTTCGCGCCCGGGACGGCCGGCCGCCGCTGCGCGTCTCGCGCGACACGCGCAGCGGCATCGCGCTCGTGCTGCTGGTCGTTGCTACCAACGTGATCGGGATCTCGGCCCTCAGCCCCCTGGCCTTCTACCGGTATCTGGCGCCGCTGGCGCCCGCGCTCTTCGTGCTGGCGGCGCTGCTGCTGGGCCGCCTCGCCGAGCGCTCGCGGGGGCTGGCGTTGCTGGTGTTCGGGCTGTGGATCGCGACGGGATCGCTGCGGGGCTTCCTCGACGAGCTCAGGCACGATTTCGACGGCCCGATCGAGGGCATCGTGGAGTTCCTCGACGCAAAGGCCGATCCGGGAGACCTCGTCGCCATCAGCTACGGGGATCTGCCCCTCAAGTTCTACACCGACCTGCGGGTGATCGGAGGGCTCACCGGAGAAGACCTCTCGGAGGTTCCGCTCGCGGACTGGATCATCGTCCGCGGGCACGCCAACACCCACGCGGATCGGGAGGTTCGCGAGCGCCTGCTCGCCACCGTGATCGCCTCGCCGGGCCGCTACCGACGGCACGACCTCGCGGTGCCCGACACCCCGTTCGAGAATCGCGAGGAGCCGCGACTGCACCGCTTTCGGACGGCTCACCCCGCTCTGCCCCGGGTGAGGATCTTCGAACGGATCGGCCCCCCGACGCGCGCGGACGGGGCTCCCGGTGAGGGATCGTGATCGCGGGCGAGCGGAGCCCCGACCTCACACGTCCCCTCGCGCTGGCGCTGTGCGGTGCGGCCGTCGTCGTGGGCGGTGGGCTGCGCGTGGCGGGTGGCTTCACGGACTTCTGGCTCGACGAGATCTGGACATGGAGCATCGCTCAGCGTCTGCGCGACCCGCTGCAGGTCTTCACCGCCATCCATCACTCGAACAACAACCACCTCAACACGCTGCTGGTCTACGCGCTGGGCGACGCCTCCCACTGGATCGCCTACCGCGTGCCCTCGCTGGTGGCCGGCACCGCGAGCATCGCGCTGGCTGCCGCGATCGCGTGGCGGCGGGGACGTCTCGAGGCCGTCTTCGCCGCAACGCTGTTCGCCGCCTGCTACGCCCAGCTCCACTTCTCCTCCGAGGCCCGCGGCTACGCGCCCAGCGTCTTCTTCAGCCTGGCGGCGCTCTCGGCGCTCCAGCGCGAGCTCGAACGCCCGGGCCGACTCCCGGCCTTCGCCTTCGGCACCTTCGCGCTGCTCGCGCTGCTCTCCCACCTCATCGCCGTCTTCTTCCTGATCGGAGCCGCGTGCCAGTCCGCGTGGCACCTGTGGGCGCGCCGTGCGGGAACCGGAGCAGTCCTGGCACACGGGCTCCGGCTCTACGCCCTGCCCTGCCTCGGTCTCCTCTGGCTCTGGTGGGTCGACCTGCGATTCCTCGTCATCGGAGGCGGCAACCCCAGCGACGTCCCCGCGCTCGCGGCGCGGACGCTGGGCTTCGGGCTCGGTCTGCCGGTCGAGCGCGCGCTGGCGCTGCCCTACGTGGCCCTCGCCGGGGGAATCGCCGGTGTCGCGGCGCGGCTCCGGGTCCGGGAGGGAGACGCGAGCTGGGTCCTGCCGGTCGTCGGCATCGCGGCGCCCCTGGCCGCGTTCTCGGTGCTGCAGCCGGACGTGATCGCGGTTCGCTACTTCCTGATCGCCCTCGCCCTGCTGCTGCTGCTGCTCGCGGACCTGCTGGCCCACCTGGCTCGGAGCCATGGCGCGCGACGCGCGATCGCGCTGGGCCTCCTGGCGCTGTTCGTCGTGGGCAACGCGGCGCACATCGCGGCCTTCCTGGAACGAGGCCGGGGCGGGTTCCGCGACGCGCTGTTCAGCATGGCAGAGGCAACCGAGGGAGCGCGGATCGTGGTGGGCAGCGATCACGACTTCCGCAACGGCGAGGTGCTCCGCTTCTACGCGCGGGGGCTGCCCGAGGACAAGCGCCTCGTCTACCTGGAGCGCGGGCACTGGCCGAAGCGCGGCCCCGAGTGGATCGTCACGCACGGCGCCGCGCGCCCCGAGTCGCTCCGCCGGGAGATCCGCGACGGCCGGGGAAACCGCTATGCGCTGTTCGCCGAGTTCGACCACGCCGCGATCTCGGGCTTCTACTGGGCCCTCTACCGCAGCGCGTCCCGCAACGAAGCCTCGCGCTGAGGCGCCGAGCCGGTGTCGTGGACCGGGCGTCGCGCTCGAGGGACGTCGTCCGGTCGCCGGCGCAGGATCACGGTGCCGAAGCGACCCCCCTGGAACGGCTCGGCGCCCACCCGCTCGACGCGATCGTAGTGGGCCCGGATCCAGCTCATGAGTCCGCGCCCGTTGCGCGGATCGATTCCGAAGGGCCCCACCCCGAATTCGTGGTGAGGGCGGTGGGCCAGAACCACGAAGTCCGGCGGCGTCGCACGCAGGGCCTGGAGCAGCGTCTCCTCGCCGAAGGCCTCGATCTCGGTCGGGAGAAAGAGGTTGTACGGAGTGGGATTTCGCATTCGCAGCCAGTAGTTGAGCGCGATCCCCTCAGGCAGCACCAGAAGCGTCGCGTCCGGCGCCGCCAGCTTCTCGAGACGCGCCAGCGTTCGTGCGAGGATGCGGCCGCGGGAGCTCGTGCGGGGACCCAGCACCTGGATGGCGTCGGCGCCCGTGCCGATCGTCAGGTCCTTTCCCTCGTAGGCCCGATTCGAGAGCGCGAGGTAGTGACCGGCCCAGGCGGCGATGCCCGCGAGGGCCAGCGCGCGGGCCACCGGACCGCCTCCGCCTCGCGCGGCGAGCCAGGCGGGGAGCCCCCCCACGGCCCCCGCCACCAGGAGCAGGGTGGCGGGCATCGCCAGCACGAATCCGTACTGCATCACGCGCGCCTTGAGGATCATCTTCGCCAGCATCCCGAGGGCGTAGACGGCCCACAGCGCGACGGGAAACCAGCGGCGAAACGCCTGCGGGTCGGCGCGCTGCCGGAAGCAAAGCCCCACCGACCCGACGGCCCCGACCCCGCTCACGAGCGGCAGGGCCCGGTCGAGGCTCTTCCAGGGGAGCGAGTCCCCGGCCAGCCAGAGGGCCGCGAAGACCGCGAGCGCGAGCCCCATGCCCCACGCGGAGCGGGCGCGGAATCGGGACAGGACGCGGTCCAGCACCGCGGCGGCGGCGAGGAACCCGAGGATCGCCAGTGCGCTCCCGAGCGCGACGCCGGCGTTGCCCAGGGGGCGGTCGAGACCCGCCCCCTCGAGGTAGAAGCGATCGCTGAGCAGCGCGCCGCCCAGATGGCTCCAATTGCCCAGCACTCCGCGAAGCGCCAGGTCCCAGGGCATCGCGGCCGCGAGCGCGAGCCAGGCGATGGCCCCCGGGACCAGGGCGGCGGCGGCGAAGGCGAGCGCCCGGAGAGCCGACGTGCGCGCGTCTTCCGAAGCCGACGCGAGGAGCGCCAGCCCTACCCCGCCGGCCAGCGCCGCGGGAACGAGCAGCTCCACCTTCGTGAGGAACACCGCACCGAGGCAGCCTCCGGCCAGCGCGCACCAGCCGAGTCCGCGTCCCGCTCCCTCCGCGCAGCGGGTGAGGGCGAGCAGCATTCCCAGCGAGAGGGCCAGACCGTGGGTCTGGAAGTGGTGATACGGCGTGACGTAGTTGAAGTTCCCGATCCCGACGTACTGCGAGAAGCCGAAGACGACCAGCAGCACGAGGCTGCCCGCCAGCGCGGTGAAGCGACCGCAGGCGCGGCGCAGCAGCGAGGCGCTGAGCGCACAGATCCCGGCCAGGATCGCGAGATTGCAGAAGACCAGGGTCCGGATCGAGACACCGAAGAGCTCGAACCAGAGCGCGTTCAGGTAGTGGGAGAGCGGCCCGTGTCGGGTGGCGATGTCGCGGTAGAGAACCTGGCCTTCCGCGAGCTGCCATGCGGTGTAGAGCTCGTTTCCGAAGTCGATATGGGGATCGGTCCACTTCCCCCAGCTCCACCACGCGAGGGCGGCGAAGACCCCCGCCGTCAGGACCGGACCCAGCCCGCGGGGCAGGTCCTCGCCGGAGTCCATCGGTGGTCGCGGACTCCGCCTACCTCCCAGAGGGCCCAGCGGTGCTGACGGTCTTGAAGATCGGCAGGTTCGACTCGGTGGCCACGTAGATCACGTTGGGGTTCTCGTTGAGCGTCTTGATCCACAGATACTGGAGGTAGGAGTCGCTCAGCGTGGAGCGAACGATCTCCTGGGCTTCCGCGGCGCCCCGCGCCCGCGCGACCTCGATCTCCGCCTCCTTCTTCGCCTGCTCGAGCTCGAACTGCTTCTGCTGGACCTTCTGCTCCGCCGTCAGCTTGGCCTCGATGCTCTCGCGGAAGCGCGCCGGCAGCTTCACGTCGCGCAGCAGCACGTCCACCACCCGGATCCCGCGCGGCTCCAGGTTCTCGCGCAGGAACTCCTGCATCTTCTGCGCGATCTCCTTGCGGCCGGTCTCGGAGTAGATGTTCCGGACCGGATAGCCGCTGACCACGTCGCGTACTGCGTTGCGCATGTAGGGGATCACCAGGCGGTCGATGTAGTTCCAGCCCACCGTCTTGCGCAGCTCCGGCGCCTGGCCGGGCAGCACCTGGTACAGCAGCGAGGTGTGGAGGCCCACGATCAGGGCCTCGGTCGAGGGGACCTGTGCGGTCTCCTTGATCTCCTGGAGCTTCACGTTCCAGGTCTCGACCGTCCGTACCACCGGCACCTGGATCACCACGCCCTGGCCCACCGGCTCGTCGGCGATCTCGCCGAAGCTCTTCGAGACGCCGACCTCGCCGTCCTCGATGATCACGCAGCCGGTGGAGAAGAGCGTCAGGGCGAGTGCCAGCGCCCAGGACCCCGCCCGCCGGACGCGGGGCCTGCTCGGGGAGTCGGTACGAGGATTTCCGAGGCGATTCACGGTCATGGGCCTTCCCCCTTGCCTCGAGCCGCGCGCATCCCGGCTCGTCCCCCGCGGCAGCGGCGGAGCGCCAACTCTATGGAGCGCGTCGATACACGGCAACCCAGGCCGGATTGGACTCCTGCTCGCGCAGCTCGCGCAGGCGCGGCGCCGCCTCGCGCCCGTAGACGAAATCGAAGGGCCGATCCCCGGACAGGGGGACCGCCAGGAACTCGAGCCGATAGTCCCGCGAGAGCATCTCCGCGAGCTCGTGGAAGACCCGTTTCTCCGTTTCCGCGTCGACGAGCAGCGAGGCGTCGAGATGCACCCACACGACGTAGCGCGGTCGCTCGCCCCGCACCTCGGCGAGGAGCTCTCGCTGGCGCATCTCCGCATCCGGATAGCGACCGGTGAGCGGGTAGAAGAAGATGTAGCGGGTGGCGCTGCGTCGCTCGGCGTGGAACAGGATCTGGGGCTCGGATCCGACCACCAGCACGGAATCGTCGGGCGCGCTGGTCTGGCGGATGTAGTCGGCGACCGCCACCGACTCGGGAAAGGGGTTCAGGCCGTACATCCGCCGCGAGATGGCCGTGGGCGATTCGGCGGCCCAGTAGCGGGAGTTCGCGCCCAGGGGCGGCGCCAATGCGAGGGCGACCAGCGCGGCGACGCCGAGCGCGGCGAGCGGGGGCGTGGCTCTCGCGAGGCAGCGACTTGCGAGCGCCGACAGGGTCACGCCGCCGAGCGCGGCCAGCGCGGGGAGGACCTGCACGAAATAATGGGGCCGGAAATACAGGCCGGTCGCGACCCCCGCCGCGGCCGCGAGCCACCAGCCGCCGAGCAGCGCCCAGCTGCGACGGCCCGCGAGACGCGGGACCGCCAGGGCGACCGCGGCGAGCAGCCAGTAGACCCCGGAGCTCGGCGCCTGGCTGACGAGCGCCTGGGCGAGCCGAAGCGTTCCTGCGGGCAGCCCCAGCGCGCCCGAGTAGCGCAGGTTGTGGAGCACGACGGCGTCCACGAAGGCGTCCCAGGCGCCCACGGCCATCAGCCAGCCGACCAGGGGCGCGGAGGCGAGTACGGACCCTGCGGACAGCAGGCCGAGGCGTCGCAGTAGCCGGGAAGCGGGCTCGCGAGGCCTTTGCAGCCACGCGTCGGCCGCGACCGCGAGGCCGAGGAACAGCGCGTGGGTGGCGGCGACGGGCTTGAACCAGCAGGCCGCTGCCGCCAGCGCGCCGGTCGCCAACCACTGCGGTCCCCGATCGTCCTCGAGCGCGCGGACGAAGCAGCCCATCGAGGCCACCAGGGGCCAGAGCATGAAGAGCTCGGTGTTGGCCGCGGTCGCGTACAGCCGGGGATCGGCCGAGGCCACCGCGAACAGCAGCACCGCGAAGGCGGCCGCCAGCCCGCCGGCGAGGTGTCGGACCAGGCCGTGTAGCGACAGCGCCGCGCCGAGGGTCCAGACGTAGGCGAACAGGTGGATGGCCTCGACGCTGCGGCCGAAGAGGGCGAATCCGAGCAGGTAGGCGAGAAAGACGCCGGGCGGCTTCTGGTCGAAGGCGTCCCGGTAGGGGACGTCCCCGGCCAACATCCGCTGCGCGATGTACGCGTACTCACCCTCGTCGCGCTCGAGCGGAAGGGATACGTAGGGTGCCCGGACCAGCGCGAAGGCGACGGCGGCGACGACGAGGATCGCGATCGAGGCCCGTGTCGAGGCCCGAGTCGAGGCAGCGGGGTCCGAGACCGACTCCTGCCCCTGCGCCGGTGCCGCCATCGCGCCGAATGTAGCGCCGGTCGCTACGCTCGCCGGATCGCTCTGCCGAACGACACGAAGTCGCTCACGGGTGCGACCCTCCGGGATGTCCAGCGAGGAAGCGCAGCGCGGCGCGACGTCGACGAGATCCGATGCACGCACCGAAGGCCGCGTCCAGCGCTCCCAGCGCCCTCCGACCGGGGCTCGCCCTCGCGCTGCTGTTGGCGTCGTTGGGCGTGGCGTGCGCGGAGTCCCCGGCGCCACGATCCCCCCGGTCCCTGCTGCTCCTGACCGTCGACACCCTGCGAGCCGATCGTCTGGGAGCCTACGGGAGCGAACGCGACCTCACGCCGCAGCTGGACGAGCTCGCGCGGCGCGGCATCGTGTTCGAGCGGGCCTACGCCTCGGCGCCCTTCACCTTGCCCTCCATCGCCACGATCCTGACCGGGCGATACCCGGACGAGATGGGAATCGTGAGCAACCGCTCGGCGATCCCGGAGTCCGTCCCGACCCTGGCGAGCGCCCTCCGCGCGCGCGGATGGCGCACCGCTGCCGTGGTGAGCAACTTCGTGCTGCGCGACAAGACGGGGCTCGCCGAGGGCTTCGGCGTCTACGACGACACGATGGACCAGAAAGAAGCCGTCCGGAAGTGGCCCGAGCGCGTCGCCGCACCCACCACCGACGCCGCGCTGCGGATCCTCGAGGAATGGGACGCGTCCGACGCCTCGCAGGAGTCGGATCCGATCCCCTGGTTCTTGTGGGTCCACTACCAGGACCCGCACGGACCCTACACGCCCCCGGAACGGGAGCGGGGGAAGCTGATCACCGAGGAGCGGCGGGCGCCGGGCGGCGACCGGATCCTGCCCCAGGCACCGGACCACGGAGGGCTCGGCTCGATCCCCGCCTACCAGCTCCTGGACGACCGCCACGACGTCGCCTTCTACCGCGCCGGCTACCACGGCGAGATCCGCTACACCGACCGGGAGATCGGCCGGCTGCTGGCGGGGCTCGAGCGACTCGGACTCGGGGAGCAGACCGCAATCGTCTTCACCGCGGACCATGGCGAGTCGCTCGGCGAGCGGGACTACTGGTTCGCCCACGGCGAGTTCCTCGGGGACGAGCAGGTTCGCGTTCCGTTGCTCGTCCACGTGCCCGGGCTCTCCCCGGCGCGCAGAGAGGACTTGGTCTCGCTCGCAGATCTGTTCCCGACCCTCTCCACGCTGCTGCTCGGGGAGCCGGTCGGACCCGAGTACGCGGGCCGGGATCTCCTGGCGCCGGGCGCGGAACGGGAAGCCAGCGTGCCCTACATGGTGAATCTGGCCGCGGGAACCGAATCGCGGATCGGCATGGTCGACGGCGACTACAAGCTGGTCCTGTCCTTCCGCGACGGTCTGTGGCAGGCCGAGCTCTATCGGGACGGCAACGAAGACGTTGACCTCGCAGCGCCCGCACCCCAGATCACCTCCCGGATGCGCGAGCGGCTCACCGACCTCCGCAAGCGCTACAAGCGGGACGTCGCGGAGAGGAGGCAGGAGCTCTCCGAGCGGGAGGAGGCGCAGCTGCGCGCTCTCGGCTACCTGGACGAGCACTGAGCCGATGCGGGCCGCCGTCGCGCTGGTGCTGATCGCCCTCCCGGTCGCAGTCTTCTTCCAGATCCGCCACCACGAGTTCGTCGACTACGACGACCGGACCTACGTGGTCGACAACCCCAATCTCCGGACCGAGCTGGGCGGGGAGTCGATCCTACGAGCCTTCCGGGAGCCCTACGAGACGAACTGGATCCCCCTCACGTGGATCTCGTTGCACGTCGACTACACGCTCTACGGGACCGAGCCCGCCGGATACCTGCTGACGAAC
>JAAUYK010069057.1_pt1 | contig 20835 bp, 13 predicted proteins | sample 7278021 | NCBI WGS metagenome assembly JAAUYK01 (sample SAMN14350223, study PRJNA611818) | marine sediment metagenome | isolation source: surface marine sediment (1.8m) | place: French Polynesia: Moorea | collected 2018-08
CCCGCCCGCAGCCGCGCAGCGGCGGGCGGGGCCGCGCCCAGGACGATCCGGCGCCGGGCGGGATCCGCCGCCGGGCGGTACAGGATGGCGACCTGACCCACCATTCCGGCCAGCTCGCTGCCCGTGCGCTCTGCCATCGCCTCGGCGATCGCCGCGCGCGCCGCCCGCTCCTCGGGGATCCGCACCTTGATCAGCTCGTGATCGGCGAGCGCCTCGTCGACGGCGGCCACGACCGCCTCGGTGAGGCCCGCCCCGCCCGTCTGGACCGCGGGCTTGAGCGGGTGCGCCATCCTCCGCAGCTGCCGACGTTCCGCACCGCGCAGCGACATCCCACACCACCTCCGTCGCCCGACCCGGCGACGACCCCGGAAGCGTGACCCAGGATCGCCGGCGTGCAAGCCGATCGAGCCGAGCCGGGCCGCGGGGGGTCGAGGCCTCCTGCGGAGTTCATCTCCACCGGGATGTGCCCTAGACTCGAGCGCGCAAGCCACGTTGGAGCCGAAGACCCGATGAGCGCCTGGATCGTGTTGACCGTGATCGGCCCGGACCGGCCGGGGCTCGTCGAAGCCCTGTCCCAGACGGTGGCCGAGCACGACGCGAACTGGCTCGAGAGCCGGATGTCGCACCTGGCCGGGCAGTTCGCGGGCCTGCTCCGCGTGAGCGTTCCGCGTGCGCGGGCGGCGGCGCTCAGCCGGGCCCTGGGATCGCTCGAGTCGCAGGGTCTGCGGGTCGTGGTGCAGGAGAGCATCGCGGACGAGCTGACCGCGGAGCTGCGCTCCCTCGAGCTGGATCTCATCGGCCAGGACCGTCCCGGGATCATCCGCGACGTCTCCCGCGCGCTGGCCCAGCGGGGGGTCAACGTCGAGGAGCTGGTGACCTGCTGCACCAGCGCACCCATGTCGGGCGAGACGCTGTTCCAGGCCACGGCCCGGCTGCGGCTCCCCCTGGACGCCTCCCTCGAGGAGCTGCGGGCGACGCTCGAGCGCATCGCGAACGAGTTGATGGTCGACCTGAACATCGCGGAGCCGGAGTAGCGGCGCGGATGCAGGAATTCGGGGGCCGGGTCGCGGTCGTGACCGGCGGGGCCAGCGGCATCGGCGCGGGCATGGCGCGCGCCTTCGCGGCCGCGGACATGCACGTGGTGGTGGCGGACGTCGAGCTCGCGCGCGCGGAGCATCTCTGCTCCGAGCTCCGGGACGGTGGCAGGCGGGCGCTCGCGGTGGAGACCGACGTCTCGCGGCGGGAGTCCGTGGAGGAGCTCGCGGAGCGCAGCTTCGACGAGTTCGGCGCCGTCCACCTGTTGTGCAACAACGCCGGCGTCTGCATCGGTGGCTCTCTCGCCGACGCGCGCGACGAGGACTGGCGCTGGCTGCTGTCCGTCAACCTCGAGGGAGTGGTCCACGGCTGTCAGGCCTTCGTGCCGCGCCTCGTCGCACAAGGCCAGGCGGCCCACATCGTCAACACCGCTTCGATGGGCGGCTGGCTTCCGGGCGGCGGGCTCGGCATCTACGCCACCACGAAGTTCGCCGTGGTCGCCCTGTCCGAGTCGCTGCGTCAGGACCTGCGGCACCACGACATCGGGGTCTCGGCCCTGTGCCCGGGATTCGTGAAGACCGAGCTGTTGGAGTCCGCCCGCAACCGACCGCCCGCGCTCGGCGCTTCCGAGCCGCAGCTCGACTTCCTGAAGCCGGGCGTCCACTCGGGCGCGGACCCGGTGGCGATCGGAGAGCGGGTCCTGCGCGGAGTCCGCGACAACCAGACCTGGATCTTCACCCATCCCGAGATGCGCCCCCTGCTGGAGGCCCGATTCCGGGCGGTGCTCGACGCCTTCGACGGCTAGGAGTGGGACCCGCGCTCGTCGCGCAGCGACGCGACGCCGCTGATCACCAGGCGCACCAGCTCCCCCTGGCGACTGGTGCCGGTCTTCGCGAAGGCGTGCTTCAGGTGACTCTTGGCGGTGTTGAGACTGACCCCGCGCGCCTCCGCGGCCTCCTCCAGCGACTTGCCCCGCGACAGCAGGCGCACCAGCTCCGCCTCCGAATGCGTGAAGTCGTACAGCTCTTCGAGCGCCACCGCAGCGGAGACCTGCTCCGAATCCGGATCCGAGACCAGCACGGCGACCACCGCATCGCGGACCATGCTCTCCGCCGGCGCTGCCAGCAGCGGCGTCACCATCACCGGGAACGGGCGCTTTCCCGATGGCCGGGAGATCGACACGAAGCCGGACGCATCGAACTCGCGACCGGGCTGTGAGTCCATCGCGTCGGCGATTCGCCTCTGGAGTGTGGCATTGTCCCGCGCGCTGTAGGCGGAGGGCCCGCCCTCGTCCAGTCGCAGCCCGTCCCGCTGGGCGAGGATGCGATCCGCGCTGCGGCTGGTGAGGACCGCGGCGCGTCGGGCGTTGAGCAGGATCACGCCGGTGGGCAGTCGGTCGACCACCTCCGCGAGCGCCAGCCGAACCCGCTGCGCTCCGTGGAGCGTCCGATACACCTCCAACGCGCGCCGGAGGTGGGGGAGGAAGGGATCGGCTTCGCCGAGGTCTTCCGGCGTGAACTCCTTCTCCCCCTCTCGGCGAAACACCGTGATCCCGCCCACGATCTCGCCCTGGTAGACCAGCGCCGCGCCGGCGGGCCAGATCGCCGCGAGGCCCTGGGGCTTCAGCCAGCGCAGATAGAAATCGCTGGCCGCGAGGTCCACGTGTCCCAGCACCTCGCCCAGGCTTCCGAAACGGTCCTGGTACTCGTAGGGGTAGCGCGTCGAGTAGGGGAGCCCTTCGAGCAGCGCCTCCAGATAGGTCTCGGCGTACTCGGGCGCGAGCCCCTCGTGGTAGAAGGCGCCATGGACGAACTCACCCGGAATCATGTGGCCGAGCAGGACCGGCGAGCCCCCGAAGAGCCCGGAGAACTCGGAGACCACGCCGTGCCACGCATCGGCCTGGATCGACGCAGCGTAGATGCAGTCGATGATCCGGTGGGCGCGCTCGTCCATGAGGGAGCGGACGGTCTGGATGGCAGCCCGTCCGCGGTCCTTTCTGCGCGCGATTATGGACACATTCCGGCGACGCCCGCCAGGGAAACCCGGAACGCCTACGCATCCCCGTCAAGAGATGGGGCCCGCTCGACTGAGCGGGCCCCGGAGGAACAATCAGATTCTCTGGGAAGGGAATGAGAGCGGTTCGCTGATCGATCCTCCTCGAAGCGGATCCACGGAGTACGAAGGGCGATCAACCGGTACGAGGGGACCGGGATCCGCACCTCCCGTGCCTTTGCCCCTGTGCCTCGGCACCTCCGGCTCGCTTCGGGGCAAGAAATAGCCGCTCGAGGCGACCGCCCGCGCCCCTCGTCCTGATGAATTCGACTCACGAATATTTCACCCATTTGGATGAGAGCAGGAGACGGTTTTTACCCCGTGGGGACATCCCATCGTCGATCCCTCGGCCGCTGGGAGTATGATCGCCCCGTTTCGAGCCGAGGAGGACCGGGGCATGGGACCGCTGGAGGGGATTCGGATCGTCGAGATCGCGGGAATCGGACCGGGACCATTCTGCGCCATGATGCTCTCGGACATGGGGGCCGAGGTGATCCGGCTGGTGAGGCCCGGACCCAGCGCGTTCGGGGGCAATGCGCCCATGGACCTGCTCAGCCGCGGGCGTCGCAGCGCGTGCCTGGACCTCAAGCATCCGGAGGGCGTCGCCGCCGCGCTGCGCTTGATCGAGCAGGCGGATGGGCTGCTCGAGGGCTTCCGCCCCGGCGTCATGGAGCGCCTGGGCCTGGGGCCGGAGCCGTGTCTGGAGCGCAATCCGCGGCTCGTGTACGGGCGCATGACGGGCTTCGGTCAGGACGGTCCCCTCGCCCGGGCCGCGGGGCACGACATCAACTACATCGCGCTGGCCGGCGTGCTGGCCCATATCGGACGCCGAGGGCAGCCCCCGACACCGCCGCTCAACCTGGTGGGCGACTTCGGCGGAGGCGGACTGCTGCTCGCCTTCGGAATGGTCTGCGCGCTCCTGGAGCGCGTGCGCTCGGGCAAGGGGCAGGTGGTCGATGCCGCCATGGTGGACGGAGCGGCCACCCTGATGACGATCCTGCACGGGGCGGAGCAATCCGGCTTCTGGCAGGAGGAGCTCGGGGCCAACATGCTGGACAGCGGGGCCCACTTCTACGACGTGTACGAGACCTCCGACGGTCGCTACGTCTCGATCGGCTCGATCGAGCCGCAGTTCTACGCCGAGCTACTGCGCCTCACGGGGCTCGACGACGAGGCGCTGCCGCACCAGCTCGACCGCGGCCACTGGCCGGATCTGAAGCAGCGCCTGGCGGCCATCTTCCGGACGCGGACCCGCGACGAGTGGTGCGCGGCGATGGAAGGCACCGATGTCTGCTTCTCCCCCGTGCTCAGCATGGCCGAGGCCCGCCGTCACCCCCACAACGTGGCGCGCGGGAGCTTCATCGAGATCGAGGGAGTGGAGCAGCCGCGTCCCGCGCCGCGCTTCAGCCGCACCGACTCGGGGGTGCAGCGGCCTCCGGAAGAAGGCGGCGCGAGCACGGACGCCGTCCTCGAGGGCTGGGGATTCTCGCTCGAGGAGATCGCGAAGCTGCGCGAGAGCGGGGCCGCTCGCTAGCCGGGCTCCTCCGACTCGCCGCAGTCCGGTGGCTTCTGCGGTTGCGACGCGCGGGCGCCATCCAGGACCTTGCGCAGACGCGACAGCAGCGTCGAGGCCGCGAAGGGCTTCATGATGCGCTCGCCCTCGGGCATCGGCTTCTCGTCCGCGTCGTCGTGCTCCCCCGGATAGCCGGACATGAACAGCGCGCCGAGCGAGCTGTGTTCGGCCCGGAGACGGCGCACGAGCTCCGGCCCGCCGAGCCGCGGCATCACCACGTCCGTCACCACCGCGTCGATCTCCGGACCGCAGCGGGACGCCACCTCGAGGGCCTCGCTGCCATTCGAGGCCTCCAGCACCCGGTAGCCCTGTTCGGTCAGGACCCGCTGAACCAGACGACGAACAGCGGGCTCGTCCTCCACCAGCAGCACGCACTCGTTGCCGCGCCGTGTGGCGATCTCCGGTGCGGACCGGGATTCGGGCAGCTCCGCCTCGACGACGGGCAGCCAGATCTCGAACGTGGTGCCTCCGCCCTCGGCATCGCGCACGCGGATCGCGCCCCCGGCCTGATCCACCACGCCGTAGGCGATCGCGAGTCCGAGCCCCGTTCCCTTGCCCGGCTCCTTGGTGGTGAAGAACGGATCGAAGATCTGGGAGCGCGTGGCTTCGTCGATCCCGTGACCCGTGTCCGAGACCGAGAGCACGACGTAGCGTCCCGGCCCCCGCAGGCCGAGCCGCCGCGCATCGGGGGCATTCGCCTCGGACTGGCGCGTGTGAATCAGGAGACTTCCACCCCTCGGCATGGCGTCGCGGGCGTTGGCGGCGAGGTTCAGCACCACCTGCTCGAACTGGTGGGGATCGCCCTGGACCCGCGCTGCGCCGCTGGAGAATTCGAGCACGAGCTCGACGTCTTCGCCGAGCAGCCGGCTGATCAGGGGCTCGAGCCGTGTCAGGGTTCCGTCGAGGTCCACCGGCTGCGACACGAAGGCCTGACGGCGGCTGAAGGTGAGCAGCTGGCGCGTGAGCGCGGCGGCCCGCTCGGCAGCTCCGTGGATCTCCGACACGTCCTCACGCACGGGATCCCCCTCGGCGAGCTCCCGGAGCAGCGGCCGGCTGAAGCCCAGAATCACGGTCAACAGGTTGTTGAAATCGTGGGCGATGCCTCCCGCGAGCCGCCCCACCGCCTCGAGCTTCTGGGCCTGCACGAGCTGGTCCCGGCTCTCGCGCAGCGCGTTCTCGGTCTGCCGCCTGCGCAGCGCGCTGGTGAAGATCTCGCCGATCAGCCGCAGCAGCGTGATGTCTCGTTCGCACCAACGACGATCTCGACGCATCGTCTCGAAGCCGATGGCCCCGATGGTGCGGGATCCGGACCGCACGGGAATCGCGAGCAGAGAGCGGACGCCTCGCCGGAGCAGGTCTCGGGGATCCGCGTCCGCCGGAAGCTCGTCGAGCGCAGCGTAGTGGAGCACCTCCCCGCGGAGCAGCCGGTTCTCCGCCCAGGGGCAGCGTCCCCCCGTGTACGGCTCGATCCCCGAAGCGCACCACTCGTAGATGGGAAAGGAGCCATCGCTGGAGCGTTCGAAGGTGACGAGGTAGCTGCGGTCCGCCCCGGCCAGCTCGCCGGTCTCCACCAGCGCCTCCCGGAGGGCCGCGTCGATCTCGTCGGATCCGAGTGCAAGGAAGCGGCGGGAGAACGCGGCGACGCGCGTCTCCACCTCGAGCTGCCGCGTCTGCTCCCACTCCGCCGCCTTGAGGGCGTCGACGTTGCGCGTGAAGACGACGACGTGCGTGGCGCCCTCCGAGGTGCGATAGGCCTGGGCGGTGTCCTGCAGCCAGATCCAGCGCCCATCCCGGTGGCGGCCGCGATGCAGCGTCTCCACGCGGGCCCGGGTCTCCAGCGCACAGTGGTAGACCCGGGCCACCTCCTCCACGTCCTCGGGGTGGACGAGGGAGAGCGGATCGAGCTTCAGGAAGGCCTCGGGCTCGTAGCCGAGCAGGTCCCGGACGCTCGGACTCGCGTAGAGCGTCCTTCCGCCCTCGCCGAGCTCCACGATCAGCTCCGGAGCGTGCTCCGCGAAGGCGCGAAAGCGCTCCACCTCGCTCGTGTCCCCGCCCTTGGCCGATCCGTCCCGCTGATCCATCTCGCCCCACTCATCGGCGGCCCCGCGTCGAACGAGAGAACCCCCCGCCCCGCGCTGGCGCGTCACGCGATCCTTCCAGTCCGGCTGCAAGCGCGCGGCCGGGACACCGCTCGCCGTCTCGGATTCGTCACGGGAGAAGCACGTCGGCGTCACCGGCGGTGGTGACGGCCCCGAGCTGGTTGGTGCCCGTCACGCGCACGCGCACGCGCGTCCGGTCCGCCGCTTCGTGCTTCGAGACCACGGTTCCCGTGTACCAGCTGGTGTCGCCGTAGAGCACGGGCGCATGGATCGTGAGCCGGAGGCGCTCGAGGAAGCCGGCGTCGCCGAGCCAGTTCGTGAGCAGCGGCGCCGCCCAGGCGAAGCGCATGACCCCGTTGTCGAAGGGTCCGGGCATGCCGCGCTGCCCGCTGAGGTTCGGGTCCTCGTGCTGGTGCGTGAACTTGACCGGCCAGCCGGTGAGAGGGTTCACGACCGTGAAGCCGGGCGCGGCGCGGGTGTCCTTGAGTCCGAGGGGCCCGGGCCGGTAGGCCGGCCCGACGGCCGCGTGCCAGCAGATGAGGTCGCCGATGGTGAGCGGCCCGCGCACGATGGGCGGCAGCGTCTGGCCGACATCGACGTCCCGGCCCGTGAGGACCCGACGGCCGGTTCGCACCTCCCCATCGATCTGCGACACGATCCGCGCCAACTCCTCGGGTCGATAGCGATGCACCCCGCGATCGACGACGCGGTCGCCGTCGCGATGCCGGAGTCGCACCACCGTGCTGCGGGCGCGGCCCACCTCGCGTCCCGATTCGTCCTGGTAGGTCGCGAGGGTCTCGACGTAGACCCGGGGCAGGCCGCCCCGGGGTCGCACGACCTCGACCCCTCCCTGGCGGGTAGTGCCGAGCAGCCTCTCGCCTTCCCGGATGGGCCGCTGCCACTGGAACTCGATGTCGCGCAGGAGCGACGACAGGGGCGCGCCCTCGGTCGACCCGTGGAGAACGGGGTAGAGGACCGAGATCAGGAAGGCCGGAGGAGCCAGGACGCCGTCGTGCCCGCCCGCGCGCGCGTGATCGGGATCCAGCCACAGGGGGTTGTCATCCGCCGTGCCGTAGGCGAAGTGCCGGATCGCGTCGCGGGTCGCGACGCCATTCCAGGGCTCGCGCTCGGTGACGATCTGGCCCGAGAGCGCGCGGGAGCGCTCCGCGAACTCGGCGATCTCCCGTTCCTCGGCGACGGGGCTCGTTGCCAGCGAGGCAGCGCCGACGCGGTCGTCCCGCGCCGCCGCGTCCTGCGCGGCGCGGTCCATGTAGCGCTGCATGGTCTCGGCGAAGGCGTCGACGAGCGGCGGGAAGATCATCGAGCAGTGGTCGCCGGGAACGTTCACGACCTCGAGATGGCGCGCGAACGCGCCCCAACCCAGGTCCTTCTCCAACGCCGGATTTCCCGCCGGCGCCTCGCTGCGGAACAGGATCACCGGACCGTCGTAGGGAGAGGGAACGTAGCGGTCGGCAACGCGGCGGTAGTCCTCCTTGAAGCGCTCGCGACGAGCCCGGCTGCGCGCGGCGCCGATCCGGTCCCAGCTGCGCAACGCGACGCGGTGGATCTTCGCGACGAGACGCCGGCCCTGCTCCCGAGGCGGCAGTCGAAAGGAGCGCCACTGGCGAGAAAGTGCGCGGATCCAGCGCTCTCGTCGTTCCAGCCAGGCCCCCGCACGGTAGCGGCGCCGCTGGCTGCGCAGCTCGGGCGCCGCGGTGTCGAGCAGGAAGAGCCCCGCCGGCGGATCTCCCTGCCCGGCCAGGTGCTGCGCGACCTCGAACGCCATCAGTCCGCCGATCGAGATGCCGGCCAGCAGGACCGGACCTTCGGGGCAGACGGAGCGGACCTGCCGTGCGTAGCGGGCGGCCAGGGCCTCGAGGTCGAGCGTGCGGCCGCGCCGCGCGTCGTCTCCGAGCGGCTCGAGCACGTGGACGGGCTGATCCTCCCGGAACCCCCGCGCCAGCGTGCGGTAGTGCGGCATGAAGTCCCAGATGCTGTGCACGAAGAAGAGCGGCGGACGCGATCCGACCTCGCGGATGGTCAGCGCCGAGACCTCGGGCGAGCGCATGGCCCCGGCGCGGACCTGCTCGGCCAGGAGTCGGACGCTGGGCGCCTCGAACAGGGCCGCGGGGGGCAGTCGCACGCCCAACCGCTCCTCGATCCCGATGAACAGATCCACCGCGCGCAGCGAATCGCCGCCCCGATCGAAGAAGTCGTCGAGAACGCTGGCCGGTCGGTAGGCGAGGACCCGTTCCCAGATCTCGAGCAGTGCGGCCTCGGTCGGATCGGCGGGAGAAGCGGCCTCGACCGCGCTTCCCTCGGCCGCGTCCTCCCGTGACGCCAGGGCCGCGTAATCGATCTTGCCGCTCGCCGTGGTGGGAAGCGCTTCGAGCGGCGCGATGCGAGCGGGAACGGCGGGCTCCGGAAGCCGCTCGCGCAGGCGGCGGCGCAGCCCCGTTTCGGAGAGCTGCGCCGGATCCACCGGGACCAGGTAGGCGCTGAGCGAGCGTTCGTCTGGCCGGATGTCCCGGGCGAGCACGGCGGCCTCCCGGACCGCGGGATCGGCCCGCAGCGCGGACTCGACCTCCTCGAGGTCGACGCTCGCGCCGCGGACCTTGACGCGCCGATCGCTGCGCCCGACCCAGACCAGCTCGCCCTCCGCGCTCCGGCGCGCCCGGTCCCCGCTCCGGTACAGGCGCAGCGGGGGGCCGGAAGGCTCCGGAAGGGAGACGAAGCGGGCCGTCGTGCGCTCCGGATCGTCGACGTACCCGTCGGCCAGCCTGTCGCTCGCGATCCAGATCTCGCCGGGCTCGCCCTGCGGGACGGGCGCTCCGGCCTCGCCCTGCAGACGCAGCTCGACGCCAGGAAGCGCCTGACCGAGCGGAACCGTCTCGCCTTCGGCGCGCTGCTCGTCTCCCGGCCGCACCGGTCGGAACGCGACGCTTCCCGTCGTCTCCGTCTGCGAGTAGAGGTTCACGATCTCCACCCGCGGGTCGAGGTGCGCGCGCCATGCCCGTACCAGATCCCAACGCAGCGGCTCGCCGGTCAGCAGGATGCGGCGCAGCGATTCGGGAAGGCGAAGCTCGGGATCCCCGGGCCAGAGCCTGGAGAGAACCTGCTCCGCGCGGCGCCAGACGCTCGGCACCGTGTCCCAGACGCGGACGTTCGCACTCCGCATGCGCCGAAGCAGCGCGATGGGGTCTCGGCGCTCGCCCTCGTCCGCGAGCACCAACGGGGCGCCGACCGAGAGCGGCGCGACGAGCCCCCGGATGGACGCCGAGAACGAGAACGACGCCGTGTGGAGATAGGCGTCCTCCTCGCTGAGCGGGAGCGCCTCCGCGAGCGACGCCGCGTAGCGGGCGAGCGCGCGGCGCGACACGGCGACGCCCCGGGGCGCCGTCGTCGATCCCGACGTGTACAGGACGTAGGCCCACGCGTCGGCGGAGACGTCCACGTCCAGCGCTTCCCCGCTCTCCGAGGCCAGCTCCGTGCGCTCCGCGTCGAGTGCGACCGCACCGAGCGCGGGTGCGGGCAGCTTCTGCTGGAGCGCCGTCCGGGTCACGAGCGCGGCCGGCCGGCGGGCGAGCATCGCCGCGAGCCGCTCGGCCGGAAGCTCCGGATCCAGGGGGAGGTAGGCGCCGCCCGCCTTCAGCACGGCCAGGAAGCTCGTCACCGCCTCGGGCGTGCGGGGCAGGCACACCCCTACCGGAACGCCGGCCCCCACCCCGAGGCGCACGAGCCGCCGGGCCAGGCGGTTGGCGTCGCGCTCGAGATCGCCGTAGCGGAGCTGCGCGTCCCCGGCGACGACCGCCTCCCGATCCGGCTGCCGGACGGCCAGCAGCGAGAACGCCCGCTCCCAGCTGGCGTTCATGGCCTCGGCGTTCGTGGCCTCGGCATTCCGCGCCTCTCGTCCGTCGCCCTGCGACACGGGGTCCGCCTCCGACCCCTCTTCGGCCGGGAGCCCTGCCGGCGTGAGGCGGCTCAGAAGACCGGCGGGCGCAGGAGCAGGAAGCGATCCTGCGGCTCGCGACGCGTCGCCTGGACCCGCCGCCTCAGGCGCACGGTCTCCGGCAGGTCGCGCAGGAAGAAGCCCAGCGATCGCGCGCAGGACCACAGGGGGCGGGGGGATCGGTTGAGCCAGGACAGACGAAGCGCCTTCGCGAAGATCCAGCCTGCGATCACCGGCCCCCACACCAGGAAGTTGCGGAGCCGATAGCTCTTGCACGCGATCCGCAGCATGCTGCTCAGATAGTACTGGTAGCGCCAGGCGACGGGGGCGAGATCGATCCGGGTCGACGATCCGTGGTGGAGGACCGTGCAGTCGGTGTCGATCATCACCCGATACCCGTGCAGATGGGCCCGCACCCCGAGATCGTAGTCGTTGTTGTGCATCGGGTAGGCCTCGTCGAAGCGGCCGAGCTCGGCGACGATCTCCCTGCGGAACAGGACGCAGTTCCCGTAGTAGCCCGTCACGTCGACGGCCCCGTGTCCACGTACGCGAGCGATCTCCTGGGAGCGCTGCAGGCGCGTCATGGAGAGGCCGACGTCACCGACCCGGGACGTGCCGACGTCGAGCACGAGCGGCGAGAGGAAGGCCACGTTCTCGAGCGCCTTGTAGCGCTCGAGCAGACGCCGCGGCAGATCCGGCTCCAGGAACTCGATGTCGTTGTCCACCATCAGGACGAAGTGGCCCCGCGCCTCGTCGACGACGTGGTTGCGCCCCCGGGCGTTGTGGAAGCCGCCCTCGAGGTGCACGACGCGGACGCACTCGAAGCCCCGCAGGTACTTGAGGCTGCCGTCCGTCGATCCGTAGTCGACCACCAGCCACTCGACCGACACCCCCTCCAGGCGGAGCAGCGACGGCAGGCAGCGCCGCAGGCGCGCGACGCCGTTCAGGTTCAGGATTCCGATGCTGATCTCGGGACGCGCCAAGTCGGCTCCAGCAGATCCGCCCCGCCCTCTCGGGCGCGAGCGCGTGCCGCCCGACCTCTTCGGCCCGATCGGGCCCCCACTTGGGCCGCCGGCCGCTCCCGCGAGTCGCCCGCCCCCGAACCCCCGTTCCTTCCTAGACCAGGAGGAGATCCGGAGGGACTGGGTCTCACGAGCTGACGAAGGTGTCTACGGAATCGGAGATGGGTGACCGGAATCGGCTCGAGCCAGGCCTTCCTCTGCATGGGGCAATTCGCCACGCTTTCGGCGCCGGTTGCCCCGCTCTCGCGTGCCCAGCGCCCTGCCACGGTCTCGGCTCCGTGTAGAATGGCATGTCGCTTGCTCCTGAGAAGCGAGCAGAATGGCCCACCGCGTGAGATTCGACTTCTCGTTCGACGCATCCCTCCCCGAAGACAGCCGAGTCGAGATCGTCGAGCGCAAGGGTCTGGGGCATCCGGACTCGATCTGCGACGCCCTGTCCGAGGAGCTCTCCCTCGCGCTCTGCCGCTTCTACCTGGAGCGCACCGGGGCGATCCTCCACCACAACGTGGACAAGTCGCTGCTCTCCGCCGGCGTCTCCGAGCCGGCCTTCGGCGGCGGCCGAGTGGTCGAGCCCCTGCGGATCTTCCTGGCGGGCCGGGCCGCGCTCGAGCTCGAAGGCATCGCCACGCCGGTGGCGGAGCTCGCCGAGCAGGCGTCCCGTGCCTGGGTCGGCCGCCACCTCCGCGCCGTGGACTTCGATCGGCACCTGGCCGTGCAGATCCTGGTGCGCCCGGGATCCGGCGAGCTGGTGGAGCTCTTCGAGCGGCGAGAGCCGGCGCGCGCGCTGCTGGCGAACGATACGTCCTGTGGTGTCGGGTACGCACCCTTGAGCGAGCTCGAGCGGATGGTCCTCGCGGTGGAGCAGCGGCTCAACGCGCCGGAGGCCCGGGATGCCGATCCCGCGCGAGGCGAGGACGTGAAGGTGATGGGCGTTCGGCGGGACGATCGCGTCCAGCTGACGGTCGCCTGTGCGATGATCGACGGCGCGCTGCGCGACCTGAGCGACTACGCGCAGGCGAAGCAACGGGCGGCCGAGCTCGCCCTGGAAGCGGCTCGGAAGAGCTCCGGGCTTCGGGTCTCGGTGGAGGTGAACGCCGCGGACGATCCCGCTGCGGGCAGCGTCTACCTGACGGTCACGGGAACTTCCGCCGAGTCGGGCGACGACGGCCAGGCGGGCCGCGGCAACCGCGTGAACGGCCTGATCACCCCCGGTCGCCCGATGACGATCGAGTCCGTCGCCGGCAAGAATCCGGTGACCCACGTCGGCAAGCTCTACAACCTCACGGCCGGCCTCGCCGCGGAGCGCATCGTCGCCGCACTCCCGCAGATCCGGGGCGCACAGTGCCGTCTCGTGAGCCGCATCGGCCAGCCGATCCAGGAGCCCCAGCTCGTGGAAGTTCGCCTGGCCGGTGACGACCCGCAGCGGGAGCCGGATCTCGCGGACGCGGCCGAGGCCATCGTCCGCGAGGAGCTCGAACGCCTTCCCCGTCTCGCCGAGGAACTCGTGCGGGGCGAGTTGAAGATGGACCGTTGGCCCCTCCGAGATCGCGTGTGAGCTCGGAGTCGAGGAGGAGAACCGTGCACAGCACATCGAAGCCGCCCCAGGGATCCCCGCCGCGTCGCGACCGCCTGATTCGCGAGCGCGAGCACGACAGCTACAAGATTCGCGGCCAGCTTCCCGACCCCACGGCCTGCAGCGAGTGCGGGGCGATGTACCGCGCGGGGCGCTGGACGTGGGGGGCGCCGCCGGCCGACGCCAAGCGCGTGGTCTGCCCCGCCTGCCAACGCATCCGCGACGACTATCCGGGCGGCTACCTCACGCTGCGCGGCGGCTTCCTCGGAGAGCACGCGGACGAGCTCGTCGCCCTGTCCCGGAACATCGAGGAGCGCGAGAAGACCCAGCACCCCCTGAAGCGCATCATGGGCGTGGCCCGCGAGGAAGACGAGATCCTGATCACCACCACGGATCCCCGGCTGGCCCGCAACATCGGCGACGCCGTGCACAGCGCCTACAAGGGCGAGCTCGACTACCAGTACACCGAAGAGGGAAACGTGCTGCGCGCCACCTGGGAGCGCTGAACCATTCCGCGCATTGCAGGCGTTCGAGCAGGCGATCTCCGTCGAGGACGCGCCCGACAGGGCAGACCCGCCTCCGGGTCATCATGGTGGGCCGTCAGGGACTCGAACCCCGACGGGAGTCTAGAACCGACTTCACAATCGATTGCTTACAAGACCCGACATGCGCGGGCGCCAAACGCTCCCTTTCCGAAATCCCGAGCGCCAGACGCTCGGCCACTCGCGACTCTGCCCCTGCCCCGAGCCTGGAGACAGCGGATCCTCGAGGTCGACGTCATGAGGAGGCCAATACCAGGGCACCGGCGAGATCCTAGGACGTGGAGGAACGACCCTCCCCGATTGTGTCGCCGAGCGCGACCGCGCGTGAGCCTCGATAGGTGTTGGGTGCAGGGTGCAGAGGACTTCGCACCGCGCAGACTTCGAACCGCGCAGCGAAGCGAAGACGGAGAGCGAAGCCGAAGTCAGCGCCTCGGAACCAGGGCATCGCGGCCTTCGGCCGCGATCGGACGGGGGAAATCTAGCCCTTAACGAGAGAGGGACCCATAGGTGCTAGGCGCCGGAGTGGTGCGAGACGATTCGCGAGAAACGAAAGATGATCCCGACGCCCCAGAAGAAGGCGCCAGCTGATGCGAGTTGCATTGAAATGGCAATCGCAAAGTAGGTCGGAGTCAGATCGCGCCAGTTTGCGACCTCCGTTTCGTGTAGCAGGCTGAAGGTCTCTGCGACCATCTCTGGTAGCAACCATAGTACGTTTCCAATGAACAGCCACTTGAGAACGCCGAAAATATGACGCGCGATCACGCGTTGACGATCGTCCGGCGAGCCATCCTCCCACGCCGCCAAGTCGGCCAGAAATGCGGCCCGCGAGGCTTCCTGCGCTGCAGCGGACATAACCACGCGCCCCTTGGCCCCTGCCCACACGATAAACGCTGCAACCACGCTCGCCGCGACAGCAAGTAGGAAGTCGGTCATCGGGGTGCTCCTCTCCCGCCGTCCAACGGACCGGGCGCTCAGCTGCGCGCCACAGCGCCTCCGTCGCTCGATCGAAGCGCCGTCTTTCGGCGCTAGGCAGTACCATGGATCGATTTTAGGGCGCTGTGGCTCGTCAGCTGCAGCGCCTTGGGCGGCAGACCCGCGTCGCCATGATGCATATCGTCGATAGCCTTCAGCTTCCGCTCGCGGAAGAATCGGCCGGTAGATCGATTACGCGAGTAGCCGCGTACTCTAGCAGTTCGTCGTAGTCGATGAGGCGAAGTGAACCTATCTGTTCAGCGATCTCTAGCCGGTCGTCTCTCTCGGAGATGGAAGATGCGCGGCCCATGACCACGATTATCTCTGGTTTAAAGGCTGAGAGGCCGTATATCCTTTCGAAGCGCCTGCGGTTCTCCGCGTTGTCGAAGAACTTGGCATACTTGCGAAGCTGGGCAAGTGCCTTCACCAGCTCAGCAGATGCGCGAAGATACGGATTCGCTGCAACAGGCGATGCCTGTGGCAACTTGAGATCAAGTATGTCGAAACCGCAGCCACCGGGCAGCTCAAGCAAGAAATCCGGGACTAGAGTGCGGGCGTCCGGCTCGCGCAAGCAGATGTGTGGTCGCGCGGTGGCATATCCCAGTGAAGTAAGAATCTGAGGGTGCTCAACCAGAAATGCTTGGATCTCGGCCTCGCGCACGTCGCTCCGGCTAACCAGCTGCTCGAATGCGCTCAGAACTGAAGCTGACAGTAGGGGAACTGGGCGCGGCGAGTAGATGCGTACCCCTTCGATCTCTTCGATAAAAACACTCGGTCTTGGAGTTGACAGCACGGTATCCCGGTACGTGAAATGGCCAGCGTGGACTCTCCCGCCTCGGCTGAAGAGTGCCATCATTGGCAGATCGCGCGCCGGAACGAGCCTTCGCGTCAGCTCGAGTCCGTGGTCGACCAGGGAGAGATTCCCGCCCGAGCGTGCGAAATGCTCGGGCCCGAACAAGAGCTTGGATAAACGATCGACCACTGCCAATGCGAGAGCTGGCGGTGACGTCAAAATAGAACGATTGACGAACCACCCGTTCACGGCCGCGATAAGCCACTCGAGTTCCTCCGTTGTCATCCCCCGGAACGATATTCCCAGCTGCCGGTCAAGTTCCCAGTCTTCCTCTGAAGAGATCGGCGCGCGTCTAGAACGGACGGTAGGCCCAGACTTGCCACCGGGTGCGAAGAAACCGACGGCGAATACAATCAGCTCTGCGACCCGCAGCTCCAGCGCCCGCATCAAACTGGTCTCCGCCGGAGCATCCGTACGTAGATCGAGCATTTGCTGAACAGGCTCTGTCGGAGCTAGTTCGTCCGGGTTTTCGGACAGATCTAGCGCGAACCGTAGTAGGTCCGACGCTTCGATTCGGCCGTCTCGCTCACGTACCTCATTGATGAGATTCTTGCTGGCACCTGCTTCAAAGAACGACTCAATGGGACTCGCCTTCTCGTGCTTCCAAGGAGCCTCGGAGGGGCCCCTGCCAACTATCGAACGCAGTGTCAACCGGCGTAGGTGGCGAAGATCGACTCCCGACGCTCCCAGCACGTCTACCGTGTAGGAGCCGGAGAGGAGTAGTCCAGCGAGCAGTGTATCCGTGTCGCCTACGAACTCGGGCTCTGAGTTCGCAACAGTCTCCACAAGACTCGCAAGCGCCTGCGGACTGGCGGAGAGATCGTGCCTGCGGAGAGCGTTCGCGACATGAGCCGCGATCCTTTCGCGCTTCGTAACGCGGCGTGTCATGACACCGATTGTTCTCTCTGCCGCTCAACGGACGAGCGGTTCAGCTGCGCCCAACAGCGCTGACCGCCAACGCTGGTGCACAGCGGCCGCCGCCAGAAGGGTACCACGGATCGATTGGAACAAGCTGTTGGGCGTCAGCTGCAACCGCTTCCATAGAAGGTGTTGTCAAGCCCATACCTCACCTGTTCGTTCGTTTCGGGTGGACAACGAACGCCCCGTCTCGATCCGTCTCGGACTACGCGCCGGAGCGTCTGCGTCTGCTCTCTGCCTTCTCGGTCCCGGTCCCAGCCTTCAAGCTCATCGGGAATCACGCCATCGCGTGAACCACACTTCCATCGGGGCCTCGGGGGCCATCACTTCGTTCGGTCCTGCGAGGGGGCATAGTCTTGTTATCGGATCTCGCGCCGCAGCGGGATCAAGCGCTTGCACGGATGCTTCCCCTCGACCGGCTTCGCCGGGGAGGTCCTCGGAGCCTCGAGAGCGGTCGCCGGGCGCCCGCCGCGAGGTCCCTCAGCTCCCCGGTGCAGCCGTCGGGTAGATGAGCTTGGGCTCGTACCTCCCTTGGTTCTTCCACATCGCGAGCACGATCGCCGCAATCTGCCGGGCGATCGTGAGCTTCGCGAGGTTCGGTCGCGTCCCCGCGTCCAGCAGCGCGTCGTAGTGGTCTCGCAGCGGACCGGGTGCGCTGTGCTGGAGCACCGTCGTGGCCGCCCCCTTGAACAGCCACTTGAGCGTTTTGTTGTACTCGCGGGTCAGGCCCCGGGTCTGGGTCACGGGAGCCCGGCGCCAGCCCCCGCCCTGCTGGACCCAATCGGACGACGACCGCGTCACGATCGAGAACCCACAGTAGGACCAGAACTGGCGCTTCGTGCGGAAACGGTAGGGCGTCACCACGATCGGCAGCAGCAGCGCCACGCGGATCGGGCCGAACCCCGGCGCCGTCTCGAGCACACGGGAGATCGCGTGCCGGTGGCTCTCGCGCAGCATCTCCTGCTCGGCCGTCGCCTGCAGCGCCCGCAGTGCCTCGAGTTCCTGGGCCAGCACCTCCACGGCGTGGCGCTGAGGGGCCGGCAGCGTGCCCGCGAGCTCGCGACGCCGATCTCCGTCGTAGACCCCCTCGCCCGAGCAGGCGATCCCCCGTGAGCGGAAGCGGCTCTTGATCCGAGCCTTCACCCGGGCCTGGTCCTTCGTCAGCATCCGGTAGGTCCGCGCCGCCTGGCGCAGCGCGCCGTACGGACCCAGGTCCTTGTAGACCGGGTTGCCGAACTTGCGCGAGAGCATCTTCTCCGACAGCGCATCGGCGTCCAGGCGGTCGCTCTTGTTGCCCGGCTCCCAGCGCGCGCGGTACACCACGAGCTCGCCTACGTGTGGGGAGAGGATCTCGTAGAGCCACTGGCTGAGCTCTCTCTCCTCGATGCACAGGTGGACGTGGCCGGGCTGCTGGCGCAGATACGCCACCAGGGCCTGGCCGTGGGTCTCGACCACGTCGCGGCGCAGGATCTTTCCGGACTCGCCTCGCACCGTGAAGCTCACGCTGGCAGCATGCACGTCGCCGCCGAGGTACCGATCCATTGCGGTCTCCTTCGTCTCGGAGGAATGTCCTGGGGTTCTTCATCCAACCCAGAGCATCCCCCGAGTGGAGGAGACCGCCAACGCCTTCCCGAGCCGCGTTCAACTCGAGGGCGTGACCTTCTTATGATGTCTTGTTAGGCAGCGGCGTATGCGGTGTACAGCGGTCTACTGTGCGTATCGAAGGCACGTAGCGGTCGCTCTCACGTGTTGCTTGCCACGCTTCTCGAGTTCCCAGTACCCGCCATTGACGAACACGCGAGCTCCCTCTCCACCCCGCAGGTCGCCTTCAAGATGAGACAGGAAGCATAGGCCCTCAGCTACTGGGATGAGCCGACCCCACTTCGCGATCGCCTCCGGATTTCCTTGGAAGATCGTTCGCGGCGACGGTTCAAGGACATGTCCGTCACACGCTGCGCTGCGATCTCGCCCGAAACCAAGGCCGAACAGCTCAACCCGACAATCGGCGATGAAGATCGCCCATGTACATACCAAGACCAGAACGACTGCCGAGAAGGCAAAGACCCAGCGGGGGACCTGAAACAGTAGATTCGAAAGGTCCACGGTTCGACTCCTAGAACGGGTTTGCCGCTGTCTAACGAATTGGCCTTAAGCGGCCGGGGCCCCATGCCCCGAGCGGCTCGGCCGACCTGCCGAGTATGCCAGAAACCAGATGGAACGAGCGGATCCCCGGTCCGCTTCAAGGCCTTGTTGGGCGGCGTGGCTCGAACCTACGCATAGAAGACCGGGGCTACACCAATGCTCGGAGGCACTCGGCTCGCCTGGACCTTGCGGACAGCGCGTTCGAGGTAGAACCGAACGCCCAGCTGATTGAGAAACGCGAAGAAGGGGTCGGCCGCAACGTAGTCGGTTCCGTCAGAAGACGGAAGCCAACCCTTGACTAGAGCCTCGTAGGCGAGTAGCCAGTCCGGCCCGTACAACGAGGTGCGCTTCATCAATGATTGCCAGAGCGTCTTGTCGACCGGATCAGAGAATCGCCCTTGGCGTTCTGCGTGCAGGCACAGAAGAACAACAACGGGATCGCTGGTTCGCTCCAACGCACGCCGCGCGTTGGTATGAACGGCCAGTCCAAGTACAAGCGCCAACCAAACGGCCCAGGCCAGCTCGTTGTGGTGCCCGAGAGGGGCATGCACCTCAAGAAGGCGATTGAGAGTGGCCTCGACGGTCTCAGTATCGAGGTCGAGCCCCGCTTGAACGCCGGCGATTAGGTGACCGGCGGCTGCCGGAATCGTTCCAGGTTCGACCGTTATGCACTGTAGAAGGAGGTGTTGGTAGAAGCGCCAGTTCGAGCGCTCGACGACTAAACCGCTCAGCCGGCCGATGAGGTAACGCAGTACAGGCTCATCGGGCGACTCAAGTGCGAACTCGAACGCGCGGTCAAACAAACGAACCAAATCATCGGCTTGCCCGCGTGCAGTCTTGCGGATCACCTGGGACCGTAGGTCTCCCGCCCATAGGTACTCGTGAGGTTGGGGAAGATCCTCGAGGCGAGTCTTTCGGGGGTTGAGTTCAAGCTCGAAGTTGGCGAGGGTTTCTTGGAGGTGACCGACAGCCTGTTCGGCGTGATCGTGGGATTCGAATGCGATCTCATAGTCGTCGACATACCGCAGTCCCCGGAGGCCGGGTATCGTCGCGGCAAGGGTCACGTCGACTTCGGACAGAATCAGCTCCGCGATGATGAGAGAGGCATCTGGTCCGATCGGGATCCCAATGGTTTGGCGGTCGCGACAGTTCCGAAGTGCGCGATCGATCCGATTACCCGCCAGAGTGAACGAATGGTTGGCCTTCGCCGTCGCCTTCCCGTGGAGCGCCCACGGAATCGAATGGGAGTAGATCGAGTGGTAGAAGCGCGTAACATCGGTTGAGACGATGAGGCGCTGGCCAGCGCGGATGTTCGCCCGGATTGGAATCAGGCTCGCTTGGCGTGAAACCTGCGGCAGGAAAGCTCGAGCGCCGCGTCTATGGAAGATCGGTCGGCTTCTGGAGAGAGGGCTCCTCCGAATTCTGGCATCGAGGTCGCGCCAGGCGTCAGCAATCTCGGCTGATAGTCCGGTGTACGCGATCGGATTCGGAACGCCAAGCTGTCGACGAAGTAGACCGCTTCGAGCGAGACTGTGCCTAAGGTCCCGAGATGGCTTCGTCCCATCACCGAATTTGGGCGGACGTGTTGCCCAGTTGCGGGCGACGCGCGAACCGAAGCTCACAGTCGAGAACGTGGGCGGGAGTTCTCTAGGGAAGAAGCCGTGGCTGAGCAGGCGTCTTAGAACCGATCGAGACATCCATTGTCCACGTTCACGCCGCCCAACAGGTCAGTAGCTCTAGCCACCCACCGTATTCTGCCATCGATCTGTAGCGTGACAAGCGTATTTCTCACCCTGAAACAGCGACTTGCCCGATGCAACGGTTAGCGGCCTGCGCAATCGGCGGGCGCTCGCCGGGCGAAACCAATCGGGTAGCGGCGGCTGGGCGATAGGCCCTTGGATCGCTTGCAGCGTCTCAGCAGGACTGCGAATGCGCTTTGGATGGGGCAGAGGTGTGCGAGTTGGCGCGAGGCGATTGGACCCACTGCTCCGTAGGCGTTCGATTGCACCGGCGACGCGTCGCCGCCCCCACCGCCAGACCAAGAACGAGCCCGGCTTGCTCGGGATGCGAGGGACCAGGCGATCGACGAGGCGGACGAACGCTCG
>JAAUYK010187779.1_pt1 | contig 20816 bp, 16 predicted proteins | sample 7278021 | NCBI WGS metagenome assembly JAAUYK01 (sample SAMN14350223, study PRJNA611818) | marine sediment metagenome | isolation source: surface marine sediment (1.8m) | place: French Polynesia: Moorea | collected 2018-08
CGGAAGTACTTGCCAGCCTCGTCCTTGAGCGCCTTGCCGGCGGTGAAGCGCGGCTGCAGGGTCGCCGGCTTGGCCTTGAAGGTGGTCGGCTCGCCGGTGAAGGGGTTGGTACCCTTGCGCGCCTTGGTCGCCGCCTTGTAGCGCATCTTGAGTCGGCCGAGATGACCCAGCGGCACGCTGCCCGGCGTCCTCTTCTTGGTGTCCTTGAGCGCGAGCTCGGAGACAACCGGCCACAGGCAATCGAGGAAGCGGCTCGCGTCACGGCGGCTGAACTCAATTTCCCAAGCCTCGCCGAACTCGTCGTTCAGAGCCGCGGCATAGGCGTCGGCGAGCTGCGTTTTCGTTACGGTCATGGCATTTCCTTCGTGTTCGACCTTGGAGGAGGACATATCCGGTCACATCGCCGCGGACGATACACAACTAAGGGTAAACCAAAGGTAAATCAGACGGAGCTGGCAGCTACGCTTGGGCGGCCTTGCTCTCGCCGGCCGTTTGGCATTGCCTCCGCAAATACGTTAGTCTGCCGCCCCGAAAGGTGACGGTAGAACGTGATTCGCTCTGGTCCCTGCGGGACACGAGGCTGGCGGACGCGGTTACCGCAAAATCAGGAGCCCAGAGGAGGCCAGAATGTCGAACGGGGAAAGATCTGATCTGATAAGGCGCATGGCGGCGGAAGCCCGCCGCGGCAAGATGACGCGCCGCGAGTTTCTGCACTATTCAATCCTGGCCGGCTTGACGGTCTCAGCCGCCAGCAGTGTTTGGACATCGGAGGTCGCCGCCGCGACGCCGAAGAAGGGCGGCACCTTCCGGGTCGGCCTGCACGACGGAAACACCTCGGATTCTCATGATCCCGGCACCTATCAGAGTGTCGGCCAGATTCAGCATGCCCACGCCTTCCGCAGCTATCTGACGGAGATCACGCCGGAGAACGGTCTCGGCCCCGACATGGCCGATTCCTGGGATGCCAGCGACGACGCCGCCGTCTGGACCTTCGAGCTGAACAAGGAGGCGACCTTCCACGACGGCCGGAAATTCACGGCGAAGGACGCCGTCGCCTCGCTCAACCATCACCGCGGCGAGCAGACCAGCTCGGCGGCCAAGGCGCTGCTGTCCAGCGTCACCGACATCAAGGCCGACGGCGACCACGTCATCAAGATCGAGCTCAACCAGGGCTTCGCCGACCTGCCGTGGATCATGACCGACTACCACCTGGCCATGTGCCCGGCCAAGGCCGACGGCACCCTCGAGTGGGAGTCCGGCCTGGGCGCCGGTCCCTACAAGATCGTCCGCTACGAGCCGGGCGTCTCCACCGCCCTCGAGCGTCATGACGGCTGGCATCGCGAAGGGGCCCATTTCGACAAGGTCGAGATCATTATCCTGAACGATCCCACGGCGCGGCAGTCGGCCATCATCACGGGCGAGGTGGACGCCATCTCCTCGGTCGATCTCAAGACCCTGCGCCTGATGAAGCGCAACAAGAACGTGGCGATCGACAACGTTCCCAGCGGCTCGGCCATTACTTTGCCGATGTTCTGCGACCGCGCGCCTTTCGACAACGTCGACGTCCGGCTGGCGCTGAAGTACGCGATCGACCGCGAGGAGATCATCAAGAAGATCCTGCACGGCACGGGAACCATCGGCAACGACTACCACGTCTCGCCGGGCATGCCCTACTATCCCGACCTGCCGCAGCGGCCCTATGATCTGGACAAGGCCAAGTTCCATCTGAAGAAGGCCGGGCACTCGTCGCTCAACATCGAGCTCTCCGCGGCCGACAGCGTGCTGCCGGGCGCCGTCGACATGTGCGTGCTCTTCAGCGAGCAGGCGAAGGGCGCGGGCATCAACATCCAGCCGATCCGCGAGCCGAACGACGGCTACTGGTCGAACGTCTGGCTGGTAAAGCCCTTCGTCTTCGTCAAGTGGGGCGCGCGGCCGACCCCCGACAACATGTTCACGCTGGCCTACAAGGACGACGCCGCCTGGAACGAGTCCCATTGGAAGAACCCGCGTTTCAACGAACTGCTCCTGCTGGCCAAGAAGGAGCTCAACCAGGAGCGCCGAGCCGAGATGTACCGCGAGATGTGCATGCTCATGAAGGACGACGGCGGGACCATCATCCCGATGTTCACCAACTTCGTCTATGCCCGGCGCCAGAACGTGGCGCACGGTCCGAACCTGGCCTCGAGCTGGGAGCTCGACGGCGCGCGGGCCTATCATCGCTGGTGGTTCGCCTAAGGACGGACAGCCACGCTCTTGCTTCTGAGTTTTGCAGGCCGGTGGGAGGTTCACTTGGACCTCCCGCCGGTCTCGTTTCCTGGGTCGCTCGCCCGGCAGCCGCTCAGAAGGAATCCCGCTCGCGCGAGCGGGGGTCGTCCACCAGGGTGCCGCTGTGGAAGACGCCCCGCATCGCCCGGTCGCGCCACGGTCCGGTCGAGTCGTAGAAGACCGCGGCAGGGTCGATCTCGGTCACGAGGATGCCCGGTTCTTCCAGGGCGAGCCTGCCGGTCACCACGCCGTCGGGGCGGACCGCGAAGGCGGGCCAGCAAGAGCGCGGCGCCGAGGAGTTGGCGCAGGAGATCCATAGCGCGTTGCTGGAGGCCGCGCCGTGCATCGCGGCGGGCTGGGTGATGCCGGCGATGGTCGTGGCCGGATTGAGCCCGTGGCGGGCTGACCCGACCTCCGCCTCCATCGCGGCGTAGCGTTCTTCGCTCAGGTTGCCGGCGTGAAAGGAATGGAGGATCACGCGCACCCCGCGCCGGGCGTATTCCCGGTAGAGCTCCGGATAGCGGTACTCGTGGCAGATCAAGGTGCCCAGCCGGACACCCTTGACCTGGAAGACACAGAAGTGGTTGCCGGGGGTGTAGTTGGCCAGCTCCTCGGTGTTCTCCGACGCGTCGCCGGTGCAGAACTGCTTGTCGTAACGGTCGACGAGCCGGCCCTCGGCGTCCACGACATAGAGGCTGTTGTGCGGCCTGCGCCCCGCGCTCAGGGGATGGGCCGAGCCGAACACGGTCCAGACGCCGGCTCGGGCGGCGGCGTCCACGACGGCGCGGGTCGCCTCGCGCAGGGCCGCCCAGTCGTAGCCGCGATAGTCGGGAAGGTCGTGGTCGGCGTAGCCCGAGAGGCAGGCCTCGGCGAAATGAACGAGATCGGCGCCCCGGTCCCCGGCCTCGCCGATCTGCCGGATCATGTAGTCGGCATTCGCGGCGGGGTTGGCGGAGGTCGGAAACTGGCTGGTCGCGATCCGAAGCGTCATGGCGCGTGCTTAGGCGAGGGCGGCGCGGCTGTCCAGTGTCCCGCCGCGTCGCGCCGGCAAGTGGTTCCATGACATCCCGCTGGATTGGCACTTTGCACGAGACCAATTTCGGCCTAGTCAAGGAGCCTGCCCTGGAAGGATGCCCGTCATGCTCGACACCGCCAGCCCGGAAGCCCGCCCCAGCGTCTGCCCGCTGGATTGTCCGGACACTTGCAGCCTGACCGCAAAGGTGGCCGACGACCGCCTCCTCGAGGTGCGCGGCTCGGACGCCAACCCCTATACGGCCGGCGTCATCTGCAACAAGGTGGCGCGGTCCTATCCCGAGTTCGTCCACGGCGCGGCGCGCCTGACGACGCCGCTCAGGCGCACCGGCGCGCGGGGCGGCGATGGTTTCGAGGCGATCTCCTGGGATCAGGCCCTGGATCTCGTGCACCAGGGCTTCCAGAGGGCGATCGACCGCCACGGCCCTCAGGCCGTCATGCCGCTCAACTATGCCGGGCCCCACGGCGAGCTGGCGGGCGGCTCCATGGACCGGCGTTTCTTCCACAAGCTGGGCGCGACGCTGCTCGACCGCGGCCCGCTGTGCGGCGCGGTCCGCGGCACGGCCTACACCTCGCTGTTCGGGCCGGCGCCGGGCATGCCGCCGGAGCAGGCCCGCGAATCCGACCTGATCGTCGTCTGGGGCAACAACGTCACGGTCTCCAACCTGCATCTCGCGCGGGTCGTGAAGGCGGCGCGGGAGAAGGGCGCGCGCCTGGTGATCGTCGATCCCAAGCGCACCAAGATCGCCGAGCAGTGCGACCTCTTCCTGCAGATCCAGCCCGGTACCGACGTGGTGCTCGCGATGGCGGCCGCGGCCGAGATGGAACGCCGCGGCGCGCTCGACACGGGCTTCATCGAGACCTGGACCCAGGGCTTCGAACGCTACATGGCGCAGGCGCGGGCCTATACGCCGGCCGACGTGGAGAGCCTCTGCCGTCTTTCCGCCGATGATTTCACGCGCTTTGTCGACTGGTATCTCGCCGCGAGTAACGTCGCGGTTTCCCTCGGCAACGGGATCGAGCGCGGCCGCAGCGGCGGATCCGGCCTGCGCGCCGCCATGGCGCTGCAGGCGCTGACCGGCAACTTCGGACAGCGCGGCGCGGGCGTCATCGCCAAGCCAGGGCTGGCCGCCCCCAAGACCACGGCGAAGCTTCAGCGGCCCGACCTGGTGCCCGAAGGGACCCGCACCTTCAACATCGTCGACGTGGCGGAGAAGCTGCTCGACCCGGCGCTGGACCCGCCGGTCGAGGCGGTCATGATCTACAACCACAACCCGGTCGCCACCCATCCCGACCAGTCCAGGATGATCCAGGCGCTTGAGCGCGACGACCTCTTCGTCGCGGGTGCCGACGTCGCGATGACCGATTCCATGCGCTTCGCCGACGTAATCCTACCGGCCGCGAGCCACTTCGAGTACGCCGACGTCTACGGCGCCTACGGCCAGAACTACGTGCAGCGGGCCGAGCCCGTCATCCCCTGCGTCGGCGAGAGCCTGCCCAACACGGAGATCTTCCGTCGCCTGGCGACCCGCTTCGGCTTCGACGACCCGATCTTTCGGGACAGCGACGAGGCCCTGATGGACGCCGCCTTCGACGGCGAGGATCCCCGGATGCAGGGCTTCCGGCCGAGCGAGATTCCGCTTGACCGGGCACTCGTCATGACCGCGCCCGCGGGCGAGGAGCCGGTCATGTGCGCGACCGTGGCGCCGGCCACGGCGAGCGGCAAGATCGAGCTGTTCTCCCAGGACCTCGAGGACCGCTTCGGCTACGGCGTGCCGCGCTACGAGCCGGTCGCCCGGACCCGGCCTTTCGTCCTGATCTCACCCTCCTCGGCCAAGCGTACCAACGCGACCTTCGGCGGCTGTGCGGAATCCGAGGGTCCCGAGGTTGTCGAGATCAGCGCAGCCGACGCAGAGTCCCGGGGGATCGCCGACGGCGACCTGGTCACGCTGTCGAACGACCTGGGCAGCGCCGTGCTGATCGCCAGAATCAGCGACGCGGTCAAGCCCGGGGTGCTCTACAGCCCCAAAGGAACCTGGCTCGGCACGAGCCGGACCGGTCGGACGGTGAACGCGCTGATCCCGTCGGACATCCGCGCCGATATCGAGCGCGGCGCCTGCTACAACGAGACCTTCGTCGACGTCGCGGCGGCCTGACGCGGAGGCTCGTCACAGGCCCGGAAGGGCGATCGACAAGGCGGCGTGGTCGCTCGCGTGGGGCCGGTGACGGCCGACGCCCGGCAGGCGGGCGCCGGCGTAGCGCGCGGCGTCGCGGTCCAGTCCCGCGCGGTGGATCTCGGGCCGCGCCTCGGGCCAGCGCGCCGCCAGGGCTGGCGAGGCGAGCAGCGCGTCGGGCCGCGAGTAGTTTGGCGATTCGGGCAGGTGATAGGACCAGCGCTCGCCCGGCGGCAGGCGGAGCAGCAGGTCGACCGCGAAGTCCCGCGTGAGCGGCGCGATGGCGCGCTCGGCCGCTTCTTCCTCGGCCGGTTCGTTGAGATCGCCGAGGATGAGCCAGAGTGCCCGCGCCGGCTGCGCGAAACGGCGCTCGACCAGGCGCCGCACGGCCTCCGCTTCCAGGCGGCGGACCGCCCAGGCCGCCGCCGGATCGGGATAGGGCGCCTTGAAATGACAGACGAAGGCGGTGAGGTCCCCGACCGCCACCGCCAGGCAGTCGCGCCGGAAGATCAGCTCCTCGGGCACCAGCACCCGCGAGTCGAGCCCGAGCGAGAGGATCGTTTCCGTGGCATGGCTGGTCGCGCGGAAAGGCCGCCGGCTCATCGCGGCGACGTTGAGGCCACGGCCGTCGTTGCCTGGCAGACAGACCCGATGAGGATAGGGCGCCGCTCCGCCCGGCATCAGAAACCGGTCGTGGAAGTAATCGAGCGTCGCCTGATCGAAGACCTCCTGGAGGCAGACCAGATCGGCGTCGGCCTGTCGAAGTACCGCAGCGGTGAGTCGGCGGTCGAGCGGATCGAGCGCCGCGGCATCGGCGCCAAGGTCCTCGGGAACGTCGGCGTCGCGGGCGCCGTCGAGCCGGGCGCCGCCGTCGCGGCGGCGCAGCCTGAGATTCTGGACGTTGAATGTCGCGATGCGCACCGAGGCGTCTTCCCGTTTCTGCCAGCGTCGGCCTTGCCAGACTGTTGGACCCGCGTCTTTCTGGCAAGGCGCCGTCTTCGCCGTGCCGACTTCGCGCATTTTCGCTATAAGGTGCGCCATGACGCCGCCACCCCCGAGCGCCGCCAAGGCGGGCAAGCATGCCGAGGACGACCAGCGTTTCGCGGAAGCGCGCAGGCTGCTGCGGGCCGGACGCTTCGACGAGGCGGCGCGGGTGTGCAAGCGACTCCTGAAGCGGCACCCGGGGCAGCCGGCGATCCTCGAACTCGGCGGGCTGATCGCCCTGCAGCGCGGGCAGCACCGCGAGGCAGTCGCCCTGCTGCGCGCGGCGATCGCCGCCGGGCAACCCCAAGCCGGGTTCTACAACAACCTCTCGCTCGCCCTGGCGGGCGCGGGGCTGGACCAGGAGGCCGTCGAGGCGGCGCGCCAGGCCTGCGCGGCCAATCCGAAGGTGACGGAGTTCCATGTCAATCTGGGCAACCGCCTGCGCGCCGCCGGACATACGACCGAGGCGATCGACGCCTATCGGCGGGCGATCGACCTGCGGCCGGATTTCGCGACCGCCCACGTCAGCCTGGGCAATGCCTACGCGGCGATCGGGTCGGGCGAAGAGTCCCGGCAGGCCTATCGCGCGGCCCTAACCCTGCGACCTGATCACGCCAAGGCCTTCTATCATCTGGCGCTCTCTTCGAAATCGGGCGAGCCGGCGATCGAGCCCGCGGTCGCGCAACGCTTTCGAGCCCGCGCGGCGGATCATCGCCTGACCGGACCCGAGGCCGTGCTGATCCACAACGCGCTCGGTTTCCTGGCCGATCTGGAGGGCGAGCACGCCCGGGCCTTCGGACATTTCAGCCGGGCGAACGAGGCGGCCAAGGCGGAAGGCGCCGCGCGCGGCGAGGCCTTCGATGCGTCCAGGCACCGGGACCTGGTCGATCGCATCATCCGGGCCTTCCCGCCTGAACGCCTCGACCGCGCGCGTCCGGGCGCGAGTACGGGCGACCGGCCGATCTTCGTCCTGGGCATGCCGCGGTCGGGCACGACCCTGGTCGAGCGGATCCTGGGCGCTCACCATGCGGTCGCGGCCGGCGGCGAGCTGCCAATTCTCGAGGACATCGCCGCCGGGCTGCGCGGCTACCCCGAGGGCCTCTGGAAACTCTCCGGCAAGATCCTGGAGCAAGCGGCGGCGCGCTATCTCGCGGCGCTGGACCGGGTCGGCGGCGGGAGTGCTTACGTCACCGACAAGATGCCGCAGAACTTTCTGCACATCGGGCTGATCGCCGCGCTGTTTCCCAAGGCGCGGATCGTCCATTGCCGCCGCGACCCCATGGATACCTGCCTCTCCTGCTATTTCCAGAACTTCGCCCAGGGCAACGCCTTCGCCCGGGATCTCGCCGACATCGGCGCCTACTACCGGGACTACCGCCGCTTGATGGATCACTGGCGGTCGATCCCGTCCCTAAAGATCGTCGAGGTGGTCTACGAAGCGCTGGCCGCCGATCCCGAGGCGGCGAGCCGCCGCCTGCTGGCGGAGCTGGGCCTCGAATGGGACGAGGGCTGTCTCGCCCACCACCGCGCCCCGGGAACGGTCGCCACGGCGAGCCAGTGGCAAGTGCGCCAGAAAGTCCACGACCGGGCGGTCGGCCGCTGGCGCGCCTACCGCGCACATCTGGAGCCCTTGCGCCAAGCCCTGGGGCCGCTAGCCGAGTAACCGGCGCTTGTCGCCCCCGACGGCAGCGTGATAAGACAATTCCGGGATGGGTGAATTTTTCTGATTTGGATCAGAAGCTTAGGGCCTAGGTATGAAACCAGTCCGTTTTGCGTCTTCGCAGGCCTTGCCGTTCTTTCCGACCTTGGTGTGGGTCCGCGAACTCGCGCCCAGCGACTACGAGCCCTTGAACCGGCAGCTTCTCGCCATCGTCGAGGAAATCATCACGCCGCGGCCCACGCTGGAGCCGGGTCAGACCTGGCAGACCCGGAACGACCTTCACAAGCGCGAGGACATGGCCGACTTCCTCGCCTACGCCTACGCGGCCACCACAGAGACTCTCGAGTTTCTGCAGGCAGACTACGACCGCTTCGAGGTGACCGGATGCTGGGGCAACGTCAATCCCTCGGGATCGCCTCATGCCGCCCACAGCCACCCGAACAACTTCCTGAGCGGCGTCTACTACGTGCGTGTCGGGCCGGGTGGCGACAGCATCACCTTTCACGAGCCGCGCACGCAGCTCAACATCATCACGCCCAAGGTGCGGGAGCAGAACAACTTCAACACGAGCCAGATCAACCTGCCGGTCAAGGAAGGCCAGCTGGTCATGTTCCCGTCGTGGTTCCGCCACTCCGTCCTGCCGAACAAGGCCCCGGCGGAGCGGGTGAGCGTCAGCTTCAACATCATGTTCTCGTCTTTCACCGAGAACGTCAGCCCGCCGAAGTGGCAGGGTATCGGCTGACGGGACGGCACCGCCCCGCCGCCCCGAAGCGAGTAAAGGCAGGCACACATGTTCGCCAGTTGCGAAGTGAACCAGTACTTTCCATCCTGCGTCTGGGTCCACCAGCTGCAGGACTACGCGGCGATGAACGCCGGCATGATCGAGGCGCTCGGGGCCCTGCGCGAGACATCGGGCTTTCGCAGCGGCGCCAGCGGCTGGCAGAGCCGCGGCAACCTGCACGAGCTGCCCGCCTTCGAGGCGCTCGCCCGCTGCGTCGGCGCGGCCTCGAAGGGCGTGCTGGATTTCCTGAAGGTCGAGTGCGACGGCTTCGTGATCACCAATTGCTGGGCCAACATCAATCCCGGCGGTCACAGCCACCAGATCCACACCCACCCGAACAACTTCCTGAGCGGCGTCTACTACGTCACGGCGCCCGAAGGGTCGGGCGACATCGAGTTTCACGACCCCCGCCAGCAGGCCATCGTGCTGCTGCCGAAGGTAAGCGCCTACACGCCCTTCAACTCATCGAAGCACACCATCGCGCCCCGGGAAGGACAGCTGCTGGTGTTCCAATCCTGGTTCCAGCACCTGGTCAAAGAGAACCAGAGCGACCAGGACCGCATCAGCATCAGCTTCAACATCATGATCAAGGGGCAGATGGGCTACGAGTCGGGCCAGGCCTTCCTCTAGAGCGGGTAGCCTCTACCTAGCCAGCGGGCCCCGGGGCGGCGGGTCATCGGCGCCGAAGACGAAGGAGAGCGCAACGTAGCGCTCGCCGCGGGTCACCGGTGTCGCCTCGTGCAGCAGCGAACAGGAGAAGACGACCGCGCCGCCTTTGGGCGGGCGGTAGAGGCGGTCGCTGAACTCGGCGAATCTCAGGCAGCCGCCCTCGTAGTCGTCGTTGAGGTTGATGCTGATGGCGAACCGCCGGTTCTGCGTCTCCTTCGAGGTATTGTCCCGGTGCGGCAGGAAATAGTCGCCGCGGTGCTCGGTGTAGCAGCCGATCAGAAAGGGCTTGAGGAAGCCGGTTTTGAACTGGAAGGCCTTGTAGAGCTCCGGTACGATTCGCCGGCCCGCCATCTGCCGCAGCACCTTGTTGAAGGCCGGTTTCGGCTCGTGGTCTCGCCGCTTCTTGATCGCGTGCTGGACGCCGGCGGCGTCCGGATCGCCGGTCATCTCCGGGTGGCCCGTGATGACCTCGCCCTCGAAGTTGTCGGCCTCCCAGTCCCGGATCAGTCGCAGGCAGAGCGCGTCATCGAAGACGTTGGGCAGAAGCAGGACCGGCGCCTGCTCGGACAGGACCTCGGCGTGAATGCTCTTCTCGGGCTCGCCGAGCGCCGCGAGCGCCGCGGCCGCATGGCCGGTCCCGCCGCTGTGACAGGCGAGGATCCGCTGGGCCGGATCGACGAGGAAGCTCTTCGGGCCCTGCGCCCCGTAGCCCTGGGATATCTTCCCTTCCGGATCCGAGAAGAAGGTCACGGCGTCGGCCTTCTGGAGACTATCCGGAACGGGGCCCTGGTCCCGCGAGACGACGACGAGGTGGGCGCTGCCCGGCGGCAGTCCGCCGAGACCGGCGATGAGGGCCGACAGTTCTTGCCGAAGAGCAACGTCGCTCAGGGAAGGGCAGAAGACCATGACGACCTTGTTGCCCTTGAAGCGGTCATAGAACTGGCCGAGAAGTCCTTCGGCGGTGGGCAGCCAGAAGTTGGGAGCGCGATCGCCGCGTTCGAGCGCGGTCAGCGTATCTGTCGTCATGGGCTTCTTGAAACCAACCTCGCGGCATCGCCGTTTGGGCGTTTTCCCTGGCCGACGCCAAGTGCTAGTGTCCTGCCACCGAGCATTCCGTAAAGCAATCGATAGCACAACCGTTTAGCCACCATGCCTCAAAACAATCCGGAGCCGTCGAACCTCGCGGGCTGGACGCCGTTCAGCGTGACCCTGGGCGGATACGAGGAAGGGGTGCGATGGCTCGAGCTCGGCTCCCGGCAATTCGACGAGCCCTTCTTCTCCGATACCATTAACGCGGCGCTGCGCCAGCCGGGCGCGCGCGTGCTTCAGACGCCGGCGAACGCCCTGGAGGGCTTCGCCCAGCGAAGCCACTGCCTCGACCCCTGCGGCTTCATCTTCCACATGGGGCGAACGGGATCGACCCTGCTCGCAAAGGCCCTGAAGTCCCTGCCCTCGGTGCTGGTCGTGTCCGAGCCGCCGCCGGTGAACCAGCTGATCCGCTCGGTCGACGCCAGGAACTGGGAAACGCGGTTCCGCGGCCTGATCGCCGCGCTGGGCCAGCCGCGCGTGCCGGCGCAGACGCGCTACATCGTCAAGTTTACGAGCCACTGCCTGCTGTCCTTTGCGGCGATACGACGGGCCTATCCCCATGTACCCTGGGTCTTTCTCTACAGGGAGCCGGTCGAGGTCATGGTATCGCTCCTGCGCCGCCCGCCCGGCTGGGCGAGGACAAGCGATCCAGCGGCAGCGGCAGCACTCGCGGGCGTCCCGCCCCAGCAGGTCGCCGGTCTCAAGCCCGCCGAGTTCTGCGGCCTGATACTCGGCCGGCTGATGTCGACGGCCCTGGAAGCGCGACCCGAAGGCGGGGCTGTGATCAACTACAACCAGCTGTCGCCGACCGCCCTGAAGGTCGTCGCCGGTCACTTCGGCTTCGAGATCGAGGCCGCGAACCGGGACGCGGTCGCCGCCGCCTTTCAGGGGCACGCCAAGGACGCGGGCCAGCCTTTCGTTCCGGATTCCGAGGAAAAGCGCCGCCAGGCCACGGCGCTGCTCCACGCGCTTTGCGAGAAATGGTTGCGCCCGCCCTATGAGGCTCTGGAAGCCGTGCGGCTGCCCGTGGCTTAGGGAAGACTGCCGTGGAGCTCTGGGGCATCATCTGGCTGGCTTCCTATCCCAAGTCCGGAAACACCTGGCTGCGCGCGTTTATCGCCAACTACATGTGCAACCGGGACGGTCCGCTGCCGATCAACGAGCTGGTCGGCTACGCTATTGGCGACGGGTTCCTGATCCATTACGAGCGCCTGACCGGGCAGAAGGCCGAGGAGATGACGCCGAAAGAGGTCGCGCGGCTCCGCCCCAAGGTCCACGAGTGGTTCGCGACATCCAAGAATCAGACGGTCTTCGTAAAGACCCACAACCTGATCGGCCGGGTGGACGGGTCGGACCTGATCACCCCCGGTGCCACCGTGGGCGCGATTTACATCGTGCGCAATCCGCTCGACGTGGCCGTCTCCTATGCGCACCACTACCGTATACCCCTCGACGAGGCGGTCGATGCCCTGTGCCGGCGCGACCACATCGTCGAAGGCGGGCCACGGGTCCTGCCTCAGTATCTCGGCAGCTGGTCCCAGCATGTCCGAAGCTGGGTCGAGGCCCCGGGACTGGCACCCCACGTGGTGCGCTACGAGGACATGGAGCAGGCGGGCGAACGGACCGCGGCCGCGCTCTGCGCCTTCCTGCGCTGGCCGGACGAGCCGGAGCGGCGTAGAAAAGCCCTGCGTTTTAGCAGTTTCCAGGAGCTCTCGGGACAGGAGCGCGATACGGCCTTCGGCGAGCAGCCCGCCGGCGCGACGTCGCCGTTCTTCCGCCAGGGCGAGAGCGGGGCCTGGCGCGCCAGCCTGACCGCGGAGCAGGTCGCGCGGATGGTTGCCGCCAACGGCCCGACCATGCGCCGTTTCGGCTACCTGAGCGAGTCGGGCGAACCGCTGTAACGCTTGACCCCGAGAGCATGGGGCTTTAAGGCGCTCCTGTGGACAGCCAATTCCTCACGTTCCGCGAACTAATCGCACCGATAGATCCGCACCAGTTCTTTGCGGACTACTATGGAAAACGTTTCCTGCACATACCGGGAGACCCTGACAAGTTCGCGCGGGTCTTCTCCTGGGACCAGCTCAACGGTCTGCTCGGCATGTCCACCTTGTGGACCGAACGCTCGTTCGAGCTCGCGCTTAACGGCCGCCTGTTGAAATCCGAGGAGTTCTGCTATCGCTCGCTGAACCGCGAGGGCGGCCCGGCCATGAAGCCTGATGTCGGGCGGGTCCGTGCGCTGCTGCGCGAGGGGGCGACCCTGGCGCTGGATTTTGTCGAGCTGCTTTCGCCGCCGCTGCGCTCGGTCGCCCAGACTCTCGAGACGGTGACTGGGGCCCAGGTCTGCGCCAGCCTGTTCTGTTCGTGGAAGGCGACCCAGGGATACGGATCCCATTTCGACACGCAGAACGTCTTCGCCTGCCACATCGCCGGATCGAAGACCTGGCACATCTATGAAGGCCGCATGCTCAACGCGGCAGACTATCCCGGCGGCAACCGGCAGAGCTTCTCCGACCAGCATCACGAGGAGGCCAAGGGCGCGCGCATCGCCGAGATCACCATGAACCCCGGGGACCTGCTTTATATTCCCCACGGCCTCTATCACGACGCCCTCTCGTCATCCGACGCCTGCCTGCACGTCTCCTTCGGCGTCATGCACCTGGTGGTTCAGGACTTCCTGGAAGCCCTGTTGAAGGACCTCACCAAGGACCCGCTGTTCCGGGAGCATCTGCCGCACATCGACGAGACCGAGTCCCACGGACTCTTCCTGCAGCGGGTCGCGGACCGGCTGGGTGAAATCATCCGCCAGCCGGTGATCGCCCGTCAGCTCCGCGACTACATGGGCAAGGCGGCCTTCGAGAGGGTCGCGGACTTCAATCTGCCGGCGCGCGATGACGCGGGGCGGTTTCGGGTGCGCTGGCTGCGCAAGCGCATGCAGCGCGACGGCGAAGGCTGGCAGTTGACCGGAGAGGGCGTCACGCTTGCGCTCGACGACGAGGAGGCGCGGACGGCGCGCTGGATCCTCGAACGCGATTTTTTCTCAACGCGGGCCCTGCGCCAGGCTTTCGATAACCTCGATCCCGGCCGCGTGGCCAACCTGCTCGAGCGCATGCAGCGAGCCGGACTGGTCGAGCGCATCTAGCACGCTCCTTCTGGGTCAAGCCATCAGTTCGGCGAGTTGTTTCGCCGGCCTCACAGCGGCACCAGATCAAAGGCGATGCTAATGCGCTGCTCGTCGCTGGCGAAGGGCAGAGTGCGGTGCCAGAAATGCGAGGGGAATAGCACGAAGCGGCCTTCCTCAGGACGCACCCGCCGCAGGATTTTGGGCTCGAGTGCGCCGAACTTACGGTTCGGTCGCCCGAACTCCAACCAGCCCTGGTGGGACGAATCGTCGTCCCCGATCACCGCCGGCACCCGGGCGTAGTAGACGCCGCTGACTGCCCCGCCGGGATGATTGTGCGGGTCCTGATGGCCGCCAGAATTTAGGATCGTCGCCCAGACCACGAGGCGGTGCCGGGCCGGCCGCTCGGGCGCGTAAGGGTGGCCCGACAGGGATTCGTCCGCGAGGTAGTCAGCGAGCGCGTGCTGGATCAGACCGCGCAACGCGGCCAGAGGCACGGCCTTGTCCTGCCAAAGGTTGGCCGTTTGGCTGCCCAGGCGGGTGGTCTTGCCGGGCCGGTCGGCCATCAGTGAAGGATGGGCCGAGACGGTGGCGCTGAGCTCTTGGTTGAAATGTTGTATGTCGTCGTAGGCTGGCGGAACCAAAGCCGCGGTGACCCTTATGAGACGGTCGTAGTCAAAGATCGCGCGGGCATCGGCGTCGCGGCCGAGCTCATCCAGGACCGTGCCCTTGGCACTCAGCGCCCGAACGTCGCGCGGCGAGAGTCGAAGGCAGGCTTCGTAGGCTTCGAGCGCCGCCTCGGGTTTGCCCGCCGCGTAAAGCGCGGCCCCGAGGTTGCTATGGAGAGCTGCGTCGTGCGGCGCCAGGGCGACCGCCCTGCGGAAACTGGCGACGGCTTCCTCGACGCGGCCGGTTTCCAGAAAAAGCCCGCCTAGGTTGGACTGTCCGGCCGGATCTTCCGGGAGCAGGGCCGCGGCGCATCCGAAAGCAGTGATGGCGGCGTCCGTCCGGCGTCGCCGCATCTCGGCGAAGCCGAGCCCTTCGAAGGCCGCCGCATGGTTCGGTTGGATTTCCGTCACCCGCTGGAAACAGGCTGCAGCCTCCTCGACAAGGTCCATGCGAATCAGCAGGCCGCCCAGGTCCATCGCCGCCTGCGCGTCGTGCGGATTGAGTTTCAACGCGTTCCGATATGCCGCCACCGCGTCGGCTTCCGCGCCGGCACCGGCCAACGCCCGCGCAAGGTTGGCGTGGAAGCGGCCGTCGCTAGGCCGCTCGCGAACCGACGCCTCTAGCAGAGCGCGGGCACGCTCGAAGTCTCTCCGCTGTGCGTGCAGAACGCCCAGCAGATTCAGTGCTTCAGCATGGCGCGGTTGTCGCTCGAGAATCCGGCCGTAGACGGCCTCGGCTTCTCCCAGGCGGCCGGAGCGATGCAGTCCCATCGCCGTGGACAACTCGTCACGAGGGCCCGCCGCGGCAATGTCCGCTCGGCTTTGCTCCTTCATGCGCCGACCTTATCCCCGTTCGAGACCTCGGTCGAGCCGTGTCGGTCCGCTCCTGCAACTCCCCGAAGTGGTGAAGGTTCTGATCTGGTCTGTACGGTTCGGTCCCGCCCCAAGCTCGGGAACGATCTCACATGCCTGGATCCGCTCGGGAGCACTTCAAGGCCCATGCCTGGACGGCACCCCCCCAAAAAAAAGGGGGCGGAAAATCCGCCCCCTCATGAAGGTGCGATCGATAGGTTCGATCAGAACTTGTACTTGATGCCGGCGATACCGTAGATGCCGTCGGCGTCGAGGTTGGTGTTGTCGCTCTCCCAGTCGGCGTAGAGCACCGAGAGGCTGGCCGTGATGCCCGGGCCGACCGCGTAGGACGCGCCGGCCTGGAGGGCCATGAGCTCATCGTCGCCGCTGACGCCGGAGCCTTCGACCTTACTCTGGAACCAGGTCGCGCCGACCGCCCAGGGGCCTTGCCCATAGGAGACACCGGCGTCGTAACCCCAGCCGTCGGTCGACCGGCCGCTGTCCTCGACACCGACGGAGGCGCCGATGGTCACGCCGGAGAAACCGACGTTGAGGCCGGCGCTGTACTGCCGGAGGTTGGTGTCGCTGCCGGCCTGGTTAGAGCCGTTCAGCTCAGAGGAGCCGGTCTGCACAACGTTGCCGGTTCCATCGATGCCGACAACCGGCACGGTCACGCCGCCCTCGGGTGCCTTGGCCCAGCGATAGCCGCCGGCCACGGCCAGATCGACCGGACCCAGGGTGTTGACGTAGTTCACGCCGACCGCGAGGCCGTTGCTGAACTCGGTGTCCTGATCGGCCTGGATCGGGAAGTTCGCACCGTCGCCGCTCTCAGAGACCGTCGGCGCGTAGGTGCCGCCGAGCTGGAAACCGGCGAAACGCGGCGTGAAGTACGTGATCACGTTTTCGTCGTTGTTCCAGTCCAGGTAGGTCGAGAGACGCGGGGTCCGGAAACCGCCGCCGCCGCTTCTCGCGCCGTCGGCCGGGATGAAGGTCGACAGCCAGCCAGAGTTGATCGGCGCACCGACGTTCGGGGCCGCGTACTGCATGAGGTAGGCCGCCGAGTTCTCGGAACCGATGTTGACGCGACCGAAGCTGCCCGAGATGTAGGCGAAGTCTTCGTCGATCACGTCTGCGGTGCCGCCACGGTCGCCGGCGCCGAAGGATTCCAGCTGGATGTTGGCACCGAAGGTGATGCCGTTGTCTAGGGTCGTCTCACCGACGAACCAGACCTCGCCGTCGCTGAACAGACCGGCGGAGTTGTAATCGGTGTCCCGATCACTGTCGAGCGAACCAGCACCGAAGAACTGGTTCATGTAACCGCCCAGGCTGAGCTTGATGCCTTCCTCGGCTTGCGCCGCGGTCGACGTCAAGGCACCAGCAGCCACGAGGGCGGTCGTGCCATAGAGTAGTTTCTTCATAGCTCCAAAGCCTCTCTACGTAGAAACCGTTGGGAATTCCGCTCGCTCCCCCCAGGCGAATCAGCCCTGTTCCGCTTGGAGAACCGAAATCGAACGGAAAACACGACCCGCAGGGCACGAGTCGCAAAGGGAGTAGGCACGATCAGCTCTTTAAGGGTCAAGTATGCGGGCCCGATCCCTGTGACATTTGACCCGCACTGTGGCGCAGATGCCACAATCCGCCCAGTTCGTTAACAAGCGGCGGCGATCCCTTAACTTTTTGCCCCGCTACCGTCGGCCAGGGTGCCGTCCTCGCGCAGATAACCCAGCCGGATTAGGAGCCCGCGGTGACAGGCGATCAGCGCGTCGACCTGTTCATCGGTCAAGATCTCGCGCCAGGCACCCGCGGCCCCGCTGCGGAAGAAGGCCACCTTGCCGTCGGGCCGGGCCTCGACGAAGCGGGTCTCGCTCTCCTGGGAGGCCAGCTCGCCGAAGGAGCTGAAGCGGATCGCGCGCCGCAGCCGGGGCAGGTCTCGGCGGAACCCGAGGAACTTGGCCAAGCGGCCGAAGGTCGCCAGGGGCTTCTCGAGCATGTCCTCATAGCGCATAAGATGAAGCGTCAGACCCGGCGCGTCGATCCAACTTTGCACGTGACCGGACCAGGAGCCGATATATTGCGGCAGCAGGCCGCTGGTCGGCGGCAGGCAGTAGTCCTGCTCGCAAAGCGATTCGACGGCGCGGCCGTAATCGACCTGATAGTGGTGCGCGAAGGAAACCGCCACGTCCATGGGATTGCGGACGACGTAGATCGCCCCGGCCGTGGCGGCCGGGGTGATCAGCGGCGCGCCGTCAACCTGCGTGATGGCGTTGTGGGTCTTGACGAAGACGTCGTTCTTCGACGATTCGGCGAACCAACGGTGGATCGCCGGACGCAGGCGCGCAACGTCCGCGTCGCTCATCTCTTCGGTCTTGCGCCCCGAGAACTGCTCGTAATGCAGGAGCAGGTTGTCGCCCAGGATATGGTTGGGCAGGTCGTTGATGGCGATCGGCCGCCGGGCCTTGGTCAGGTAGTTGGCGAGAAAGGCGCGCAGCCAGGTATTGCCTGACTTGGGATAGGACGCCAACCAGATTATCCCGGACATACCGCGACCAGCGTTAGAGGACCCCAACCCGGATCGGGCCCGAGCGGTGGAGAGCCTGTTTAGTGGATGGCCCGAGGCGGCGCAAGCGAGGGGCGCTCCCGGACCAAAGCCGAACTTGCGGGGGCCCAACGTCTTGGCCATACTCCGACGTTGCGGCAGCCCGACGCCGGATGACCTCCGCACCGGCGACGGATGCCGCCTTGCCACTCCAGCGGAGCGAGAACATGACGGAGGCCGCGCGCAATCGGCCCGACATCGGCGACGAGTTCGCCGCCGCCCGGTCGAGGCAGGCGGAGGGCCATCTCAATGAAGCCAAGGCCGCCTACGGCGAGATCCTGGCCAGGGTGCCCAATCACCCCGAGTCCCTCACCATGCTCTCGTCGATCGCCTACCAGCAGGGCGACGATGTTCAGGCGGAGGCTTACATCGACCGTGCCATTGCAGTCTACAAGGCTGTGGTCCAGCAGATGCCGCAGATGACCAAGGCGCGCGGGCCGCTGGTCAATCTGCTGCTGGCCAGAGGCCGCGTTCAGGAAGCGGAGGACTATGTGGCCGACCTGGAGCTGACCATCAACCCGGTCCGCTCGACGATTGCCGACTTCACCCGCCGCCGGCGCATCGGCAAGGCGCAGGGCCTGCCCGCCATGCTGATGAACACCCTGCCGAAATCGGCGAGCGAGAGCATCTGGAACAAGCTGGCCGAGGGCCTGACCTTGGGTCAGGGCCACATATCGGTCGGCCTCTTCCCCGACTGCTGCGTCGTTCCGATCCGCGTGATGGCAGCCTGCGAGGGCGGGTTCATCGCCAAGGAACACCTTCCCGCCACGCCGTTCAATATCAAGTGCCTGGCCGATGGCGGCTTGACCCGAATGGTCTGCCACGTCCGGGACCCGCGGCAGGCCACCTTGTCGTGGGCCCACTTCGTCCGTGACGACGTCAGCATGAGACTGATCGCGCCAATCTGGCGCAAGACCGTGCCCCCGAGATCGGTCGACAAGGCCGATTTCGCCGGTTACATCGACTGGTGCATCGAGCACTATCTGCCCCTGCTGATCGAGTTCCAGCAGGGCTGGATCGCGGTGGAGCAGGATCCTGAGCAGCCGATCGACGTCCTGATGCTGACCTTCGAAGAGTTCTTGGCAGGCCCGGAGGACTACTGCGGGCGGGTTCTGGACCACTACGGGATTGACCGGACCCTGTTCCGGGCCGGCGCGGAGGCCGAGGTGGTCCACTTGCGCAAAGGCCAGGCCGAGGAGTGGCGCGACGTTTTCAATGCGGGCCAGCGGGAGCGCGCCTGGGAGCTGATCCCGCGGGAGCTCGCAGAGCGGTTCGGCTGGTCCAAGTGACGCCGCGCCATCCGCGCCGCGAGATGCTGGAACTCTGCGGCCCGAGGCGCTATTTTCTGCGGTAAGGATCGCGATAGGGGCAGAGGTACGCCGGAATCGCGGCAAGAGGAGTGAGCCCATGACGACCCTTTTCGCTTGGCGGTCGACGACCGCACTGGCGCTGGCCGCGATGATGGGTCTGCTCGCCGCCTGCACCGGCGAGGAGACTGCCTACCCGCAGTCCAACAATCGCGTCATGGCGGGCAACCGCAGCGCCTATGCCGAGAACGACGACACGATCTGGGGCCCCGGTGGCCTCGACTTCTTCGGCGGCGACGACGAAGTCGCTCCGGGAGCCGGCGGCGGGGGGATCGGCGTCAACTCCTATCTGTGGCGCGCCTCGCTCGACACCATCTCCTTCATGCCGCTCGCTTCGGCCGATCCCTTCGGCGGCGTCATCATCACCGACTGGTACAGCCCGCCAGAGGCCACCCGCGAACGCTTCAAGGTGAACGTTTACATCCTGGGCCGCGATCTGCGGGCCGACGGCCTGCGCGCCGCCGTCTTCCGGCAGCGCCAGGACACCCTCGGCAATTGGGTCGACGTCCAGGTCGATAACCGGACCGAGATCGACCTTGAAGACGCGATTCTGACCCGAGCCCGTCAGCTAAGAATCGCGGCGGCACAGTAGGCGCATCCTCCGGCAATCAAGGACAAGAGGGCTCCCGCTCCGGGAGCGGCGACGGATGAGGCAACGGCCCGAAACGCGGGTTGCGCCGATGAGAGGCCCGCGATGAGCCGTTACAACGTCAAGGAAATCGAGGCCAAGTGGCAGCGCCACTGGGAGGAGTCCGGCTGCTTCGCGGTCGAGGAGACGGCGGACCGTCCGAAGTACTACGTGCTCGAGATGTTCCCTTACCCCTCGGGGCGCATCCACATGGGCCACGTGCGCAACTATACGATCGGCGACGTCATCGCCCGCTACAAGCGCGCCAAGGGCTTCAACGTGCTCCATCCCATGGGCTGGGACGCCTTCGGCCTGCCGGCCGAGAACGCCGCGATGAAGCAGAAGGTCCACCCCGCGAAATGGACCCTAGAGAACATCGCGGTGATGCGCGCCCAGCTGAAGGGCATGGGCCTCTCGATCGACTGGAGCCGGGAGATCGCGACCTGCCTGCCGGACTATTACCAGCACGAGCAGAAGATGTTCCTGGACTTCCTCAAGGAGGGCCTGGTCTACCGCAAGGAATCCTGGGTCAACTGGGATCCGGTCGACCAGACCGTCCTGGCCAACGAGCAGGTGATCGACGGCCGCGGCTGGCGCTCCGATGCGCTGGTCGAGCGGCGCAAGCTGGCCCAGTGGTTCTTCAAGATCACCGCCTACGCCGACGACCTGCTGGAGGCGCTCCAGACCCTGGACCGATGGCCGGAGAAGGTCCGGGTCATGCAGGACAAGTGGATCGGCCGCTCGCGCGGCGCGCGCATCGACTTCCGGGTCAAGGATCGCAATCAGCCGCTCGAGGTCTTCACCACGCGGCCCGACACGCTTTTCGGCGCCTCCTTCTGCGCTCTCTCGCCGCACCACCCCCTCGCGGCCGCGCTCGCCAAGGACAGCCCCGAGCTGACCGCCTTCGTCGCCGAGTGCGACCGCCTGGGCACC
>JAAUYK010060233.1_pt1 | contig 20815 bp, 30 predicted proteins | sample 7278021 | NCBI WGS metagenome assembly JAAUYK01 (sample SAMN14350223, study PRJNA611818) | marine sediment metagenome | isolation source: surface marine sediment (1.8m) | place: French Polynesia: Moorea | collected 2018-08
ACTCTACGCATCCGGCAAAGCCACCATGCAGCATGGTCATGGACTGACCGGCGACCTTACCTTCGGATCGGACACCTACGTCTTCGGTACGGCGGAGCTGGGCCACGACCACTCGCTGCCTGCCGATCTCACGTTCTGGCAGAACTACTTCTCTGACGGCGCGGCGGTACTGACCCACGCCCACACGCTCGAAGGTGACCTGACCTTCTGGTTCAGCACCATCGTCTATGGGCAGGCCACGCTGCAAACAGACCATGGGCTGACCGCAGACCTCACCTTCTACCAGAACTACTACGTAGACGCCCAGGCGGGGCTACCAGAGGGCCACAGCCTCACTGGCGACGGCCAGATGGTATGGCTGGGGTCTGCCACCCTCACGCACGACGAGACGCTGTCTGGTGACCTCACAGAGGGGTCGGACATCTACCGCTTCGGGTCGATTGTCTTCACCCACGGGCACACATTTGAAGGTGATTTCAAAGAATACATCCCGATTGACGCCTCGCTCAGTCTGGTCACCAACCACACGTTCGACGGCGACCTCACGCTGCTGCCGTACAACGACGCATCGGCCACCCTGGTCCACGACCATGACCTAGAGTGGACGGACACCCAGAGCGTGCTCTGTCAGGCCAGGATGACCCACACCAACATCCTGACCGGCAACGCACTGGGTGGCACCCCGGCCATCGATCTCGACAACCTGTGGACGGCGGCGGAACCCTACCCCGACATCGAGATCGCAGCCATCGATCTGCGCAAGGAGCAGTACTTCGGGGTCAACTACACGGTTGAGGGCTTCCGCTACAGCCCGTCCGAACTCAACCACTGTACGCTCGGTACCGCACCGCTCAACGGACCCTGCGGTTCGTACCCGGAGCCGGATCTGTCCGGGCAGCTCGACCTTGCCTACGGGTTGGGCGAGACCCAAGCCAGCCTCGATATGCAGTGGGACTTCGTGTTCGACGCACAGGACGAGTCGTGGCAGATGGACATGCAGTACGACCTGGATATCAGCACCAAGACGCTGGTCCAGGCGTCGCTCGACATGGGCTGGTTCTGTGTCGGCAAGGACCTGTACCAAGACCTTCTGGATCTGGTCAACGAGAAGCGTGTAGAGATCGGCGCGGTTCCCTACCTGCTGTACTCAGGCGAAGGGGAGGACGTGGCCACCACGCACTCCCAGAACATGGTCGAAACCCAGATCTACGCACACGAGGACACGGGCCTACCGGCTGGGTACCAGACCATCGCCCAGCGTGTGTTCAAGATCAAGGAAGGACCCACAAGAGCAGGCGAAAACATCGCCTACTTCTTCCAACTCTTCCCGCTCGATCCGTTCACCAACGAACAGATGCGGGATGCGACATTCCCGACTGCGCAAGAGCTGTTTGACAACTGGTGGAACTCGCCACCACACAAGGCAAACATGCTCTACAACTGGTCCCAGGCAGACCGTCCCGAGATGCTGCTCGGTATGAGCGTGTCATATACTTGGGACTACGCCAACACGGGCTTACCGACAATCAGCTATGCGCCGACGCAGCTCTTCGTTGCGTACGGCATACCAGCGGGGGCGACATTGAACGAAGGCCAACTCAATATGACCTACGACCTCGACGTGTCGTTGATCATAGATCTGAACGTCGGGTACAGCCTCGACGCCTACGTAGCCGTCACCCAACAGCTCACCTCCGAGTACGGTATCAACGTCGCCGCACAGAATGAGCTGCCGTACGGGGCAAAGGTAGCGGCCCAGCACGAGGCTCCGATCCACTACTCGACCGTCGCTCAGCATGAGATGACCTGGGGCGGCACGGCAGTCGTCACATATCAGCATGAAGCTGGGTACTCGATGGACGAGTACAATCAGGTTTTGAAGTCATCTTCAAATCTGTACGACATCAACCTCAGTGCTCAGTTCGAGACGAGCTACGCACTGACCAAAGGGGTCATAACCCAGCATGAGGCGGGCTACGAGCCGTCTGTGCGGGCGATCACCCAGCACGAAGCCCAGTATGGGGTCACGACTAACAACCCGGTTAGAGCGTCGCACACCGGGTTCTACGCCCTGCACCAGTCCGGGGTCCAGGTGACCACCTCGTTCGCCACGATCACGCTCAAGAGATAGCGATGCCAGACATCACATCCGACATTGAAGAAGCCGTGCTCTCCCTCGCCGAAGGGGACTACGCCTGGACTGCCAGCATCATCCTGGTCGATCTCGCCTTCTACCAACTCCTGAAGCGGGGCGACGTGATCGATTTGAATATCGACGGAGAGCTGTACAACCTGATCGTGGAGTCGAAGAGCCTGAACCGCAACGGCCCGGGGCAGGTACAGATGCGCCTGGAGGCCATGAGTCCGTCGATCTTCTACCGTCCGCCCTACACGGACCTCATCGACTACGAGAACAGCACGGCTACGACCGCTAGAGCCGCCGTAGAGGCGATCCTGGGCGCTTCCGTGACCTGGGACTGCATCGACTGGCCGATCCCTGCAGGGCGCATCACAGCGGAGCAGGCTGTCCCCATCGAGCTAGCCCAGCAGATTGTTGAAACCATTGGTGCAGTCATTCAACCGGACAAAGCAGGTAACTTGGTGGTCCGGGATGCCTTCAGAGTGAACATCCCAGACTATGCGACAGCGACACCCGACCACGTCTACACAGATATCGAACACAACCTCTCTGTTCAAGAAACCTTCGAACCTAGGGATGACTACAACCGCTTCCGGGTACTTGAAGGTGAGGCAGGGTTTACAGATTCACTTGAATGGGTACCCGATGAGGACATCTCCACTGGTGGTGTGCTGCGGGCCTATCCGACCCCGTGGCGAACGTCGATCCAGGTCGTACATACAGATGGCGCATCCGTGTCTCTGGTGCTTGTTGGTACTGAAACCCGACAAGAGACCGAAGTCATAGAGTTCGTCGCCGGTACCGCGACACTTGGGTTCCCGGCGATCAGCCTGGACACTGTAGACTGGAAGTCCGACGCCCTGACCGGTCTTGTGCTGAATTCCCACGAAGCTACAATTACCTGCGGTACATCGGTGAACCAGGGTTACGGCTTAGCGGAGATAACCTACTCGGTAGAGTCGATCAACTACCGCTCCAATGCTCCGCTTGGATCAGTCGTACAATATCTGATAGAGGATCTGGGCTAACCGATGGGCGCAATCACTACCTCCCTCGTCGTTGAATTCACAACGGGTGAAGAAGACGGTCTGCTGACCGCAGAGATCGATTCCTTCGAGACAGGACTGAACGGCGGGGATACCAACTTCGTACCGGGCGACACCCCGGGCTTTCTGATCTACAAATCCTCGAACGTGATCATCGATTCGATCACGCCGTCAGTCGGCTCGATTGCCGATCTGGGGTCGGGATTCACCCCGGAGCTGGTTGAGGACTTCTTGACGTTCACAGACAGCCGTACGGTGAGCGTCAACAAGCCTATCTACTCAAGTTTTAGCAGCAAGTGGCTGGGCAACAACCTGGGCGGGGTCACCCGCACTGAGATCAACGTCACCGCTGCCAACTCGGGCGTGGGCGTGCTCAAGGTCGAGTACAACTCGTTCTTTTCGAAGCACCGGTTGACCAACGTCCCGACCGTGTTGAACGGCGAGACCAGCTTCCCGGTCGTGATCTACATCGTGGGTCACACTGTATGACGGACATCTACGTAGAGCGTGGTTCGGCAAACAAGCAGGGTCCAGACATCGTGGACCCTCTGCTTACCACGGTGCCTGCGGCCATGGCCCGGGGCACGTACGAGATCAACTCCCGTACCTCCGTAGATGTGATCCAACTACGAGCAAGTTACCGATCAGGCGTCGAGGTGGGCGACCTGATCGAGGTGCATGACGCCCTACAGGGCAAGACGTGGCGGGGTCGGGTTACTGACCTAGCTCACAACATCCAGCGCACGCAGCTCTGGACGCAACTCACGGTGGAGCGAATACCTGAATGAACCCGATCAAAGACCTGAAGAGAGTGGTACTGAAGGACGAAGCACAGTCCGGTGTCATCAAACGTGTTGACCGGGGGCAGATCACGATCAGTACCAACAAGGGAGCGATTATCACCGCGCCCAATGCTGATCTCGACGTGCGTCCGGGTGATCGGGTCTCCATGGCAGACGGCACCATCGTTGAAAAAATATCTTCTGGAGAAGACAAACCGACATATCAAGTATGAGAGGTAGCCACCATGGCCAGTCGGATCAAGGTCTGCCCAAAGACCTTAGACCGGTTTGGTGTAGAACCACTGTTGATAGCGGGATTGGTCACAGGTGGCCCGCAGAATGACGACAACGAGGATGACTCGTACTACTGGACGCATCTCGCGTTAGAGGTGTCGAAGCTGTTCTTCGACCAGTTCTACGATTGGACCTTAGATAATCAGGAGTTAGTCAAAGATGAAGACCCTGAAGCAGTACATTCGGAACGTAGGAATAGCGTTGGATCAACTGGGTAACGCAGTCACTGGGGGCGACCCCGACGAAACGATCAGCTCTCGGTTAGGTAAATGCAAACTTGAAGGCAACCGGTTCTGTATCGCTGTCTGCAAGGTACTGACCAAGATCTGGAAGTTCTTTGGTTCAAAGCAGAAGGCCCACTGTATCGAAGTGATTGAGCACGATGAGGGCAAAGACGGGGTGATCAAGTAATGGCTATCGAGATCTCCAACAAGCTGGAGCAGCCTTCTCTGGTGTACGATAAGGTCTTCATGCAGTCGCTGGAGATCTCACAGCGCAGCCAGATGGATGACAACATCCCGGCCCACTACACCCTCAAGGTGGCGTACACGATCTACGCGGTAGACGGGACGGGCCAGCGGCACTTCCTGCCCAGAACCCGGCATGTGATTATCGAAGACTACGGTGCGTTGGCCATGCAGAAGGCCATGCAGGGAGACATGGATCTGGCCCAAGCCATGATGGCTATTGAGATGGCGTTGGCTAAGATCTTAGAAGATCAGACCGATCTAGGTACGGCGACGGTATCGGTCAGGCACGGTTAAGGTGATGCGCCATGAGGCGCAATAAGTTATTGCAAAGTGCGCAGGTGTGGTCAAGCGTTGCATATCAATTGAACACGACGAAGGCGACGATGCCCAAATCGAACAGGAGAAGCTAGATGGCAATTGCTGACGACATCAGTGTCGCCGCCAATGGCGACATTCGCTATACCGGATCTGCCCATGGCGCGGCAGGCGCGGGTTATTACTCGGTAATCGAGTTCCACCGGTTCTTGCAAGACAAGGCCGACGACGCAGTCGCGTCTGGAGATGACATCCTCGACATCACGGACGACACCCCGTCCGAACGCTCGACGGACAACATCATCACGGTTCTGCCGCCCTACAATATCGACCAAGAGCTGTCTGAGCATTTGTTCGACGGCTCGATCATTCAGACGGGCGGTGACGACATCTGGGACGGCCTCGTCGTAATCGCGGCGGAGGGTATGGACCTCCAGATTCAGCAGAACGGTGCGATGGAGGCCAACGACTTCTGGAACACCATTCCGAACGGTGAGACCGAGAAGGGCCTGAACCGAGACGTAGCGAACGGTATTTCGACCCGGTTCATGATCAAGGTGCGTACCGCAGGCACTGACGTAGACGGTCGTCGTCTGATTGGTCAAACCCGTGTCACCGGCTTCACCTACTCGGAGTTCAAGATCAACGGTACTGCGCGAGGCAACAACGTACTCGCTTTGACCTACGCCGCTGACCTCAACGACACCACCGATGCTTCGTCTCGTACTGAGATCAACAACGTCACTGAAGGCTACGCCAACATCGACGTAAACAACGACGCGGCGGACGAGTACTACTACTCGGAGTGGAACAAGGACACCTACTCGATCAACGAGTTCTACGAGCGGATGAAGTACATCACCCGCCAAGGGACCGTATCGACCCTGTATGGCCTGAACGGTGAAGTCTTCCGGGGCATCACCCACGAGATTGACGTGGACAGCCCCACCGGCACGTTCAACGCCTTTGAGCCGGTGAGCTGGACCGGAGGTACCGGTCAGATGCTTGCCATCGACAGCCCTACCGCTCCCACGAAGATGTGGATTCAGTTGTTGACCGGCGTTGCTCCTACCGATGGGCAGACCATCATAGGCGGCACCAGTTCCGCAACAGCAGCAGTAAATGTCACGGTTCTGGAGCGTCCGGTATCGACTCCGTTCATCGGTGTATCCACCGGCTCAGCACTCATTGGTGCCTACGGCGTTGGCCTGGAAGCAACCGACCTGTCGGCAGCGGACAAGGTGTTCGATCTGACTAACACCCAGATCACCCCGCCGAACTACGTCAGCTTCACGGTTGGCGGTCTGGTCGCGGCAGAAGACCGCGTTCTGGTGGGTCCGGAGAACGGCGGCGCACTGGACGATGGCCAGTTCCTGGTACAAGGTACCCTGACAGGCGGCGAAGGTTCAGTCACGGTCGATGTTGGTACGGAGACTCCCGGAACGGGCACCAACTCTGAAGACGACACCCCGGCCTCGGGCACTATCCGTATCCTGGGTTCGGACGGCGTCTACCATCGTGTCACCTACACCGGCTTCTCGGTTGGCGGCGGCACCATGACCTTTACCGGTTGTGTGGGCGTACCGGCAGCGAGCGATAACACGCCGATGTTCATCTCGTACATCGACAAGGATGCTGCATCCACTTCGGAAGCGTTCACAGTCGTTTACGCGGGCAGCAACCGTTCGTTGTTCATCCGTGTTCGTGACGGTGGCGGCTCCCCGATCAAGACCTTTGAGACCACGGGTACGCTGGGTTCGGGCGGAGGCTCGACCACGGCAATTCGTACTTCTGACGCCTAATAAGGAAGGCCCATGTCGTTTGCCTATGCTGGTGGCACGATAACCCAGACTGGTACGGATACCAGTCTGGCGGGCCTGTCCGGAACAACCGGTGTCACCCACCACAACTATGGGTACATCGACATCTACGTCATCAACTCGGCCACGGAGTTGGCCATCAACGGTACGCTGACCATGAACCCGGAGACGGAGATGTTGGTCTGTCAGCGTACCCCGGGCACCAACGCAAACGCGATCATCGTCAACAACAACGGTGTGTTCAACATCGGATCAATCGATACGGAAGGGAGCTACAACCGCTATCCTTCTGGCACGGCAATCCAATTTGATAACACCTCGACCAGCAACAGCTTCAACTATCTGGAGACCTGGGCCAACCTCAAAGTAGAGGACGGTGGCACAGTCAACTGGTACGGCGGCACGATCTTCTCCAATGGCGTCATCGCTACCATGGACAATGGCGGTAACGGTGGCGGGGCTATCAACACCTTCTCGGACAAGTGCGTGCTAGACGCTCGTAACCATACGGCGTCAGGTGACGGCCCGCAGTGGCGGCAGCGTAGCCCAGCAACTTCGGTCAACGGCTTAGTCACCGTCAACTTCAAAGTGACGGCTATCGCCAACCCGACATCGTTCGACAACTTCCAGCCGATCCAATCAGAATCAGCCATCGACTTGTCGAACACTTCGCCCAATAACGTCTGGCTGACGTTCAACAACTTCATCGCCGGATCGGGCAACCTAAAAGATGTTGGCATCAAAGATGATGGTTGGATTCGTCTGGTCAACCCGCAGTTCGGCTCGACACTGACAGTTGCTGCGCAGAACGATAGTACGGGTACCGACCAAGACGGTTTGGTTGAGATGCGGACAGGCGTAACTTTGACAGTTACCACTTTGGCAGGCTCTGCGATCTCGGGTGTGCGGATCTTCTGTCGAGACGTTAACAACGGTAATCGTCTGTCATCCAACGCGGTCAACAGCAGCCCGGACTACACAGCAGACCGCACGTACGAAGACACCACCAACGGCTCGGGCGTGGTTGCCTTCACCGGAGACACGGGATCTGTCTTGCTAGGCACCCGCCACCGGGCAGGCAATCCGCCATCGGGCAGCACGTTCAGCTCTCGCTGCAAGGCAGGCGATGACACTGACAACTTTGACTTCGGCTTCGCAGGCTATGGCTACCTACCGGGTGTGCAGGAGTACATCTTGAAGGGTGCAGGAGGCATCACACCCACGTACGTGCTCTTTGCAGACGTAGGCATCACTGAAGCTACAGCAGCCACGGTAGGCGCGTACACGAACCTGGAGACCGGTGACAAGCTGTACGACCGCGCCCAATGGTGGGTGCAGGCGTCTTCCGCCAACATGGAGACGGCGGGGCTTGGTAATGCCATCGTTACCCGAAGCGGCACGACGATCTCGTTCGGTACTTACGACCTGATCATCGACAGCGGCTACGGTTCAGTCTTTGGCGTCAGCGGCAACAACGTGTCGTTCGATCCCGGGGCCGGGGCGTTCACCACCACAACAAAGTGGAAGGGCCTGGAAGCCAACACGATCAATATCAACTCCAGCAGCAGCGTTGACGGCTGGTTGTTGACGGGCACCGTTGATCTCAACGTCGCCATGGACCTGAGCAACGTCACGGTAGATGGCGATCTCCGGATTGCTACCGGGGCGAACTCAACGCTCAACTTCACCAATGTCACGGTCACCGGCTCGGTGTTCAACGACAGCGGTTCTAACACGCTGACGATCAATGCCACCAACTCTACATTGACCGCAGGCGATGCGGGCACGGGCAACGGCCAGACCAATGTGGTCAACACGGTCCCGATCAAGGTCACTGTGAAGGACGCGGTTACGACCGCTGCCATCCAGGGCGCTCGCGTCTATCTGGAAGCTGCCTCGGGCGGGCCGCTGGCGTCAGGCACCGCTATCGTGAACCAGCTCACCGACTCCAATGGCGAAGTGAACGACACGTTCAACTACAGCTCGGATCAACCCATCACCGGGCGGGTCCGCAAGGGGACACCCTAATGGCTACCTACTACAAGACCGTCTCGATCTCCGCCATCATCACTTCTGACGGTATCGAGATCGTCGTATTGCTGATCCCGGACGAGTGACAGCATGTCCGCTGGTGACTTTGCAATCGTTACAGGGTCCGGGCAAGCGATGCCCAACCCTTCCGGGTCCGCTGGGGACCTGGATCTAGGCAGCATCACTACTGATGCAAACGGACTTCTCACCGAGACTTCCGCAGGTGTCTATCGCCCGAACAATGCGGGCTACTACCTCGTCATAATCGAGACCCGTTTCGATACGACGCACAACAACCGATACAACGGCAACGTCTGGATACGCAGGAACGGAGCCAACGTCAATGTAGGTAAAGCAGCAGGCTACGCTCGTAACACCGCAAACTCGGATGCTTACACGCAAGCGCAGGCGATTCTGCCGTTCAACGGCACGACGGATACCTTCCAGGCAAGACACCTGAGAAGCGCGGGGGCTGGCACCCCGGCTGGCACGTATGGTTGGACCCGGGCGAAGGTCGTTCAATTGACTGACGGGACTGCAGGCGTTCCCTACGGCGACTATGGAACTCCGTCTTCGCAGAGCTTCAGTGGGACTACTCCGACCGCTATGTCAGGTCTGGATGTCTCTACCGAGACGGACACCAGCGTCATCGAGCTTCAAGCTGATACGCAAAGCATTCGGTTAAAGGAGACCGGGCGACCCTACTTGATCGTCTACTGCTTAACGGGGAACAGCACTACCAACGGACGAACCACCCGAGTCACTGAAGTCACCTACGATGGCAACACCGTCAACCACTCGCATGGTTATTCGTACATGCGAGATAGCTCCAACCCATGGGGACACCCCAATGGCATGGCGTTGGTCCGCCCAACGGTTGCTAACCGAGATGTTGTGGTCAACGGTTACGGATACCGCAACATCGACGCTACTTTGTGGGGCACTTGGACCAGCGCGAACTGGACAAACACCTCTGCAGCGTTGGAGTCCGGGGTCCAGGTCATTGCGCTGCCCTCCAGTACGGCTATTGCTATCTTCGAAGACACAATTGGCGGAGTAGCAGCAACCACCAGCGTGGAGTGCAACGCCTGTCGTTCTACCGTCACAGCAGACGCTCCCTTCACCCGAGTAGACAACAACAGCTTCGACATCAGCACCGCAACCGATGTCATGGTCTGGGGTAACTGGCTCGAAGAGCGACAAGCGAGCAGTGGATCACGGTGGCAGGCGACAGCGAACGTCGCTCTGAACAACACTGCAATAGCCAACACTGATTACGGGTCCTACGACCGGGGAGAGCAAGGCACACAAGACACCAAGAACGCGGCGTCAGGTTCGTTGTTTGTAGGAACAGCGACTGCTGGAGGCGACTACAGCCTGCGTAGCCAGATAGTCGGCGACAGTGGGGGCAACAATGAGATTGTCCGTGCAGGTATGTTTGCCATTGATCTGTCCACACTGGCAGCTCCACAGAACATCCCAGCCATCACCGATGTCGATACTGACGAATCGATTGTCGAGAATCAGACTAATGTTGTCCTGACCGGTACCGACTTCGAGTCCCCGCAAGGCACAGGCACCCTGGAGCTAGGTAGCCAATCCACCTATGGCGGAACGCTGGTCGCCCAGTCGATTGATACCTGGAGCGACACGAGCATCCAGTTCGATGTCAACCGTGGCGCACTCAGCCTCGGCACGGTCTACGCCTTCGTCACCAACGACAGCGGTAACCGCAACGATCCGGGCTTTGCCGTCACGCTCACGGGTGTGCCCGTCTCGATCACGGATGTCGATACTGACGAAGACATCCTGGAGACTCAGACCAACGTAGTGGTTACGGGTAGCAACTTCCTGACACCACAAGGCACGGGCAAGATCGAGCTGGGTAGCCAAGCAAGCTACGGCGGCACGCTGGTTGAGCAAACTGTCGATACGTGGGGCAACACCAGCATCCAGTTCGACGTAGTTCGCGGGGCCTTGGATCTGGGCACGGTCTACGTTTGGGTCACCAACGACGACGGCACCCGGAACACCACAGGCTTTGCGGTCACCCTGACCGGCGCTCCGGTCACGATCACTAACATCGAAGATGAGGACATTGCTCAAAGCTTCCCTGTCACAGTAGATGGCAGCAACTTCGGAGCCAGCCAGGGCACGGGCATCATCCGGGTCAGTGACAGCGCCACCATAGGGGCAGGCACGGAAGTCCAGCAGAACACTGGCATCTCCTGGTCCGACTCGCAGATCACCTTCACGATGTTGAAAGGCGCAGTGGCGTTTGGTACGGCCTACGTCTACATCCGCAACGATGACGGTACGTGGTCGAACGCCTACACGATCAACATCTACCAGCATCACTTCATTAGTGGCACGGACCAGACGGGAGATACGTTCGATGAAGGCACGCTAGTCACGGTCACGGGGGACAACTTCGACTCTGACGCCGTCTCCACGATTGAGATCAACACTCAGCAGGACGGTTCTGGATCATCGGTCGTTCAGTCAACGACAACCTTCACGGACACTACGATCTCGTTTGTTGCCGATCTGGGGGCACTAGGCCCCGGTACGCGGTACCTGATCGTACGACGCAACCAACCGTTCCGGGGGGACACCGGCCCTCGCCCAACGGACGGCTACCAAGTCACTGTCAATGTCGTCGCGATCAGTGATGGGTTATACAAGACCTCGGGCATTGTCGGTACGATCAATGCTGCGGGGTTCACCACCACTGTCTTTCTAATTCGAGATGATCTCTAATGTCTGACCAAGTAAACGCTGACAACATCAAACGCCTGCACGAGAACCAGAAGATGCTGATTCAGCGCATGGAACTCCTGGAGGAGGAGAACCGACGCCTGAAGGCTACGGTCTCCAACATCATGGCGGATGTTGCTAACACCAAGCAGCTCGTCGCCCATACGCAAGGGCGCGGGTTGGGGCCAACCGTGAGGAACTGACATGTACGTCGATTGGGCCACCAAGATCATCTATGTCTTCAAGGCAGATATGATCCTGCTCCAGTCGAATCCGATTGAGATCTATCAGCTCAATCTGAACGACTTCCGATTGAACCTCAAAAGCCTGGAAGACGACGAAGACGGGATTGTCTACGTACGGACGCACAATCACGTTGCGCCGGTCTCGGTCGGAGGCGTGGACCTCGCCCGCGTGGTGGAGATCCTAGACCCCTACACGGTCACGTTTGAGGACGACCAGTACGCCGTCAACTTGGTAGGGGCCAACTCAAACGTGGGCGACAAGGTAAACGTCAACCAAGTCTCTGTGCGTTCCGCCAACTCAGCCGGTCTACCTGACCTGGAAGCCATCCAGTCGGGTTCGTACAACGGGTACGTTACTGTGCGGGCGGACTCCCCCTACACCGGTACGACCTACCCGGTAGGGACCAACGGCTACCCGGTCAACAACATTCCGGATGCTCGGGCAATTGCCGCCAAGCAGTCACTAGACTCGATGAAGGTGCTCGGCCCATTCACCTTCGATACCGGAGACGACATCTCCTACTTCAAGGTGTATGGCCAGAACGCCGCACAGTCGCAGTTCATCATCAATGATGGTGCAGAAACGCTGGGTGCGCAGATCGTTGACGCCTACGTCACCGGCAACCTGGACGGCGGTACTCTGCTTGAGCGTTGCGTGCTCTCCAACCTGAACTACATCAACGGGTTCATCTTCCAGTGCATGATCAACCCCGGCACGATCTCTTTGGGAGGGACGACCACCGCCCACTTCATGCAGTGCTTCTCGGGGGTGCCCGGTCTCGACACACCAACCATTGACTGTGACGGTGCGGGGGTACACGACACGCCGCTGGCGATCCGCGACTACAACGGCGGAATCAAGCTGATCGACAAGACAGGTCCGGGTTCGTGCTCTATTGATCTTGCCTCGGGGCAGGTTGTCATTGATTCGTCCTGCACCAACGGCACCATCGTGGTCCGGGGCGACGGCAAGGTCTACGATGAGAATGGCAACAACATGGTATCAGGGACATACAACGGCAACCTGAACCTCGTCAACGAATGCCAGTTTGGCGTACAGGTCCAGGAGATTTGGCAGGACATGGGTCTGGACCGGTTGAACCCCACCGCCTACACCGATAACGGTACGACGACCACCAAGACCTCTGGCAACGTCACGGTAGAGATCACTGACACCACGATCACAAGGCAATGAGTGCGGAGAAGCGGAGACGCATAGCGACCAGAGGGTTCCGGGGGGCCACCCCGAACCGGCGCATCTCGATTGCCACCTTCGGGTATCACCCGCTCGCGGACCTCGCAGCCTACTGGCGCGAAGTGGTCAGCTTTGACCTATCATTGGGTCGAGTATTCAGCACAAACTTAGAACGATGAAAATGCTTACAGCTATCACAGGGATGGTGCTCTTCTCCGTAGCGGTGGCGGGCGACAAGCCTTACCTCAAGGTCTGCGAAGACGGTCAAACGACTTGCTTTGCCAACTACTACTCTGGGGAGCAGTACACCATCGAATGGGATGAGGTAGAGATTCCCGAAGGGGAGACCCGCTACACTGAGATCAAGTACGAGGTCCGTGTCGTTCATGACGATGGGACCATCGAGAACCTGGGCATTACGGAAGTGCCTAAGATGACGGTCACGACTGACCGAAGTTCCAACCAAGTCTTTCACGCCCGCTCGGTCGGCAACTGCGCAGCAGATGATCCGGAACCGTGCGTCTCAGCGTGGGGCGGATTGGACAACCCGAGTACAACCCAGGATGGGAAGGCATGGGTCATCATAGTGAAGCCAGAACCTCCAACAGCCAGCTTCGGAAGTTAAATATGAACCATATACTCCAATTGCAAAGCACGTCCCCGGACGTAGTGAAGTTCAAGATGTACTACAAGCCCGAGTCCACGACGGGTTCAGTCAGTACCAACGATCCGTTCGTGGAACTACCCGTCAATGCAGACCTCAAATATGATCTGCGGACGGTACCGGAGATGCAGACATTTGATGGTGTCTTCAAAGTTGCATTCACCTCGGTAGACGACGGAAACCTGGAAGGACCGATGGGGGAGCAGATGACAGTCAGCTTCGACTTCGTCGCCCCAAACCCTCCAACGGCAGTCTTCTCCGACGAGTGATCGCCAGAGTCAGGCGTTTCTTCCGGAGGCAATGGAGAAGCCTTCGGAGACGCCTTTGAGGTGTAAGGCCGATATGAGAGCTATACTATGGCGGATGTAGTAGACTTCGAGTTAAGCGTCAACCAGAGTCAGATCCACCCCCTCTCGGTGCAACGTGTGGAGCCTAAAGCTCTTAGCGTGACGCAGGTGCAACAGCAAGATCTGAGTGTCTGTAGAACGGAGCCAAAGGTGCTAAGCGTGGCCCGCGTTCACACAGCAAGAGTGGAGCTGTAAATGGCTACCTGCGGGAAAGAGATTCACGTTGGCGACATCGGTACTATCTTCCGTGTCACCCTGTACGACTGCGACACCCCGGTCGATCTGACTGGGGCGACCACGCAGGAGATCGTGTTCCTCAAACCCGATGGTACCAAAGTAACCCACACCACTTCGTTCCAGACAGACGGTACGGATGGCATCGTTGAGTATGCCAGCCAAAGCGGAGATCTGGATCAGGCGGGCGGCTGGAAGCTGCAAGCGCACATTGTCCTACCTACAGGTGAATGGTGGTCGGATACGGACAAGTTCAAGGTATATGAGAACTTGTAATGAGGACCACGAATGTCTATCGAAGACGAACGTCCAGGGGAGCAGGACGATCACCACTCCAGGGGACATAACGACCGTCGTTATCACGGTCAAGAGAGGCGCAAAGACGAGTGGCACCTCTCGAAGAACGTCCCTATCACCCTCGTCGCTGCGCTGATCATCCAGACAGTCGTGCTCACTACGTGGGCCGCGACGTTTAAGGCTGAGTTCGTCTCTTATCGCCAGACCTCCGAGAAGGAGTTCGTGGAGATGAAGGCGTACATCGACGCCAGGACCCAAGACCGCTACACCTGGAAGCAGGCGCAAGCCGAGCTGAAGACTCGGGATGTGGTTTTGAACACGCTCAAGGACAAGGACTCAGAGATCCTGCAGAACGTCAGAAGCTGCCAAAACAACATTAGTGACCGTCTTCGGCGGATAGAAGACAAGCTGGACGAGCACGTACTCAATAGCCACCGAGCCAACGGAAACAGTAGATGAGGTGACCTATGCGTCGGATCGACAAGATCATCATTCATTGTTCGGCCACCAAGCCTAAGCAGGACATTGGTGTTAACGAGATCCGAAGATGGCATAAGGATCGAGGTTGGTCTGATATCGGGTACCACTACGTGATCCGTAAGGACGGGACTACTGAGGACGGTCGCCCGAACCAACGGTCAGGTGCTCACGCCAAGGGGCACAACAAACATTCCATTGGCATTTGCCTTGTCGGTGGACTGGACGCTGACGGCAACCCCTCTCCCAAGTACAGCAAGGAGCAGCGTCGAGCGCTCCGCAAGCTGGTGGACTTCCTACAGCAGACCTACTGCGTCCCCAGTAGTGGCGTGCTGGGCCATCGGCAGCTCCCGAACGTGGCCAAGTCTTGTCCCTGCTTTAACGTCACTCGGTGGAAGAAGACAGGGAAGATGGTTGCATGACCGGAGAGAGTGGCATGACCGACGAGAACGATCTCTTCGATCACAAAGCCCAACCTGCGGGTGGGCCACCCCCGGAGAAGTATTGGAGATCGCGCAGGCGGATCGCCGCATCGGCCATGATCGGTCTACTGTCCATTCAGATCTTCACCTTCCTGTCGCCTGACATCACGGTAGGTCAGAAGGACCTGCTCAGCTCTATCGTATGGGTACACGCAACTATCATCGGTGCATACATTGGATTCAAGATGGTCGAGAAGGGGTTTGGTAAACGATGACCTGGATACTGAAACTGTTTGGAGGCGGCAAGTTCATGTGGTGGGTGATAGGGCTGTTGGTCGTGTCTACCGCCGCGTCTGCAGCGCTGGCCAAGCGGTACTACGACAAGAACTTGGTTAGTGGTGAACAACTAGAGCTGGCTGTAACGATGCACAAGGCCCAGAAGGACAAGCTGGAAGAGGCTTTGGAAAGGCAGAAGGCACAGCAAGCCGCATTGAGTGAGGCTTTCACGAAGCAGCAAGAGGACTACGCTCGCTCCCGTAGGGAAGCCAACAGGCTCCGGAGACAGATACGTGATCTCAGTAAAGAATCGCCAGAGGTTCGTGAGTGGCTTACTACTCGTGTGCCTGACGATCTATATCAGCGGGTGTTCGCGCAGTCTGAGGATTGAAGACACCCCGGACATCGTCATGCAGTGCGGTGACCCCGCGCTGTTGAACGAGACTGAGTTCCCCGCACCTCCCGAGCCTACGAACGAAGGGTTGATCGATTACATCCTGCAGCTACAGGAGGCACTGAACAGATGCAACGCGGACAAGGCAGCGTTCCGAAGCCTGATACGGGAGCCGGAAGAGTGAAGAAGTGGTTGGGTATCGGTGGAGCTGCCGTACCTATCCTGGGTGCCCTGGTGGCTACCACGTTCTGGGTAGACGACCGGTACGCACACGCAGAAGACTTCCAACGCAGCATGGTGCAACAGAACCTGCTGACGCAGGAGTCGATGCTTGAGCTGCGACTGGAACAGAACGCCTTTCAGACACGGTCTATCACGCGGCGCATGCAGGCAGGTAGCGATACGCCTGCGCTCGATGCTGAAGAGCTGAACGACCTACGGGTGAACCGTGAGAGCCTGCGTAACCGTAAGGCAGACATCCGGATGAAGTTGCAACAGTTCCAGTAATGTCATATTCTTAGTTACGACAGAGTCTGTACTGTCTAGTCAAGCAAACTCTTACCCCCGGTCCTCCTTCCGGGGGTTCTTTTTGCCCTCAGTTGACAAAGAATTCGATATAACATATACTGCACAAACTATAAGAGGGTTTGCCAAATGAAAGTCTCTGCCGATCTGGCGCAACGCAATAGTGAAGATGTATTCAAATCTCGACTCCGCGTCATGTCCGACGCCGGGGCTGGGGTCATCCACGTCCGCACACATGAACCGATCCGCGCTGCAAATGTTTTACGAAAGCAACTGCTGGTCGATGGAAATATTTACAAGGAGTGGGACATCGTGCACGGCATGCGTGAGTTCACTCTGGAAAATATGAACAGCAACGTGCCGCCCGACCCGGCGACGCAGGACATCCATACTGCGCTGGCACTGCCCGAGCAGACCATCCATGAGAAGGTCGTTACCAACGACGAGCAGATGCTGTTCTTCGTGTATGTGAATCCTCACTTTTGGATGGAGCAGAACCCGATCTTCAACCACTACCTGCAGCACTACGCAAGCGTGCTGCCACGGTTCGACATCCGCGTCGTGTTGATCACGCCGGATCTCCCGTTGCCCGACACGCTGTCTGACACGACCGTCACGCTGCGTTTCGAGACCCCGGGGCACAGCGAGCTGCGTAGTGCATTCGAAGACGTGCTGCAGGCCACTGGCGGGCTGTTCGATCATCTGACTGATGATGACAAGGACCGGGTGTGCAACACCGGTTCGGGTATGACCCGCAACAACTTCGAGACCTGGGCGTCGCTGACGCTGGTGGATAGTCTGGACCAGGAGATGGAGTCCGAAGAGGTAGACGCTGACTACATCGTCAAGGGTATCTCCAAGGGCAAGACCGAGATCGTCAACAAGTCTGACATCCTGGAACTGTACCCGGTCGAAGACATCAAGGACGTAGGCGGCATGGACAACCTCAAGGAGTGGATCGCCAAGCGTGCCAACTGCTACAGCGATGAAGCAGCCGAGCACGGCATTGAGCCGCCGAAAGGTCTAGTCTTGGTGGGTATCCCCGGGACTGGTAAGTCGCTGTCGGCGAAAGCCATCGCTCGTGAGTTCGGCGTACCGTTGATCCGTATGGACTTCGGTGCCGTGTTCAACTCACTGGTGGGTTCATCCGAGCAGCGCATGCGTACGGCGTTGAACATGGTGGAGTCCATGGCACCGTGCGTGTTGTTTGCCGACGAGATCGATAAAGGTCTGGCCGGTACCGGTGGGTCTGGTGACTCCGGTACGTCGAGCCGTGTGCTGGGATACTTCCTGACATGGCTGAACGATACTGAGGCTCCGGTGTTCACCATGGTGACCGCGAACAACATCGATGGTCTGCCGCCCGAGCTGTTGCGTAAGGGGCGCTTCGATGAGACGTTCGCTACCGGGTTCCCAACACCCGATGAGCGGATGGACGTGCTGAACATCCACCTGCGCAAGCGTGGCTATGAGCCGAGTGACTTCTCGATGAAGGATCGACAGCTCGTGGTCAAGGCATCGAAGGGATACGTCCCTGCTGAGATCGAAGCGGCAGTGAAAGAAGCCTTGATCGATTCGTTCGATGAGGACAATGCGCTGACCATGGACTACGTCGTCAATGCTCTCAAGGGCATGGTGCCGTTGTCAGTGTCGCGCAACACTGAGATCCAGCAGATGGTGCTGTGGGCGAAGCAGAACGCCAAGTCAGCCAGTAAGGCGTATGAGGATCTGGAAACTAAAGACGGTAGCGATAAGCCGAGACGTATCAGCCGCCGCGTGAGGAAACCCAGTGAGCGAACACATTGACACTTTCAACATTGCTTGGGGCAAGCAGACGTTCGACCGTCGTCAGACGCAAGTGCATCTGTTCTGCTACACCGAGCAGGCAACAACGGTCTTCGTGAACCGGGTGCTCCACCCGACGCACAAGATGAGCAAGACCTTGGCATCTACAGACGGGTTCCCGGACCACGGAGCATGGTACCGGGAGACCATTGAGTCGCAGACCGGGATCATGATCCTGCTGAAGGCACAGGATCAGTTCAACGGGGCTGTGCGGGCACAAGCTGGGGCGTTCCTGGAGCTGAACCCCAACGCACCGCTGATCAAGATCGCCGTGCCCCTGTGCAGTAACAGGCTGGCCCGCTACGATGAGATGGATTGCTTCATCGGTCGAGCGTACCTGCTGTCGCCCGAAGAGGTAGAGGCCCGGGGCTACAAGGTACGTCCGAGCTTCGTCAATGCGTTCTTCGATCAGGAAGAGATCGATGAGCTGTTGGACGTTGAAGAGCTGATGAGCCAGCGAGCAGAGAAACCCACTGTTGAGACAGTGACCACGTCGAAGGGCGAGCAGAAGAAGATGCTGATCGCCGATGAACCTAAGCGAAAGCTACGAGTGAGGAAGAAAGCATGAGCCACACCACTACAGTCGATAACGTCGAGATCAAGGATGTCGGTGCACTGCTGGCCGCAGTCAACGAGTTGAAGGCCAACGGCGTCAACTGCGACATGCTGGAGAACCAGATCCCGCGTGCGTACTACGGCAAGCAGGCTGGCATGGAGACGCCCGCCGAGCATGTTCTGAAGCTGCACGACAGCCGCTACGACGTGGGCTTCTACAAGCAGGCCGATGGTACCTACCAGCCGCGTTGTGATCTCTGGGGCGGGGACATCTCCCGACAGTTGGGCGTCACCCCTACGGATTCCATCGGTAGGGAGCAGGCCGCTCTGGGCAAGCTGTTGAACCTGTACAGCGTGCACGCCGTCAGCCGCAAGGCCCTGGCACAGGGTTACCGCGTTCAGCGCATCAACGCTGAAGACGGTGGGGTGCAACTGAACATCACGGGGAACATGTAATGAACCAGCGTTCTATCAAGGTGAACATCGGCCCTGCCGGTGACGTGAAGGTCGAAGCGATGGGCTTCGCCGGGAACCAGTGCGAGAAGGCGACCGAGCAGATCGAGCTGGTCCTGGGCGGCAAGGCTGAAAAGAAGAAGAAGCCTGAGTACTTCGCGCCGAACACAACGGCTACCGGTACCAAGCTGACCTTCTGATGGCAGAGTCCGACCGCGACAGAGTCATGCGGTACCTGAGCATGCTCAAGCCAGGAAGGGCTAGTCCCTTCTTTGAGCATGACGGCGACCGCTACATGCGGGCGAAGATGGTGATCGACACCGGTAACAGCATGGTTCGGTTCACCGATGACGACGGCAACGTACTGTACGAGGCCGAGATCGGCAGCAGGATTGAACACGGTGTCACTATCACGTTCGAGGATGTGATCTTCGCCACCCGAGTGAACATAGGTAGCTCTTCATCGGAACCCGTGGACTGGGACGAAGAAGAGAATCCTTTCTAGGAGTTTGACATGACAGACATGGTATTCAGCATCAATCGTTTCGGTGCCACCGAAGGACTGCACTTCGACCAGTTCGATCTGGGGTTCCTGGGTGACAAGCGTGTGCACCGCGCCAGCGAGATCATCTTCAACGAGCAAGAGCAGCACTGGGAGGTGTGGCTACCGCTCGCGCCCACCCCGAGTGCTATCGGTTTCCAGGGTTACGACGAGGCCAGGGAGTTCGAAGTGCTGTGGCTCCAGGAGTGCCGTAGGCGTGGCATAGAGCCTTATGAGGGGGAGGGCCAGGACATCGCCGACGCGATGTGCTCCTGACAAGGAAAAGCCCCCGTGAGGGGGCCATCCAAAGGCAGGGCAGCTAAAACCCTTCCGCTTGCCTTACTACCCGCTTGGGCGGTAAGGTAACCCCGTTGTCATAGACCACCAGTGCCAAGGTGCTTTGACCCCCTGGATCGACAGGGGCAGGGCCGCTTTGTGTTCCACAGGTACGAGGAGAACGAGATGAACCCAGCGCAAGGAACAACGAGATGAATGATACACCACACCGACCCCCCGTCAACCCACCACAGTCCACCACGGTACATCGAGGTACATCTCGATGAACAAACACAACGCCGCTCTCATACTAGACTTCATGCAGGTAGGTGGGCATGGACTCACACAAGGCGAATATCGAACCACGCTGTTCGCGCTGAACTTCACCATCGGGTGGGACAAGCTGGCTGATGA
>JAAUYK010039804.1_pt1 | contig 20811 bp, 20 predicted proteins | sample 7278021 | NCBI WGS metagenome assembly JAAUYK01 (sample SAMN14350223, study PRJNA611818) | marine sediment metagenome | isolation source: surface marine sediment (1.8m) | place: French Polynesia: Moorea | collected 2018-08
CTCGGCGGCCACGGCGAGGAGGTGCGCGACCCCAACGACATCGGACCCGCCCTGCGCCGCGCCAGAGAAGCCGTCAACCGAGACGGAAGATCCGCCGTCGTCAACATTTGGATCGACCCCAACGAGTACGCGCCGGGCACAAAAGCACAGACAATGTACAAGTAGGTGCCGCAAGGCGCCGAGCGTCAGCCACGAACGCTGAACAACGAAAAGCGAGGAGAGCCATGAGCAAGCCCAAAGTCATCGTCACCCGGCGATGGCCGGAAGCCGTCGAGACGCAGCTGAGAGAGCACTTCGACGTCCAGTTGAACGAAGACGACCGCCCCCTGAGCAAGCAGGCGCTGAAGGACGCGTTGGGTTCCGCAGACGCGCTGTTTCCGACGGTCACGGACCCGATCGACGCGGAAGTGCTCTCCGCCGAACCGCTCCAGGCCCGGCTGATCGGCAACTACGGCGTCGGCTTCAACAACATCGATACCCAGGCGGCCAAGGCCCGCGGCCTGGTGGTCACCAACACGCCCGAGGTGCTGACCGACGCGACGGCGGACCTCGCGATTACCCTGATGCTCGCCGCGGCGCGGCGGATCGGCGAAGGCGAACGCCATGTGCGCAGCCGTAGCTGGACGGGCTGGCGCCCGACCCACATGCTGGGCACCCAGGTGACGGGCAAGACCCTGGGCCTGATCGGCTTTGGCAGGATCGGCCAGGCGGTCGCGCGGCGCGCCAGGTTCGGCTTCGATATGCGGGTGCTGTTCTTCGATCCCTATCCGCCCAACGACGAGACGGTGCGGGCGCTGCAGGCAGAACGCCGCGACAGCGTCGAAGCCATCCTCGAGGAATCCGACTTCGTCTCCCTGCATTGCCCGGCGACGCCCGAGAACCGCCACCTGATCAACGCCGAGCGGCTTCAGACGATGAAACCCGAGGGCCTGCTCATCAACACGGCACGCGGCGACGTCGTGGACGAGGCCGCCCTGGACCACGCCCTCGGGACGGGCGTTATCGCCGGCGCCGGCCTGGACGTCTTCGAGCGTGAGCCCGACGTGGTCGACGGCCTGCTGAGCCGCGAGAACGTCGTGCTATTGCCGCACCTTGGCAGCGCGACCCGGGAGACCCGGGTCGCCATGGGCCTGAAGGTCCTGGAGAACGCGGTCGCGTTCTTCAAGGGCGAGGAGCCGCCCAACCGGGTCGCCTGACCGAGGAATCGGGCCGGCGCGGGCCGTCTGCCACCGGCCGGCCCGCTTGGTCCCGCCTGCTCGCTGACAGCTTAACCGAGGCGGGCGACGCGCGCGCCTATGCGCCCGGCTACTTGAAGCGCGACCAGGCGCGCGTGAAGCCGTCCGCGATGTCAGTCCAGGCCTTCTCGAAGCTTTCCCTTTGCTTCTCCCAGTCCTCGGCCTGGCTCTTGGCGAAGGCCTGGAACTGCTCTTCCGCGACCGCGGCGTGCTGCTTCATCTCCGCGAGCTGTTCCTGATAGTTCGCCTGGGCCTCTGCCGTGGCCTCCTTGATCTGCTGCTCGGTCTTCTGGATCTGCTCGTTCCACTCGTCGAGCTTCCCTTTGAGCATCTCAATGTACTGATCGCGGTCCATGATGGTGAATCTCCTCCCCTGGCCTTGTTCGTTCCGAACAACAGGATACCCTGCCCCGGGGGTTGTTCCAGGCGAAAAATTCCTTCCAGGCCTGGGATCGGCCGGAAAGGCGGAGGCTCCCCGAAAAAAACCGATTGTCTTGATGCGACGTAGGAGAGAGGTCATGTCCGATCGCCAACCAACGCAGAACCAGGCCGGCCCGCAGCGGCTCAGCGGCAGATCGTCCATGCTGGCGCCGTTCCTGCGCGGCGGCGGGATCGTCGTCCTGCTGTTATGGAGCCTGCTCTCCTTCGCGCCGATCTTCACACTGATCTACGGCGACACGACGACCGCATCGGCGATCGTCAACTGGCTCTTCGCGCTCACCGGCATCGCGGCCCTGGGGCCGGCCTACTGCGTGCTGCTGCTGCTGGCGGCGCCGAAAGCCCGGCACCTGTTCTATCCCCAGGGCACCCGCGCGTGGTCGGCCTTGGCGGTCTACGCCGCCGTCTGGATCGTTCTCTACACCTTCCTCCGCTGAGGAACAGCCCATGTCGATCGCCGTCTTCCTCCTCGCCGTCGTCCTGGCCGCCTCTTCGGGGGCAATCTTCAAGCCCGGCGACTGGTATCGGAAGATGACGAAACCGTCCTGGACCCCGCCAGACTGGGTCTTCGGCGCTGGCTGGAGCGTGCTCTACATCGCGATCGCCATCGCGGGCTGGCGGGTCTGGGAGCGGGCCGACGGGGACGCCGTCGTGCTGCCCATGGCTGTCTACGCAATCCAGCTCGCACTCAACGCGGGCTGGTCGGCGATCTTTTTCGGTCTGAAACGGCCGGACTGGGCCTTCGCCGAGGTCGCCGCCCTCTGGACGGCGATCGTCGCCAATATCGCCGTGTTCTATCCGGTCGATCCGCTCGCGGCCTTCCTTCTGCTGCCCTACCTCGCCTGGGTCACCTTTGCGGCGGCGCTCAACCTAGCGGTCTGGCGCCTGAACAGCGGCCACGGCTGATGGCCCGCCGAACGCGGCCGCTTCGCCGGCCCGGGCTCGTTGCGTGGGGCCTCGGCCTCACGCTCCTGGGCGGCGCGGCGACCCTGGCCATCTCCCTGGGCTTCGACCCGGCGGACGCGGCGGCGACCACCCACAATGTCATGATGCTAGCGTTCGGAACGGCGCAGCTCGGGCTCGCCCTGCTGGCCCTGAGGGTGTTCCAGAGCCTCTACCGGCGCGCCGCCGTTCTGGCTACCCGCCGTCGCCGGTAGCCGGCCGCCGGTTTGCGCCTCCAGTGGGGGCCACCAGTCCGCAGAGATGGGCCAGATCCTTGAAGAAGATCCGCACGTGAGCCAGCGGCCGGGCCCGGACGAGGCGCTTGTTCATGTAGGCCTCCCAGGTCAGGCGCTGCACGTCGGGATCGCGGCAGATTGACACGAAGCGCTCCCGGCGCCGATCGTCGGTGTACCAGAACTTCTGCATCATCCCGAGGATCCAGAACACGCGTCCGTGCGCCTTCATGAACCTCTGGCGCGCCCGGGCCAGGGCACGGGCCTCGCCGGTCGCCAGAAACTCGCCGGCCGCCTCGGCCGCCAGACGCCCGCCGACCATGGCGTAGTAGATCCCCTCGCCCGAGGCCGGCGCGACCACACCGGCCGCATCGCCGGCCAGGATCACGTCCTTGCCGTTGTCCCATTTCTTCAGCGGCTTCAGTGGGATCGGCGCCCCCTCGCGGCGCAGGGTCTCTGTCGAGTCCAGGCCTGAGGCCTGCCTGAGCGCGCCGACCGCGCCGCGCAGCGAGAAGCCCTTCTGCGCCGAGCCGACGCCGACGCTCGCCGTGTCGCCGTGGGGAAACACCCAGGCGTAGAAGTCCGGCGACAGCCGGCCCTGGTAGTACACGTCGCAGCGCCGGCCGTCGAAGCGCAGGCCGTCGGACGGCGGCGACTTGATGACCTCGTGGTAGGCGAAGACGCAGGGCACGTCGTCGGCGCCCGCGACCGACTGCCGGGCCACGGTCGAGCGGGCGCCGTCGGCCCCGATCACGACGCGCGCGCGGACGCTCTCCAGCTGCCCCTTCTTGAGGCCCTCGCCGGGCACCCTAAAGACGACGGTGGGATCCTCGCCGTCGTTCCGCAGGATCGAGACGAAGCTGCCGGTCCTTCGCTCCGCCCCGGCCGCCGCGGCGCGCCGCCGCAGGTACTCGTCGAAGACGTCGCGGTCGACCATGCCCACGAAGCCGCCCTCGATCGGCATGTCGACCTCACGGTCGGACGGCGAGATCATGCGCGCCGATCGCGCCCGGGCGACCAGCAGCGAGTCCGGGATGTCGAAATCTTGGATCAGCCGTGGCGGAATCGCGCCGCCGCAGGGCTTGATCCGCCCCGCCCGGTCGAGCAGCAGGACATCGTGACCCGACCGGGCCAAGTCCATGGCCGCCGTCGCACCCGCCGGACCGCCGCCAACAACCACCGCGTCGTAGCACCGCATGGCTCGCTCCTATCTTCCACCGATTTCCGCCAGGCCGGGCTCTGGCACCGGCGCCGGCCGCGCCGCCGGCTCGCCCGCCGGCTGGGTTACCTGCGTCGCCAGGTAGGCGGCGAGCAGGAAGAGCAGTCCCTCGGCCATGAAGACCACGCCATAGGCGAGAGCCGGCTGGTCGAACAGCGCCCGCGTCACGTCGATCGCGACCGTTCCGGCGAACCCGCCAAGCCCGAAGGCGATCGCCTGGGCCGCCCCCCAGAGGCCCATGCGCGTGCCCTCGCGGGACCGCCGCCCCTCGCTGACCAGCCCCATCATCGAGCCGATCGCCGCGACCGCGAAGGCGCCGTTGGCCACGCCGAGGGCGAAGACCGCCGCTTCCAGCGGGAAGCCGATCCCGACGAAGCCGCCGGACGCGAGGGTGAAGAGCGCCGCCGCCGACAGGACGCAGCCGGCCATGGCCCAGGCCCGCAGCGAGCCGAAGCGCCGCCCGCGGCACGCCCGGCCGAGCACGGCGATCAGGATCATGCCGAGCAGCACGCCGCCATGCTGCACGCCGGCGAGCTGGGTCGATTCCCCGGGCGTCTTGCCGAAGACCGCCCCGGCGAAGGGTTCCAGGATGAGGTCCTGGGCGCTGTAGGCCAGCATGGAGACGAAGATGAAGACGGAGAAGCGGCGCGCCGTCGGCTCGGCCCAAACCTGGGCGAGCGCCTCTCTGAACGAGGGTTGCGGCTCCGCGGCCACGGGTTCCGCCGGGCGCGGCGCCGCGCCGGCGCAGGCCTCGATGCCCCAGACCGCGGCCACGGTAAGCGCGAAGGCGCTACCGGCGACGACGGCGGCGACCAGGATCAGCCGGCTCAGGGAGAAGGGATCGAGAAAGTGCCCGGCCACGCCGGCCGTCACGATCATGCCGGAGATCATCATCAGCCAGACGATGGTCGCCGCCGGGGCGCGGCGCTCCGGGTCTACCAGCTTGGCGAGCAGCACCAGTAGCGAGGTGCCCGACGCCCCGACCCCGCCGCCGATCAAAGCGAAGGCGACGGTCGCCAGCACAACGCCGAGCGCCAGGGAGACCGACATGGCGGCGGTAGCGGCGGCCGCCAGAACCCCGCCGAGGGCGAGCACGGCCATACCGCCGACGATCCAGGGCGTGCGCCGGCCGCCGATGTCGGATCCGTAGCCCCAGCGCGGGCGGAGCACCTGGATCGCGTAGTGAAATGCGACCAGCGCCCCCGGCAACATGGCGGGCAGCGCCAGCTCGACCACCATGACCCGGTTCATCGTCGAGGTCGTCAGCACGACGATCGCGCCGAGCGCGCTCTGCGCCAGTCCAAGCCGGACGATCTGCAGCCAGGACAGCGAAACCCTCGGAGCCTTGACCGTCATGCCGATGCTCCCAGCAGAGCCAGCGCGCTGACCAGCATGCCGAGCACGTAGAGCGTGGTGCCCGTGGCGTTGTACCAGGGCGCCTGCGCCTTAGGGTCCTTAAGCAGGCGGCCCATCAGGGCGACCTGCACGGCGAGCAGCAGGGCGACACCGATTGCGTAGAGGCTGTGCCCCCAGGCGAAGAGAAAGCCGATCACCGCGAACTGGGGAACGATCATGACGCTGCAGGCGAGCCGGGCCGCCCGGTCGACGCCGAGCTGCACCGGCAAAGAGCGGACCCCGGTGCGCCGGTCCCCGCCGACCGACTTGAAGTCGTTCAGGGTCATGATGCCGTGGGCCCCGATACTGTAGAGCCCGGCGAGCACGAGGATGCGCCAGTCCGGCAGCGCGGCGGCCATGACTGCGGCGCCGGTGAACCAGGGCAGGCCCTCGTAGCAGACCGCCACCGCGGTGTTGCCCCACCAGCCGTTTCGCTTCAGGCGCAGCGGCGGCGCGCTGTAGGCCCAGGCCAGCGCGAGGCCGACCACGGCCGCGGCGAAGCCCCAGGGCCCGAGCAGGGTGGCGACCAGGAGCGACACGACCGTCCAGAAGATGGCAATGTAGAGACCCCAGCGCCCGGGAATGCGGCCGGAGGGAATCGGTCGTTCGGGCTGGTTGATCGCGTCCACGTGGCGGTCGAACCAGTCGTTGACCGCCTGGCTGGTGCCGCAGACCAGCGGGCCGGCGAGCAGGACGCCGGCGAAGAGAAGCAGCCAGCGGTCATCGGCCGGCAATCCGGAGGACACCACCCCGCAGCCATAGGCCCACATAGGCGCAAACCAGGTGATTGGCTTGAGCAGCTCGAGGACGGATGTCATCGCCGGTCTCATGGCTGTATACTAAGCTTGACACAAGAAATCGTCAATCTTAATTGACAGCCTCACTCCCGACGCCGATCAGGGCGAGCGGCCAGATCCTCTCTTTATGGCGTTGGGTAGGCCTTGCGGCCGCGGCGTGGCCGGCGTGGCGCCCGCCGGCGCTAACTGCGGCGGTCGCTGTTGTTGTTGTCGGGCTGCAGATCGCCGAGGCCGTAGCGGTGCAATTTGGCGTAGAGACTCTGCCGACTGAGGCCGAGGAGCTCCGCCGCCGAGGCCCGGTTGTCGCCGCTCAGCTCGAGCGCCGCCTCGATCGACAGGCGCTCGATCATGTCGGTCGTTTCGCGCACGAGATCCTTCAGCGAGACATGACCGACCAGCTCGGTCAGCTGCTCGACCGACTTGGGCAAGGGATGACGTCCCGCGTCCTCCTTGAACTGACGGCTGCCGATCGCCCGGATCGAGAACCCAAGACAGGATTCCTCGCCGTTCATGACGGAGACCCCGGAGACCTCGACCTCTTCCTTGGAACCCAGCTCGCCCTGCACCGTGGTCACGAAGAGCCGCACGACGCCGTGCTCGCGCAGGTTCGCCGTCAGCACGCCGAGGTCGATCTCGAGGCGGCCGAGCCAGCGCCCGAGCGACTGGCCCATGGCATGGTCTTCGGTCGCCAGTTGGGCCAGGTCGAGAAAGGCCGGGTTCGCGGTCAGGATGCGGCCCTTGAGATCGGTGACGACGAAGGCATCCGGCATGATCTCGATCACGTCCAGAAGCCTGGACCTGGTCTTCGGCACGCCCGCGCCCTCTTCCAGGGACGCCAGACGCACCAGGAGATGGGCCTTGTTGCCCTGCCGGAACAGAGAGGCGGAGATGCGGTACTGCTGATCGGCCAGGCGCAACTGGGCGGTCTCCGTGGCCGCTTGGCCGCGGGCGCTGGCGAAGAGGTCGACGATGACCTCCCTATCTTCGCTGTCGAAGTCGTCCGGAAACTTCTGTCCGATCAGCTCGCCGGCGGTTGCCCGGAGCAGTTGGATCGCCGCAGGGTTGGCATCGACGATCCGCCGCGTCGCGGCGTCGACGATCAGGACCGCTTCGGCTGCCAACTGGAACAGCACCCGATATCTGGTCTCTGTGTGTCGCAGGCGCATGTACTCCCGCTCCATTGCTTGTTGTGCTTCGACGACCTGCTGCTGGAGCGAGGCGACCGTGCGCAGCTCCCTGCCCAGCACCAGAACCTGGCCCTTCTTGCCGATCTCGACCGCCACGTAGGTGATCGGCAAGTCCGGCCCATCGGCCACCGGGTGGTTCAGCTGCCGCCAGCGCGGCGCTTCGCCTTTCCTGGCATCTTCAAGCAAGGAGGCGATCTTCGGCTGGCTCTCCACCGTCGCGGTCTGGGACCACTTCTGCCCCCGCCAGTCCTCCACCCCTTGCGTCAGAAGCTCCGAGTGCGCGCAAGCCAAGTCCACGACCGACTCGTCGCGACCGATCACCAGCGCGACATCGGCCGCGGCCATGACCAGGGCCGCGGCGGTGCCCGTATCGAGGTCCCCGAAGACGCGCTTCGGCGACTTGAACTCGCTGGGCTGCTGATCGGAGATAAAGTCTTCCATGGCTACGGCGATCGCGAGAGTTCACCTGGCTGATCAAAAAAAGCTAACATTCCTCTGCTGCACTCCGTTTTTCAGATCGCTACGCCCTAGGCCAGCGGCCTCACGGCGGCACCGACCAGTTCGCGGGCACGATGAACGGCATGGCGCCCGTCGGCCGCGACACCGTCGGCGCCATGCCTGACGGCCAGTTCGTCGTTCCCGGACAGGGCCCGGCCGCCGGCGAGAACGCGGAGGTGCTCGTTGCGTGAGACCCGGCGCGCGCCGCCGATCAGAGATCCGAGCCGGCTCAGGCTGCTGTCCAGGCTCACGGACACGCCGAGCACGTCGAACCAGTCGTCGGCCACCATGTCGAACACCGCATCCACGCCTTCGGGCGGGCCGCCCCAGACTTCCCAGCCGTCGCGGCGGAAGAACTCGGCGACCATGTACATGCCGAAGGTGTGCTGCTCGCCGGGAAAGGTCACCAGCAGGGCCTTGCCCGCCGGCGCGGGGCAATCGGCGTCGGCCCCGAACGCCGGGCTGAGCGCGCGCAGAAGCTGCTGCAGGCGGGAAAGCCCGAGCGTGACTGAGGTAAAGTCGAGGCGGTCCTCGACCCAGAGGTCGCCGAGGTGGCGGGCCGTCGGCGCCATCAGTGAGAGGAAAACCGTCTCGAGCGACGCGCCGCGCTCACGCATGTCGACGACGAAGCGATGGGCGCTTGCCAGGTCCCGCTTCACGACGACCGCCGCGAAGGTCTTGACGTCCTCCGCCGTGGGCTCCGCCGGACCGTCCGCCGCCACACGCTTGCCCGTCAGCTCGGCCTTGTGGGCCAGCATCAGACGGGGCACGATCTCCGTTTCAATGGTCCGCGCCAGCCCGGCAAAACGTGAAGCCGGCTCGAACCCCTCTTGGTCCGCGCCAGCTTGGTCCGCGCTGGCGGCGCTGTCCTCCCCTTCCTCGCATAGGTTATAAAGTTCGTACGCTTCCAAGATGTCGCTGGTCCCGAGCAGTTGTCGCAAGACTGCCATCAAGCCCTCCCAGACCTCCGGTTTTTCCCTGTTTGATTTATCTTGCCTATACGCTGCCTCGCCGCGTTCGCTACCCTGGGTTACATACCGCGGGAAAAGGGGAGTTGTGATCCGCGAGAGCGACTCCCCTCAGGACTTTGACCGCTGCGCCAGAGAGCGCTGGATTGATCGGTCTCCTTTGGGTTAATTGAACAGCATGCCCGCAGAGAGTGTCAAGAAAGTTAGATAGTGTCTAGTTATTTTGACACATTGATGTTGAAAGAAATTGACAGTTCGCGGGAAAAGCCTCTAGACTTCTCAGCGTAGGGAGGCCTCTGCGGCGCCACGATCACCTTCAAACACTGCGATGAAGGGGCTTTTCCTCGGGCCGACGCGTCGACCGAAGCCGACTCCGACGGATCCGAACCCGCCGCACCCTCCCACGGAACCCGCCGTGTCAGGCGAAGGGAGGTTGACCGATGATCCGCACCTTGGACCTAAACTCGACCATCGACAAATGCCTGGCGCGGTTCGATGCCTGCCCCTTCTCCGCCCTGGCGGGAGACTGCCGCACGCAGAGCCAGGCCCGGCCCGCGCGCAGGGACACGGCGCTCTATACGCCGGACCAGCGCCGGCGCCGCGACGAGACGCCCTGGACGCTGGTGCAGGGTATCCTGGCGCCGCTCCAGTTCGTTGTCTTCCTGATCAGCCTGGTTCTGGTCCTTCGCTTCATGATCACCGGCGTGGGCTTCGAAGCCGCCACGGTGTCGATCGTCGTCAAGACCCTGATCCTCTACACCATCATGGTCACCGGCGCGATCTGGGAGCGCGTCGTGTTCGGCCAGTACCTTTTCGCCCCCGCGTTCTTCTGGGAAGACGTGGTCAGCATGCTGGTGATCGCCCTCCATACGGCCTACCTCTACGTTCTGATCGAGGGCACGGTCGCGGCCGAAGGGCAGATGCTGCTCGCGCTGGCGGCCTACGCCGCCTACGTCGCAAACGCGTCCCAATTCTTCCTGAAGCTCCGCGCCGCCAGGCGCGAGGGCTCGGCCGGAGCCCCGGCGTATCGCACCGCGTGACCATCCTTCGCTTCCCGCCCCTGCCCGTCAGAGTCGCCGCAGCCTGACCTGGATACCCTCGGCGGTGCGCGTCGTCAGGCGGGTGACAGGCCGCACGTCTTCGACATTCACGGTCTCGATATCGTAGCGCCACATGAGCCGCGCCAGGATCAGGGTGGCTTCCAGCGTCGCGAAGGCGGCTCCTACGCAGACCCGGCGACCCAGCCCGAACGGCAGATAAGCGTTCGGGGTCAGCTCCCGCTCCCGCTCCGGTAGGAACCGCTCGGGATCGAAACGTTCCGGATCGCGCCAGAGATCCCGATGGCGATGCATGATCCAGGGCGAGATCATGACCATGGCGCCGCGCGGCACGGGGATATCGCCGATTCGCCCCGGCTCCAGAGCCACCCGCGGGATGAAGGCGAGCGGCGGATAGAGGCGCAGCGTTTCCCGGAACACGCCGCGGACGTAGACGAGCTTCTTTGCCGCCTCGAAGCCGATCGGGTCCGGTCCCGAGACGGCGGCGATCTCCGAACGCATCCGCTCGACCGCTTGCGGACACTGGGACAGGATGAAAAAGGCCCAGGCCAGCGCGCCCGCGGTGGTTTCGTGCCCGGCCAGGAAGAACACGCCGATCTGATCGATCAGTTCCTCGCGCGTAAACGGCTGGCCGCTGTCCGCATCGCGCGCCGCGATGACTTCGTCCGCGATGTCGCCGCCGTGCGTGCCGCCGCCCTCGAGCCGCGCTTCGATCAGAGCGCCGACGTAGCGCCGGATCTGCTGTGCCGCCTCGACCGCGGCCGGCGGCTGGCGCACCTCTGCCCAGGGCCGCCCGAGCCAGAGCCTGAGGATCTGCACGTTGGCCACCGAGTCCTGAAAGCGGGCGAAGGCCTCGAAGATCTCCCGCGCCGCCCGACTCCGCAGCGACTCGGAGAAGACCGTCCGGCTCATCACGTCGGCGGTCAGGTGGCTCATCGCCTCTTCCAAGGAGAAGACCTCGCCGCTCCGAGCCAAGCCGTCCAGGTGCGTTTCATAATCGTCGACGCTGGCTTGCATGCTCCGGAAGGCGCGGTTGACATGCATATGGCTGAAGGCCGATTCGATCATGCCACGGTGGCGCCGCCACTTCTCGCCGGTCGAGACGAAGACCCCGTCGCCGACCAGGGGCGCCAGCGCCCCTACCATCAGGTCGTTCTTCGGATAGGCCTCGGCCTGCTCGGTGAGCAGACCGCGAACCAGCGCCGGGTCGTTGACCAGGACGATCTTGCGCCGGGTCCGGCCGATCACCGAGACCCGGGACCGGTAGGCCTCCTCGGGCATCAGGCTGAGCAGGTCCCGCCCCCGGCTGAGCATGCCCCTGAAGAGCGCGCGCACCGGCGTCGTCGGCACCGGCGCCGGCGGCCGGTAGAGCTCGCCCCCGACGGCCGTCATGGGCTCAGGGCAGCTCGGCCGCGAAGGCGGCCTGGTTCGCCGTGCCGGGGACCGGCCGGGTCGTTTCGGCAAGCGGCGCGGCCCCTTCCCAGCGGCCCTCGGCGTGCAGAACCCGGAAGCGCACGAAGAGCTCCTCGCTGAACCAACCGGCCCGCCGCACCTCGGCAATGGCGCCGCGGTGGAAGCCGCTGTAGGCGAAGGCTTCCATGGCTTCGACACGGCTCCAGATCGAGAAGGTCACCTGGTGGAACCAGGGGATTTCGCCCAGCCCCATCTTGAACAGGAGATCGTCCTGGCGGCGGATCGTCGCGCTGATATCGGGGACCTGGCGCCAGAAAGCCGGAACGTGGCGCGGCTTCACCGATGCGCGCGTCAGCACGGCGATGGGCTCCCCGTCATCAGGCGGCGGCACGAGGTCGAAGGGCGCAACCCCGTCCCAGCAGCCCCGGCTCTGGGTCGCCCCCAGGAAGACCGTCCAGGTCTCGCAGGCATGGGCGCGGTAGCGGCAGTAGACCCTGCTCTCGTTGATCGCCGCACGGGCCGCCGCGAGCGATGGCCAGACAGCCAGGATCGCGTAGACGGAAAAGTTGGGATAGGGGTGAAAGCCCTCCCGGGTTCCCGTCCCGAGGAGCTTGTGAAACCCGATCCCGGGCACGGCGGCCAGCGGACCGCGCGCGAACTGCATCTGGGACAGCGCCCAAAGCCGGTTCTCCAATCCATCGAAACGAAAAAAGGAGAGAGACGCCGCTTTCATGTTCCTACCGGCCGAAAAACAGGCTATACACGTTGAGTGTCAATTAAACCCGACACTCGATGGCCTGTCACGCCTTATCGCAGGTCGCGCGACGATCCCCCGGATCGTCGTTCGGGATCAAGGAGGAGGCATTCTATGAAGCACGGCTCGCAAGTCGGGACTTCGCCTTCAGCGCGGCGGGGCCGGTCGCAGGTCAAGGCGCTGGGCGAGGAAGGCCGGCCCTCGGGCCCCTTCCCCTTCTCGGCGATCGTCGGGCAGGACCAGGTCAAGCTGGCGCTGCTGGTCGCGGCGGTCGACTCCACGATCGGCGGCGTGTTGATCTTCGGCGACCGGGGCACCGGCAAATCCACGGCGGTTCGCGGACTCGCGTCCCTGCTGCCCAAGATGCGGGCCGTGGCCGGCTGTCCCTACGGCTGCCCGCCGGATACCACCGCCGGCCACTGCGAGGCCTGCCGCGAGGCGGCCCCGGAAAACCTCAAATCCCGGCCAACCCCCGTCCCTGTGGTCGATCTGCCGCTCGGCGCCACCGAGGACCGTATCGTCGGCGCGCTCGACCTCGAACGGGCCCTGACGCTGGGCGAGAAGGCTTTCGAGCCCGGCCTGCTCGCGAAGGCCAACCGCGGCTTCCTCTACATCGACGAGGTCAATTTGCTGGAAGACCATCTCGTGGACCTGCTGCTCGACGTCGCGGCCTCCGGCGAAAACCTGGTCGAGCGCGAGGGGCTTAGCGTGCGCCACCCGGCGCGCTTCGTCCTGATCGGCAGCGGCAATCCCGAGGAAGGCGAGCTGCGCCCGCAGCTCCTCGACCGATTCGGCCTCTCGGTCGAGGTCGAGACGCCCGGCGACGTCGCCACGCGGGTCGAGATCGTGCGCCGCCGCGACAGCTTCGAGCGCGACCCCGAGGGCTTCGCCCGGCAGTGGAAGCCGGAGGACGAGAAGATGCGCCGCCGGGTCGCCGCGGCCCGCCGGCGCCTTGACCAGGTCGCGGTCCCGGACCCTATCTACGAGCAATGCGCCGAGCTGTGCATCGCCCTCGGCACCGACGGCCTGCGCGGCGAACTGACCCTGATCCGCGCGGCCCGCGCGGCGGCGGCCCTGAAGGGAAAGAAGGTGGTCGGCGAAGGCCACGTCCGGGAGGTGGCCGCCCCGGCGCTGCGCCACCGGCTGCGGCGCGATCCGCTCGACGAAGCCGGATCGGGCGTCCGGGTCGAACGCGCGGTCGCCGAGGTCTTCGGGTAGCCATGACCGACGGGCCGCAAGCGGGCGGTCTCTCGGACGCGGCCTCGCTGGCGGCGGCGCTGCTCGCGATCGATCCCGTCGGCCTGGGAGGCCTCTCGTTGCGGGCACGGCACGGCGCCGAGCGGTCCAACTACCTCGCGCGACTCCGCCGCATGCTGCCGCACGGCACGCCGGAACGGCGCCTGCCGATGACCATCGCGGACGAAGGCCTGATGGGCGGGCTGGACCTGGCGGCGACGCTCAACGCCGGCCGTCCGGTCGTGCAGCGGGGTCTGCTGGCGGACTGCGACGGCGGCATCCTCACGGTCCCCATGGCGGAACGCCTGCCGGCCACGCTCGCGGCCAAGCTCGCGCTCACCATGGACAAGGGCGCCGTCGTGCTGGAGCGCGACGGCCTGGCGGCGCGCCACCCGAGCGCATTCGGCCTGATCCTGCTGGACGAGGGGATCGAGCCCGACGAAGGACCACCGGCCTGCCTCCTGGACCGGATCGCCTTTCATGTCGCGCCGGCGGAATGGCCTTCCGAGCGGGACTCGACCGCCCCGACGCCGCACGACATCGCCAGCGCCCGTCAGCGGCTGTCCTTCATAGAGGTCGGGGACCCCGTTATCGAAGCGCTCTGCGAAGCGGCCGCCGCCCTCGGCATCGGCTCGGTGCGCGCACCGCGCCTCGCGCTCGCGGCTGCCCGGGCGGCAGCGGCGCTGTTCGGCCGCGACCGGATCGGCGAGGAGGACGCCGCGCTCGCCGCGCGCCTCGTGCTCGCGCCGCGCGCGGCCGCCCTGCCGCCCGAGGCGGAGCCGCCCGCGGAGAGCCAAGCGCAAGACCCCGAGGAAACGGCGGACGGCCCGGAACAGGAGAGCCCGCAGAGCGACGACGGCAGCGGACGCGCCGTACCGGAGAACCTCGTGGTCGCCGCGGCCCGGGCAGCGATCCCACCCGACCTGCTGGCCCGGCTCGGCGCCGGCCAGACGGCGGCCCGCGGCGGTACCGGACGGGGCCGCGCCGGCCCGAGAAGAAGCGCCGCCGGCCGCGGCCGACCGGTCGGCGCGCGGCGCGGCAGCCCGCGCGCGGGGCAGCGCCTCAGTCTGGTCGAAACCCTGCGCGCCGCAGCGCCCTGGCAGACGATCCGGCGGCGGGCCTCGGAGAGCGGCGCGGCGGCGGCCCGCGCGCCGATCCTCGTCCGCCCCGACGATTTCCGCATTGTGCGGACCAAGGACCACCCCAGGGCGACGACGATCTTCGTGGTCGACGCCTCGGGCTCGGCGGCGCTGAACCGCCTGGCCGAGGCCAAGGGCGCGGTCGAATTACTGCTCGCCGACTGCTACATCCGCCGCGACAGTGTCGCGCTGATTGCCTTCAGCGGAAGGGACGCCGAACTGCTGCTGCCGCCGACCCGATCCCTGGCCCGGGCCAAGCGCTGCCTTTCCGGCTTTCCGGCCGGCGGCGGCACGCCCTTGGCCGCCGCGATCGAGTCGGCAGCGGCGCTCGCGCACGGCGAGGCGCGCAAGGGGCAGACCCCGGCGATCGTGTTCCTGACCGACGGCCGGGGCAATGTCGCCAGAGACGGCGCGACCGGCCCGGAGCCCGCCCGAGGCGACGCGCTCGCCGCCGCCCGCGACCTCGCGGCGCAGGGCACAGCCAGCCTGCTGATCGACATCTCGCCCCGGGCGCGGCCCCAGGGGAGGACGCTGGCCGATGCCATGGACGGGCGTTACATCGCCCTGCCGCACGCCGACGCGGCGAGCCTTTCGGGCGCGATCCAAACCGCCTCGGGCCGGGCCGTCGGGCGGTGATCCTGCGGCGGAGTTGGCTGCGCTGGGAAGAAGACGGCGCAGACTGGCCCAACCGATCCCATAGCGCCTTCGTCGCGGCCGCCGGGCTGACGTGGCATGTCCAGAGCCTCGGCGAGGGACCGGCCATGCTGCTGATCCACGGAACCGGGGCCTCGACCCATTCCTGGCGCGATCTCATGCCGGCACTGAGCGGTTCCTTCCGGGTCGTGGCGCCCGACCTGCCCGGGCACGGCTTCACCGAACTGCCGGCCTTCTACCGTCTCTCGCTGAACGGCATGGCCGAGTCCCTAGCGGGTCTGCTGCGCACGCTCGATTTCGCCCCGCGGGTCGTGGTCGGCCATTCCGCCGGCGCCGCGATCGCCGCGCGCCTCTGCCTGGACGGCAAGATGGACCCCGCGCTCCTGATCAGCCTGAACGGCGCGTGGCTTCCCTTCCCCGGCTCAGCGGGCCTGCTCTTCCCGGCCCTGGCCAAGACCCTGTTTCTGAACCCCTTGGCGTCCCGCTTCTTCGCCGCCCAGGCCGGCAAGACCGCGGTCGAGCGGCTGATCCGCCAAACCGGATCGAGCCTGGACGAGCGCGGCATCGAGCTCTATCAGCGCCTCCTGCGCAGCTCGACCCACGTCTCGGGCGCGCTCGGCATGATGGCGCACTGGAACCTGGAGCCGCTGGCCCGCGAGCTGCCGAGGCTGGCCCCCAAGCTGCTGCTGATCGCCGGCGAAACCGACCGGGCGACCCCGCCGGAGGACGCCGAGAAGATCCGCGCAAAGGTGCCCGGTGCGGAGGTCGATTGTCTCGCCGGACTGGGGCACCTGGCACACGAAGAGGCGCCCGATCTGGTCGCCGAGCGGATCGTCGCCGCGGCCAGGGTCGCAGGGGTCCTGGACTGAAATACGCGGTTGCGCAAATCCAATTTACACATTTTAATGTCTAGTTATGTTGACACATCTGGAGCGGCCTCGAACCGCACGCGCCCAGGGTGACAGCCGGCCCCACGCCGTGGTCATCGGCAGCGGGTTCGGGGGCCTGGCGGCGGCCGTCAGACTCGGCGCCAAGGGCTACAGGGTCACGGTCCTGGAGAAGCTCGACGCGCCGGGCGGGCGGGCCTACGTCTACCGGCAGGACGGCTTCACCTTCGACGCCGGCCCCACGATCGTCACGGCGCCCTGGCTGCTGGAGGAATTGTGGGCGCTCTGCGGCCGGGACTTCCACGCGGATATCGAGCTGAAATCGCTCTCGCCGTTCTACGACATCCGATTCGACGACGGCTCGGTCTTCACCTACAGCGGCGACCCCGAGTCGATGCGCGAGCAGATCGCGAAGTTCAACCCGGACGACGTGCCACGCTTCGACCGCTTCATGCGGCACAGCAAAGAAATCTACGATTACGGCTTCGGCGTGCTCGCCGACGTGCCCTTCTCGTCCTTCGCCACGATGCTGAAGGCCGTGCCCAAGATCCTTCTGCTGCGCGGGCACCGCACGGTCTACGGCCTAGTGTCCAGCTACATCCGCGACCCCCGGCTGAGAATCGCGATCAGCCTTCACCCGCTCCTGATCGGCGGGAACCCCTTCTCCGTGACCGCCATGTACTGCCTGATCAATCACATGGAGCGGGAGTTTGGCGTCCACTTCGCGATGGGCGGGACCGGCGAACTGATCAAAGGCCTGGTCGGCCTCATCATGGGTCAGGGCAACGAGATCCGCTACCAGAGCGAAGTCCGGCGCATCACGCTCGCCGACGGGCGGGCGTCGGGCGTCGAGCTCATGGACGGGAGCAAGATCGCCGCCGACCTGGTGGTCTCCAACGCCGATGCGCCCTGGACCTACAACCAGCTCCTGCCGTCAAACCGGCGCAAGCGCTGGACGCCGGGCAAGATCCGGCGCACCCGCTACTCCATGGGACTTTTCGTCTGGTACTTCGGAACCGACCGCAAGTATCCCGACATCAAGCACCACAGCATGGTCCTGGGCCCGCGCTACCACGGCCTGCTCAGAGACATCTTCCACCGCAAACGGCTGGCCGAGGATTTCAGCATCTACCTTCACCGGCCGACCGCGACCGATCCCGCCCTCGCCCCGCCCGGCTGCGACACCTTCTACGCGCTCTCGCCGGTGCCGCACCTGGAAAGCGGCGTCGATTGGGAGTCCCGGGCCGAGAGCTACCGGCAGGCGATCGCAGAGCGGCTCGAATCGACGGTCATGCCGGGGCTTCGCCGCAGCATCGTATCCTCGCGGGTCATGACGCCGCAGGACTTCGAGTCGCGCCTGAACTCGTACCACGGGGCCGGTTTCGGCCCCGAGCCGGTGCTCTGGCAGAGCGCCTGGTTCCGGCCGCACAACACCAGCGAGGAGGTCCCGGGCCTCTATCTGGTCGGCGCGAGCACGCATCCCGGGGCCGGGATTCCCGGCGTAATCGCCTCGGCCCGCGTTCTGGACAAGGTGGTGCCCCATGCAAGCGAACTGGTTTGACTGGCGGCACGCCAGTCCCGAAGACCGCAAGGCCTGCCGGCGGCTGATCCGGCAGGGCTCCAAGAGCTTCTTCGCGGCCTCCCTGCTGCTGCCGGCCGAGCTGCGGGATCCGGCCTACGCGATCTACGCTTTCTGCCGGCTCGCCGACGACAGGGTCGACCTGGCGACCGGCAGCGCCGACCCGATCATTCTGCTCGAACGGCGGCTCGAGGCGATCTATGCCGGGTTACCCCGCGATCTTCCCTGCGACCGCGCCCTGGCCGACGTGGTGGTCCGCCACCAGATCCCGCGCGCCCTGTTCGACGCCCTGCTGCAAGGACTCGCGTGGGACCGGGCCGGGCGATCCTACGAGACGGTCGAGGAGCTCCACGCCTATGCCGCCCGGGTCGCCAGCGCGGTCGGCGCCATCATGACCTGCCTGATGGGACGCCGGTCGCCGGCCACCCTTGCCCGCGCTTGCGATCTCGGCGTAGCGATGCAGCTCACCAACATCGCCCGTGACGTCGGCGAAGACGCCCGCGCCGGCCGGCTCTATCTGCCGCGCGTCTGGCTCCGCCAGGCCGGCATCGATCCCGAGGCCTTCCTGGCCGATCCCGAGCCCGGCCCGGAGCTGGCCGCCGTGGTCGCGCGCCTGCTGGCGCACGCCGACGGCCTCTACCGGCAGGCCGGGGCTGGCATTGCCGACCTGCCCTGGGCCTGCCGCCCAGCGATCAACGCCGCACGCCTGCTCTATCGCAGCATCGGCGAGGCGGTCGTCGCGAACCGCCACGACTCCGTTTCGACACGGGCGGTCGTGAAGACGCCCCGCAAGCTCGGCCTGGTCCTGCGCGCGACTGTGGAGGCGCCCTTCCTCGCCAACCGCCAGGCAGCCCCGCCGCTCGAGGCAACGCAGTTCCTGGTCGACGCGGTTCGAGACCAGGCCCCCGACGGTGCCGAGGGCTTCGACTCCCGCACCGAGTGGGTGATCGACCTGTTCCGCCAGCTGAAGGAACGGGACCGCGGGCGCGACACCCAGGCGAGCGCCGCCTGAGGCGGCAGCAGCGCGAGCGGAACGGGCCGTGAGCCTGGACCTGATCATGGCCTTGAAGGCGCTGGTAATCCTCGGCGGGATCGCCGCCTTCGCCCTGAACGAAATCCGGCTCGCGAAGCGGGATCGGCACAACGAAGAAACCGAGGGCGACAGCGGGAACCGCGACTGAGTCGGGTTTCTTGGCCTCAGCCCCGGCGCCGCGGCATGCGGAACGGCAAGAGCATCTGCACCAGCCGGCTGTCGAAACGATCCAGGCAGAGGCTCTCGTGCATGGCCTCGACGCGCTCGCCCGCCAGGCCGACCGACAGACGCGAGCGGCTGTAGAAGGGCGTGTCCTCGAGCGTCTCGACCACGCGGGCGCCGCCCTCGGCCCGGGTCTGCCGCCCGACCCGCCAGAGCGTGCCGGGCAGGCGAACCGGCGGCGGCGCCTCGAAGTTCCGGATGGCGCCGGAGCGGTCCACTTCCAGCGCCAGCAGGTCGCCGGTCCCGTCCCGCCGCAGGGGCTCGTAGAGCAAGGCCGTGGACTCTCCCGGCAGGTGGGCGCGGGACCAGTTCCAGCGCTGGAAGCCGCGTTCGAGCGGTTCGCTGCCCTCGTTGCTGTCCAGATAGCCATCCCCCTGCCAGCGCAGAGCGGGCTGATCCAGCTCGACGCTGACCCGCGCCGCGGGGGCGATCGGCCACCAGCGGTGCCGACCGGACCGGTCGAGCTCGAAACAGCGATCGGTGATGGCCTTCGGCGACAGTCGCACCCGGCCCTTGATCCGGCGCGGCCAGGGCACGGCGACCTCGTCGAGATCGAGGGTCAGGCCGTCGTTCTCCCAACGCGCCTCGCTTGGGCCGACCCGAAAGGCCGCGGGCTCGGCCGCGAGCGCCGCACGGGACCGTTCGGTCATGGCCCAGCGCCGGTGCGACCGGCCGTAGAGCGCGAGGTTGACCGCGACGTGATTGCGCGGGTCCGCGCCGCCGCGCCGCCGCGCCGCCGCGTAGTAGGGCGAGAAGACGCTGCCGATGAAGAGGATGATGGTCAGTCCGTGGCGGCCGTCGTCGCTGAAGGCATCGAGGTACCACCAGACATAGCCATCCGGCTCGACCTGGGCGTCGAAACGCGGTCCGCGGCCAAGCTCTCCGCCGCCATAAGGCCGGACAAGGTCGCCATGGGCACGCCCGGCGCCGGATGGACGCTGCCACCCGCCAGATAGAGCCCCGCGATCGCCGTCCGGCAGCCCGGCCGCCCGAGGGACGCCCTCCAGCCGTGCGAGGCCCGGCCGTAGAGCGCCCCGCCCGTCCCCGGAAACAGCCGGTGAAAGTCCCGCGGGGTCACCAGCACGCTGGCTTCGGGGCGGCGTTCGATCGTCAGGCCGCAGCGCTCCAGCAGGCCGTGGGTTCGCCTTTCGCATGCTTCGATTTCCTCCCGCTTGAGGTCTTTCCCGTCGCCGATGGCCGGCGCATTGACCAGGCAGAGCAGACGTTCCGCAGCCGTCGTCGCGGGCGCCGGCAGGTCCTGGCGGTCCTGGGCGCAGATATAGACCGTGGGCTCGTCCGGCAGCCGCCGGTCCTTGAAGAGTGTCCGGAACTCGCTCGGATAGTCCCTGGAGAAAAAGACGTTGTGGCGCAGCAGGGGAAAGCCGGAGGTCTGCGCCTCGAGCAGCCAGGTCATGGCCGAGAGCGAGCGCTGCCCGGGGGCGACTGGAGGCACCGCCTCGGCCGCCGCCGCGCCGAGCAGACGGGCGGCGACCGCGGCGCTGTCGGCGTTGACCACCACGGCATCGGCCACGAGCTGCTCGCCGCTTTCCAGGCGAAGACCCTTGACCGACCCGCCCGACACGAGGATCTCGCTGACCCCGGCACCGTAGCGGATGGTCCCGCCCCGCGCCGCAATCAGCCGGGCGAAGGCCAGCGCGACGGCGTGCATGCCGCCCTCCACGTACCAGACGCCGTCCTGCTCGACATGGGGCACCAGGATCAAGGTGGCCGGCGCCTGGAAGGGCGACGAGCCGCAGTAGGTCGCGTAGCGGGCGAAGAGCTGGCGCAGCCTCGGGTCGCGGAAGTACCGGCCCAGGGCGCGCCACATTGTGTTGAAGGGCTGCATGCGCCGCAACGCCGAGAAGCCGCCCAGTCCGAAGGCACCGATCAGGCCCGGCAGGCTCGGCCCGGGCCGGCAGAGAAA
>JAAUYK010150869.1_pt1 | contig 20752 bp, 24 predicted proteins | sample 7278021 | NCBI WGS metagenome assembly JAAUYK01 (sample SAMN14350223, study PRJNA611818) | marine sediment metagenome | isolation source: surface marine sediment (1.8m) | place: French Polynesia: Moorea | collected 2018-08
CCCCCTGAGCGACGCGTCACCAACTCTTCAAGTATTTCTATATGTGACGCGCCAAGTACTTTATATAGTTGATTGCTACTGCAAGGAGTAGCAACAAACTCCTCAGCTCCCTGTGGGCCGGAAGAGGAAGTTACCTAGCTGAGTGTTGAATCTAGCTCTGAACAGATCAGAACTGAATAAAGATCTTCTCCACGAACGAGTCCCCCACGCTCTCGTTACGGATCCTCCGCACGGCCGCGAGGATCACCAACAGGTCGCCGACCCCCGGTCCGACGACAACCACACAGTCCCTACACGTACTACAGTGTACTTCATGTTCTTACAACTATCCAGATCGAAGCCCTGTTCCTGGATGAGCAGTACAAGAAGGCGTCCATCTACAGCTTGGTCATGTTGCGCTGGATGATATCGGCCAAACACCGCGGTCTCAATGGCTACTACACAACCTTCCTCCCCGACCGATTCGTGCAGCTGCAAATGTACATCAGCGAGTCGGAGTGCAGGCTGTTAAACTTCGAAGCCGCGCTGAACCGCTCCAACCACTTAATATTGGCCTACACCGAAGTGCCGTCCACCATCGGCCTGGATAAGTCTATGTTTGCCCTTCGGCAGACCGCCTTCGAGCGGCTGATCGAGTACTACGAGACCACCGCGGGAGACAAAGAGGAGGCCATTGCGTTGGACCGCATCTGCGCGCGCATCATCGTCGATCCGAGAGTCCGTCAGTCCTACGTGGCAGCGGTGGGGAAGGACGACAAGCGGCAGCAGCTTGTGGTGAAAGATCTTCACACGGCTCTGCGCGTCGCCAAACAGAACGATCTCATCTTCCTGGAAGAGGGCGTCTACGAGCCGCCCCCGTGGCCGCCGAAGTTCAACGAGAAGCGCGAGAAGCAGGGCAAGAGGAGGCTGAAGCCACTTTTCGAGTTCGCCAGAGGCGTCCACGTGGTTGGCGCGAGCACCTCCAAGACGGTCATCTCGGGATCGCTGGTAAAGCACAGCAAGGGAATGCTCATACTGCGACGACTCAAGCTCCAGATTGGGACGACGCCGGAGTCGGACGACGACGCGTACTTCATCGAGGGCGACACGCTCATCCGCCAGTGCGTCGTCGAGAGCCCCGTCGACACGGCCATGTTCGTAATCAGCCGAAGTTCCGAGGTTCCGACCTGCCTCTCCATCGACCTGTCCGTCCTCGACGGACAGGAGACGTGCAAGAGGCTGATTGCATTCGAGGTACATAAACTCGCTCGCTATGCGTAGTCGATTGATCTTGTTGAGTAATCCGCATTATACTATACTGTCTCCCTCAGGGTCCTAAGCCTTGCGTGCACATCAAAGGCTCCTACGTGCTCGACGCGATGAGCCTTTGCACCGTCAACCTCCAGGACGAGGAGTGCAATGCTAAAGTTCAGCTGCTCGACTCTGTCCTCTACGACCTCCAGGACGGTCTGAAGATCGTGACCAACCCAAAGTTCAACCAGACCACCGTGGAAGTCAAAGGGACGCAGATCGACCTGATCTCGCTGAACGGAGAGCTGCCCAGTCACGCATTCTCGCAGGTCGGAGGATCCGCAATGGTATTCGAATCGAGTTCAATGTGATCCACTCGCCTGATTATTGGCTTGCTAATTAAGCTCGACCGCAACTACGTGTCGACGTCCAACGTGGACGCAACCGGCTTTTCCTTCCACGACGTGAAGGTGGTCTACATGGACAAGAACATTGTCGAGACCACGGACGACACAAACCGCCAGACCGCCATCGGCGACGGGGTCGTCATGTCTGAGGTGAAAAAGGCGCAGATCTCGGAGACCGAAGTGATCGGAATGCGAGTGGGCTTCAAGTTCTATAACGACGAACCGCAGGGCAATGAATACCTAGTCAAAGACTGCACGGCTCGTCAGTGCTGCATAGGCAAGTAAAGAATAATCGTCTCGAAACGATCAGTATCACTATCGCTTTTTCCCAGGCCTCCAGATACCTGACCAATGCACGTGGAACTGCGGCCACGGCTTCAATAGGCCAAGGCCCGAATTCTGCCGCTGCCCAAAGGATGTGAAGAAGCCTCTCGATGCCATCAGCATCAATGGGTGGGACAACCTGGCCCTTCACCTGTCTGGCTGCCAGTTCGACACGTGCCACTTCGGCGTCACCATGGAAGACGAAATGGGCACCCTGGCCGCCGTCGGGTGCACCTTCTACGACGTGGCCAAACCCATCACCTTCTGCAAGAACTCGGTCAGGTTAGGCACCCTCGACCTGAGGCAGAACACGTACAAGTACGACACGGAAGCGCTATTTACTCCCTATCGCGAAGCCTTGGAGGCCGAGCAGGTGGCGGCGGCGGCGGCGAAACCGGCGGTGAACGGGCAGGACCGGCAAACAGCAGGTAGTGCGGCGCCGGCCGCCGCCTCCGACCTGCCACGGCGAGTTGATCTCGATCCTGAGGCGGAGACAGTATTCCTGGATGTTGACGAGCCCATAGCATCGAATGAGATTAAAGAGAAGAAAGGTAACGTCGACGCTTCCGAGGACAGCGCAAGCTCTCGAGGATCCCGAGATGTTGATGGGGCCAAGGCGTCAGGCCAATCAAAAGAGAAAAAAGAGAATCATGTTAACGTCGATGGCCCAACAACATCCCAAGCTGATGAGGCCAAGTTGTCGGATGCCTCGAAATCGAAAGGGAACTCGACGGAGAAACAAAATAACGTCGACGCGGCGGCGGACACAGAAAGCAACCAAAGCCCGAGAGAATCCCAGGACGTTGATGGAGCCAAGTCGTCAGAGGTCGCCAATACGAAAGACGATACGACAAATGTTGACAAGGAGAAGCGAGGAGGCGATGATGGAGTCAACTTGTCCGATTCTGGGAAATCCAATGACAAGTCCACAGAAGGAAGAATCATCAAGAAGGCTGTCAGAAGGCTGGGCCTGTCACCCGAGACGCCCAAGAGTTCTGCGGCGTCTCAACTGGATCAGAGGCACAAAAATATCCAGACCGCCTTGGAAACACTTAGCCTCAATGGTTCTGATAACGAGATGCCTCCAAGGAAGTCCGCGGAAGACGCCATGGAGAGGGCGGTGGCCATCATCAAAGACCCCAGGCATATCGAAATGCTCAAGAAGAACCACACCGTCAGCCTCGTGCCCGCCGGGAGCAGCAGTAAGAAGCCCCAACCCCGGGCTTATTGCGTTGGCGATCTTGAACACGGCCCCGACCGGAGCACCCTGATCGAAGTCGAGAGCTACAAGAGTTATAAAATGTTCAAGGGCGAAGACGCCGAGGCCTACGCTAGGAGGATGGTAGCGGCAGCTAAGAAGAAGGAGAAGGAGAAAGCAACCAAAAGCTGTGGCAGCGATATCAGCGCCGGCGGCAACACTTCGAGAGAGAAACTGAACAGCGTCGATATGGCCGCGCTGGTGGAGGAGGCGAGAAGTCGGGTGAAGGGCGGCCGCGGCATGTCGCCGCTTCCGCTCCACAACATGCACGAAGAGCGCGAAGACGACGGGGACGAAAGGTTGAAGCATTCCAAGTGCGAGAGCCGGGCCAAGGAAATATCGTTCGTCTTAACTGCGCATCACAACGTGCCCAATCTCACGGTGTTGGAAGGCGATTTCCAGAGCGTCTACCAGAGGAAGGAAGAGGAACAGCTGATGGCCAAAATAAGGCCGAGCAGGAAGATCAATTAGGCCCACCCCCAGAGAATAATAAGTACGAAACTACATGAAGGACATTTTAACCAATTATTGTGCAACCGGTAATTTTTTAGAAGACGTATTTTAAACTCAATAGACTGACTGCTCTATATTCTACAAATAATTCATATACTACCTACTTCTGTCCAAGGAAATATAACGTGGTTGTGAAGATTTAATAATGCGCTAAGTTTTCGTGCCATATACTCACATGTCACATCCAGTTTAATTCTCCTGCTCAACGTGGGCGAGATTCCGTTCGAGGCGATGCACAGGTAGGCGCCCATGTCGGCCCGGGTCACCCGGCGGAAGGAAATCTTGGGGCCGCCTGAAGTTAATAGAGCATCAAACTCGTATATCACGTACCCGCACGTTGACGTGTAAGTGTTCTAAACCGCGAGTGTGCTCTGTGAACTGACCGCAGTATGAAACCCGTTGCACGGAGTGTTTCGTGAGAACAGTTTTGGTTCGAGCCTTATACTGTATATGCGAACGAGAGTCTTTAAACGATCTGAGTCACACTGTCGTTATTGCGGAAGAATTAAGAGCACGTAGTCGACTGCGTTCAGTCACCGCTTTGATCAGCCATGGCCCCCACCATGTACGACCGCTCGGAGCTGACCTGTCGCGGAATCGGCCCTTATCCCGTCTCCGTGGTCGATCACTGCACCATCCTTCTAAAGGATGGCACCAAGATCGCCGTTAAAATTTGGCTGCCTACTTCGAAGGCGGAAGAGTTCATCGGAACTGACTTTGGCGACTTGAAAAGCATCCGTCTTATTTTCGACGGAGAGGAAAAGAAGGTAGAATTTTTTGACTTGGAGCTCGAATATTGTCCAACGACCGTAATCTCCGACAAGGGAACTTTCCCCACTGTAATGGAGTACATCCCCTACCGCAAATCCGACCGCACCGCTCACCGCGACCACCAGCGCCACCCGTGGATGGCCTCTCACGGCTACGTCGTCGCCAGGCCGGACATCCGGGGCAACGGCGAGTCGACGGGACTCTACTTCGACGAGTACTCGGAGCAGGAGCAGGCAGACGGATGCGAGATCATCGACTGGATCGCGTCTCGAGGATGGTCGAACGGCCGCGTCGGCGTCTACGGAAAGTCTTGGGGAGGATTCAACGGCCTCCAACTCGCCTACTGCCAGCCGAAGGGACTCAAAGCCGTCATTTCGCTATATTCGACAGGGAAGAGAAGGTGCGTATAACAAAGCAATTTTCCTTCATTCATTCTTTGCAGACAATCGTTACACGGACGACATCCACTGGAAGGGCGGCTGCGTTCTCGGCAACGGCATGCTCAGTTGGGCGTCCACCATGTTCGCTTGGAACGCCAAGCCGCCGCACCCGGACTACTTCGGGGACGGCTGGAAGGAGGAGTGGAAGAAGAGGCTGGAGGCGGCGTCCAAGTCTTGGGACGCCATCTGGCTGGCGAACCGCGACTACAACGCGTACTGGAAGAACGGCTCCGTGTGCGAGGACTACTCCCGCGTGGCGGTGCCCGTGCTGGCGATCGGCGGCTACGCCGACGCATACACCAACGCCGTCTTCCGACTTGCTGACCGGCTGCCCAAATGCAGGGGACTGATCGGCGCGTGGGCGCACGACTGGCCGGACGTCGTAGTGCCCGGACCAAACATCAACTTCATGAAGGAGTGCAAAGAATTCTGGGACGCCCATCTCAAGGTTGACTTCAATGAACAATGAATGAAGCCTCATAAAAGTCTGTTTCATTTGCGCAGGAGGACAAAACGTCGCCTGAATTCGGCAAGAAGAAGATGACTTGGTTCGAGCAGGAGGGGACCGTTCCACCCACCCCGCAAGTTCAGTGCTGGCCCGGAAAGTGGAAGACGGCAGACACGGCCTATCCGACCAAGGGACGATCGCTCATTCTCGCCGATGACATGTCCCTCTCCGCCTCCGGCTCCAATGCGACCTCACATGAGTTGGTGTTCGACGGCTCGGCAGGACTGCTCTGCGGGGAATGGCTCTCCTTCGGCGAGGCCGACATAGCTTACGATCAGGTAAAGCCAATTACGAAGTAAGGCAGATGGGGCTAAAAATTCAATCCACTCAGAGAGGAGACAATGCGCATAGTCTCACGTGGCATGGAACTGCGTTGGAGCACGACGAGACGGACCTGTTTGGCTTCCCTGTCGTCACCTGCGACTACGCCTTTGAGAGGGGATCCAGCGCGCACCTGATCGCCAGACTCTGTGACGTCTTTCCAGACGGAAAGGCAAGGCTCATCTCTTGGGGAGCCATTAAGCTGACCGGGAAGAGGGGGAAATGGTAAGGGGTTCTTAAAGTAACGTTAAAGACGTTCTAACGTTTTCTATTTCAGCAAACTCCAATTGGACGGTCTTGGATACTCTCTACGCCGAGGTCACCGAATCTGTGTCTCGCTGTCAACCGGGTCGTGGCCCGCCATCTGGCCGACGCCTGATGCCAAACCCGGTCTAGTAATTACAAGCACGATGCTAGAACTGCCCGTTGTGGACAAAGCCGTGGCCTCCATCTATGACGGTCTGGAACAGCCAGAGCAGGCATTCATCATACCCAGTCTGGAAACGGAGACGCTGCGGGAGCCGAACTTTCAGCGGTCGTTGGTCGTCGGACTGTCTGACTCGTCCAAGAAACAGCAACTCGAAGTGGATGCCGGTACGGATTTGACAAAATGAAGGGAGCGGCATTATAAATTAAATTCATCGCGCATTTTAGGCAACATTTACACCCCTTACAACGATACCCGTTCGAGCGAGACCGAGCACACTGTGTATGCCATCGACAGCGACGACCCGCTCTCGGCCAAGGCCACCATCGTTCGCGAGATCGAGCTCGAGTTCAGGGCCCGCAATGCCCACGCAAAGAGCGAGAACGTCCTCATCACGACGGTCAGCGAGATGAGCACCAACGTGGACGGGAGCGACTTCGTCCTGAAGAACAAATTGACGACGAAGCTGAACGGAGAGCTGTTCTTTGAGAGGGAGTGGAGAGACGATGTTCCGGCAATGTAATAAAGACTACTCACGCGTTTGTCCCTTCGCGATCGGCTTCCTGTCCTCCCTGCTCCACCTGATCCTGGGCATGGGGTTGCCGGTGGCCTGGCAAGCGAGCTGCGCGGACTCGCCTTCCTTCACAACCAGGTCCCTGCTCGTGCCCTCGTCCACGAAGCGGGGAGGAACTGAAATTAATACTATCTTAGTAATTAGTCGACATGTCGCTATAGTGTGATTTTACCTTTGATCTCGAGGTACCCCGTGATGCTCATCATCGGGTCTGAGTTTATTTGGCACATGTACCACGCCTGGTCGCTCGGCTTCACGTCCTTGATGAACAGGTGCCACTCCCGTCCGCCCTCCGTCTGCGCCACGCTGAACCTATGATTCCGGCTGATCACCATCTCGTTCATCGAGAGGATCGTCTGCGTGTCGATGCGGATCCACGCGATCTTGTAGTTCTTGGCGTTCTCCACGTAGCAGACGAGATGAGCGTCCCGCCCGACCACCGCAGTCGCGTTCGAGATCGGACGCGTGAACCGGGGCAGCGTATCTGCAAGGAGAGAGCGAACATTTGAAAGTCACCTCCAAATGTCATTGTCAGGGACGGCGCGGCGTGTCCGTGCACATCGTTTCAAACGTCCCGAAGTCCGACCGCCCGCCCTTAACCTCGTTTCGCGCCCTTTATCACCTCCGCGTAAATTAGTCAGCATTGCTCGATCCATCATAAGTGATCGAGATAAGAACTTTTAAATGCCCGAATGCCTGGGCAATCGGCTTGTAGTTTATTATGCGGAGGCAGCTGTGACACTAAAGAGAAAGAAAAATCCACACATTAGACATGCTTTTGACAGTATTTAGCGATCTTCCCCGTGTGAACGCGAAGGCTCTGAAGTAAGAAGGGTTTAAAATTGTGTCAGCTCTTCAATAACCAATTTTTTTAGGATCGATGTGGAGACCGACGTTCTCGTATGCGACCTGATACGTCGAATATGCGTCCTGATGGGCGTGGAGGAGGAGCCGAGGATGTATCTCCGGATGCAGGACGGCACGGAGCTGGGACAATACGACGTGCTCGGACACCACACAAAGTGAGGCAAAAAGCAGCAGTTGTGTCCTACGTTTCCAAGTGCCTCCAGCCTCAAAAACGTTAAAATTCCATACACAACATTATGCAATTATCAAGTAAACGCCTGTCCGAGAAAGATAAACTCTATAGTATACCTTTTTCAGGACCGACTGCTCCATCACCCTGTCTACACGTCGCGTGAGCAAGTGGCGATGGGGCGGCGCCCTCGCAGCCTTCGCCGTCGGCCTGATCCTTTTCGCACTCGCCTTCGGACTTTACCTGACCGGATCGCGGGAGAAGGTCAGCTTTGGCGTCGTGGTCGACGCTGGCAGCACCCACACCTCCGCCATACTTTTCAAGATGACTGAAAGCGATCCAATATTGCAGCAGGTAATCGATTGCAACTAACATATTTGGGAAAAATGCATTTGCCTAACGTCGTTTGAAGATTGCCATTGGATCACAAGATGTCGGGCTGGCTGCGTGCTGTTCTGAAGATCCTGCCTCGGTTCGGGATGTGCTTCGACCCTGTCTAAACGAAGTTGCGGCGAGTCTGTCGGACTCGGAAGCCGCGAGAACGAGGATTTACCTGGGCGCGACGGCAGGCATGCGGCTGCTTAACCTCAGCGACTCCGACGCGACTGACGAGATCATCTCCGTCGCAGCCGAGACCCTCGCTAACTCAGAGTTTCTCTTCGAGGAGGGCGACGCCCACGTGCTGAGCGGAGCGGAGGAGGGCGGGTACGGCTGGGTCTCCGTCAACGTCATTGAAGGTGCCGTCTTGCCAGGATCAGGTATGCAATATTTCAATCTCATGATTTAGAAGACAAATACTTATTTTGTCTTATAGACGAGTCAACTGTGGGTTCTATGGATATGGGCGGCGCGTCTACGCAAGTTGCAGTCCAGTGTCTGGCAGGGGATTGTCCGGGTGGAATCGCCATGAACATCTATGACACCGAGTACAATGTGTCGGCCTCCAGTTTGCTCTGCTACGGACTAGAGGAGGCTATGAGGAGGTTCCTCGCAGCTATTATCCTTGACGAATATTTGAATTCAGAAGGAAACGAAGTTCCTAGTCAAATTTCGAATCCCTGTATGAACTCGCTAGCTTCCAAGGTAACATTTACGAATAGAATAGGAACTTTTAACTGTTCCTATACCACTTTGCAGGACGACTGGCTAGAACTTTTCCAACAGCAAAAGGCCGAGATCTTCTCCTCGGCGTGTACAGTGACCACGAATGCAAACTTTAACAACGCCATTTCCGAGCTCCCGGACAACTTCAATTTCACCTACAGTGCAGATTTTAATCTGAATCTGTGCCGGATAAAAATGGACCAACTGATTACGGTGACTACAACATACATTTGGTTATTTTCTAATATTCATTCGGAGTTTCTCATTTAGAAACAAGATTGTTCGCAAACGTTTGCCCAAGGGGACTGCATGGATCCCGCGGAATATCCCGTCCCCACCGGCGAGTCCTCCTTCCTGGCAATGTCCTCTTTCTACTGGGAGTACCACCGGCTGCTTGGCTTCCCCGAGACTTACGACGACACGGTTACCGCCATCGAAAGCACGTGCACACAGGAACCGGACCCGGAGTGTGCGTTCTGTTCCGAGACAGACTGTTTCATGGTCTCATACATCTTCAGATTTCTCACAGAGGGTACGTACAGAGTTTGGAATGAAAGGCTTTTTATTCGAAGTTTCGTTGCTCAAAGGTCTCCACTTTGACTCGTCGACGTACGACGTGATCTCGTTCGTGGACAGCGTTGACGGGGCGGAGGTGTCGTTGCCGCTGGGAAAGATCACCGCCGAACGCGACAACCTCCTGTGGACGGAGGGCGACTACGTTGCAACCATTTCGTCGGTGGCGTTCGCACTGCTCATAATATTCGGAATCACCCTCGTCGCTCTGTCGTTTGCCGGATGTTACACGTTCTATCAGCGGGGCAGCGGATCGAAAACGGTTCAAAAAGTCTGATAACATGCTATGTGGTGATATTCTCCAACATCAAGACGTGTATTGAGTGTTAATAATAAAAATTATAGTGCTGCCTTTCCAGCGTACGTATTTACATCCTTAGCATACGTGTGAGAGGTACAAAAGCGGACGGCGCGTAACATTCGGGTGCCGGTGCAGTCATTGCCCAAGATTTGCCCTGCCATTGACTCCCGAGAGCAATCGTTGTAGAGTGATCGTTGATTAGGATTTAGAATATATCACAGCTTCGATGCTTGGCTACTTCTGTTAATGTGTTTTCATTTCGATCATGGAAGATTCTCCCTTCGCTGCTGACTGCTCCAGCTCGGACGGATGATTCTGGGTGGAGGCGGCCTGCTGGAAGTGTCTCTGCTGTTGGTGTTGACGCCGTTCCCGTTCACGTCACCGGCGGCCACCACGCTCTTCGACGCAGTGTGGCTCGACTGCATCTCCTGCATTGAATGAATCGGATTTAGTGATGCGGAGTAAAAGAAAAAGTATTCCTGCAAATTTGCCAACGCACCTGAATCAGCGACTCTCTGTACTCTGGCGGCTCGGCCTTAATGACGAATCCCGGGTAGATGGGCAGGACGCCGTTTCCCACAGTGCCCACGTCCGCCCCGCCGCCGTCCTCGCCCTTCTCGTTGTAGGCGGCCATCTTGACGCACTTCTGGAAGTGGCGGTACCTGGCGCGCTCCATCTGTCGGTTCCGGTACCAGAAGAAAATCACCATGCCCAGGAGAATAACCACACCTACGTAGAAAGAAAGTGTGTACGTAAATATGGAGGGTTCAACTAACCAGTATGTACAGTGTAGTACTCACCGACGACTCCGACGGAGAGTGCGAAGATGTTGTAGAAGTTTTCGTTCGCCGTCCTGATGGCCTCGAGCAACGTCCTGTTCTGCGGCTGCGGCGGGAACGTCACCTTGATGACGGGAGGATTCGGGTCAGTCTCATTGTTGTAGTCCAGCTCGAGGCCGGACCAGAAGTAGACGTTCATGCTCATCGCATGGAGGCCCCGAACGCCTTCGACTAATTCCGCGATTCGGTTGGTTCAGGAAACTATCTGTCTGACCGACTGGAGCGGCGGTTCCCCCGGCGGCGTCCGGGCAGCCAGCCGGCAGATAAGACACTAATCGCGCACTCACTTCTTGCTTACTTTGTGCGGATACGCGCCGACCATGGATGGATTGGTTCTCGCAGGGATTATACCGTCGAAAATTGGAGCCCCGCGAAAAGCGGGCACCGAAATAACAGCAGCAGCAGTATTCACAATCGTTCGCTCGCTATGAGAGAGTCGCTATAGCTCAATGGCGTTCGTCCGTTTCGGAGAGCTACATATACGCGCAGCTATTGCCAATACGTGCTATGCTATGCGGCGGCGGCTGCGCCGTATGTACGTAGAGCGTGCGCAAATGGAAAGGCGCCACTGTACACGGTGTCGGCCCGGCCGGCTGCTTTTTCGAACGAACACACACTAGCTGGCTACGGAGTTGTCACTAGCTCGTTTTATTTGACACTGATGCGAATAGTGTACTCGCTCGTTCTATCCTCTCTCGGCTTCCGTGCGCGCCCAAGTCTTGGGCAAGCAGCTCGAATCCGTTGAGGGACCCTCTCAGATCGACCGACGACGAGTGCTTGAATTAAGTGCCGTCTCATTGTGTGCGGGAATTGGTGCGGTCCCTTCCGAGCTAGCCAGAACCGGCAGTCCTTTCGTATTCTGACATCAAACAGGTTAATTCTATGACAGCACTAATTAAAGTGACTAAGAATAAGAGACCTGGACAAATTAAGACGCCTAAAATTAGCTTGCATATGGCAACTCGCGTCGCTCGCGCGGCACCCGACCCGTACGTTATGTCTACTGCTGCATGCTAGAAATGCGCGCATACGTTGCTCTGCCCGACGCCGAACGAGCGTTTCATCGCGCCTGTACGTAATCTGTTTTCAGCGCATATGGACCCGAGTATTTCAGGGAAAAAACGGCGATCAAGTGAACGCACGAACGAACGAACGGAGCAGTCGAAAAAACGCAGCTAGCTATAGGCACACATGTGTTCGCTCTACTGTTATTTGAGCAGATTTGTGAATAAGTTACGAGCTAACCGAACGAAAAGCGCCAATCATCTCTGTTTAGGATATATAAATATTAGGAGTCCGGAGAGGAGACGTCTACAGCTTGTTGATCTATTCGATCCCGCCGACAGGACGTGCTTCGTGAACCTGAACACAAGAGGCTAATAGCTGCAGCCAAGTCCCGTATTTGACCACTCAGATTGACATCGTTCCCACACACATGTACCCACGGAAGCCGGGGCTGCTAAAAATCCAGCACGCAGCCAGTTAGCTAACCGGTCGATAATCGGACCGCGCAGCTGAGTCGAAAGCATGCGAGGGAAGAACTCCTGCCCCGGACGAATGCTATCGATTTTTTCGGGAAAAGAGCAAGAAGGTCCGGCGCGGGCGGACGGGCAGCTAGGGGCTGATAGGAAAGGAAAGTTTCGTTATCGTATATGCTCGAGGAGGGTGCGGACGCGAGTTCTTTCTTTCGATCGAATTGCGCGCATGCGCCGGACGGCGCCAAAAGGGGATGAAAGAGAAGTCCTCCCTGTCCTATATGCGATTGCATGCAACGCACATAGAACGGATTAAGTCGTGAATAATCATTAAAAGCTTGAGGACGGACCGAGTGTGGCTAGCATTCTTATAGCTAGTGGCAGAAGCCATTAAAGGTTCAGTTGATTTTTGCTCCATTTCATGGGACCGAAAATTAAGACGTTTATAGCTCGTTTCTGCGTCCCCCAGCAGGTTGCAACGATTGGAGGGAGGGCAGCAAAACGAGAATGCAAACGACGACGTTCGGCGTAAATTTGGGAGGAAACTTCGGGATGAGTTAAACGATTGAATATGCCTACAGCATGGTGCAAATTGATTTAATTATCTTACCTTGAGGGTGGCAAACGCAGAGCTCTCTTCGACGACGGCGACATCGTCTCCGTCGGCGGACATGCTGCAGCTATACCGTAGTTTCTTTTCCTATTTGAAATCACCGACTGGACTGACTGCCGAAGCTTGTATGTGTCTCGATCGTCGAAAATCAAGATTATGAGGTCGCCTCCCTCCCTCCGACGACGGAGTCTGTTAGCACGCTGGCCGGTTGGCTTGAAGTTGAACTCGCTTCTTTGCCTTCCTTGCTTCCTCGATCGTCTCCTCGACCCGGTTCGCACTGTAGTGTTGACGTGCCATACCCGACCGACCGACCGAACGGAATCCGGCCGACCAAGCCAAGTCACAAATGTAGCGATTGCACTCCACTCCACTGCCACTGCTACACATACTACACATGGGGCTTACACTGCTCGGATATATGAGAGCTAGGTTTGACGACAGGAGTGGGGAAATTAATTAGCCTTGTACTCAACTGGGAAAACTTCCTGAATTACCTTAACATCCTTGATCTTATTCATGTTCCTGACTATAGTAGACTGATCTATAGGAGTATGCACGTACGTATTCATATTAATAGAAATTGATTCGTTTAGTGATTTCGCATATTACGTACACATCTGAAGATCGCTCATGCAATTAACCATGTTCCCCTCGAAGTAAAGCATTGCGCTCTATCAGCAAGCAAACTGACACGTATCCGTATTTACCGTAGTAGCAAAGAGAAACGCACGCACCAACTTTTTTACATAAGCGGACTGGATTTTTGGGGACAGCTAGCAAGCGGCTGCAGTTCAGTCGGAAAAACTGGATGGCGATGAGTGCGTACTGCTAATCTGCTATACGTTGTATATAACTTGCGTAGTGCGTACGCTAATTTGCACACATAGTTCCACGCTTCAATATTATGCTATGTACGTACGCAGAGAACATACTTACTTAGAAATCCCACCACTGCATGTAGGTAAAATACAATCAATCGCAAGTTGATTTGCTTTGAATGTAGCAGATTGTTACGAAACCTCGCAACTTCCTTCCTAAAGCAGATAACGCGAACTCTCTTTTTGACTGGGGCGCGATCGAAATGGCCAACTTGATAACGCCGAGGGAACAAACAAAAAAGATTTGACTGCGATATACGTGCAGCACACGTAGACAGGAAAATTAGGCAAAATGGTTAAAAAGTACAGTTACAGTTTCACGAACCATGTGATCTGATTTGATGCTTGCGCGGAAGCGATATGCGTCAACCTGATTGAAGAGCTAGACTGGTTTCCTTTATGGCTATCTCAACTTGCATGGATACACAGCTCGCCTCTTTGCGTATACCCTTTAGGACCACTGCGGAATGTCGAGCAATTAAACTTATCCGCCTAAAAAAATTGAGAGACAGTGCAGTGGGGATGAACGATCGACTTGACAACAATATTTTTGTCTCAACTAGTCCGCTATCGCTCAGCGGCAACGACGTGAAGGTGAAAAGAACAAAAGCTCTTTGAACGTTTGAACATTCTTCCCTCCGTCGGTCCGTCTCATGTCCTGACCTCAGTTTTTGGTGAGCTGCCAATTTTTTCAAAGCGGGTCTTTTCTTGCCAATTCAGCCTCCCAGCCTCGATCCTCCTGTCCTTAAGACCACCGATGGAACCAAGATGGGCAGCAGGGCAATTCATTAAAAAACGATGACCCTGCAGCGTCTCCATTTATACACAGAAGCATCAGAGTATTTTTGGCCAAAAATACTATTTAAATGTTTAAGTGGAGACTTCACTATACTATTTGAACGGATAACTTCTCACGACACCCCTGGACACCTCATTTCCCTTTCGATCCGCGGAAAGAATTAACGAGCAAGTGAGCGTCCATGCAAAAGTTGATAGAACTCGCTGCATGGCGCATAGACCAAAGAGGAGGGGAAACATCGCTGGCAGAGGGCGAGGAGAAAACTTTTAATCACAGGTAATGAATATGTTCAGCGGTCGAAACGCCGCCGCCATGCACACGTACCCTCAGCGTTACTAAACTTTGGTATAGCCAAATTGTGCAGCATTAAGAGCCTATTCTACCAGCTGCCTGCACCGGAGGAGGAGCTATCGTATTTAAGCCGCCGATTTCGTGTGCGCTCTTTCCTTGCGTGGCCAACTCGACGTCGCGCGCATTTTCGCGGAAACGGACGGGAGGTAGGGAGAAGAAAAGTTCTTCGTCTTAATTTAGTCAGGCCACCGACCGGCCGACCGCGGTTGACCGATAAAGGAACTTTCTTTCGTCATTGCGTGTAAGCGGCGTCTTACCCTGCACTCGCGATGTACGTTGGGCGTTGGAGATATTCACCACGGCAGAGAGCGTCAGCACGGCGACCATGGTCGCCGCCATTCCGCGGCTGACTCGGGCAGTTACAGATTCACGAAACATGTCAATTTGTTAATTGTCCGTCGGGCACTGCCTCAATCGATCGAGTTCACTGCTTGTTTCTGAACAGTCTGTAAATGCAAACTAGCAGTTAATTATTTAAGGCCATCAGTGGATTGCCTTCTGCACCTTTGTTTGAAAAGTTGTTGCATAGCCGACTAGCTGGAAAATGCTGTTCAACTGCAGGTGTTGCTATAGCTGGTGATACTAAAGTCGCACTCCCGACTTTGAGGCTTTCTTTTACACCTCGATCCCCCGTCTGACGACCTTCACTTCCAACCTTAGGTGAAGGTGTGTTTCTCTCACTGTGTGTGATCTACGGCGGCCACCGGATGAACAGCATCCGTTCGCGCGATACTTTTCTCCCCCTCGTTCAAGCGTCGAATAGTGCGTAGTTTCACAGCAGCAGGAGAGGATCTCGGCTGGCCAAAGATAGCTCGAAGCCACCTCACCGGCCTCAGACGCCGCTTACCACCGCCGAAAGTTGGGGCCGCCGCCACCATCCGCCGGCCTTTCGACGCGCAGAAGGCCGGTCGGAGAGCAGCCGCGATGGCGGCGACGGGAGCGAGCGGCCGCCTTTCAGCCCGACCATAGGACAGCCTCTATTCTTCGTTCGTTCTAGTTGAAGCCTTTGACTGATGTTTCGATTTCGTTCGACCTTTTTTTCCGCTGTCCAAGGTCACTAGCATCGATCACATGCCTTTCTGTGGCCGACTGACTGTCTCCTTCTTGCTTCGATCGCCACCACGTACGACCTCTCGATTGTCATTAGCCCGAGGCAGAGCGCTCCATCAAGTACTCGTAGTAGACGCAAGGCACGCGAGTGTCATATAGTAGTATGATCTAAGGATGGGACGATTCACGAAATTCTTGAATCGTTAATCATGATTCAATTTTGCCAGAAGGGAAATGAATCAATCGATTCTGAATCGATTCATTTGAGCCTTATTATATTTTAGCATGTAAAAGGGCTGAACCCAGTCAAAGAGTTAAAGTAACTGCCTACAAAGTCAATTTATGTCACATACTCTGTTGTGGGCCTTCTCTTAAGCTCCTGGAATGTTTGGTTATCTTTTTCTAGGTCTAGTGAATACACACTTTTATGCTTAAAAAGCTCTTTCTTCTACAATTTTCTTAGTTATTACTGGAAAATTCGTAGAAGACCGATTCAATATTTGAATCGATTCATGGCTAAATGAATCGATTCTTCTTTTTCTCCCCTGAAAATAGTGATTTTGAATCGATTCATGATTAACGATTCATTTAATCGTCCCATCCTTAGTATGATCATGATTATTGATTTCTTCACAGTTGTAATTCCTGCTCGGATAGCCAACGTCAGAAAGATTAGTCGAAGTTCTTAAAGCCGGCTTAACCAACACTTTTTTGTTCGTGGCTTTATAGTCCTCCGTGGATGCTTTTGAGTTCGAAGCCAGTCGTTGCTCGAAGTTTCCAAAATCACTTTTGGATTTCGCGTAGTGTCGTATTTCCATTATACGTAGGCAAAGCGCAGTCTCTACTCTTTCACTCCTACCGCTGATAAGCGCTCACTAATCCCATGGGAGCACGTCCTGCTCCTGCATAGCGGACACTGCTTGCTATTCGCGCTCTATTAATAAAGTCAGCAGCCAGCGGTCAGGGTGCATGCCTTATCAAAGGTGAACAAAATAAATATTACTTTTCTCGCGTATTTTTAATGTGCTTACCGACAAATGTTAAATCCCGAAGACAACCATGAGAGCGAGGAGCAAGTGCGTCGAACGATGGAGGGAGCTGGCACTGAGAGGGCTGTATCGAGAGCGAGCGAGCGACGAAGGAGGCGGAGGCGGCAGTGATTGTTTTGACGTGACGGAAAACCATTTTGTGCCTAGTGCCTACCAGCCAGCTAGCTAGGTCGGACGGGACGTTTGAGATCGATCAGGATCTACTAGTTGCAGAATGGCGCCACGCTTACCGATCATTACTAGATCCACACATAACTACTTCCAATGATGGGTAGCTTAGTGTTGAAGGCAGCTTTAATTTGCTTACTTGTTGCAAATGCCTAATTGAAAGAAAGAATGGTTCTAGCGTGTAAACCTGAGCCGGTGGCGTACTTAAGAGCTGGAGAAGATCGGTTTACAAGTCAACAAGGCCGGCCGGTTGTCGCCTACCTTAGCCCATGGCACTCAGGTGGCCGGCCGGCCGGCCGCGTCTGCTGCCAGCCCTTTCATGAGGGGACATCTGGCTTTCCTCCGTGAGAGGCCAAATTACACCGCACTTTCTTCTCCCTCCCTTCCTCCCCTCCGTGTCGCCTCTCCCTTTATTGCCACAGCCATCTACGTAGGTAGGAGCTAGACTCGCCCCCGCCATGTAATATCGGACCACTTAGCAGGGCAATTAAGAATTCGGTCCTAGCCTGGCTGCCGACCCCTTTTGGGAGGCGGCACTGTCGTTTTTACCCGATCCGCCCAGGAGGGAAACATGAGAAAGCGTTTTGTGGAGAGCCGGGGACAGCCACACGAACTGTCCTATAGGCATAGAGAAGATAAATTTTCGTGGCGGGCGAGCACATGATCGAATGGAGTCTTGGATGTGTGTGAGGAAGTGCCCCACTCTACTGATATTGTCCACATTTCCCCAGAGAGCGAGTGACCCGAGATGCTGTCAGCTAGAGAGCGCGGTGCTAATTATGGGATGGGGTTGGTGCAGCCGACGACACTTGGGCTCCAGGCTGCATAAGATAAGGAAAAGTAATTAGATATGCAAATTAAATTATATGCCGTGCAGTTGATCTAAGCCTTCGACAGTGCAGGCAATTCTTCTTTCCCATTTGGAGATGGACAAAAGGAGAGCAAGAGCATATTTTATGCCCGATCTCCGCTCTAGTAGCCCCATCCCCCCAGTTCTGTCTAATTTGGTGCCAAAAGCCTTGTTTCGTGGTTACGAGAGAGAGCCGGCTAGCTCGGACTGCACTGCGTACAAGGATCAAATAGGTCCCTGTCGGGCTGTTCCCGGGATTCTCCCTTTCTACACTGGCTGTAGTGTAGCGCAGTCATTCGTCTAGCTAGCTACGGGTGTGCTAGAGAGAGAGGATCGTGTCCGGCGGTGGACAGAGACAGAGAGGTCAAAAGGATTACTTCGCTGGCCAAAGGGTTGGCTATTCGATCGATAGATTGATCGGCCGATTCCTTAAATTCCTATGCGGACTGCAGAGATTCTCCTTTGGTTGACCCATTCCATTCTTCTTCCTTTGTCTTTTCGCTGTTCCATTTTGTGCTCGGGGTCGAGTAATTGCTCCTGGCTTTCTTGCTGAGCAAATCTTCCTTCAACTGGTTCCTTCCTTCGTTCTCGTCAGTCCATCCATCGCTGCCTGTCTCTTTCTTTAGCTTTGCGTGTCTCAGATCATGAAGAATGTGAGGGGATGAGAAGGCAAGGGAGCCAGCTAGCCAGGTGGCATGAACTACGCTCGAGCTACGTGTACAGGAACGACCATATATGTTTAAGGGTTAAACTGGTTCGTACAACGTTTGATCTGTGGCTATCCACGAAATGCATCCATCGAACGGAGCCCTTTTTCCCCTCCCCTATACAAGGTGAGAACGGACCACGCTGGTCAGGAGGGATCATCACAGAGGAGGAAGAGTGAACGAGGTGAGTGAGTGAGTAATGGTAGCGGGAAAATGGAAAACGGGAAAAAGGGCGCCCGCTTGTAACACACCTGCCCACTCGCAGCTCATGACAACACCTCAGCGGTAATGTGTTGGGGAAAACTTGCACTTTGACCTACGAAGAAGTTAAGGTGTGAACAACATTATATTTCGATATGTAAACCCTTTAAAAGTAGAAAACCGGCCAGTTAATATCATCACATTACGTTTTTCCGTGTTCGTAAAAATATATGTGCTATGGTACTTATTGCAGTTGATTTCACAGCTCCGTGTTAGCACCTCTGGACTTGTCAGAGGCCCCCGACCCAGTCCCGGCAGTTGTCTCCGCCCCCGACCCCGTCTTCCTCCCCGTCCACTCCTCGTAGGCCATGTTGGCCACGTTCCTCGCCCCGATAACCGACATCTCCATTGCGGAGGCGGCCAGTTCGATGCCGTTCACGTGGTAGAGTCGCGGCGCCAGCTCGAACGTGCCGAGCGAGAGCCTCTCCTTCGTCGTGTACTTGGGGTACGCCAACCAATCGAAGACCCTCGTCTCCGTTCGATTCGCGAACATCGTGTCCAGCTCCTTGTCGCTGAACTTGGACTCGGAGAAGATCTTCCAGACCGGGGGAAGGTTGGAGCCCATCTCGTTCACTGTGTAGTCGACCGGCACCTGTCTCGCTATGCTTCGGATTTTGTTCGACTCGGTGAGGTAGAAGTGGACGGGCGTCACGTCGTCGGGGTCGGAGTAACCGAAGAAGGAGGCGTTAAGCTTGCCGGCCACGAAGGTGGCGACACACCGGCGAAAGCTATAAGCCACTAACATTAAGCCTCTGCTTACACTACATGCCATTTTAAGCATTACCTCAGGCTGGGATCGGTAGCTCTGTTTAAGTTTGACTTGTCGAAGCCCTCGAACTTTATGTCAGACTTGTCCTTGGTGAGCGGCGTGGCCACGACCACAATGTCGAAGACCCCGGTGTCGTTCCTGCCGTCAGTCCCCGTCTTCACGATGCCGTCCTCTCCCTCGTCATACAGGGGTCCCGGCTCGGCCAGTCGCCTGAAGTGGATCACGTACTCGCCGGTGTCACTCTTGCGGCTCACCTTGGACACCCTGGCCATCTCGAGCCTGACGTGCGACTGCTCGAGGCACTGTTCGACCACCTGCTTGTTGCCGTGCTTAACAGCCCAGAGCCCATCCGTCGCGCCGGCCAGCGCCACCGAGCCGACGAACGCGTGCACAGAGTCCGGCGTCTGTCCGTAGTTGGTCCTGACCGCAATCATGACCAGCTCGTCGATAAGCTCCTTGGTGAGGCCGACGGCGACCAGCCGCTGGCGGAGGCTCTCGTCCGTGTCGTTCAGGAAGGTCGGGTTCATGGAGTTAAGCACGTCGGTGACGTCGGCGGACCACTGGCCTTTGTCGATGACGTCGTAGTAGTTGCCGAACTCTGCCAGCATGCCCTGGAGGTAGCTCCTCATCCTGAACAAGGTGAACAGTCCGTAGCGCATGAAGAGCTGCAGCTTCTCCAGCGGACCCCAGTAGGAGCTCTCGAAGATCACTTTGCCGCCTTTGTGCAGGCTGAAGCGGTTGTGACCACGGAAGTTGGGATCCTCCCTAGGCTCCAGCTCTAAATAAGGAGATGCTTGAACGACTTGAGCCCTTAGCTAAAAGAGAATCCGTACCCAGCTCTTTGACGAGATTCTTCATTTCCCTGTTGAGCGGGTGTATAATGGCTCCTCCGGCTTCGTACTCGCGTCCCATCATCTCCACTGTGGCCAGCCTGCCCCCGACGTGGCCGGACTCGAAGACGGTAATGGTGGCGCCTTTGAAACCGAACGCGCGGCGCAAAAAGTGCGCAGAGGACGCACCGCCGATGCCGGCACCGATGATGGCTGCAAAAGGTCATAAAATTACGATTTTTTTTAAATCTTAGTAATCAGAACATTCAAGACTCACCAATGCGTGGCCAGGTTTCCTCCCTGGCCTCGGCCTGCGGGGTGACAGC
>JAAUYK010022874.1_pt1 | contig 20746 bp, 16 predicted proteins | sample 7278021 | NCBI WGS metagenome assembly JAAUYK01 (sample SAMN14350223, study PRJNA611818) | marine sediment metagenome | isolation source: surface marine sediment (1.8m) | place: French Polynesia: Moorea | collected 2018-08
GTGGAGGATCCGACGCTCGACGAGCCGGAACCGCGAAAGAAGTCGGCGCGCGCCCGTCCGTCGCGGGAGCCCGGACCGACCGTCCTGAACCTGAGCCCGGTCCAGGTGCGCACCCTCGTGACCGAGCAGCCGGCGTTGCTCGAAGGCGGGCTGCGGATCTACAGCGACGAGAACGGAGACCCCGTTGGCATCGACTTCCCGACGGCCGTGGGCGACATCGACCTCCTGGCCCGCGACCGCGCCGGCCACTTCGTGGTGGTCAGCGTGCCAGCGCCCAGCGAGCTCGATCAGGTGGTGCCGGAGACGCTGCGCCGCGTCGGTTGGGTGACCAAGCACCTCGCAGGCCGCCAGAGGCCCGTCCGCGCCATCGTGGTGGCGGAGCGACTTCCCGAGGACGTCGCCTACGCCGCGGCCGCGGTGTCGGGCACGCTCACCTTCAAGACCTTCCGCGTCGCGTTGACCTTCCACGACCTGGAGATCTGAGGGGCGCCCTCCCGCGTCTCACCGCGTCCCACCGCGCCCCACCGCGTCCCCCGCGCGCCTCGTCTCCTCCGGATTCCAGCGACGGGCAGACGGGCACGCGCACAGTAGGGACTTCGGTCGACATTCGTGTCAAACTGCTCCTCATCCGCCGGGCGGGCGGAGGAGGCGACATGTCGATCGAGCTCGACGAGGCCGCGCTGCGGCGCGACCTCCAGACCCTGCTGGCGGAGCCGGGCTGCGCCCGGGGCATCGCGAACCTCGCGGGCGATCCGTTCTTCCTGAACTTCTTCCTGGTGAGCGTGAGCCAGGGTGAAGGGCTGGGAGAGGCGGCGGTCGGAATGATCGGTCAGGAGGAGCTCGCCGGCTACATCCGCGATCTGAAGCGTCAGGAGATCGAGGAACGGGGCCACAAGGAGCAGACCCTCGAGGGGGCGCGCGAGCTGTTTCCCGAGTACTTCGACGCGGGGCGCTACCGGTACGAGACCGCGCTCCAGGGTCGCCCCTACTACCTGGCCGTCCTCCAGGCGAATCGCGACCGACTCGAGCGGCTCGGCCGCTACTCGCGTCTGAATCTCTACCTCACCACGACGTTCGCGTACGAGATCATGGTGGTCCTGCTGTACAGCGCGGCACTCGAAGCCGTGCGTCACGCGACGTCGATCCCGGACCGGGTCCGCAGCCGTGTCGTCGCGATCCTCGACCGCATCCTCGGCGAGGAGGAGACCCACGTCGGGATCCTGGATCAGCACAACGCGCTGCTCGCCATGTCGCGCGCGGGTCTCTCGGACGAGGCGCAGTCGATGCTCGATTCACTCGGGATGCTGACGCGCGAGGACTACGCGGCGCCCGCCGAGCTGGCGGTGCGTCAGGTGGCCCGGATGATGCGCCGCTACGCGGAGCCCGAGACCTACCGGGCCGAGATCGAGGGCGCCGCCGCCGCGGCGCCCGCGGAGGGATGCTGACCGTGCTGGGCTTCCAGTTCTCGCCGGCGCAGCAGGAGTACCGGGACGCGCTGCGGAAGCTGGCGCTGACCGAGCTGCTGCCCCGCTATCAGGAATGGGACCGGGAGCAGCGCTACCCCAAGCAGGCGATCCAGCGCGTCATCCGCTTCTCCGACGATTTCTGGAAGGGGCGCGAGGCGGAGCGGGATCTCGTGTCCGTCGGGATCACGGCGGAGGAGGTGGCGCGCGGCGACTTCAACTGCGTGCTGCCGAGCCTCGGCCCGGTGTACCAGCGCCAGTTCTTCTCGGACGCTTCCCGAGCGCAGCGGGAGCGGTGGCTGCCGGCGCTGCTGGCGGGTGACGAGGTGGTGGGTCTCGCCATCACCGAGCCGGCGGCGGGCTCGGACATGGGCCGCCTGGAGGCGCGCGGGGAGCGCCGGGGCGACGGCTGGGTGCTCTCCGGCGTGAAGAACTCGGTGAGCTACCTGAACGCCGACGTGTTCTACGTCTTCGTCCGCACCGATCCCGACGCCGACGGCTGGCGCGGCATCTCGGCCTTCCTGATTCCCCGGGACACCCGCGGGATCGAGCTCGAGCCCGTGGAGGACCTCGGCTGCCGCGCCGTGCCGCGCGGCATCCTGCGCATGCGAGACGTCGAGGTGCCCGCCGACGCGATGGTGGGCGAGCCGGGCACGGCCTTCATCCGCATCAGCCGCTTCTTCGACGTCAACCGCGCGGTGATCGGACTCAAGTGCATCGGCGCGGCGCTCCAGACCCTGGACGAGACCGTGGCGTACACGAAGCAGAGAGTGGCCTTCGGCGGTCCGCTCTTCGGCCACCAGGGCGTCTCCTTCTCGCTCGCCGAGGCCGCCACCCATCTCGAGTTCGCGCGCTGGCAGTGCTACCGCGTGCTCTGGATGCGGGACCGCGACATCGATTGCCAGCGCGAGGGCGCCATGGTGAAGTGGTACGCGCCGAAGATGGCCGCCGACGCGATCCACAAGTGCCTGGTCTTCCACGGCCATCATGGCTACAGCCACGAGCTGCCCATCCAGCAGCGGCTGCGGGACGTGATTGGCTGGCAGATCGGCGACGGCTCCGAGGAGGTGATGAAGCTCATCATCGCCCGAGACCTCGCCACGCCGCGCTAGCGCGGACCTCCGGCGCGCAGGGAGCCGCGGCGCGCGGGGCGCGCAACGACGAAGGAGGCAGGGTGTCCGGGAGCGCAATCGTGATCGGAGTCGGGGCCCCGGCCGGAGTGGGGGGCGCGCTGTGCCGCCGCTTCGCCCGGGAGGGCCTCCACGTCCATGCGGTGGGGCGCACGAAGGAGAAGCTCGACGCCGTCGTGGGCGAGATCGCGGCGAGCGGCGGCGGCGCGACGCCTGTCGTGGCCGACGCCACCCGCGAGGAGGACGTGGTGCGCGTCTTCGACGACGCCGTCGCGGAGCGGGGCGCTCCGGAGCTGGTGGTCTACAACGCGGGGAACAACCGCTTCCGGCCCCTGCTCGAGATGGACGTCGCCTTCTTCGAGGACCTGTGGCGGCTGTGCTGTCTCGGCGGCTTCCTGACCGGACGCGAGGCCGCGCGGCACATGCTGCCGTCGGGCGGCGGTACCCTGATCTTCACCGGCGCCACGGCGTCGGTGCGGGCGCGCCCGCCCTTCACGGCCTTCGCGTCGGCGAAGGCGGCGCTGCGCGCGCTGGCCCACGGCATGGCGCGGGAGTTCGGGCCGCAGAAGCTCCACGTGGGTCACGTGGTGATCGACGGCGGCATCGACGGCGACCAGCTCAACACGCGCTTTCCGCAGTGGAAGGAGCGGCGCGGCGCGGACGGCATGCTCGACATCGATGCCATCGCCGACGCCTACTGGGCGCTCCACGTGCAGCACCCCCGGGCCTGGACGCTGGAGCTGGATCTGCGGCCGTACACCGAATCCTTCTGAGCCGGAGCGTCGAAGCGGCCGCCCAGGGCCGGGGCCCGGGCCCACAGGACACGACCACCGGCTCCTCCGTGGGAGTGGGCGGGGACTCGACTCGGTGAGGTCGGCCTCGCTACGCTCGCACACGTGAAGGTCGGGCTTCTCCAGTTCTTCGGCTGGCGGGACCGCAGCGTCCCGCTGCAGGACGTCTACGCGCGCGCGCTGGACCGCATCGGGGTGATGGACGCGACCGGCTACGACGCCGTGTGGCTCGCCGAGCATCACTTCACGGGCTACAGCGTCTGCCCGTCGGTCCACGTGATGGCCACCCACGTCGCCGCCCGAACCCGGAACCTGCGCATCGGTACGGCGGTCACGCTCGCTCCCTTCTACCACCCGCTGCGCATCGCCGAGGAGATCGCGCTGGTCGACGTGTTGACCGGCGGGCGCTTGAACTGGGGCGCGGGCCGCGGCTTCGATCCGCGCGAGTTCGAGATCTTCGGGGTCCCCGTCGACGAGAGCGCGGATCGCTTCCGCGAAGCCGTGGAGATCGTGCTGGCGGCCTGGACGCACGAGCGCCTCAGCTTCGAGGGGCGCTTCCACCGCTACGAGGACGTGGAGGTGCTGCCGAAGCCGGCGCAGCAGCCCCATCCACCCACCTGGGTGGCGGCCTCTTCGCCCGGCGCCGTCGAGTGGGCGGCGGGCCGCGGGCTCTCGATCCTCATGGATCCCCACTCCCCCCACCGTGAGATCGCGCGCAAGTTCTCGCTCTACACCGAGGGGCTCGAGAAGGAGGGGCACGCGCTCGACGGGCGCGACATCCCCATGGGTCGGCTGGTCGCGGTGGCGGAGACCGACGCCGCGGCGCTCGAGATCGCGCGGCGCGGGGCGAAGTGGACCGCCGGCGCGTACGTCCCCAAGGAGGTGCTGGCGCAGTTCCGCCAGGACGATGCCGAATTGGATGCGGTGGACCACTACCTGCAGGACGTCGTGATCCACGGTTGTCCGGAGCGGGTGGTCGACACGCTGCTGCGGCTCGAGGACGAGGTGCCGCTGCGCTACCTGCTGCTCTCGCCCCTCAGCGAGAAGACCTTCGGCCTGTTCACGGAGAAGGTGCTGCCGCACGTAGCGGGCTGAGCTCGGCTGCGTCGCAGTCGAGCGCGACGGCCCGAACCGATGGGCCCACGCGATGGGCCCACGCGATGCTCCCACGTCTGCCGCTCTCACGGCGTGGCGAGGCGGTGTGCCGGGGTCAGCTCCGCACCAAAGCGAGGGCCGCTTCAGCCGCGTCGCGCGACCGCTCGACCGTCCGCGAGCAGGCGCGCGAGATCCAGGCTCGTGACGAGGCCCCGGAGCGCGTCGCCCTCGACCACGAGCAGCCGGTGGACGTGGCGGGAGTCCATCAGGCGCGCCACCTCGGAGACCGGGGCATCGGGCGCCACGGACAGCACGTCCGTCACCATCAGGTCGGCGACCGTCAGATCGGCGAGCGCCTGGTCGACCAGTCTCCGCCCGGCACTCGGCTCACCACCGGTCGCGCGCGTCGCCCCGGTCGCGCCTCCCAGCTCCCACCAGTACTCCGTATCGATGCTCTGCGATGCGTGACTGTGGGAGAGGTGACGCACGATGTCGGAGCGCGACACGATGCCCACGAGCCGCTCGTCTTCGACCACCGGCACTCCGCCGAGGCGCTCCCCGATCAGGAGCTTCTCCAGGTCCACGACCGGCACCTTCGGAGCGACGGAGCGTACCTCCGTCTGCATCACGTCCGCGGCCGTCAGTTCGTCGCTCATGGCGTCTCCCCGTCCGAGATCCTCAACGAGGCCTCCCAGTATAGTCGGCTTCCAGCCCGGCGCGCCGGAGCCTGCCCGGGGCGACCGCGGCGACCCGGATCGTGTCGGGCGACCGACGCAACGCGGCCCCGGTGGCCGGGGAAGGGAGAGAAAGCGCTGGAATCCCCGCCGCGATACCCCGACAATCAGCGCTCTTGCTGCAACGGCGCCAGGCGGCGCTGCGCGGCACCGCTCGAGGCGACGCGGGCACGGTGAACGGCGGTCATCGGGTCAATGGGGGAATCGGTGAGGGGAATCGGGATCGCGGTGGTGGGGGTGCTGGTTCTCGCTCTGGGAGTGTTCTACGGCGCGGGTCGCGGCTGCTTCGGGGGCCACGAGGAGCCGGGGGAGGTCACGGACACGCCGCTGCCGCGCTCGGTCCTCGCCGCGCGCGCCTCGACACAGGAGCGCGCCGCTCGGGACCAGGGATTCCTGCCCGGCAAGCAGATCCTGTTCGGCGACCTCCACGTCCACACCACCTTCTCGACCGATGCCTACCTGATCTCCCTGCCCTTCATGCAGGGGGAGGGCGCCCATCCCCCCGCCGACGCCTGCGACTACGCGCGCCACTGCTCGGGGCTGGATTTCTGGTCGATCAACGACCACGCGGAGGCCAGCACGCCGCGGCACTGGCGCGAGACCGTCGAATCGATCCGCCAGTGCAACGACGTCGCGGGGGATCCGTCGGATCCGGACTCGGTCGCGTTCCTCGGCTGGGAATGGACCCAGGTGGGAACCGAGCCCGCGAACCACTACGGCCACAAGAACGTGGTGCTCGCCCACACCGATGACGAGCGCATTCCCACGCGCCCGATCGCGTCGCGCAGCTACGCCTCGCGGGCGCTGGCTCCGCCCCCCCTCTCGACCCGCGCGTCGCTGGCGCTGTTCGGAGGACACCCGCGCTACCGGGATTTCGCCCGCTTCCTGCAGGAGCGCCAGGGCGTCCCCGACTGCCCCGACGGTGTCCACGTGCGGGACCTGCCCGACGACTGCCGAGAGAGCACGAGCACCCCCGGAGAGCTGTTCGCGAAGCTCGACCAGTGGGGCTTCGACTCCATCGTGATCCCCCACGGCACCACCTGGGGCTTCTACACGCCGGCGGGATCGAGCTGGGACGCGCAGCTCGCGGCCGACCAGCACGACCCGGATCGCCAGACCCTGGTGGAGGTCTTCTCCGGCCACGGCAACTCCGAGGAGTATCGGGACTGGCGCGCCGCCCGCCGCGGGCCCGGCGGTGAGCCGGTGTGTCCGGAGCCCCGGGCCGATTACCTCCCCTCCTGCTGGCAGGCGGGCGAGATCATTCGGCGGCGCTGTCTGGCGGAGGGGACGAGCGCGGCGGAGTGCGCGGAGCGCGCCGCCGAGGCCCGCGAACACTATCTCGCCGCCGGCCAGTCGGGCCACCTGACGGTGCCGGGCGTCGAGACCAGCGAGTGGCTCGACTCAGGACAGTGTCGCGACTGCTTCCTGCCCTCGTTCAACTACCGGCCCGGCGGCTCGGTCCAGTACATGATGGCGCTCGGCAACTTCGACGATCCCGCCAATCCCCGCTACTTCCGCTTCGGCTTCATGGCCTCCAGTGACAACCACACGGCCCGGCCCGGCACCGGCTACAAGGAGCGGGACCGGCGCGAGCTCACCGAGGCGGTCGGCCCGATGGATGCGGAGTGGCGAGAGCGGCTCTCCGTGCCGCCACAGGAGCCGGTGGCCCGCTCGCACGCCTTCGATCCCTTCGAGACCGAGCTGCTGGCCCTCCAGCTGATCGAGGCGGAGCGTCAGGCCTCCTTCTTCGGGACGGGCGGACTCGTCGCCGTCCACGCGCCGCGGCGGGACCGCGACTCGATCTGGCAGGCCATGGACCGCAGGGAGGTCTACGGCACCAGCGGCGACCGCATCCTGCTGTGGTTCGACCTGCTCAACGCGCCGGGCGCTCCGGGCCGCGTCGAGTCCCGCCCCATGGGCTCCGAGGTCGCGATGCGCGAGGCCCCGCTCTTCGAGGTGCGCGCCGTCGGCGCCTTCGAGCAGCTTCCCGGCTGTCCCGAGCACACACTGGGAGCGCTCGACGCCGAGCGGCTCCACCACCTGTGCCGCGGCGAGTGCTACAACCCGTCCGACGCGCGCAAGCGGATCCGTCGCATCGAGGTCGTCCGCATCCGGCCCCAGCGGCGTCCCGGGGAGCCCGTCGAGAGGCTGATCGAGGATCCCTGGCGCGTGTTCGAGTGCGCGCCCGATCCGGCCGGCTGCCGCGTGCGCTTCGCCGACCCGGACTTCCCCGCGTCCGGCCGGAACGCCCTGTACTACGTCCGCGCCATCGAGGAGCCCACCCCCACCGTCAATGCCGGCAATCTGCGCTGTACAAACGATTCCTCGGGGAACTGCGTGGAGGTCGATCCCTGCTACGGCGACTTCAGGACCGACTACGAGGACGACTGCCTCGAGGAGAGCGAGGAACGCGCCTGGTCTTCCCCGATCTTCGTGAACCACTCGGGGTAGCGACCGGGCTAGCGCCCCTTCCAGCGCGGGGTCCGCTTCTCGAGGAACGCGCGCGCTCCCTCGGCCGCGTCCTCGGTGCGACGCAGCGGGCGGCCCAGCTCCTCCTGCCTCACGTAGGCCTCCTCCAGGGAGAGGTGGAGGAGCTCGCGCACGCCGCGTCGGGTCTCGCGCACGGCGAGCGGTGCATTGCTCGCGATGGTGTCGGCGGTCTCGAACGCGGCGTCGAGCAGCGCCTCGGCCGGAACGATCCGATTGATCAATCCGATGCGCAGGGCGTGTTCGGCATCGATGGGTCGGGCGGTGAGCATCAGCTCGTTCGCGTGCACCCACGGGATCTGTCGCGCCATCAGGACGCTGGCGTTGCCGGTCGGGTAGAGACCGCGCGCCACCTCCTCCAGGGCGAAGCTGGCGTGGGGCACCGCCAGGCGGATCTCCGACGCGAGCATCATGTCGAGTCCCACCGCGCGGGCGTGCCCGTTGATCGCGCAGACCAGCGGCGTCTGCAGGTCGAAGCCCGCCAGCACGGCGGTCGAGGCGGCCCGCAGCCCCTCGAAGTCGGCCGGGTCGATCCGTTCTCCTCGGGCGAGGCGTTGGGAGGCGACGATCGTGGTCGCCATGTCCATGCCTCCGCAGAAGACGCGGTCCCCCGTACCCGTGAGCACTGCACAGCGGATCTCCGGATCGTCGGCGATGCGACGCCAGGCGCCGGCGAGCTCGCACAGGGTGGAGGGGTCGAGTGAGTTGGCCCGCTCGGGCCGGTCGATCCTCACCAGCGCGACGTGGGGATGTGTGGACGGGATCTCGAGATGCGCAGCCATGTGTCTCCTGCCGTGTGGTTGCCGCCGGGTTGCGGGTGTCGGGTGCGCGTTTCCGATTCGCGGCGAATTCGTGCCACATGCCGCGCTGGCTGGCCACAAGAGACCAGAGGTGGGTCGAGAGGGGCCCACGACGGCGCGGGTCTCCCGGCGCACTGCCCCGGCCCGAGCCCCGGACCGGCCACGCGTACGCCGCGCCGCGCGACCCGCGTGGCGGAGCGAGCATGAGACGGAGTGCAACGGCGGGAACAGGACGCAGGGCGGCCGCGCGGCTCGCGGCCCTGGCGCTGCTCTGGCTCGGGGCGACGTCCCCGGCCGGCGCGGGCGTGATCTCCATCGAGTTCGATCTCGCCGGCAGTACGCTGACCATGCTCTCCGGCGCCATCCGGGTTCCGCCGGACGGCCGCATCCATTCCGCCTCGGTCGTGGTGGACCTCGCAGGCCCCGGACCCGCAACGCCCACGCCGGGCGGGCCGGCCCTGCTGCGCTCTCTCGCGATCGACCTCAGCATCGACGCGGACGTCTTCGGCAATCTCGTCACCGGCTCGGCGGTCGGGGCGCAGGTGGGCTCCGTTCCCGGAACGCTGAGCGCGGGGGGGCTCCTGCTCCTGCTGAGCCAGCCCCTCCGCCTGAACCTCGACGCCCGCGCCGGCTGCTCCGGTGACCTCTGCGGCGTGATCGCGGACTTCCCGGTCTCCTTCAGCGGAACCCAGACGCTGGCACCCGTGTCGGCCTTCGGAATCGGGGGCGTATCGCTGCCGGGGAGCGCAACGCTCGCCGCCAGCCTGGATCTCGCCATCGCGGCCTTCAGCGCAGAGCTCGCGCTGATGGGGGCCGAGGTGAACCGGACCTTCGCGCCGGAGCCCGGCTCGTTCGGTCTGGTAGCCGTCGGCTTGGCGGCGCTCGCCGTCGGCGGGGCGCGTCGTAGGCGCGCCTCTCGTCGTCCATCGCGCCGCTGAGAAGCGGGATCCCAATCGGCAGGCGAAACAGACGAGACTGGCGAGGCTGGCGAGTGTGGCGTTGCGCCGCGTGGACGTTTCCACCCAGCGGATCTGTGCCCCACTCCGTCGCTCCACCCACGTCCGAGCCGGCCTCTGGAGCGTCGCCGGCGCCGTACGGCGGCGCTTGGTACCGCACTCGCCTCCGAGCGATCCGAGCCAGTCCCGGCTCGGAACTTGCAGTCACCTCCAGAGCACGGGTTCGGGGCGAGAGGAGGGGAGGCGCGTTCGATGCAATACGTCCGCTGGTTCGCCGACCTCAGTCTCGACGACATCCCCTTGGTGGGCGGGAAGAACGCCTCCTTCGGGGAGATGATCAGCGCATTGACCCCGCTCGGGGTGCGGGTCCCGAACGGCTTCGCTCTGACCGCGGACGCCTACCGAGCCCTGCTCGATGTCCCCGAGGTGGGTGGGGTGGTTCGCGATGCGCTCGCGAAGCTCGACCCGGGGGACGTCGACTCGCTCCGCGCCTGCGGCGCCACCGTTCGGCAGGCAATCCGCCACGCTCCCCTCCCCGACGAGCTGCTGCAGGAGCTGGAGCAGGCCTACCTCGAGCTCTCCCGCGAGAGCGGGACGGAGGCCGTCGACGTGGCCGTGCGCTCGAGCGCCACGGCGGAGGACCTGCCGACGGCGAGCTTTGCGGGGCAGCAGGAGACGTACCTGAACGTCCACGGCGTTCCGGATCTCGTTTCCGCCTGTCGGCGCTGCTTCGCCTCGCTCTACACCGACCGTGCAATCTCCTACCGGGCCGAGCGCGGCTTCGAGCACGAGAAGGTGTACCTCTCGATCGGTGTCCAGCAGATGGTGCGCTCGGATCAGGCGGGCTCGGGAGTGATCTTCACCCTCGATACCGAGAGCGGCTTCGACAAGGTCGTCTTCATCACCGCGATCTACGGACTCGGAGAGAACATCGTACAGGGCGTCGCCAATCCGGACGAGTACGTGGTCTTCAAGCCGACGATGGCGGAGATCTCACGACGGCTCGGCTCGAAGGAGATCGCGATGGTGTACGACGTCGGAGGCTCCCGCGCGACGCGCAACGTGGCCGTTCCGGAGTCTCTGCGCCAGCAGTTCGTGCTGACCCCGGACGAGGTCGTCGAGCTGGCGCGCTACGCCGTCACGATCGAGAAGCACTACACCGAGCGAGCCGGCGAGCCGCGGCCGATGGACATCGAGTGGGCCAAGGACGGCACCACCCAGGAGCTCTACATCGTCCAGGCCCGTCCCGAGACGACCCATGCACAGCGCGACCGCGCAAAGCTCGTCACGTACTCGCTGAAGGAGCACGGCCCCGTGCGGGTGACGGGCCGGGCCGTCGGCAACCAGATCGGCGCCGGGACGGCGATGCGGCTCGACAGCGCGGCGGAGCTCAGCCGCTTCGCACCCGGATCGGTGCTCGTCACCGCGATGACCGATCCCGACTGGGAGCCCATCCTGAAGAGCGCAGCCGCGATCGTGACCGATCGGGGAGGGCGCACCTGCCACGCGGCCATCGTGAGCCGCGAGCTGGGCATACCGTGCGTCGTCGGAACCGGAAACGCCACCGTGGTGGTCGCCGAAGGAGACGACGTCACCGTCTCCTGCGCCGAGGGCGAGACCGGCCTCGTGATGGAGGGCCTGCTGGCCTTCGATCGCGAAGAGATCGACGCCGGCGATCTCCCGGAGACCCGGACGAAGATCTACGCCAACGTGGGCAATCCCGAGCAGGCCTTCCACTTCGCCTCTCTTCCGGTCGACGGCGTGGGGCTGGCCCGGGAGGAGTTCATCATCACCAACAGCATCGGGATCCATCCCCTGGCGCTCCTGCATCCCGAACGGGCCGACGCGGTGGCCCAGCGCGAGATCGCCGAGCGCATCCGCGGCTATCCGGACGGCGCGACCTTCTTCGTGGAGAAGCTGGCCGAGGGGGTGGGTCGCATCGCCGCCGCCTTCCACCCCGGTCAGGTGATCGTGCGGCTCTCCGACTTCAAGACCAACGAGTACGCCGGGCTGCTGGGCGGTAGCGCCTTCGAGCCCGCCGAAGAGAACCCGATGATCGGCTTCCGCGGCGCATCGCGCTACGCGCACGAATCCTATCGGGAGGGCTTCGCCCTGGAGTGCCGGGCCCTGCGCAAGGTCCGCCAGGAGATGGGCCTCGACAACGTGGTCATCATGATCCCCTTCTGTCGCACCGTCGAGGAGGCCGTGAACGTCCAGGAGGAGATGGCGCGCTACGGCCTGCGGCGGGGACAGAATGGTCTTCAGATCTACGTGATGTGCGAGATCCCGGCCAACGTGCTGCTGGTCGACGAGTTCTCGAAGCACTTCGACGGCTTCTCGATCGGTTCCAACGACCTCACCCAGCTCGTGCTGGGCGTGGACCGGGATTCGGAGATCCTCGGCCCGGTCTTCGACGAACGCAATCCGGCAGTGCTGCGCGCGATCGAGATGGCGATCGACGGTGCCCACCGCAACGGGTGCAAGATCGGCATCTGCGGACAGGCACCGAGCGATCACCCCGAGATCGCGGAGCTGCTGGTGGAGCACGGCATCGACAGCCTGTCGCTCTCCACGGACGTCGTGATCGCTACGCGTCTGCGCATCGCCGAGCTCGAGCGGCGACTCGCGTCGAAACCCTAGAGCGGAGAAACGTCATGGTCATCAAGTGTCCCGTCTGCGGTGCGCACGTTCCGGAGAACGTCGCCGTCGAGATCCCCCACGCGAGCGGTGTCGAGCACTACTGCTCGATCCGGTGCGCGGAGTCCGTCGAGGCCTGGTCCGACAAGCCGACCCGGACCCTTCCGCAGCCTCCGCATCGGATCCTGGTGGCCGTCGACGGGTCGGGTCCGTCGCTGCGCGCGACGGAGCTGGCCGCATCACTGGCCTCCGTGACCGGCGCCAGCATCCAGCTGCTGCACGCCATCAATCCGCGGATGCGGCTGCTCCAGCTCGGTGCCGCGCGCGGCGCCGGCAGCGCGCTCGGTGTCGACTCGGAGAAGGTGGAAGAGCACGTGCGTCAGGACGCCGCGACGCAGCTCGAGCGATGCCGGGAGATCTGCAGACTGGCGGGCGTCGAGGCGACGACCTGCATCGAGGTCAAGCCGCCCGCGCGCGCGATCGCGGACGAGGTGGACAAGTTCGACCTGGTCGTGATGGGGAGCCGTGGCATCGACGCGCTCTCCAATACCTCGCCGGGAAGCCTGTCGCACCGCATCATCAGCGAGATCCAGAAGCCGGTACTGGTCGTGCATTAGGAACGTGCCCCACGACAGTGGGTCCGCGCTCCGAACGAAGCTCTCTCCACTTCGCGGCGAGAGCTTCCGCGGCGTCGGCTGAACCGTCCCGGGTCGGCCTCCTAGGCGCTCTCGCGGTGCGTGGCGACCTCGATCGGGCGCGCCGCTTCACGCAGCTCGGCGAACGACTCTTCGATCGCCAGGACGAAGTCGTGCAGGTCCGGCACGCTGTCCCAATCGGCCATGACGCCCCAGGAGAGCGCGCCCGCGTAGCTGAACAGCGCGATGCCCAGACACAGCGTCCCCACGAGGGGCACCATGGGGTGCGCCTCCAGCATGCGCGCTCCCAGCATGTAGAGGGGCACCTTCGGTCCAGGCACGTTCGTCACGACCATGTTGAAGGGCTGGCCCAAGGTCATGAGACGGGAGCCCATCGAGAGGAGTCCGGCTCCGGTCCACTCGAGCACCTCCGTCAGGGTCTCGGCTCCGAGCGCCTGCTTGGTCTCCTTGAGGTCGCGGGTGACCGCCCGCACCTTCTCGAGCCGGGCCCGCGGGTCACTCTCGGAGATCGGCAGCGGCACCATCCAAGAGGACACGCGGTTTCCGAGCGCGCCGCTCTCCTTGGCATCCCGCACGCTCACCGGGGCCATGATCGTGAAGTCGATGCGGTCCGGGTCCGCCTGACGCGAGCGGCGCAGGAAGCGGCGCACCGCCCCCGCGACGGTCGCGAGGACCACGTCGTTCACCGTTCCGCCGAGTCCGTTGCGCACCTCGCGGATCTCGTCGAGGTTCATCTGGGTCCAGTCGAAACGCCGGTAGGGGCCGATCGGCTGGTTGAGGGGCGTAGCCCCCCCGCCTCGCATGCCCGACGCGATCATGTGTCCTGTTGCGCCGAGCCGCTCGCTGAGATGGTGTCGGGCATCGTCCTCGTCCGTCGCGAGGCGCCACAGCGCGCGGCCGAACTGGAAGGGCGCCGTGGCCACCCGGGCCAGCTCTCCGCGCCCGAGCTCCAGTCTGCCGGGCGTCGGTCGGGGCACCCATACCGGAGCGGGCTCGGCCTTCTCCATGGGCTCGGAGGTCATCAGCACGTTCATCAGGTCCGTACCCGATACGCCGTCGATCATGCAGTGATGGGTCTTGCTCACGATGGCGACCCGGTCGCCCTCAAGACCCTCGATCACCCACATCTCCCACAGCGGCTTGGCGAGGTCGAGCCCCTGCGAGAAGATCCGCGCCGCGACGCGCTTCAAGATGCGCTCGTCGCCCGGCACCGGCAGGCACGAGTGCCGCACGTGGTACTGGATGTTGAAGCTCGAATCGTCGACCCAGACCGGGTGTCCCTCGATCGGGGTATGGGCGAGGCGCTGGCGATAGCGCGGAATCAGGTGCAGGCGAGAGGCCACGTAGTCCTGGAGCTGGCCGATCTCGAGGTGGCCCTGCTCGTTTCGCAGCGGCGCGGCCTCGTAGATCTGGGTCGCGGCCACGTGCATCGGGGCACCGCGCTTCTCGAAGACGAGAAAGGAGTTGTCGAGCTGGCTGAGGCGGTCGAAGTTCGGCATGGGGGTCTCCTGGCCGCATTCTAGCAGCACGCGCCTACCGCCTGCCTGGGGCCTGGGGCCTGTGGCCTGCCCGACCCGCCGACGAGCCCGTCGCGCGCGGCGCCGCGGGTCACTCGCGTGCTGAGCCCTCAGCGGAGCTCGAAGCGTAGCGGCAGGTTCTTGTAGCCCTGCACGAACTCCGTGTGGAGCCATTCGGCGTTGTCGAGGTCGACGTCGTAGTCGCCGATGCGGGCGAACAGCTCCTCCAGGCCGACGCGGGCCTCGAGCCGCGCCACGTGGGCCCCGAGACACACGTGGGGGCCGTGTCCGAAGGCCAGCGTGCGGGGACGGCTGCGGTCGATGTCGAAGCTGTCGGGGTCTTCGAACTCGCGCTCGTCGCGATTCGCCGACGCGAACAGGAACATCACTTTCTGGCCTTCGCGCATGGTCTCGCCGTGGAGCGCCACGTCGCGGACGAGGGTCCGGCCGAGCATCTGGGTGGGAGTGCGATGGCGGAGGGACTCCTCGAAGGCGCTGGCGCCGAGATTCGGGTCCGCCACCACGCGCGCGCGCTGATCCGGGTGCTCCCACAGTCGTACCACGGTGTTGGTGAAGGACTTGGGGAAGGTGTCGGTGCCGCCGATCAGCAGCAGCGTCAGGTAGGCGGTCACGTCCGGATCCGACAGCCCGCCCTCGAGGTCCGTGGTGAGGAGCAGCTTCAACAGGCCGCCGGCCTTGTCCGGGTCCTTGCGCTGCTGCTTCACGTGGTCGAGCAGGTAGAAGAACATCTCCCGCGCGGACCGGTGCCCTGCCTCCGTCAGACCGCGATGCCCGGCCTCGCGGTCGAAGATGTCGTTCACCCAGCCGAGCATGGTGTCGGTCTTCTCGACGGGCAGACCACCGAACAGGCATACGACCTGGATCGCGATGCGCGCGGCGTACTCGTTCAGGATGTCGCACTCGCCGCGGTCGAGGAAGGCGTCGAGCGCGCCGCGCGCGAAGCCGCGCACCTGGGGCTCGAGCTTCTTGACTGCGCCCGGCTTGAAGTGGGGTGCGATCAGTCCCCGGAACTTCGAGTGCCGCGGCGGATCCATGGACGCCAGGCTCGGATTGATGGCCGTGTCCTTGGTGAGCAGCTGGCCCGGCGTCGTTCCGTTGGCGTTGCTGAGCGCGCGGAAGTCGGAGTTGACGTTCCAGATGTCCTCGAATCGCGAGAGGAACCAGCTGTCGAACTCCTCCACGTAGTAGACGGGCGCCTCGTCGCGAAGCGTGCGGTAGATGGGGTAGGGATCGGCCAGGTTCTGCTCGGCGAACGGGTCGTAGTGGACCATCGCGCTGTCCTCCCTCGCAGAGACTAGAACACGTTCTAGCACAGCCCGCCTCCAGCCGCCGGGCGGTCGCTGCGCCCGGGGCCCTCCCGAGAGCTCGAAGAGTGCAATCGCGTCGGAGGGTTGCCGGGCGGGGGCGAGCGAACGCCGCCCCCCGGCCCCTCACTCCTGGCGCCGGAACAGGCTGCGGAGCGCGACGCGCCGCAGCGCACCCCCGTCTCGTTCCGCTTGCAGCGCGGCCAGCCGCTGCTCGGTCGGGCCCAGGAGCCAGCAGTCCGCCTCGTCGAGATCCGACAGCGGGGCCTCCGCGACGTTGAGCGGGCAGATGTCGCGCCTCTCCACGATCTGCTCCTGCTCGTTCTCCTCGAGGCAGCGCTCCTCGAGGCAACGCTCCTCGAGCCAGCGAAGTGGCAATCCCTGGGTCCGGCACACGTAGGGGCGGTCCGGGTAGATCCGGCACGCACCCTCGGCATCGAGAAACGCGCAGGCGCCCGGAGGATGGGGCACGCCCCGCGCGAGCAGCTGCCCGTGGGCGCGCCGGATGCGCTCGGCCTCGACCTCGTAGACCCGGATGCCGTCCATGCAGCAGGCCGAGCAGCCGCGTCGGCACTGGAGCCTCCCCCGGTGGCGCCGGGCGAGGCGCGCGGCGCCGGCGTCGACCTCGGCGTGCAGTGCGTGCAGCGCCGCGACGGTCTCCTCGAGCTCGTCCACCATGGATTCCGGATAACGCGTCCCCGCGTCGGCCGCCAGCGACGCCGCCCCTCCGATCCGCAGCCCGCTTGCTTCCACTCCCCCGAGCCGGTAATCCCCGTCGGCGTGAGCGTGCAAGACCCGCCGCCCCCCCGCCCCGCGAGACGCCTGCCCGGCAAGCGTCGGCTCGCGATGTTCGACCGACTGCTGCGCGGGATCTCGGGCCGGATGCTCGTGCGCACGCGTCCGCCCCTGGTCCGCGGGAACCTTCCGGCGACCGCCGGGCGGCTCGAGATCCTGCGCGATCGCAACGGCGTCCCCCACGTCTACGCCGAGGTGGAGACCGATCTGTTCGCCGCACTCGGCTACCTCCAGGCCGCGGATCGCTTCGTCCTGCTCGACCTGCTGCGCCACGCGGGTGCGGGAAGGATCTGCGAGCTGGTGGGCAACTTCCGGATCCCCGTCGGCGAGGAGCTCTTCGGCCGCCGTCGGGTGTCCGACGTCGACGCCTTCCTGCGTCCCCTGGGCTTCGAGCGCGAGGCGGAGCGCGACGCGGCGCGGCTCTCCCCCGAGGCCCGCGCCTGTCTCGAGGCCTTCAGCCGCGGGGTGAACGCCGGTCTCGAGGCGATGCGGGGCATCTACCCGGCGGAGTACCTGCTCCTCGGCCGCGTGCGTCCGTGGCGCCCCGCGGATTCGCTCCTCGTCCAGCGCACCAGCGGCTTCACGGTGAGCCTCGTCAACCTCGACAACGAGCTCGGCTTCGACGCCGTGCGGGCGCGGCTCGGCGACGACGTGGCGCGTCGCCTCTATCCCGAAGCGCCGTGGGGGGACGTGCCCACCAGCTACGCAGCACCGGGGCTGGAGCCCCCGGAGCCGCCCGTGCACGTGCCCGGAGTGGGGAGCAACAACTGGGCGGTGGACGGCTCGCGCTCGGCGTCGGGCGCGCCGATCGTCGCCAACGATCCCCACGTCCCGCTCTTTCCCCTGCCCACCTCCTGGTACCACGCCCACCTGGAAGGCCCCGACTACCGGGTTCAGGGTGGCGTGTTCCCGGGCTGTCCGATCTTCGGCTTCGGACACAACGGCCACCTGGCCTGGGGCTGCACGACCGGATTCCGCGACGGCTGGGATCTGTTCCGCGTGCACCGCCTTCCGGGAGATCCAGGCCGCTACCGCACGCCCGAGGGCAGCGGAGAGATCGCGCGCCATCGCGAGCGGGCGCGCGTGCGCCTCGGCCGTTCGGTGGACCTCGAGTGGGAGAGCTGCGAGCACGGGATCCTCTACCCCGGCTGGAAGCACCACGACGGGACGGACCTGGCGCTTCGCTTCGTGTCGGCCGACCTGGCGCGATACTTCGAGGGCTATCTCGCGCTCGCCGCCTCGAAGAGCGTCGGCGAGCACCGCGCGGCCCTCGCCCTGATCAACGAGGGACCCTTCGACTTCAACCACGTCTACGCCCACCGCGACGGACACATCGGCTGGGAGATCTTCGGCCGTCTACCGCGCCGCGCGCGCGACGGTCTCTTCGTGCGCGACGCCCACGACCCCGCTGCCCAGTGGCAGGGCTTCCTGCCCTTCGAGGAGATGCCGAAGCGGCTGAATCCGGAAGAGGGCTACGTCGCCAGCGCGAACTCCGTCGTCGATTCGGAGAGCTTCCGGAGCATTGCGACGCTCTCCCACTTCGAGCCGCGCTACCGCCAGGACCGCATCGAGGCGCGTCTGTCCGCGAGTCGTTCCCACGACGTGGGGAGCTTCGCCGCGCTGCAGGCGGACGTGGGGAGCGACTACGCCCCCGCCCTGCGCGACGCCGTGCTGCCCATGCTCGCGCGCCACGCCCGGGAGGAGACGGCCTGCGGCCGCGCCTACCGGCTGCTGGCAGAGTGGGACGGGGTCTTCGCCACCGACCGGGCGGCGCCGGCCGTCTACCACTTCTTCACGAAGGCCCTGGCCAAGCACTGCTTCGAGCCGCTGCTGGGCGATGCGACGCATCGCTACACCGACGGGAGACGCTGTCTCCCGCGCCTCCATCGCCTGCTCCTCGACCCCGACGATCCCCTGCGCGGCGACATCGAGCGGGCGAGCGGGCGCGCTCTCGGGGACCTCGCGTGCGAGGCCTTCGCGCAGGCGGTGACGCGACTGGTCGGGCTCCGCGGCGAGGAAGTGTCGGCGTGGCGCTGGGGGACGATCCAGCGCGCGCGACTGGGAACCCTGTTCTCGGAGATCCCTTTCGTCGGGAGATGGTTCCTCGCCCTCGACGCTCCCTTTCCCGGGGACGACTACACGGTGAGCCCGTCGCGGCCCCTCGACGAGGGCCACCGCCTGCGCGCCTTCGTGGGAGCCAGCAGCCGCTTCGTGTGCGACCTGGCGCGGCCCGACGAGGCGCTCTTCGCCCACACCTCCGGCCCGAGCGCGGACGTGGGGTCGCTCTTCTACGCGAACCTCTCGGAGCCCTGGCAGCGCTTCGAGTACTTCCGCTCGGCCCTGTGGCGCGCGGACGAGGTGCCCGACGTCGTCGAGCGCGTTCTGATCGAGTGACGGCGCGAGGCGGGCGGTTCAGGGGCGGCGCTTGCCGGAACGCTTGGCGACCCGGCGCTTCTCGAGCGCCTTGACGAGCCTGCCCTTCTCGATCAGGTCCGCGAGAGCGTCGAGCGCCTTGCCGGAATCCATGCGCTCGAACCACTCGAGCGCGCCGTCGAGCTTCGTCCCCACGACGGGACCGCGGCAGATCTTCTGGCACCCGACCCGCTCCACCTTGACCGGGAGCCGCGCCACCGCGTTCGCCAGGCGGTCGTCTCGGCGGAGGGCCTTGCGGCAGCGGCCTCCGGTGCAGACCAGGAGCTTCTGGATCGGCATGCTGGAAGAGCGCGTCCGACCGCCTCGACCCCCCGGCTCGCCTGGGCTCGCCTGGGCTCTCCTAGAAGCGCCCGGGCGGCCGACGGGTCGTCGGCCCGCGCTCGCTCCAACATGCGCGACGGCCGCAAGCGCGTCAAGAAAGCCACGGGACCCCGGGTGGGGGTGGAGGCAGTACCCGCGCCCGCTCGGGACCGGGATCGGGCCATGGATTCGGGGCTCCCCGGCGCAGCATCGCACGGTCCGGAGGTCATGTGGTATGTCCTGCCCGTGGATCCGCAGTACGTCGGTGAGGCGAATCGGGGCGTGACCGCCGCGCGGCCGGGCGAGTTCGAGCCCGTGGCGATCGGTCCCCTGCGCGTCTGGCCGCCGGTGGTGCTGGCGCCCATGGCCGGCATCACCAACGCGCCCTTCCGCAGGCTGTGCCGGAGCTTCGGCGCCGGCCTCTACGTGAGCGAGATGATCACGGCCAGGGCGCTCGTCGAGCGGAACGCCAAGACGCTGCGGCTGGCGGGCTTCGACCCCGAGGAGAGCCCCCGCAGCCTCCAGCTCTACGGCGTGGACCCCCGCTACGTGGGCGAGGCGGTGGCGTGGCTGGTCGGCGAGGATCTCGTCGACCACCTCGACATGAACTTCGGCTGCCCGGTGCGCAAGGTGACGCGTCGCGGCGGAGGCGCGGCGATCCCCGTCAAGCCGAAGCTGCTGCGCAACATCGTCCGCGCGGCGGTGCAGCACGCGGGCTCCGTTCCCGTGACGCTCAAGTTCCGCATCGGCATCGACGAGCGCTACCACACCTTCCTCGATGCCGGCCGCATCGCCGAGGACGAGGGCTGCGCTGCCGTCTCGCTGCACGCCCGCACGGCGGCGCAGCTCTACGACGGGGAGGCGCGTTGGGATGCGATCGCAGAGCTGGTCCAGGCCGTGCGCACGATCCCCGTCTTCGGCAACGGAGACATCTGGGAGGCCTTCGACGCGCTGCGCATGATGCGCGACACGGGCTGCGCGGGCGTGGTGGTGGGCCGCGGCTGTCTCGGGCGTCCGTGGCTCTTCCGCGAGCTGGCAGAGGTGTTCAACGGGCGCGAGCCGGCGAATCCGCCGCACTTCGGCGAGGTCGCGAAGGTCATGCTCGAGCACGCCCGGCTCCTCTCCGCGTGGAGCGGGGAGCGCTACGGAATGCGCTCGTTCCGCAAGCACGCCACCTGGTACACCAAGGGCTTTCCCGGCAGCACGCGGCTGCGCGAGGACCTGATCCGCATCGAGACCGTCGAGGAGCTGGCGAAGATCCTGGGCGAGGCGGACCCGACCGCTCCCTTCCCGGCCTGCGCCATGCGCGTGCCCCGCGGCAAGCGGGGCGGCCGACAGAAGGTCATGCTGCCCGAGGGCTATCTCGACGATCTCGAAGACGATACGCCGCCCGGCGCCGCCGCCGAGGATCCGTCCTCGGGCGGCTGACGAGTGCCTTCCCTAGTGTCCTGTCCCAGAAGTTCGGCGTCGAAGTACCATGCGCTTCGCGAAGCTCGGAGTGCACCGAGGAGGGCCCTTTCGCCCGCTGGCAAGGCGCGCGACTGAGGCATAGCCGAAGCTACGCCGCAGGGAGCGGAACGCAGCCAGCGGGCGAAAGGGCCCTCCGAATGCAGCCGAACTTCTGGGA
>JAAUYK010167688.1_pt1 | contig 20736 bp, 21 predicted proteins | sample 7278021 | NCBI WGS metagenome assembly JAAUYK01 (sample SAMN14350223, study PRJNA611818) | marine sediment metagenome | isolation source: surface marine sediment (1.8m) | place: French Polynesia: Moorea | collected 2018-08
CCAGAGCACCTTCTGAACGTTGTCCGAGCTGCCGCGGCCGTAGAGAGTCAGGGAGGGGGCGCTGGTCACTCGCCCGAGCCGAACAGCTTCGATTCGTTCATGATGAAGCTGGCGAAGGGCCGGGCCCGCTCGGAGTGCTCCATCATCTTGTCGACGAAAAACGGGTCCGCCTTATAGGGGGCGACGATCAGGTCGAGGTTTCGGGCATTGATCGCGCCGAGATGGCGGTAGCGCTCGAGGTCGATCTCGCCGCGGATCAGGCGCGCTCCGTCGGCCGCTTCCTTGCGGAAATAGGCCGCCAACTCCGGCCAGCCCAGGTCGTCGGCCAGCTGACTGAGATGCGCCTGCTCGCGCGTCAGGACCTTGAGCGCCCACAGCGCCTCCTGCTCGCCGCGGGCGAGCTTCGGGATGACCTCGCGATTGGCGTCGACCTCGACCAGGCCCCGCACCACCAGCAGAAAAGCCTTGCGTTCCCGCGGCGGCAGGCTGCGTACCTCGGCCACCAGACCCGACCAGTGGGCAATCGCCTGGCGCGCTGCCTTTTCGGCCTCGCCCTCGGCCCAGGCTTCGGCCCGCACCGCCGGGACGCCGGAGGGCGGGACCGCCCAGAGCGGGAGCGAGGCCAGCAGCAAACACCAGAAGCGCAGCAAAGCGAGCATGGCGGGAGCCTAGAGAAGCGGCGCGGACGGGGCAACCGGGCCGCAGGTTACATGCCCCGGTGATCGGCCAGGGCGTCGAGGGCGCGCTGCAGGGCGCCGGCGCTCCGGACCGACACCCGGTCGAGGCAGCAGGCTGCCTCCAGCGGGCGCCAGTGCGCGCCGAGCGCGCGGGCGGTGTCCAGGTAGCACTTGTGGTTCCAGGCCTGGCGGTCGGTCATTTCGCTCTGGTCGCGGCCGCCCTCGTGGTAGCGCCAGACACCCTCCGCGAGGTCGTGGGTCTTTACGTAGAGCCGGCGCAGCCAGAGCCCGGCCTCCAGACGCCGGCGGGCCGCGTCGCCGCCCGGCGGCCCGAGCCAGGCGCGGCGATAGAGGCGGTCGAGCAGGCATTCCTCCTTGTTGAAGGGAACGGTGACGCCGGCCGCGATGGTCTCGACCCGGACGATCGCCGGACCCTTGGCCAGACGCTCGGCGGTCGGCGCCGCCACGGCCGGATCCGCGGGGGCACGGCTGGACCGGATACGGCGGGGCCTACGGGTCATGGGCTTCGGTCTCCGCCGCTTTCCCTCCCGGCGCCATGCCTCCCTCCCGGCGTCGCGTGGTCGCGCTCATGTCTCCTCCTGCGGGGCGTCGCCGCCGCCATCGATCACCGCTTCGGGCGGAAGCGCCTCGTCGTCGCCGGGCCAGGCCGCCTCGGGCCAATCGGTTTCGGGCACTTCGGTATCGGGCACTTCGGTTTCGGGCCAGAGCTCGGCCCAGGGGACCCGGGGCGCGCGCTCCTCGGCTTCGCTCCCGCTGTCCGATTCCGAAGCTCCGAAGCGCTCGCCGTAAGCGCCGTGCCACGGCGCCTGCCGCAGACAGTCGTAGAGGTCCAGAACCAGGTCCTCGTCGTCCTCCGGGTCTGCGAGCGGTTCCGTGTCGCGGTCCTGCCGGTCTCGTCTGCTGGTCATGCTCTCCTCGGGGATCGGGTTGACGGGGCGGGCGGACTTGCGGCACGCCGCCGCGCGGCCAGCTCCAGGTGGAAGCCGTAGCCGCGGTCGGTCTCGATGACCGAACGGCCCAGGCGCTTGCGGAACTCCCGGCGGAGGGCGTGGATGTGGACGTGGAGCGTGTTGGGTTGCGGGGGATTCGGCCCATAGACGCGGTCGATCAGGGCGTCGCGGCTGAGCGGACCGCCGCCGGCGTCGAGCAGCACCGAGAGGATGTCGGCGCCGATCGGCTTGACCGGCACCCAGGTGCCGTCGATCCAGACCTGGTGCCCGCCGGGAACGGCCCAGATTAGACCGGCGGGCGCGCTGCGACCGCAGCACGGGCAGGGCGTCATCATGGGGTTCCTTTCCGACGCATGTTTATGTTCATGATTTGTTCTATATAAAGCAGCACTTTGATCATATCAAGTGAATCTTGCTCGACATTTGAAAGTTCCCCTTTCAAACTGGAGTCATGGAACCGACCCGAGACCCCCGACCGGGGCTCGAGACGCTGGGCGCCCGGCTGGAGCGGGCGCGGAGCGAGCGCGGCCTGACGCAACAGGAGGTGGGCGACCACTTCGGCATCACGTCGCAGGCCATCTCCCAGTGGGAGCAGGACCGTACGCGTCCCTCGACCGGCCGCCTGCGCGCGCTGGCCGATCTCTTCGCGGTCAGCCTGGACTGGCTGCTCGACGGCGCCGCGCCCGCCGAGCGCGCCGAACGCCCCCGCCTGCTGCCGGTGATCGACGTGGTCCAGGCCGGCCACTGGTCCGATGTGACCGATCCCTATGCCGCCGGGGGCGGCGGAGACTACATCGCGCCGGACGAGCCGGTCAGCGGCCAGGCTTTCGTGCTGGTGATCGACGGCCGCTCGATGACCCCGGATTTCCAGCCTGGAGATCGGGTGATCATCGACCCGGCGGTGCCGCCGCGGCCGGGCGATTTCGTCGTCGCCAAGCTGGAGCGCGAGGAGTCCGCGACCTTCAAGAAGTACCGGCTCCGTCGCCAGGACGATCGCGGCCGTGAGGTCATCGATCTGGTGCCGCTCAACCCCGATTGGCCGACCCTGACGCTCGACGAGGACAATCCCGGACGGATCGTCGGCACCATGGTGGAGCACCGGCGCTACCGCCGGGGCGCGTAGTTTCAAGCCTTGCTTGGCGGCTAAGCAAGACCTGCTTCAAAAATATAAAGCAATACTTACATTCTTGGGTCGTTTCAGGCACCGGGGAGCGGGCCCATGGCCTCGACGCGATTCCTGCCGTCATGACCCTGGGTCGCGACGGACAGCCGGATATCCTGTGCGGCGGCGATCCCCTGCGGCAGGGATACCATCGCTGGCGGGCCCGCGCGGACTGGCTGACCGGAAACATCGCCATCGAGCTGGCGGCCATCGGCAATCCCGCGCGTCCATCGGCCCGCAAGGCCGGGGCGCGGCGCTGGATCCTGCTGGCCCAGGCCGAGCGCCGCCGGGCGCTCGACAAGGCCCGAGCCTACCGGGCCCTGATGCTAAGCGCTGCCGGGCGGCCCCGGGCATGGAGGGTTTGATAACGAAATCCTGCTAGCCCTAAACAGCTAATCCAAAAACCAAGGACAGCTCTCAACCAGCTCGGAGTGCCGCGATGCGCTACACGGATAGTCACGACCAGGCGGTCGAGTACACCAAGGCGGCCATGAGCTTTCTCAATAAGCACGGTTTGACGCCCAATCCGGCGACCATGTCGGTGTGGTACGACTATGTCTCCGGCGCCAACCCCGCCCTCGTCTCGGCTGTCGACAAGGCGCTGAATGACGAGGGCGTCCTTAGCAACGGCCGTTGCCAGGAAATCTACGAGCGGTACCTGATCAACCAGACGGACCATGAGGCGCTCGACGACGCTTCCGAGCGCCTGCAGTCCTCCATGGAGGAGGTGCGGGCCTGCATCGGCGAGGCCGGGCGCGACCACGGCGCTTACGGCGAGGCGCTGATCGGGATCTCCAACCAGCTAAAGGGCGGCGGCACAGCGGAGGAGGTGGCCGGCCTGGTGCGCGGAATCCTGGATAAGACGCAGGAGGTGATCGAGAAGAACAAGGCGCTGGAGCACCGCCTTGCGGAATCGAGCAAGGAGATCGAGGAGCTCAACGAGCACCTCCGCGAAGTGCGCCAGCAGGCCATGTCCGACCCCCTGACCGGGATCGCCAACCGCAAGTACTTCGATCTCCTGCTCCGAGAGGAGGCCGAGCGGGCGAGCAAGGCGAAGCACGACCTGGCGCTGATCTTCATCGAGATCGAGAATTTCCGCGCCTTCAAGGAAATCTACGGCGCCGTGATCGGCGACGAGGTGGTCAAGTTCGTCGCCGGCCGGCTCGGCCAGATCGCCGCGAAGACAGGTACGCCGGCCCGCTACGGCGGCGAGGAGTTCGCGCTCATCCTGCCCCGCACCGGCCTGCCGGAGGCCCGCCTCATGGCCGACCGCATCCGGCAGGATCTCGGGGCGCAGAAGCTCAAGAACCTGAAGACCGGCGAGCGCTACGGCGCGATCAATCTGGCCTTGGGGGGCGCGGTCTACGCCAGCGGCGAGCCAGCGGCGGATCTGGTGCAACGGGCCAACAAGGCGCTCTATGAAGCGAAGGGAGGTAAGCAGGGTGCCGAAGCGGCGGCGACCGAGGCCGCGGCCGCTGTGTCCTCGGGACGCTAGGAGCCACCCCCGCATCCGGCTCATCCCAGGATCTGGTCGATCATCCAGTCCAGCAGGCGCGCCAGACGATCCTTGAAGTGGTTCCAGAGCTGCCAACCGCTGCGATTCGTGGTCAGCCCCCAGTGGCATTCGCCCCGATCGGCGCGCGCCTCAATGTAGAACTCGTCGCTCGCTTCGAAGCTGCCGCGGCAGATCGACTCCCGTCCGCCCACTTGCCGGACCACGGAGAACTTCAGGATCGCGTCGCGGCGACCGCTGCTGTTGCAGTCGTAGCGCTGCCAGTCGCAGCAGCCCTGTTCGCCGGGTGCCAGGATTCTGACATAGGGCGCATTGTCGCCCGCGCCGTCGATATCGACGGTGAAGGTCAGTGCCTGATCGGCCCGGTTCTCGATACAGAAGGCAGCCGCCGGCGCCGCCGCGAGACAGCCGACGGCAACTGCGAGGAGAGACGAGGCGATCAAGTGCCGGGCGGGCATTGTGGTGCGTCCGAGAGCACGTCACGAATGGTGCGGATGCGCCCCCGGAGGCTAGACCTGCGCCGTTAAGAAAGGGTGGTCGCTCGCCCGGCCGTCAGCCTGTTTTCAAGAGGATCTTGCCGGCACGGCTCTCGCGCTTGGCGTGGGCCAGGGCCGCTTTGGCCTCGGTCAGCGGGTACTCGGCCTCGACCGGCACCGTGAGCGTGCCGTCGATGAAGTGGCGGGCCATGGAGGCGTAGAGCGCGGTGATCTCCTCGCGGCTGGCGCTCCGCATGAAGCCGACCAGCCAGAAGCCCTTGAGGGTGATGTCGTGAATGATCGTCTGATAGGGGGTGATCATGCAGGGCTCGCCACCGAGGAACCCGTAGTTCACGACCGTGCCGCCGTCGCTCAGGCAGTCGGCCAGGCGCTGGCAGGCGCGTCCGCCGATCGCGTCGATCGCCAGCGGCATCCGGGCCTCAGCCCCGATCTCGCCGCGCACCCGCTCGGCCAGGTCCTCACCGTCCACCAGCTCCAGGTCGGCGCCGATCTGGCTCAGTTCCGGCACCAGCGCGTCGCGCCGGACGACGTTGACCGTCTTGATGCCGCGCTTGCCCGCGAGGCGGATCAGGTGGCGGCCGACCGCCGAGTTGGCGGCGTTCTGTATCAGCCAGTCGCCGGCCTCGAGATCGACGTACTGGGTCAGCATCAGGTGCGCCGAGGGCGGGTTCGCCTTGAGCATGGCGGCGTCCTGGAAAGTCAGCTCCTGCGGCAGCTTGATGAACTGCGATGCTTCGCCCCGCAGACGATCGCACCAGTTGGCGCGGCCCAGACTGATCACGTGATCGCCCGGCCGGAGATCGGCGACCTCGGGACCGACCGCGGCGACCACGCCCGCGCCCTCGATGCCGATCCGCGCCGGCAGAGTCTCGGGGCCTGGATAGCGACCCTCAATGATCAGCAGATCGGCCGGATTGATTGCCGAGGCCTTGATGTCGACCAGAACCTCTCCGGCGCCGGGCGCGTCGGGCGACGCAACCACGCGGCATTCGCAGACCTGGTCGGGCTGGCCGTGGCCGAGCAGGAAAACCGCTTTCGATTCCATGGCGACTCAATCCCCCTCTGTGGATTTTAACGGCCGCATGCGCGCGCCCGAAGGATCGTAGGCTGGCTCCATGGTGACCCGCGCCGGAAAGAGCGCCCGGCCGATGTCGACAGTGACCGCCTGGCCTTCCCGCGCCGCCTCGGCCTCGAGGTAGCCGAGCGCGATCGGCCTGCCGATCCGGTAGCCGAAGGCGGCGGAGGTGGTCTGGCCAATCACCTCGCCCTCCAGGTAGACCGGCTCGTGGCCGAGGGGAACCGCTCCCGGGTCGTCGAGGATGATCGTCGCCATGCGCAGCTTGGGCCCCGCCTGGCGCCGCTTCACCAGCGCGTCGCGGCCGATGAAGTCGCGCTCCCAGTGCACCGCGAAGGCGAGTCCGGCCTCGATCGGCGAGACGTCGCCGTCGAGATCGTGACCCATGGAGAGGAAGCGCTTCTCGATCCGCATGGCGGTCTGGGCATAGAGCCCGGCCGGTCGCGCGCCCGCCCCGGCCAGGGCGGCGTAGAGCGCCTCCGCATCGGACGCGCGACAGGTCAGCTCCCAGCCGGCCTCGCCGACATAGGAGAGCCGCACCGCCCGGACCGGGACCCCGCCCAGCTCCGCCGGGCCATGGCGGAAATAGCCGAGGTCGTGCAACGCCGCGCCGCCGAGCGCAAGCGCGATCTCCAGGGCCTCGGGTCCCATCAGGGCCAGAATGGCCAGCGCCTCGGTCTCGTCGCTGAAGGTGACCCGCTCGCCCTCGCGCAGATGCCGGCGCAGCCAGGCCAGGTCCCGGGCGACCGCCGACGTGCCGACCGAAAGGCGGTAGCGCTCGGCCTCGAGGCGCAGGGCGGTGAGATCGCTCTCGAAGCCGCCGCGCTCGTTCAGCATGGCGGTATAGATGGCCCGCCCCGGCGCACGGGTCATGTCGTTGGCGCAGACCCGGTCGAGAAAGGCCTCGGCGTCCGGTCCCTCGACCAGGATTTTGCCGAAGGTCGAGAGGTCGAAGACCGCGGCGGCCTCATGGGCCTGGGTCACTTCGCGGCCGACCTGCGCGAACCAGTCCGGGCGGCCGAAGGTGCCCTTCGGCTCCTGCTCGCAGCCGAAGTAGAGCGGCCGCTCCCAGGCGTAGACCTGGCCGAAGCGGGCCTGCTGCCCGGCCCAGCGATCGTGCAGCGGAGTCTGGCGCAGGCCGCGCGCCGAGGACATCTGCCGGCCCGGATAGGCGATCTCGTAGTGCTTGCCGAGTACTTCCGGCGCGCGCGCGGCGAGCGCCTCGACCGCGGTCTCGGCCGGGTGGAAGCGCTTGGGATCGGCCTCGTGCAGGTCGTAGGGCGTGTGTCCGTCGACCATGCAGTGGGCGAGGGCCATGCCGGCGCCGCCGCCGGTGGCGACGCCCACGGAGTTCATGCCGCAGCCGAGGAAGAAGCCGCGGGTCTCGGCCGACTCGCCGAGCAGGAAGGAGCCGTCCGACGTGAAGCTCTCCGGTCCGTTGAGCAGCATGCGCACCTCCGCGGTCTCGAGGACCGGCAGACGGTGCAGGGCGTTCAGCATCATGGGCTCGAAGTGGTCCCAGTCCTCGGGCAGGAGCTGGAAGGCGAAGTCCTCGCCCAGGCTGGCGGGATCGAGCGGCTTGCCCTGGGGCTCGAAGCAGCCGACCAGGAGGCCTTGGGACTCGTCGCGGATGTAGAGGTGGCCGTCGTGGTCGGAGAGCGAGGGCAGGTGATGCTCCGCGCCGGGCACCGGCTTGGTCAGCAGGTAGAAGTGCTCGCAGGGCCAGACAGGGGCCGCGACCCCGGCCATGGCGGCGCCGGCGCGGCTCCACAAGCCGGTGCACAGCGCCACGGCGTCGCAGCGGATCGCTCCCCCGGCGGTCTCGACGCCGACGACCCTGCCGCCGCTGACCTGGATCCCCGTGACCGGCGTGTCCTCGATGGTCCTGGCGCCCCGCGCCCGTGCGCCCTTGGCCAGCGCGGCGCAGAGGTCCGAAGGATTGACCCGGCCATCGTCCGGCGACCAGACCGCGCCCAGCAGGTCGTCGCACCGCATCAGCGGCCAGATCTCGCCGGCCTCTTCGGCGGAGAGGAACTCGGCCCGGACGCCGAAGCTGTGGGCCAGGGCCTCCTGTCGGCGGACATGGACCAGGCGGTCCGGGTTGGTCGCGATCGAGAGCGACCCCTTGTTGATCCAGCCGGTCGCCTGTCCAGTCTCCTGCTCGAGTTCCGCGTAGAGCCCGATGCTGTATTGGATCAGCCGGGTCAGGTTGCGGCTCGAGCGGAGCGCCCGCACCTGGGCCGCCGAGTGCCAGGTGGTGCCGCTGGTCAGCTTGTTGCGCTCCAGCAGCACGGCGTCGCGGATCCCGAGCTTCGCGAGATGATAGAGCGTCGAGCAGCCCATCACGCCGCCGCCGATCACGATCGCGCCGGCGTGGGAAGGGGGAGAATATTGATCAGCCATGCTTCAATACGAACGCCGGGCGAAGAGTCTGTAGAGCCGCTCGGAAATGGGACCACGCACCAGTACCATTTCAAAGCGTGAAGACGCTCGTCATCAAGATCTTACCGCAGAAGTCGATGCGTCCAGAGCGGATTCACCGGGTCGATGGATCGCCCGCGGCGATTCGACCCGGATCTGTTCTAGCGGTCTCATTCGGCCGGATTCGAGCCAGCCTGAGACCTGGCTCTGTCGAAAAGAGTGTCAATTTGTGACGACGCTTGACGCAATACAGCGCGCTCGACAGTATCAGCCGGGTGCCACAGGCACGAAGCCAGAGGAAGCGATGATGGTGCTCGAGAAGTCCTGCGTCTGTAGAGGAATCGTCACGCGGACCTACCGCGAAATGGTCGCGAGGGGATGCGAGGACGGGCAGGCGTTTCGTTCAGCGGTCATGGTGTATCAGCTTCGCCATCCCGAAGTGACGAGCGACGACGCCCCCTACGTGGTCGCCGAGTGGATCTGCGACGAACTGGGGCAGTAGTTTTTTCCAGCTGGCTGATCGACCGCTTGTCGCCTTTGGCAGACTTCGCGTCGAGTCTTTTCGAAAGCCTTCCGGCGGCGTCGGGAGGGACGGGAGCGACCAACCCGTCAAGAGATCCCGATACTGCTGAACGCACTCCCGCTGGGCCCGAGCTCAATACTGCGTGGCCCGCGAAAACCCAATGGCACCAGCCGGCGCGGCGGCTCTGCCGTCAGGACGGATTCTGCTCGAACCCGCCGGTGAAGGCCGTCGTCCCGAGCTCGTGAATCGACGCAGGAACGCGCAGTGCCGAGGCACTGTCGTCCCGGATCGCCTTCCAGGCCATCGCGACCTTGATCGAGTTTTCCTCCGACGGATTGTGCGCATAGGCCCTGACGGCCAGCTTGGCCGCGGACCAGAGTTCTTTCCGCGCCATCGGTTCCTCCCGTGCAATCGTTGTGATGAGTTGCCGCCATTGTAGCGCGAACACGCAATACGCGAGGTTGACATTTTTGAGACATTTCTCGCAATGGTAAGTTGGCCGGCCTGTGCCGGGACCCGGTCAACCGTCCCGGGACAGCCTGTAGCCGGCGCCGCGGACAGTCTGGATCAGTTCGCCGTGCCGCCCCAGTTTCTTGCGAAGGCGGGCGACATAGACATCGACCACGTTGTTGAGAGGATCCGCGCTGGCGCCCCAGGCCGAGTTGAGGATTCGCTCGCGCGAGAACACCTTGCCCGGGCTGCCGAGAAAGAGTTTCAGGATCTCCCGCTCCTTGCCGGTCAGGGCGACAGGGGTCTCGCCGCTGAAGGCTTCGAGGGACCGCATATCGAAGCGGATCGGGCCGACCTCAAGCACCCGCCCCGTGCTACCGCTCGCTTCGAAGCCCTTGCCCCGTCGGGCCAGCGCTTCGACCCGCGCCAAAAGCTCGTCGAAATCGAAGGGCTTCGCCAAGTAGTCATCCGCACCCAGCCGTAGGCCCGCGACGAGGTCATCGACCCGGTCGAGGGCGCTCAACATGAGCACCGGCGTCAGATTCCTGCGCGCGCGCATTTGTCGGCAGACGTCCTGGCCGCTGATCCCCGGCAGCATGACGTCGAGCACGATCACGTCGAAGCTTTCCTGCTCGATCATAGTGAGGCCGACCTCGCCATCGGGCGCGACGGTTACGGTCCAGCCTTCGGACTTCAATCCGCTCTGGATGAACTCTGCAACCCGCACCTCGTCTTCTATCAGGAGAACGTGCACCTCTACCTCTTCCCGAATTCTCGCGGTCCGATCTCCCCGCCGTCACCGCCGTGCTACCCCAAGGGACTGGTCCCGATGCAGTTGATTCTTGTTAACCACGAAGACAACGATTGGGGAGGTCTTCTATTCCCGTTCTCCGAGTCAATTTTGAGGCGGTGTTGCCGCACGGCGGGCGTCGGTCCAGCGCCTCTGCGGGCACGCGTAGCCGCGACCGCGACTTTGGGGACCAGGATGAAAGATGATCTTTCCTGGTCCTTGTGATCAGGGCGGGTGGCCCGGCCGAGCCTCTTCTCAGAGCGGGTTCCCGGCTTATGCCGCGGGTCCGGCGACCAGCTCGAGGTTGCCGCGCTTCGGCAAGGTGAAGGTGACCGTCAGGCCGTCGCCTGTTCGGCTGTCGAGAGCGATCGCGCCACCGTGGGCCTCCACGATCGCCTTGGCCATTGGCAGGCCCAACCCGACCCCCTCCTGATAGCGGGCGGCCGCGTTCGATCCGCGGAAGAAGCGCTCGAAGGCGCGACTCCGCTCGCTCTCCGTCAAGCCAGGGCCGTCGTCGTGTACGACAACCGCATAGCCGCCGGGCGCGGGATCGAGACGGAGTTCGATCGAGCTGCCGCCGTAACGCATGGCGTTCTCGAGCAGGATCAGCACGACCTGGCGAACGCGACCGGCGTCCGCGCGAACCTTGGCGTGCTCGACGTTGGCGAGGAAAGCAATACGCGCGTGGTGCTGATCGGCCATCGTCCTGTGCTGGTCGACCACCTTAGCGAGCAAGTCGGCGAGGTCGATCAGCTCGAGCCGCAAGCGGTTCTCGCCCGCCTCCCGCCGGGCGACGAAGAGCAGGTCATCTACCAGCCCTGCCGTATGCATCGCCGCCTCGCGAATATTCGAAAGGGCTTCACGGTAGGGTTCGGCGCTCTGCTTGTTGCCACGCAATGCGACGTCGGCCTCGCCCCGAATGATGGTGAGGGGAGTCCGCAGCTCGTGGCTTACGTCGGCCAGCAGCCGCTGGCGGTTGGTGTCGCTTTTCTTCAGGGCCCCGAGCAGGCGCTCCAGCTCTCTGGTGCGTTCGGAGACCGCGCTTTCCAGTTGAGCGTTGGCGTTGGAGAGCGCCCCCTCGCGCGAGGCCACCTCCTCCGCCATCTTGTTGAAGGCATGCCCGACCTCGTGGAGTTCATTGCGGCCGAGGATCCTTATCCGATGCTCCAGGTCGCCCCGCGCCAGGGCCGAGGCACCGCTGAGCAGTCTCGCGATCGGCTCCTGGAGGTCACGCCGGAGGATCCAAATGCTGGCGGCCGCCGCGGCGATTGCCATGAGGGTGAAGATCACAGCGAGCAGCTGGAACCGGCGGATCATCTCGGCGGTTGCTACGCGTTCGGTCGCCACTTCCTGCGCCTCCCCCTCGATCGCTTCCTGGATCAACTGATTGAAGTCGGTGTCGATGCGTTCATCGAGGATGTAGGAGAGGCGTTCCCAGTAGCTGGAAAACTGCTCCCTGTCGCGTGAGATCATCACGTTTTGATGCTCGACCAGCAGTTCCTCGATCATGCTCTCGATCCGCTCGAGATTCTCCAGCTCTTCGATCTCCTCCTCGCCGACCAGGCGGATCGAATCGGCCGTGGATCGACGGATGCGCGCAATATCGGCGCGGATCTTGCCAAGCAGTTCGCTCTCGCCCCGGCCCCGGTCGCGGTCACCGATCAGCATGGCGTCGCCGAACTGCTTGAACAGTTGATAGGTGTGATTGGAGAGCGAGAGGTAGCCCTCGTACTCCTGGTGCGCGAGGTTGAGGCGTTCCATTCGGATGCCCGCTTCGCGCGCGCAGAGAATAGCCAGCGACGTGCCGCCGACCGCGATCGCCAGCAGCAGGCCGAACGAGAGATAGAGCTTCGAGATAATGCGCATCTTCTAAAGACCTTGGCGATCAAGCGACGGCGCGGACACCGCCATTATAGGTTTGCGCGCCCGAGCCGGCCAACGTGGCTTCTGGCGGCCCCTGTGCGATTAAGGATCCGTTGGAAAGAACCCAGATCTGATCGGCGGTCCGGGCGAAGGCGGGGTCACGCGTGGCGAGCAGGACTGTCGCCGCCGTATCGCGAAGCAGCTTGGTGAGGGTTTCCCGCCCGGCACTGTCGAGCGCGCCGTCGACATCGTCGATCAGCAGCAGCGCCGGCTTGGCCAGCGCGGCGCGGATCAGCTGAACGCGCCGTGCCTCGCCCTCGGAGAGATTGCGGCCGTCGGCCGAAACGCGGCCGTCCAGCCCACCCAGACGTTCGAGCACCAGGCCCAATCCGAAATCCCGCGCGACGACTTCGATCCTCGAGTCGTCGGGACGCGGGGAGATTCCCAGAGTCAGGGCTCGCCGCAGGCTGCCGCGCAGGATCGGGGAGCGGGGGCCGACATAGACGAGCCGTTGCTGACGCTCGCCCAAGGGCAGGTCTCGCAGGTCGACGCCGTCGATCGTAACGCAGCCCTCTGCCGGCTCTTCCAGGCCGGCGGCCAAGGCGAGACAGGTCGACTTTCCCGCGCCATTCGGCCCGAACACCGCAATCTTCTCACCCGGCGCGGCGGCCGCCGTGAAGTCGCGCAGTACACCCGCGCCGACCAACCGGTAGGCGATCTGGGCCGGCGCGTCGCTTCCTTCACCGGCTTTGCCGCTGGGCAGGGTCAGACCGGGCGATGCCAGCAGGGCCTCGATCTTGCCACGCGCAATCCTCCAGGCGCAGCGGCGGTCCCAGACTCCGGCGAGGTCGCGCAAGGGCTGAACCAGGATGCCGATGACCGCGAGGGCCGCCGCGGCCTCCGCCGGTGCCGCCGCGCTCGTGAACGCGACCCAAAGCAGGGCCGCCGCGGCTGCCGCAAGACCGAGGTCGGGTAGGCTCTTGAGCGCGGTCATGGCGAAGATGCGGCGCACGGATGCCTGACGCAGTTCCGCGCCGCGCCGGTTCAGCGTCTCAAGTTCCTTGCGGGCGCGTCCGATTATGGTCAGCTCGGGAGCGACCGATACGCGCTCCATGGCGTCGATCGCCAGATTGGCGCGCCGCTTGCGCAACTCACGATGCAGCGGCTCGAGTCTGGGCGCGAGCGCCAGCATGAAGAGGACGCACAGCAGGATGGGGAGAGAAGCCGCGGCTGCCAGGGATGGATTGAGCAGCCACAGCACGACAGTCGCCGCCGGGACGACGATCAGAGCCGAAATGATTTGGGCGACACCAAGCCCGGCCCAGTGCCGCGCTGTCGCTAGATCGCCGACAAAGCGCAGCGCGAGGGCGCCGCTGCGGCGGTTGGCGACGACGCCGGCCGGTAGGCTGGCGAGATGGGCGAAGAGGACATGGCGCAGCGCAATCGCGAAATCCTGACCGACGCTCTCGGCCGCGACCCGCCCGAGCACGCGCAGGACGGCGATCGCCACACCGCCGAGAAAGAGCAGCAGGAGCGAGCTGATCGGGATTGCGCCCGGGCCGCTATGCAGGGCGAAGAAGATTTCGCGGGTCTCGTAGGCTATGAGGCCGGCCGCGATGCCCTGGCCAACGGCGCTGGCGGCGACCATGGCGACGCCGCGCGCACGGCCTTCACCGAAGACCCCTGGTATGCGGCTCACGCCACTCTCCGCTGCTCGGTCCGCGCGCCGGGCAGCCAGCTGGTGGTGACCCGCGACACCGCGTCCGGATCGCAGAGCGCGCTGCGCGTCAGAACCGGAAGACCGGCCTGCGCTTCCGCCTCGGCAGAGGCGAGCGGTGAGCAGGTGAAACGGCCGGACAGCGCGAAGGGCTCGAGCCCCATGGCGCGCAGCTGCGCGACACCGCCGACGGCGCTGACCGCGTCAGGGGCGGCGAAGAGGATGCCGTCGGCGGCCGCGCGTATCCGCGAGTCCTCCAGCAAGCGCGCGGTCTCTTGCTGGTAAAGACCATCAGCCAGTTCGACGACCATAACATCCGCGCCTTTGGTCGCCGCATCGGCGACCAAGCATTCGAAGCCCTTTTCGATCCGGCTCAAGGGTTGGCCATAGGTCGAAGCCATACCGGCGTCGGTGAAGTCGGATACCAGGGGAACCCCGGCATCCAGAAAGGCGTTGAAGTCGCCGAAGGCGCCGGTCCCGGTCGCCTTGATTCCAGCGACTCGATGCCCCGCGCGGCCGAGGCCGTGCGCCAGGCTGACCGCCGCTGTGGTCTTGCCGGCGTTCATCGATGTGCCGACGACAAGGATCACCGTCAAACTGCCAGGCATGGTCCGCTCGGGCAGAGCATAGCGCGCAAGGTTCATGACAGCGCCGTCCCGGTCGGTCAGCAAGCCGAGCGGCTTGATGCGCGTCGGGGCTGACATCTGTTCGTGGGCGAGCCGCATCTCCCCGAACAGACCGCCGCCGGCGATCAGGTCGGCACCGGCCGGGTCGAGCTTAGCTCGGCCCTCGAACTGGTCGGGCGCGTAGCGGGCGCCGCACACGGCGACGACGAAGTCGCCCAGGTAGAGTTCGGAGTGTCGGCCGGAAGAGAGCTGGACCCTCCGGTGCTGCCCCAGCCTCGTGACCTGGCCCAGAACCAGGTCGCCGGAAGCCGCATTCGAGACCGTGGCGCGGAGCTCCTGAACGTCCGCGCGTTCGACGCGGCGAGTTGTGAAGGCCCACTTGCTCGCGGCCGGGAGGGGTGTGGTGCGGAAGGCGGTCCGTGGCATGGCATGTCCTCTCTGTTTCTGTCCGAACCCGTGTCTCCGTCTGTAGGTGTGGTGCCGTCGTGAAAGTCGATTGAAACCGATGTGAAGCGACCCTGAAGGTCACATTAAAATTTCCTGAATCGATCGGGCCGCGGTGCTTTCGGAAACCAGATGCGCTTGCGCTCCAGACCTCCGCTCTCGATGCCTGGAAAAGGACCCAGGCGATGAGCGCGATCCATCTGCTACAGTTCGGGGAAGGTTCATGTCGTTCCAGAGGGGAACGATCGTCGAGGGATCGGGGAGAACGAAGCCATGAAGCCACACTTCGCTGAAATCCTGCTCGGCGCGGCTCTGGTCTTGTCGGCCTGTACGAGCGCGCCGGAGGTGCGCCCCAATGTCGGCGACGGGCAGATCACGCCGCGCGAGATCTCGCCCGGCGACAGCTTCGAGGTGTCCTTCACGCTCTTCGTGAACGATCCCACGGTGGTCGAGCGGATGTACATGCGCGGCCTGCCGCAGAACACCATCGCGGCCGGCACCCGCACGGAATTCCAGCCGCCGGCCGAGCAGAGCAGCCGTTACCGCGGGAGCTTCGAGGTCAAGCCGCCGGCCATGGACGGTCAGCACAATCTCGAGCTGGTCATCGAGACGTCGGGCAAGACCTATGTCGCGCCCTTCGGCGCTCTCGCCATCAGGGACACGCCGAGTCGCATCCTGCACTCCCAGTTCCTACCCGGTTCTCACGCCGCGGCGGACTGCCAGGCGGGCACGAGGCTGCTAACCTTCGAGTACGCGGTTGCCGACGAGAACGGCGCATCCGACTTTGTCGGCCCGACGCTTCTGCCCGCGGATCAGGGGTCGGGCGGCTTCGTCTTCTTCCCCCGGTGGGAGCCGGTCTACTGGCTCGGGGGCAAGCCGGGCATTGCGCTGAACCAGCCGACCGAGGGCATGAAGACGGAGCAGCTGGTCACCAGCCAGATCAGGATCAACTGCCGCATGCCCCAGGCCACGCTGTACCAGTACGACGTCAAGGGGCAGAGCATTTCCCGCCTGACCGGCCGCTCGACCGACGCCGAGGCGATCCGCGTGCGCTACTTCGTGAAATAGCCCTAGAGAAGGTCTGCGTCACCGGGCCTGGCGGCGCGCCAGGCGGCGAGCAGGGCGGCGAGGCCGGCGAGCGAGATCAGAACGGCGAGGACCAGCACGAGGTCGTAGCCGCCGGCCTCCCAGCCGAGGGCGGCCAGCGTCGGGCCGACGGCGTAGCCGGCCATGTAGGGCGCGGCCAGGAAGCCGGCGATAATGCCGAAGTTGCGCCGTCCGAGCAGCAGGGCGGTGACCACCGGCCGGACGATGCTGGTGACCCCGTTGCCGGCGCCGTGCAGGATCACGAAGACCACCACCAGGCCAGGCACCGCGCCGGCGCCCAAGAGCGCGGCCGCGGCCAGAGCCATGGCCAGATAGCAGGAGGCGGCAATGACCAGGGTCGAGACCCGGCGCTCGGCCGCCATCATGGCGAGGCGGCCGGCGACCTGCATGGGCCCGATCATCGAAGCGGCCAGTACGGCGGCCTCGGGGTGGACGGCGCGGTCGTCGAGGATCGGCAGGATATGGGTAATGATCATGCCATGGTCGAGCGCGCTGAGCGCGAAGGCGAGCGCCAGGAACCAGAAAGTCAGGGTCTTGGTCGCGCCCAGGGCCTGGGTCATCTTCGGGCTGGCGGCAGGCGCCTCGCCGGCAGCCTGCAGTTCCGCCCGCCGGCAACCGGTCCAGACCAGGGGCACCACGATGAGGGCGACGACCGCGGCGAAGACCGCGACGGCGCCGCGCCACCCGACCGACTCGACCAGCGCATCGGCGCTCGGAAAGGAGACCGTACCGGCGAAGCCGGCGACCAGGGTGACCAAGGTGATCGCCCGCTTGGCGTCGGCGCCCATGGCGCGGGTCAGGACCGCGAAGCAGGCCTCGTAGAGCGTTGCCGACATGGCGATGCCGAGGCCGATCCAGATGCCGTAGAACTGCCAGAGCGCGGTGACCTGGGACAGGGCCGCGAGCAGCGCCGCCGCAAGCAGGGCGCCGCCGGCGAAGGCCTGGGTGCCGTAACCTCGGTCGATGATGCGACCGGCCAGGGGCGCGAGGGCACCCGAGACCAGCAGCGCCATGGTGAAGGCGGCCGAGAGCTCGGTCTTCGACCAGCCGAGATCGGCCTCCCAGGCCGGCAGCAGGGCCGGGAAGGCGTAGTAGGTCGCTGCCCAAATCAGCGTCTGCGCCAGTGCGAGCGGCCAGACGATGCGTCGGAAGGGGTGCTTCAACTCCGGGTCTTCGCCCCAGGCGATGGAAGCCTGGAATTCTAGACCGCGGCGGCGTCTTGGCAAACGTCGGGGCGCCTCAATTCCCGGTGAGGTCGCTGCGGGCGCGTGACGGCGGCAGGCCGAACACCCGCTTGAAGGCGTGCGAGAACGAGGGCGCGTCGGCGAAGCCGACCGCGGCGGCGATCTCCGCGATGCCGAGGTGGCTGTAGCGCAGCAGGGTCTGCGCCCGCTCGAGGCGCAGGCCGAGGTAGTAGGACGAAGGCGACTGCCCGAGGTGGAGCCGGAACAGGCGACGCGCCGTCGAGGCTTCGACCGAGGCGCGCCGGCAGATCTCGGCGACGCCGAGCGGTGACTCGAGCCGGCTCTGCATGACCGTCACGAGCCGGGCGAGGCGCCGGTCAATGCCGGCCAGGCCGCCGGGCAGCGGGTCCCGCTCCGCCGCGACCGGGTTCGGCGGAAACGGGAAGCTCAGCCCGTGGGCGACCCGCTCGGCCAGCGCGCGATCCCGGGTCCGCTCGATCAAGGCGAGCAGCATTTCCAGGGTGGCGATCCCTCCGGCGCTCGACAGGCGGCGCCCCGCGAAGGCGAAGCGCCGGTCGGGCAGGATGGCATCGCCGATCTCCTCGCGGAAGGGCGCCACGACCTCGTGATGCACCGCGATACTCTCGCCCTTGAGAAGGCCGGCGCGGGCCAGGACCAGCGCGGCGGTATCGACGCAGCCGATGATGCCGCCGAGACGGTCCTGCCGGCGCAGCCAGCCGAGCAGGCCCGGCGTGCAGGCCGCCTCGGGCTCGTAGGCCGTCAGCACGATGGTCACCGGTGAGACCGGAAGCTCGGCGAGCCGGGTCTGCGGCGCGATCGCCGGCCCGCTGGACGAGGGCACCGGGGCGCCGGTCTCGCCGGCGATGATCCAGTCGTAGGCCGGGACAACGCTCTCCCGGTTGGCGATGCGCAACCCGTCCATGCAGATCGCCAGGGAGGTGAAGGAGAAGAGCGGCGCGACCACCAGAGTGACCGGAAGCGGCCCTTCGGGCGGCGGTCCCCGATGCATCATAGGCGCAGTATTGCACGTATTGCCTGCTAGAAACAAAAAATTGCACGTTCCAGGCAAGCGATCTGCCGGGAGCGGGGCTAGCCTGCCGGAAAGCACCGAAGACCCGGGAGACCGCCATGACGCTCGAGAGCCTGCCCCGGACCCTGCCCACGGCCTGCACGCCGACGGAGTGGGAGACCCGCTGCGACCAGGCGGCGCTGTACCGCCTGCTCGACCACTACGGCATGTCCGATCTGGCCAATCAGGTGGTCGGCGCGCGGGTCAAGGACGATCCGGAACGCTATCTCTTGCACCAGTACGGCCTGTTCTACGAGGAGATCACGGCCTCTTCCCTGATCAAGACCGACCGGGAGGGCGGCGCGCTCGATCCGGCCATGCCGCAGCCGGTCGACGGCGCCCAGAACCTGGCCAAATGGATCTTCGGGACCCGGCCCGAGGTCAACTTCTTCATCCACGGCCACTGCGAGGACGTCATGGCGGTCAGCGCCACCAAGAAAGGCCTGCAGGCGGTGTCTCAGGCGGCGGTCTACCTGATGCACCTAGTGACCTACATCGACTACGAATTCTTCGAGGACGAGGAATACGGCGAGAAGTTCAAGCGCACCCTGGGCGACAAGGACATCATGATCACCCGGAACCATGGCTACTACGTGCTGGGCCGGACCGCGGCCGAGGCCTTCTTCCGGACCTACTTCCTTCGCCAGGCCTGCTCGGTCCAGGTCAAGACTCTCGCCATGAAGGACGAGCCCCATATCATCGACCCGCAGCAGGTCGCGCGGATGCAGGACCAGATGTACGAATCCGAGCACTACAGCTACGACGGCACGACGGAGTGGGCCGCGTTGCTGCGCAAGCTCGATCGGGAGCAGCCGGACTACAAGACCTGAGGCTCGGACGGAGCCCTGCCGAGCGCTGTGAAGCCAGCCCAGGTCGGATTTGGGCTCCCGTTTCTTTCGGCTTGCCGCTTTGCTGCGGTATCAGCCGAGAGTTGCCGATGCGAGGTCGCGATGCCGTTCACGTCTGTCCGGGATGCCGCTGACCATTACGCCAGGGACGGTTTCGTCTCGCCGATTGATGTCGTCAGCGTCGAGGAGGCAAAGCGGCACCGGCAGGTCATGGAACAGGCAGAGGCCGCAATCGGCCCGCTGCACTATCGCTCCAAGGTCCATACCGTCCTGCGCTCACCCATGGTGCTGGCCTCGCACCGGCGCGTCCTGGACCTGGTCGAGGCCCTGATCGGACCGGACATCCTGCTGTACAACGTCACCTACATCGTCAAGGAGGCGGGCAGCCAGGACCACGTGAGCTGGCATCAGGATCTGACATACTGGGGCTTCGACGGCGACGATCAGGTCTCCATGTGGCTCGCGCTCTCGCCGGCCACGGGAGAGAGCGGCTGTATGCGCATGGTGCCCGGCAGCCACCGTCAGGGGCGGCGCGAACACGAGGTGACCCACGACGAGACCAACGTGCTGCTGCAGGGCCAGACGGTCTCCGACGTGCCCGAGGCGGCGGCGGTGACCTGCGCGCTCAATCCGGGGCAGGCTTCCTTCCACCACGGCTGGACGCTGCACGCCTCGACGCCCAATGAGGGACGGGACCGGCGGATCGGGCTGAACGTTCAGTTCATCGGGCCGGGCATGCGCCAGACCAAGCACGACCGGGACACGGCGATGCTGCTGCGCGGCGAGGATCGCTACGGTCACTTCGGCCGCGACCTGCCGGCCGAGGCCGATCTCGACCCGGCGGCCCTGGCGCGCCGTGAGGCCCTCGAGCGGCTACACGTCGAGACGGCTGGAACCGACTAGACTCCGAGCCGGGCGGCCCTTGGGTCCGGCAGGCCCGTCCGCGAAACGACACTTGCCGTGCCGAGGGAAAGTCATTACTAGTGCGCGGAACTTGATCCCGGTCAAAGCGGGGGCGCCCCCGAGGTTGATAGCGGTCTGCACTGCCCTTCGGGTTGGGATGGATCTTCCGAGTGCCAACCCAAATCCGCGCGGCCGAGACGCCGGTCGACCCCGTGCCGAGGCGGTAGCAGGCACGGCCTGCGGGTGGCGGGCCGGCTAATTGTTGAAGGGGCGACAGCGAGCCCTTCCAGAAAGCCCAGAGGAAGAGATGAAGAGCGACAAGCATCAGCGGAAACCCATCGTCAAACTGGGCCTCAAGCTGCGGCGGGTGGTCAACCGGATCCTCGTCAAGCAATCCAAGGTCGGCGATCCGCCGGTGTTCGACACGGCGGTTTTCCCCTGGACCCGCGAGCTCGAGGCCAACTGGGAGACGATCCGCGACGAGGCCTACGAGATCATGCGGCATCGCGACGCTGTGCCGCCGCTCAGCGATGTCTCGCCGGATCACCGCAAGATCGCGACCGACCAGAGCTGGCAGTGCATGTTCCTCTGGGGCTACGGGATCCAGGTGCCGGCCAATTGCGCCCGGGCGCCCAAGACGGCCAGCATCGTGCAAAAAATCCCCGGCATGAAGTCGGCGCTGTTCTCGATTCACGCGCCGGGGCTGCACATCCCGCGCCACAAGGGCGTGACCAAGAGCATGCTGACCTGCCATCTCGCGCTCAAGGTGCCGCGGGAGCGCGAGAAGTGCCGGATTCAGGTCGACGAACAGACCCTCGTCTGGGAAGAGGGCAAGACCATCGTGTTCGACGACGTCTATCATCACGAAGTCTGGA
>JAAUYK010014544.1_pt1 | contig 20714 bp, 18 predicted proteins | sample 7278021 | NCBI WGS metagenome assembly JAAUYK01 (sample SAMN14350223, study PRJNA611818) | marine sediment metagenome | isolation source: surface marine sediment (1.8m) | place: French Polynesia: Moorea | collected 2018-08
AAGTTTGAAACATACAACCATTGTGACAGCCTTACACTTTGGCGCAAATCCAATGAACAATAAATATTTCTATAGCGATATTGCAAAAGAACGAAGTTTTGAAATATTTCAGCTATTATCAGATACATTAAAAGTTCAAGGACTAGAAGTTGCTTGCAAATCCACTGAAAATATTGATGAAGACTTATGCTTTATGTCAGGTAGTAAATACTTTGTGAAAGGTTTATCTCGTTTCTCTGATTTAGTTGCTACCTGCATGGATAATGGTTCCTTGATATGGTCTCCAGAGGGTGGCCAACCTTATAAAAAAACCAGAATCAATTCTTTTACAAGACAAGCCAAAAGTGAGATGTCTCGTTTATACTATTTTTTGAAGAACTATGTTTCCTAATTTATGTTCTAAGGTTGACAGGGTGACAAAAATTTAGAAAAACTGATTAAATAATTAAGAGAGATTTGGACAGTGATAATTGGTTAAATTTTTAATTTATCTTGTCATATTTTAAAGCACACAACAAGCTGTTGTTAAGATATTCTCTATTGCTCAAATGATCACTCATCCATAACTTTTTACTGGTAGCTGATAATTGCTTCAATACTGATCATCGTAGTCATCATCATCATCGTAGTAATAATCGTCTCGATATCTTGGTTGTTGCTTTTGACGACTTTGTATTTTTACTTTGATAATTTTCCAGAGTTTTTTGAGGCGCAAATCTAACGAGAATCCCCGTTTTGTTTGAATAACAATGGTGTTACTAACCTTATCATGAAAGGCTTGATTATATTCCTCATCGCCGATGGCCAACCCACAATCAATAATTAGGGGAGTGATAAATATTAACATGGATAAACCATTCTTAAAATTAATATTTAATCCCACCATTGCTAACATAGCAGCAAATCCTAAAATTGCTTCTCGTTTGGTTAATTCTTTTAAACCGGGAACTCGTAGAAATCTCAGATCAATAACTTTAATATCAAAAGACCAACTTCCTAAACTTTGACCTTTATTTTTTTCTACAATAATGACCCGTAAAATTAGCCAGACAACCAAGAAAACTAGGTCTTTAACTAATCCTTTGAAGAAAGAACTTAAAAACCAGACGGTTACAAAATCGAGTAAAAAAGCATAGGCACGGCGATCTACAGGAACTTTAGGAAAGCGTCTATAAGTGGGGGGTAATTGATTAGAATCCATACATTTTTCATCTATTTAAACATTGTTTGAAAGGCTTTTACTTTTAAATCAATTCCTGTAATAGCAGTTCCGACAACAACAGAATAAGCACCATAATCTAGAGCTTTTTTTGCCTCTTCAGGAGTAGAAATTCCCCCTTCTGCAATAATCGGAACGTTTAATCTTTGTCTCATTTCTTCTAATAAGGAAAACCCTGGAGGGTTAAACTTTTCGGTTTCTCTGGTATACCCATAAAGGGTAGTTCCCACAAAATCTGCCCCTGCGTTAGCTGAGGCTATGGCACTTTCTATTGTATCAACATCAGCCATTACTAATTTTCCTGATTTTTGGTGAATATTGTTGATTAAATCGGCTAATTTTTCTCCTTGGGGACGTTTTCTTAAGGTGCCATCGATGGCAATAATATCTGCCCCTGCTTCTGCGATCGCCTCTGCCTCTTGATAACAGGGTGTTATATAAATATCATACCCTGAATAATCTTGTTTCCACAGTCCAATAATAGGAATATTTGGTAATTCTTTTCTGACTTGTTTAACATGATGGGGGGTATTAATTCTAATTCCTTTTGCCCCTTGATTAATGGAAGCTTTGGCAATAGCAGCAATAATTTTTGGTTCAAATAATGGAGAATCAACCGGTGCTTGACAAGAAACAATTAAGCTAGATTTTGGAATAATCATAATAGAAAATTTAATTCTTTAACTGGTAACTGATAACTGGTAAGTGCTAACTGATAAATTTTTACTTAATTTCTGATTCATTATTGTTGAAAATTAAAGCATTAACGCGCTTTAATAAAAGATTCGGTTGGATTGGTTTAATTAAATAGTCATCTATGCCAATTTTAGAAATTTCCGTCCATTCTTTGGAAGTAATGTTATCTCTTAATACTAACACTTTTATGTCTTTAGTTTCTGGTAATTCTTTTAAGGATTTATTAATTTTTATCACCTCTGATATATCTTGATCTAATATAATTACTGATGGTTCAAGTAGTTCAATTTTTTTTATTACTTTTGATCCATCCATTAACCAAATAAAGTGATAGTTTGCAGCTGTTAATAATTCACCGATTAAAGTAGCTATTTCTTCATTACTTTGTACTAAGACTATAGTTTTATTTTTTGTAAATAATGCTTGATTTTTGTCTGAATTCTTACTTGATTTTTTTTTATTTTGAGGTTGATTAGGAATTCTAACAGTAAAGGTAGAACCCTGATTTACAATAGATTCTACTTCGATTGTTCCCCCATGCAGTTCTACTAATTGTTTAGTTAATGCTAACCCTAAACCTGTGCCACCATAGATACGTCTACGAGAGTTTTCTAATTGTTGAAAAGACTCGAACAATAGAGGAATTTGTTCTTCTTTTATACCAATTCCTGTATCTTCCACTTGCAAACAAAATTGATTATTTTCTCGCCAAATTCTTAAAGTAACTGTTCCATTTGTCGAGGTGAATTTTAAAGCATTATTCAATAAGTGATATAGTATTTGTTGAACCCTTTCTGGGTCAGCAAAAAAATTATCTTGTTGATCCTCAATCTGGAGATCAAGTTCTAATTTAATACTACGAAGTTTTGCTTCACTATTAACTTTTTGAATAATATTATTAGCTACTTTTTGCAACGAGAATTCTTGAACTGCCAACACATATTTCCCTGATTGTAAGTTAGAATATTCTAGAATTTCATTGATCATATCTAATAAATTATTACCACTATTTTGGATGGTTTTTAAATATTTTTTTTGCTTATCTATAGGCAAATTTAAGCCCTCTTGTGACCAATGTAATAAGGTTCCCGATAAACCAATAATACAAGTTAAAGGAGTGCGTAATTCATGACTCATATTCCCCAAAAATTCGCTTTTAGAATGATTCGCTGCTTGAGAAGCAATTAATGTATCTCGAAGTGCTTGGGTTCTTTCAATAACTCGCTGTTCAAAGGTATTTTTTTGTTCTTGAACTTGAGCATATAATTGTGCTTGATAAATAGCAACGGCTAAATGCTCTCCTATCTGGCCTAAAAATGCTTTTTCACTCTCTAACCATTGTCGTTTTTTGAAACATTGATGAGCAATTAATAATCCCCATAATTTACCATCAACAACAATAGGAGCAATTAATTTAGATAATACCCAATATTTTTCCAAAAATTGGCTTAAACATAAGGAAGCTGAATACTGTATTTGTACATCGTCAATAGCAACAATTTCCCCTTGACGATACTTATGTTGATATTCAGGTGTATTAGCAAAACAAACATCTTCTGCCAAAATCTTTAATAAGGAAGGAATACTCTCAGAAACCAGTGATTCGTAGGTTACTAAACCCCTATTTATTTCTAAATTTTCTGACTCATGATTTGAGATATTTTGTTTATTAAATTCATAGATAACTAAACGATCAACCTGCAAAAAAATGCGTAATTCTCTAACGGCTGTTTCTAAAATAACCGATAATTCTAAACTTTGATGAATTTGACCAATTAATTGATTTAATAATCTTTCTTGAGCAACTTGTTGACGCAATGCTTCTTCCACTGGTTCACAAGTTCTTAGTCCCTCGTACATCACTTCTGAATTTTCCGAGAATTCAGGTACTAAAATGTTCCATAAGCGACCGTTAAAATGGGTTTGTAGGGAGTTTACTTCGGGTAAATGAGGTTCTATATAGGGAATCAATCTTTTGCGCCAAGGAGAGCTATTATCAAGGTGCTGCTGTAACTTCTGGGTAAACTCGGAGATCGCTTGGGGATCGCAAGTAATGATAACCTGATAGGATAAGGATGAAGCATTGAGTGTGCCTTGCAATAACGCACATAATTGGGACGATAGCAGCAAATAGAATTTTTTTGCCCCTAAAATCTCAGCAATATTTTTTATTTCTGAAGATATTATGGAATCGTTAACTAATACTGCTGAAGAACCTTCTATCTCCATTAGCTCTCGCCAAAGAGAACAAAGTTTCTCGAATATACTTACAGGTAAAGTTCGACGTAAAATAGATTTTGAAACAGGATTCATCACATTGGACAAGGCTAGAGGAAAAGAGACATAATCCTTCAATAGAATCTCTCCGTTTTCCTATCCTATACTGAAAGTTGATTTTCTTTAAATATTAAGGAGTTGTAATGCACCGTATAGCAGCTACCCCTGGAGGTTGGAATGCTGAGCAAGAGGGAGTTATCTTTATCGAACAAAATCAAGCACCTATGGTATTTTTAAGCGCAGCAGATACGGATATTCAAAGTTTAGCTGCTTGTTTGCCTTTTCTCCCTGCTAATTTTCCTGCAATACGTGCTACAAATATTCTCCAATTACAACAACAATTGAGTATTGATACTTATGCAGAGGAGGTATTATCCCAGGCTCATGTAATTATTATAAGGTTATTGGGAGGTCAGTCTTATTGGCCTTATGGGTTAGAAGTTATTAAAGAAATTGCTGAATTAAATAACATTACTCTCTTCATTTTACCTGGGGATGATCATATAGATGAAACTTTAATGAGTCATTCCACCGTTAATTTTTCTCACAGTCATAAATTATGGCTTTATTTAACCCAAGGTGGTCAAGAAAATTGGCTAAATGGTTTAAAATTTATTTCTGATCTTTGTTGGCAAACTAATTATAATCCTCATAGTCCTAATCTTGTCCCTAACTTTGGTATACATAAGACTCCCTCGTTAACGACGGAGTTTAAAAATAAAACTAATTTTCCTAATGTTGTTATTCTCTTTTATCGTTCCCATTATTTAGCCGGAAATTTACAACCGATTGATGCTTTATGTGAAAGTTTATTAAATAAAAAAATTAATCCTCTTCCTATTTTTATCTCTTCTTTACGTGATCTTGATATTCAAAATAAATTGATTGATTACTACCAATCTTTAACAGATAATCCTATCCATTTAATTTTGAATACAACCAGTTTCTCTTTAGGAAAAATAGACGATCATTCTTGCAGTGATTTATGGCAAACTTTAGACATTCCTATCTTACAAGTTATCTTTAGTAGTGGCACAAAAGAACAGTGGAAAAATAGTTTTCAAGGATTAAATCCTAGAGATGTTGCCATGAACATTGCTCTCCCCGAAGTTGATGGTAAAATAATCACTCGTGCTGTTTCTTTTAAATCAGTAGCAACCTGGAATGAAAAGTTAGAAACTGATGTTATTGTTTATGAACCTGTAGAGGATAGAATTAATTTTGTTAGCGAGTTAACTGCTAATTTTATTAAGCTTAAAAATACGCCAATTAATGAAAAAAAAATTGCTTTAATTTTAGCAAACTATCCCAATAAAGATGGAAGAATAGCCAATGGTGTAGGTTTAGATACTCCTGCAAGTTGCATCAAGATTTTACAAGCATTACAACAAGAAGGATACAATATTGAAAATATACCAGAAACAGGAGATGAACTTATCCAAAAGTTAACCCAAGGTATCACCAATGATCCCGAAAGTAAAGAATTACGTACCATTAATCAATCTATTTCTTGTACAGAATACGAACAATATTTTAAAACCCTACCCCTAGAAACTCAACAACAAATTACACAGCGTTGGAGTGATATTCCCGAAGTTAATAATGTTACGTCTTATCCTATTCCTGGTATTCAATTAGACAATATTTTTATTGGTATTCAACCATCCCGAGGTTATGATTTTGATCCTAGTTTAAACTACCATGCACCGGACTTAGAACCCACCCCCAATTATTTAGCTTATTACTATTGGTTAAAACATCATTTTCAAGCAGATGCTATTATCCATGTTGGGAAACATGGTAACTTAGAATGGTTACCTGGTAAAAGCTTAGCTTTATCATCAAATTGTTATCCAGAAATAACTTTAGAAACTATTCCTAATTTTTATCCTTTTATTGTTAACGATCCCGGAGAAGGTTCCCAAGCAAAACGTCGTTCTCATGCAGTTATTTTAGACCATTTAACACCACCTTTAACCCGTGCAGAATTATACGGAAATTTAGAACAGTTAGAAACATTAATAGATGAATATTACGAAGCACAAACCTTAGATCCCAAACGACTCAAAATAATCAGCGATCGCATCAAAAATTTAGTGTCAGAAACTAATCTCAATCAAGACTTAGGAATAAATAGTCTAAATGATGATAGTTTAGCTCAATTTCTAACACTCGCTGATGGTTATTTATGTGAACTGAAAGAAGCGCAAATAAGAGACGGTTTACATATACTAGGAACTTGTCCCCAAGGAACACAGTTAAGAGATTTAATTATCTCTATTAGTCGTCACCCTAGTTTGAATAGAATGGGTTTAATTACAGCAATAGCAAAAGATTTTAACTTAGACATTGATCCTTTAACTGCTAACTTAGAAGAGCCATTTTCTTGTTCAAATTTATCTAAAATAATACCCGAAGAGATTGATCCTAAATTCAAAAAATGCCGAATTATTGGTGATGTCATCGAAGTCTTAGAAACCTATGCTCAAACCTTAGTTAAAAATCTAGTTAATACTAATAATATTGACAATATTAATAATTTTACTTGTACCCAAAAAGAACTAAACTGGAGCAAAACTTTTTTACTTCCGAAACTCTATGAAACCCACCAAGAAATCACCAACTTATTAAGAGGTTTAAACGGAAAATATGTCCCTAGTGGTGCATCCGGCGCACCCACTAGAGGTAGACCAGAAGTTCTCCCCACTGGACGCAACTTCTATTCTGTGGATATCCGCGCTATCCCCACCCAAACTGCTTGGGATGTGGGTAGAAAAGCAGCAGAAGTCCTCATTGAGCGTTATACTCAAGATAACGGAGAATACCCCCAAACCCTCGCTATTTCCATCTGGGGTACTTCTACTATGCGCACAGGAGGTGATGACATTGCCCAGGTGTTAGCTTTATTAGGAGTACAACCGATCTGGGATGGTTTATCCCGTCGTGTGGTAGATTATGAAATCCTTAAACCATCGGTATTAGGGCGACCCCGTATAGATGTAACGGTACGGGTATCAGGATTTTTTAGAGACAGCTTCCCCAACTTACTACAGCTATTGTACAAAGTGATTAAAGATGTGTCAAGCCTCCAAGAATCAAAAAGTATTAATCCCCTTGCTGCAAAGGTAGAAGAAGAAGAGGAATTTTGGCAGCAACAAGGGTTAACAAAAGAACAAGCAAAACTGAAGTCAGTTTATCGAATTTTTGGCTCAAAACCAGGTGCTTATGGTGCTGGTTTACAGGGATTAATTGAGGCACAAAATTGGCAAAATGAGCAAGATTTAGCCAAAGCTTATATTAATTGGAGTTGTTATGCTTATGATCAAAATGGAGTTGGTCATGGAGTTCCTGAAGTATTTGAGAGACGTTTAAAACAGTTACAAGTTGTCTTACATAATCAAGATAATCGAGAACACGATCTTTTAGATTCCGATGATTATTATCAGTTTCAAGGAGGCTTAACTGCTTCTGTGAGGGCATTAACAGGCAAAAATCCTGAAACTTACTTTGGAGATAATTCTATTGCTGCTAATCCTAAAGTTAGACGATTAAAAGAAGAAATTTCTCGGGTATATCGTTCCAGGGTAATTAACCCAAAATGGATAAAAGGTGTAATGAGACATGGTTATAAAGGGGCTTTTGAAATGTCAGCAACAGTAGATTATTTATTTGCTTATGATGCCACAGCAAACTGTGTAGAAGATTTTATGTATCAAGGAGTAGCAGAAGCTTACTTATTTGAGGAAAAAGTACAACAATTTATTCAAGAAAAAAATCCTTGGGCTTTGCGAGATATGGCCGAAAGATTATTAGAAGCAAATCAAAGAGGATTATGGCAAAATGTTAATAGTAATACCCTTGATAACTTAAGGAATATTGTGCATGATGCAGAAAGAAAAATTGAAGAAAAATAAGTTCTCATAAAAAAGAATCTTTCAGATTTTCATTGAGTAAATGTAAGTTAAAATGAGTAGAGTTTAATTCTAAATTTGATATTTGTCCAACATTCAAGATAGAATAGAGAACGTGTCAAATTTTTCTCGTTTTAAATGTAACAAGTATTATGGCTCATGCAACCGATATAAAAGCCTTTGCCCGTTGGATGTGCGCTGATTTTAGTAATCAAGAACAAGCCTTTGAAAATCCGCCTTTTTATGCTCATATTCGGGTTTGTATTCGCCCTTTACCCATCGCTAATTTTCCCGAACCTAGTTTATTCTTAGAACAAGCTTATGATTATGCCTTGAATCAACCCTATCGGGTACGGGTATTAAGACTAAAAATTGTTGAAGGAAGAATAGAATTAGAAAATTATAAACTTAAAGAAAAAGAAGCCTTTTTAGGCGCGTCCCGTAATCCAGAAAAATTAAAAAAAATCACCCCTGATGATCTCGAATTAATGCAGGGGTGTGATATGTTTATCGATTGGACTGGAAGCAGTTTTAAAGGAGTAATTAAACCCGGTAAAAATTGCCTAGTAATTCGTAAAGGGAAAGAAACTTATTTAGATAATAGTTTTGAAGTAGATGAGCAAAAATTAATTAGTTTAGATCGGGGCTATGATCCGATTACAGATGAATTAGTTTGGGGATCAGTTGCTGGTGCATTTCACTTTCAACCTCGTCAAAGTTTTGCCGATGAAGTTGAATTTTAAACGCTTAATTTCGGTTAATTCTACCTCCATTTAAAACCTGATCAATCCGTATTTGATGGGGGGTTTTATCTGCCTCACTGCTGCCTCCTATCATTTGCGTACAAGCAGCACTACTAAAACAAGACTGGATATCTTTTTCTGTTTCTTCCCTAGCTGATTCTTCAGGAGTATTATTATTGTTTAAATCTGTTTTTTCTTCGGGATTAACATTAGAATTAACAGGAGTAGAAGGAACAGAATTAGAATTAGAGGCAGGAGAACATAACCCAGATAAATCCAGAGTATTTCCCCCTTGATCAATACCATAGCAACCAGGAGAAGCATTGACATTACTGATAATTAATGTTGCCCCAAGTAAAGAAGAAACAATAATTATCCCTGTTGTTAAAAATGACTTCATAAAATTTGCCTATCCTTCAATAAGTATTCACTTAGATCGTAATCTTTCACTATCAGGATAGGCATCGCTGAATTTACGGAAACATATTGTTAATATTAGTTAAATTCCTGAGAACTTTCTAACTTAGTTTTAATAACAGTGGGGATTAATTCTAAAATTTGCTCTACCGTATCATCAGCAGTTTGATATCTATCAATAATAATTTGTAAATCACTTTGAGCATATAAAGAGCGACGTTCTTCTAATAAAGATTCTAACTTCAAACTTAAATCCGTTTTTTGTAATAGGGGACGAGTAGTATCCTTCGCCAAACGTTTGGTCAAAAGAGGAATAGAAACATCCAACCAAACAATTAAACCATGATGTAAATAACTCCAATTTTTGGGTTTCAAAACGCTACCACCTCCCGTAGAAATGACACTTTTAGTACAAGCTGCTAACTCAGAAAGAACCTCAGTTTCAAGCTGCCGAAATGTCTCTTCTCCTTGACTAGCAAAAATATCATTAATACTCTGCCCAGTTACTTTTTCAATTAACACATCACTATCAAAAAAACGATAATCTAAACGCTGCGCTAACTTTTTGCCCACCGTTGTTTTACCCGTCCCCATCATACCCACCAAAAATACATTAACCCCTTGAAGTAACTGTTGCATAGTAATTGTCAGAATTGAGAAATAATTATCCATTTTACATCTCCCCACACTCCCCATACTCCACACACTCCTCACACTCCCAGTCATACCAGACTTCCCTTTGAACTCAGAGAGAGATTGTGTTAAATTTTGTAATGAGGTACAATGCCAATTCTAATCTTGACCCCAGTGGAAAGATGTAAAAGAGGCAACGGCATAGTAAACTATCCATACCATCCAATTATCCATCCTTAAGTCGATAGCGGATTACAGCTTAAATGTTTTCTAAACAAGTTACAGATTCACCCGTTTACAAATGGTTTAATGATCGTCTAGAAATTCAAGCTATTTCCGACGACATCACCAGTAAATACGTTCCCCCCCACGTTAATATCTTCTACTGTCTTGGTGGAATTACCCTAGTGTGCTTTATTGTTCAGTTTGCCACTGGGTTTGCCATGACCTTCTACTACAAACCAACAGTTACCGATGCTTTTGCTTCTGTTCAATACATTATGAACGAAGTAAACTTCGGTTGGTTGATTCGTTCTATCCATCGTTGGTCAGCCAGTATGATGGTATTAATGATGATCCTCCATGTCTTCCGTGTTTATCTAACAGGTGGCTTCAAAAAGCCTCGTGAGTTAACCTGGATGACAGGAGTTATCTTAGCGGTTATTACCGTTTCTTTTGGAGTAACAGGATACTCTTTACCTTGGGACCAAGTAGGTTACTGGGCGGTTAAAATCGTATCCGGTGTTCCTGCTGCTATTCCCGTTGTGGGAGATCAAATGGTTGAACTGCTCAGAGGTGGCCAAAGTGTTGGACAAGCAACCTTAACCCGTTTCTACAGTCTTCATACCTTCGTTTTCCCCTGGTTAATTGCAGTATTCATGTTAGCCCACTTCTTAATGATTCGTAAGCAAGGTATTTCTGGTCCCTTGTAAACCGTATCTGAGAATAACTAAGGGTAATCATTCACCAACCCGGCCCTGAAAGTGCAGGGATTGCCTAGACCAATCTAGGTGACGCAAGAGGTGAATACAACATTGAGACACAGCTTGGTACACACTTCCGAATACCTCCCTAGTTCGGACTATCTGTAAACCCAATTGGTTGGGTGCTGTTAGACAGGACATCTTAGTTGTGTTGTGGGAAGGGACATCTATACGAGTTTGCGAGTCTCGGCCTTATGGGTGTTTCAAAACTCGCCCCCGTTAGGGGATTCTAAAGCTGTCCAAATAGGACGGATTTTCAGACCGAAAATTTTCGATGAAAATCCTGCTGATCCTAATACGTGAATAAGGAGAAATCAATAAATGGCAATTGAAAAAAAGCCAGATCTAAGCGATCCTAAATTGCGCGCCAAGTTAGCCCAAGGAATGGGACACAACTACTACGGTGAACCTGCTTGGCCCAACGACTTACTCTATGTGTTCCCCGTAGTTATCTTCGGAACCATTGGTTTGTTAGTGGGTTTAGCGGTACTTGATCCCGCTTTAGTTGGAGAACCTGCCGATCCTTTCGCAACTCCCCTGGAAATCTTACCTGAATGGTATTTATACCCCGTTTTCCAAATTTTACGGGTTCTTCCCAACAAATTACTAGGAATTGCTTGTCAAGGTGCTATTCCTATTGGTTTAATGTTAGTTCCTTTCATCGAAGGTGTTAACAAATTCCAAAACCCTTTCCGTCGTCCCGTTGCAACTGCTGTGTTCCTCTTTGGAACCGTAGTTACCTTATGGTTAGGTGCCGGTGCTACTTTCCCCATTGATGAGTCTTTAACTTTAGGCTTATTCTAAGAATAACCTGAAAGGGTAATTTTTTACCAGCGGTCGTTTCTATTTCTGTTTAGAAAAGAGCGATCGCTGGTATTTTAGTTGGGGTTTGCTCAATAAAAATTGACCTTCAGTATTTCCATAAAGATATGCCTACATAAATCCAAAGTAATCCTAACTCAGCTAACCAAAATAGTATGACTCCTAGTGTTCTATCAATATATGGTATTGATAGAATAATACCAACAATAAACCCTGATATACCAATAAGAATGTGTAAAATAGCAATAATTCTTCTCCTAATTATATATCTTGAAGCAATAAGATTCCTGAGATTATCTAAACTTGTATTTTTCCAGATGAAAGATGCTGAATAAATAAGGATTAGTGAACTTATGATTCCCAGTAAAATCGTAATTATTTCTAGACCATCAATATAATCCCAACGCCTTAGTAGATAGAAAATACAGCATCCAATTATAACCATTGAAGCAATAAAATCTAAAAAAGCAATTAGCCTGCGTAAATAAAAATGAGTTTTAGGAAAATTTAAGATATTTTTAACCCTGATAACTAAATACTTTAAAAATCCTCCACCTTGTAATTTACGAAACTCTTTATTTGGTAAAATTTCCTTTTCAATTACTTTTGCTTCTTTTTCAGAAAGACTTAAAACATGACTTTTATAATATTTTAAAATTCCACAAGTTTTCTGTGTTAAAGGAAGGGTTTGCTGTTGTAATGCTTCCCGATAACGCTGTAAGTTCTCTAAATTTTCTGTATAAAATTCACAAACTTGACTTTTAATTTCCTCAGCTTGTTCATCGGTTAACTTTAACTCTTGTTGTTTGAATTTTAGATTCTCAAGAGCAATATCTGAAAGCTGACCATTATCAACAGATTCTTCAACCAATTGACGATATTCTACTTCTAAAATATTTTGTGCGGCTCTACTTAAAATAATTTTTGAGCCATCTTTAAACAAATAAATTTCTGGCTTCATTTTTGATTGAGTCGCTTCTTCTACTTTCTCTTTAGCATAATCATGAAGTTCTTGAATAGTAATTTTTCCATCATTATTACGATCAGCAGCACCGTTTAAACCCTCAATTAAATAACGAGTATAAATCCCTGAACCTTCTTTTTCAAAAGACTTTTGTGCTGAACTAGAAGAGGTTAAAACTGCTTGTCCTTCTCCACCAAACTGCTTTTGTAAATTGAGAGTATCATGTCCCCTTGATTGCCAATTTTGAGCAAATGCACCACTATAACAACAATCGAAAATAATTATTTTTCGTTTACATCTACTTTTATTCAAAATATCATGAATAAAACTAGCACGAATAGAATTAAATTCAAAGTCCTTACGATTACTACTAGAAGTTGCTAAATAGAGACTGTCATTATCATCTAAAAGTCCATGTCCTGCAAAAAATAAGAGGGCTAAATCTTGTCTTTGACAATTGCTAAATAATTTACCAATTTCTATTTGAATAGTCTCTAAATCTGGGTTCAGTAAAGCTTTCACTTGATCAAACCAACCCAAATTTTTATCTTCAAGAACTTGCTTCATATTTTCAATATCATTAGTAACAGCAGGAAGAGATGGTAAATCTCCTTGATATTGGCTAATACCAATTAATAAAGCAACTTTTTTTGGGGGATTATTAGTCATTTTTAAATCATTGCATTCTATCTAAAATTGCTGTAATAAATGCTTGTGCTTCAGGTAATTGATTACTTTTTCCTTTATATTCTATGCGACCATTTTCTAATTCAAGAGTAAGTGTTACCGAATTATCCAAGCGATCGCGTAAAATAGTAAAGACGTTTTTTATATTTTCTAAGGAAACCTCTGCTTTGATAATATTAAGTAGAGTATCAAGTCCTCGATGTCCTTTTTCTGGATTAATATCTTCAGCTTTAGTAACATTTTCTACTTCATCAAGTTTCTTTAATTGACGTAATAATTTGGTTGCGATACTTTGTTGTTCTTCCTCATCTAAGTCTGGAGCATCAACAGCAAATGTAAATCGAAGTTTAATCGATTCAGTCATGGGAGGAATTTTAGCTTTTAAGGTTACTTCTTAATTATAGTTACTCAGATATAAATAAAAGACTCTGTGTTTAAAAATGTTAACTTAAGTATGTAATTATTAATCAAACCCTTCAATTATTTAAAATCACATTTTAGTTATACTAAACATAATAATATTTTCCAAGTAATGTTGTTAATTCCTTCTTTTACTCTAGTTTTTTCTAAAATTACCGCTTAATTTCTTTTGGAAAGTCAGAAAATAATAAAGATTTATTTAACTCCCCTTGTTGATTATAAAATTTAATTTTTCCTTGTTCATTACATAACCATACTTCCAAAGCTTGCGCTTCTAAATACAAATCTTTTTTAAATTGTAATTCATCCACACTATTGCCAACCGATTTAACTTCTATACAAATTTCTGGTGCAATAGAAGCTGATACTTCATCTTGAATAATATCAAATCTTTCCCCTGAACACCAGACTACATCAGCAACTTTAACCCCATCAGAAGTATTAATGGCGCATTCTGGCATTACTTCACCTCTATTCAATAAAGATTCTAATAAACGTTGAATTCTTCCTTGATAAAAAGAATGTTTAATCTTTACTGGACTCATTATAATTTGTCCCCATTTATTCAATTCAATCTTAAATGGTAAATCTTGTAACTGTTTATGTTGACAAACTTCTTCCCATTTCATCTTTTTTTACCTAAACTAAGAGCAAATTCTATTCCTAAAGATTGTTTATGATAATTGTAGTGAACTATTTCAGCTACAATGGTGGGTTGCGACTGATTCTTATATTCCTATATTCCTGTAACAACCTAAATTTTAGCCGTCTAACCCAACTTTAATGCTTTTTTTACCTAAACCAATAAACCAATTTTAAGGTGTATTACCCTAGACTAATACACCCATAAAATCTTCTTAATTTGCAACTAAAGTTGATACCATCGCTGATAATAATTGTTCTGGGGACACCTTAAAAGGTAAACGATGAATATCGGAATTAGGATGACAAGTTACTATGGCGGCCTGACGTAATTCTTCTAAAGTTACTCTAGACAAACCCAAGTCTTCTAAACTTCTGGGTAAGCCAATTTCTTCATAGAATTTTAACAATTGTTGTCGAGATGTAGCCGCTAATTTATTACCTTGTATCATCTCTTCTAAACGCAATTGAACTAATATCCCATAAGCCACTTTTTCCCCGTGTAAGGCATGGTGTGCAGCCGGAATATGGGTTAAGCCATTATGGACAGCATGGGCAGCTACAGTGCGACAATTTGCCCCTCCTAAACCGCCAATGACTCCAGCTAATAGGACGGTAGCGTTGACCACTTCTCGCCAGTCTTCTCCTCCTATCCTATCCAAAGCAGCATTAGATTTTTGTAAGAGAATATCCCTTAATACCCTCGCTTGTTGTACCGCAGCAATGGTAAGAGTAGCTTTAGAGTGGCCACTACTAACAGACGCTTCGTACCATTTCGCGATCGCATCTCCAATACCAGCAACTAAAGTGCGTTTTGGGGCTTCTTTAATCAAATTATAGTCTAAGATCAATAAGTCAGGACAACGGGATAATGGCACGTCGTATTGAAACACCCCTTGATTAGAATAGACGTTAGAAAGGGCTGTCCAAGCTGCGCAAGTTGCCCCAGAGGTAGGAATAGTAACAATTGGTAATTGTTGCTGATGAGCCAATAATTTAGCTGTATCTAAGGCTTTTCCCCCACCAACACCAATAATCAAGTCAGCTTGATGATTTTGGCTTGCTTCGCTCAGGTTTTTTAGGGAAGTTTCCGAACAATCGGGGGCATAGGTATCAAACGCCGCCGTTAGTTTAAATTGTTTAAAAATTGGCTTTAAATGGTATGAAATTAGCTCAAGTGTTTGCTTACCTCCCACCACTAAAGGACGCTTACCTAAACGAGAGATACCTTCTCCTAGTTGGGAAATAATTCCCTCCCCTTGAATCACTTGAGTTGGAGAAACGAATAAGGAGTTAAGGTTGGTGGTAACTGGAGTAATTTTAGTGGTTGTGGTTGGCATTCTATTACTAGAAACAAATACTATTATCTAATTTTAGGATAACAAATTATCTCAAAGAGAATGTTTTCATATTTTTTAAGACCTCACCGTTAACCATAGGGTTTAAATTAGGGTTCCTCGTTTTTTTTGTTCCCTTTCAATAGCTTCAAATAATGCCCGAAAATTACCCTCTCCAAAACCTTTTGCTTGTTGTCTTCTTTCAATAATTTCAAAAAAGAAAGTGGGTTGCTCAAATATCGGTTTGGTAAATATTTGTAGGAGTAAAGGATGACTATTGTTCCATGATTCTTTTTCGTTTATTTCTTCTTCATCTAGTAAGATATTTTCTTGAACAATTTTCTGCCATTCTTCAGGTTCAAACTTTAAGTTTAAGTTTATTTTAGCCAATTTTTCATAGTAAGTATTGGGAACATTTAAAAAAGTCAAACCATTTTGACGTAATTGTTGAGTAACCTCAGCAATTTTATTAGTTCTTAGGGCAATATGTTGAATACCGGAACCGTTATTAACATCTAAGAATTCTTGAATTTGAGAATTCTTAGATATGGGTTCATTGATGGGCAATTGTATATTACTTACGGGATGAAACATTACTTGAGAAGATAATCCTGATTGTGGTGTTTCTATTTTAAAGAATTGTTTTTTCTCAAATTCTAAAACTTTCTCGTACCATTTGATAGTTGATGCCATCTCTCCTTTTGGGACATTTAACACTAGATGATCTAATTCTAGAAAATAATTTTTATCAACTCCATTATTTTGTCGTTTTTTTAGCCATTTTCTCGGTAAGATTGGCGTAAAACCTCTTCTTTCAAAAAGAGTATGAGTTAATCCATTTGCAGAATAAATTTCACTCCACTTCAAATAACCTTGACTATATTTCTTTTCTTGTATTATTGCTTTAATACCGTTTTCAAAAAGATTATAATTTGCCACTATTTTTTCTAAATTATTCACTCTCAAAGCTACATCAGCAATACCAGGAGGATGAACTTCTAAGTATTTAGCAACTGGACTTTGGCAAGATAAGGGAGAAGAAATAACAAAAATAATCGGGTTTTTCTGGCTTCCAGTTTTGACAATTTCGGTATTGGTATGCTCATCACTTCCACCAGCAATAGAGTAAAACCCCATGACATTAATAAACCACTTTTTCCAGTAAACTGTATCCTTTACATATAAATGAATGTGATCAATTTCTATGTTTATTTCTTGGTTAAGTTTTTCTTTGAAAATAATATCAGTTGCAAAAGAAGTCATCAGAACAATATACATGAAGAATAATTCCAATGACAATGATAATTGATTTTATCTGGATTGAGCAACTTAATGATTAAACTATAAAATAAAGATTAAGAATAAATTAAAAAATAGAAAAAAATCAGACCCTAAACCAGAGAACGAAGATAATTAATTAATCCCTTAAGATTACGAGATTGATAGTAAATCAAAGCACCTTGAGTTCGTCCCTTTTTAGATTTCAATGCTGAAACAGTAAGATTAACTTTTTCTTCTTCCTTGTGATATTTTAACCGTGTATTAGAACTATAAGCCAATAAATGCCCTTGAGACATCACCAAGTCTTGATAAATGGTTTGTTTGATAACTCCTCCATAAGCTGCAATAAATACCCTACCCTTCCCTTTTAATTTAGTTTTTAATAACCCTTCTCCAGCGAACCAACTGCCAAACCCGGCCCAGTAATTTTTGATTTTAACGCCTTTGGTATAAGCTAAACATACCCCCGGTTGTAAACAAATTGAGCCTTCAGATAAATCAATCCGTTCAATATCACCAATGGTTGTCTGACTCAAAACCACTGTTATGGGATACTCTGTTTCATTGGTCACATAATCCACAAAAACGTCTGCTCCACCCAAACATTTTCTCAATAAAGCAGATAACCAAAACCCACAAAACTGGGTTTTGATTGTTACCTTTCCATCCATACTGATAATAGAATCGGTTTTAACTGTTATTTTTTCTCCTGGGTTGAGGGTGACAAATAAAGCAGCAAAAGCGGGGCGACAACTGACTGTAAATAGCACTGGTTAGGGATTAATTATGAAACCGTTAAAAAAGAGACTAGAAAGAATTAGGTCTAGTCCCTATGTTACTTGATTTTCGCTTAAAGAATAGCTTTAGTCATCTAAAAAGATAGGACGTATAGATTCAACCCATTGGTCAATTCTTTCTTCGGTTTTTTCGCTTTGATTAACTTCATCAATGGGAAGTCCTACAAATTTATCATCGACTAAGGCCGAAGAATATTCAAATGTATAACCTTCGTTGGGGAATTCTCCCACTAGGGTAGCTCCCAAGGTTTTGAAATGGTTATACATTTTACCCAATGCGCTGACAAATTCCGTACCATGATCAACTTGATCGCCGGCACCAAACAAAGCGATTGTTTTACCGCTAAAATCAGGTTTTTCTAATTCCATTTCAAAGAGGGGATCACGCCAATCGTTTTGTACGTCTCCGGCTCCCCAGGTGGAACAACCCAATAATAAGTAATCATAGTCGAGAAGTTGATCGTATTCGTCAAAATCCTCTTCCATACTATAAAGATCGCATTCCTCCTCCCCTAATTTTTCCCGTATGGTGGTAGCAACTTCTTCGGTGATTCCTGAGGTACTCCCGTAAAAAATGCCAATTTTCGCCATGATCAAGACTCCTGACTTTTTATGTGTAGTTAAATAATACAGATGGAATCTAGATTCAGGTTTTTAACAACCAGAATATTTAATAAGTGTCCAAGTTATCTCCTCTCTATTTTTGAATATAATCACTCAATTAAAGAAAATCTGTATCCGTTGTACTTGCAAATTTTGTTATTTTACGAGATAATTACGCCAACTTTACTAATAATATAAATATAAAAATAAATCACAAAATATTACAAATTGCTAAAATTAACAGGGGCTAATAGCTATTGACCCCTGTTTGAAGTAGATTTTCTGTCACGTTGTTGGTTAGCCCCGAGGAAAACGCCGATCTTGTAAAAAAGGTGGAATATCTAATCCTGTTGGTTTAGCTGGTGGTGCTTCTTCTTCTTCTTTTTTGGAAGTGTTAGGGGTGGCTATATTATGAGTAGGAGTGGAAATAGTTTGATTATTGGGGGCATTTTCTCCCTCAGAACTAAACCCAGTAGCGATCACTGTGACGATCACCTCTCCTTGAACCCGTTCGTCGATCACGGCACCAAAAATGATATTAGCATCTGGATCTACTACATCAAAAATGGTTTCTGCCGCAGTGTTGACCTCGTGTAAACTCAGATCATGACCACCAGTGATATTGAAAACAACTCCTTTTGCCCCTTGGATAGAGTGTTCTAACAAGGGTGAAGAAATGGCGGATGAAGCTGCATCATTGGCACGAGATTTACCCGATCCTATACCTATCCCCATTAACGCTGATCCTGCATCCGCCATAACGGCACGAACATCGGCAAAATCCACATTGACTAAACCAGGAATCGTAATAATATCGGAAATCCCTTGTACACCTTGTCTAAGAACATTATCAGCAGCGAGGAAAGCTTCTCTTAGGGGAGTTTCTGGGGAAATAACCTGCAACAATTGGTTATTGGGGATAATAATCAAGGTGTCAACGTTATTTTGTAGATCGCTAATACCTTGACCCGCTTGTACCATGCGTCGTCTACCTTCAAAGGTAAAGGGACGAGTAACCACCCCAACGGTTAAGCAACCCTTTTCTTTGGCAATTTCCGCCACAATGGCAGCAGCACCGGTTCCAGTGCCTCCACCCATACCGGCGGTGATAAAGACTAAATCTGTATCCTCAAGGGATTCGGCGATCTCGTCACGGGACTCAACAGCAGCCTCTTTCCCAATATTAGGGTTTCCTCCGGCTCCTAAACCTTTGGTTAATTTTCTACCGATTTGTAAGCGATGAGGGGCAGAAGATTGAGTGAGAGCTTGAGCATCGGTATTCATTGTCCAAAACTCAACCCCCATTAGGTCACTTTCGATCATGCGATCGACGGCATTACAACCGCCACCACCAACCCCAATGACTTTGATTCTGGCAATGTTATTTGGCACAATTACATTTCTCCTACTGGCTTCTCCAGGGTTTTCTGGGGGGTCGTTCACTTGGGAAAACGGGACGGCACTGCTCTGTCGCTGATAGCTGTCTACAGCATTGGTCGTCTCGGTGGATTCGGTATTGTTTAGGCTGGAATGATCGCGAGTTAGTTTATCACTAAGAATCATTGTAATTGGCGGGGGTTAATTATTTTGGTTCAAAAATTTAGCATGATCTAAATTAGTCTAATCTAGAGTACCACTGCTTAATACTTAGATTAGTAATTGATCTATAAAGTGATTTACTATATCAGTGCCTACTATGAATAGTAGATTATTGGGTTTCTTTTGACAAATTTCCTGTTCTAGTTTACCAAAATACCGCCCCAAAAAAAAATACTCTGACCTGTCTAGAAACGTTAAGTTTCGATTAAGGTCAGATGGTCAATTTTGATTTAATCTATTTTATTTTTAGCTTTTTCTAAGCATCCACAACGAAACCAGGAACGCGATCGCTATCTATTTCTTTACCTGTAACAGACTTGGCTAGTGTTTCAAATGCCTCAGAATTCCAGTTTCTTTCGTGGATAGTTTTGGTCTGCTCACCACGAAAATATGCTTGTGTCCCAATTACAGCAGCAGCAGCCCAACCAACAACTAATAAGGAAATGACGAGGGTTAACATAAAAGTTTTCTCCTTTGCAAATATTTATTAACTTATGTAAATAAATGTAACAAACTATTGCCAAAAGAAGCAACCTCTTCTAAGTACGGTTTTTACGACATGGGTATCTTGAGTGTGGGGAGACTGGGAGACTGGGAGACTGGGAGACTGGGAGACTGGGAGACTGGGAGACTGGGAGACTGGGAGACTGGGAGACTGGGAGACTGGGAGACTGGGAGACTGG
>JAAUYK010023626.1_pt1 | contig 20699 bp, 16 predicted proteins | sample 7278021 | NCBI WGS metagenome assembly JAAUYK01 (sample SAMN14350223, study PRJNA611818) | marine sediment metagenome | isolation source: surface marine sediment (1.8m) | place: French Polynesia: Moorea | collected 2018-08
AGCGGAACGAGGAGCTGACGGCGCGCCGCACGCAGCTCGCGCTCGACGGCGGTGCGGTCATGCAGCACCTCCGCTGCGGGCCGGGTCCCCGGGTGGGCCGGGCGCTCCGCTTTCTCGCCGAGCGCATCTCGGCGGATGCGTCGCTCAACGACCCGGATTCGTTGCGCGCCCTGCTGGACGAATGGGCGCGGGGCAACCCGAGTTGAGAGCGAATTGAGAGCGAACTGAGAGCGAGTTGAGAACGAACTGCGCGCGAACCGAGAGCGGCGTCCGATCCGAGCGTTGCCCCCGCCAGCCGATCGTGCCAGGCAGGCGGGTTTCCCGTAGAGTCCCGGCGTAGGCGAGAGGAGGAAGGGGGCTTGGGAGCGCTTCGGATCGGAGTGATCGGAGCCGGCGTCATGGGGAGCGGCATCGCCCAGACGCTGGCCACGGCCGGCTTCCAGACCGTCTGCTGCGACGTCTCGGAGGAGGTGCTGCGCCGCTCCCGAGAGGACGTGGTCATCGGGCGCTACGGGCTGGAGCGGGGCGTGGCGGACGGAAAGCTGACCCGCGGGCAGGCCGACGCCGCGCTGGAGCGCCTGCGCTTCAGCGGGTCGCTCGAGGAGGCGGCCGAAGCCGACCTGTTGATCGAGTGCGTCCCCGAGAGCCTCGACCTGAAGCTCAAGCTCTTCCGCGATCTCGACGCCGTCGCGCAGCCGGGCGCGATCCTGGCCTCCAATACCTCCGGCTTCCCCATCACGGCACTCGCGGCTGCCACGGACCGGCCCGAGAAGGTGATCGGCTGGCACTGGGCGTCGCCCGCCCCCGTGATGCGCTTTGCCGAGATCGTCGTCACGCCCGCGACGAGTGAAGAGACCGTGGCGCAGGTGCGAGAGGTCGCCGAGCGCTGCGGCAAGAACCCGGTGGTGGTCCAGGACTTCCCCACCCAGTGGGGCTTCGTGGCCAATCGCATCTACGTCGCGATGGTGCGCGAGGCGCAGCGGGTGGTCGAAGACGGGGTCGCGAGCCAGGAGGACGTGAACCGGCTCATGGTCGACGCCTTCAACTGGCCGGTGGGCCCCTTCGCCATGGTCGAGGGAGCGACGAGCGGCTGGAAGGAGTGAGGCGCGGGAGCGCGAGGCGATCGAGGCCCCGGCGCAGCGACGTTGACACTATCCGGCATTGTGGCTAGCTTTTTCGACACCCCCCCACAGACGAGTGCACCAGCACCTCGACCTCTCTGCTTGCCTGAGAATCTCTTGGCTGAGGATCTCTTGCCCGAGGATCGTGTGGGGCGAGTTCGCGTACTCTTCGACTATCGCCAGCTCGTCTGGACCCTGGCCTCTCAGGCTCTCCGAGTCAAGTACCGACGCTCGGCCCTGGGCTTCCTGTGGTCGCTACTCAACCCACTGCTGATGCTGGTGGTCGTCGCGACGGTCTTCCAGTTCCTGGTCCGCCTGGGGATACAGAGCTACGCGCTGTTTCTTCTGAGCTCCCTGGTGCCGTGGCTCTACTTCTCCTCCACTACGAGCGCCTGCGCCGCGAGTCTCTTGCAGGCCGAGGGTCTGCTCCGACGCCAGCCGATTCCGAAGCTGGTATTCCCGCTGAGCGCTTGCCTCGTGCACCTCTTCCACTTCGCACTCTCGCTGGGTGCACTGTTGTTGATCGTGGCTCCCTTCATCGGCTTCAGGCCGGGCTGGGAGGTCGCGATCCTACCCCTGGGCCTCGCCTGCCTGCTGGCCTTCACGATCGGGGTGGGCGCGGCGATCGCGACGCTCACGGTCTACTTCCGGGACGTCGAGCATCTGTTCGGGGTGGCACTCATGGCGTGGATGTACGCGACACCGATCCTGTATCCCCTGTATCTGCCCGGGCAGGAGCCGCTCATTCCCGAGTCCTACCACTGGCTCTTCGAGCTGAACCCGATGTATCACGTGATCCAACTCTTCACCCGCCCGATCTACTGGGGCGAGATGCCCGACCTTTCGGCGATCACGGCTGCAATGGCCTTCTCGGCGTCGGCACTCGTTGGCGGTGCGGCGCTGCTCTGGTGGCGTGAGGATGATCTCCTTCTCCGGCTCTGAACGGCGCGCCTCGACGGAGTGCTGCATTCGACTCGATCGGGTCGGGATGCGATTCCACCCGCCGGCCGGCCACGGATCCCTGAAGTCGGCCCTGCTAGATCGCATGGGCCGCGGAACCACTCGCCCGCCTCCGCCGGGCCACTGGGCGCTGCGTGACGTGGACATCGACCTGCGTGCTGGCGATCGGCTGGGCCTGATCGGTGCCAACGGCGCGGGCAAGACCACGTTGCTCCAGGTCATGTGCGGGATCTACCAGCCGACCTGCGGGAGCGTGACGCGCCGAGGCTTCGTGGTCCCGCTGCTCCAGCTGGGGCTGGGCTTCAATCCCGAGCTCTCGGGTCGCGAGAACGTCTTTCTCGCCGCAGCCGTGCTGCGGATCCCGCGGGAGCGGGTGGCCACGCGCACGGCCGCGATCTTCGATTTCTGCGAGCTCCAGCACGCACAGGACCTTCCCCTCAAGTACTACTCGTCGGGGATGGCCACACGCCTCGCCTTCGCCGTCGCGACGGAGGTCGATCCCGAAATCCTCCTGCTCGACGAGATCTTCGCCGTCGGAGACATGCATTGGATCGAGCGAGCCACGGAGCGGATGGAGGAGCTGCTCGAGCGCACCGAGATCCTCGTCCTTGCCTCGCACGACCTCGCGCTGGTAGAGCGCTTCTGCAACCGCGCGCTCCTGATCCACGGCGGTCGCGTCGTCGCCGACGGAAAGGCGACCGAGGTGACCCGCGAGTACCGCGCGCGAAGCGCCGGCGCCTGAATGCGATCCGGGCACTCATCGTGATCCGAAGCGCCCGCCCCCGGAACCTCGGAGGAATCGCGTGAGCGACCTTCCCGGCGAGCGCCAATCCGTCCGGGCACTCGACACCCGAGCGGGAGCTGCGACGTGGCGACGGGTGCGGACGCCAAGCGAAGCGGGTTCCGAGGGACCGACCGCATCGGGGCTCGACGAGCGGGAGCGACGCTTCCGTCTCGAGCGCGACCTGGAGCGCACACGCGCAGAGCTGCAGGCCGCGCAGAGGCAGCTGGACCTCATCGTGAACAGCCGATTCTGGCGCTACTCGCACGCCCTGCGGGAGACCCTGTCCCTGCTCCGCCCGGGTCGAGATGCTTCGCGTGCGATGCCCCTGTCGAGGCTGCGCATGCACGCGCGCTCCGCCCGGGCCCTCTGGGAGCTGCAGGGCACCGCCGCCCTCGCGCGCAAGGTCCTGTGGGTCCTACTCAACGGGATTCCCCCCAGCCCGCGGGAGGAGAGGGTCGAGCCCTCCCTTCCACCGCCGCCGCCCCCGAACAGGCGCATCGAGTTCGAGGAGTGCGCAGACCCGCTGGTCTCGATCATCATTCCGGTGCTCGACAACTATAACTTCACATACGCGTGCCTGGAATCGGTGCTCGATACGGCGCTGGGAACCAGCTACGAAGTCATCGTCGTGGACGACGGCTCCACGGACGAGACCACGGAGATCGAGCACCGCTCGAAGGGTGTGCGGGTGATCCGGCACGAACGTACCCTCGGCTTCACCCTCTCGTGCAACGACGGTGCTCGCACGGCCCGTGGCGACTATCTCGTGTTCCTGAACAACGACACCGTGGTTCAGCCCGGGTGGCTGACGGCCCTGATCCAGACCTTTCGATCCCAACCCGGAGCGGGCCTGGTCGGAGCCAAGCTCGTCTATCCAGGAGGTCGCCTCCAGGAGGCCGGCGGCATCATCTGGCGAGACGGGACGGCGGAGAACTACGGCCGGTTCGGCGAGCGATGGGACCCGGAATACAACTACCTGCGGGAAGTCGACTACTGCTCCGGAGCCTGCATCGCCATTCCGCGAGCGCTCTTCGAAGAGATCCGCGGCTTCGACGAACGTTACACGCCAGCCTACTACGAGGACGCCGATCTCGCCTTCTCGGTGAGAAGAGCCGGGCGGCGTGTCCTCTACCAGCCCGAATGCGAGGTCGTTCATTTCGAAGGCGCTACGGCGGGCAACGCCCCGACCGCGGGAGCCAAGCGCTACCAGCAGGTCAATCGCGCGAAGTTCCTCGGCAAGTGGGAGACCGCGCTGGACAGCCAGCCCGAGCCCGGTGCGGGGTCGACCCGGGCCTCCTCCCGAACGCCTGCGCGGCGCCTCCTCGTGATCGATGCGCGCACGCCCGTGGCCACGCGCGATGCCGGATCGGAGCGCATGCTGCGCATCCTCGGGATCCTGCGCGATCGCGGGGTGCACGTGTCCTTTCTTCCCGAAGACATGACGGAGATCCCGGCTCACACGGCGACCCTCCAGCAGATGGGCGTGCGGGCGCTCCACAGCCCGTTCGTCTCCTCGATCCGCCAACACCTGCGTAGCCAGGGACGAGACTACGACGCCGTCGTCCTGAGCCGTCGTGACGTGATGGCCCGCCACGTGCGCGACGTCAGGAAATACTGCCCGGCGGCATCCGTCCTGTTCGACACCGTCGATCTCCACTTCCTGCGCGAGGCGCGGGAGGCGCAACTCCACGACGACAAGCGCAGCCACCGCGCAGCCGCCGCGCGCATGAAGCTCGAGCTTCGCCTCGCGCAGGAGGCGGACATGACCTGGGTCGTGAGCGAAGCGGAGAGCCAGACCCTGGCGCAGCACGCGCCCCACGCCCGGATCGAGGTCGTCTCGACCATCCACGAGGTGAGCCCTCCGCGCCATCCCTTCCACTCGCGAGACGGCATCGTCTTCGTGGGCAACTTCGAGCACCCGCCCAACGCCGATGCAATCCGGTACTTCCTCGACGAGATCTACCCGCTGGTCCGGTCGCAGCTCGGTGACGTGACCGTGACCGTGATCGGCGGGAGCGTCCCTCGAGACCTGCTCGAGCGCACGACCGCCCGGGTCGGATTCACCGGCAGCGTCGAGGACATCGAGCACTACTTCGAGCGCTGCCGACTGTCGATCGCCCCGCTCAGGTTCGGCGCCGGCGTGAAGGGAAAGATCAACACGAGCATGAGCTTCGGGGTACCCGTCGTCGCGACGAGCCTCGCCGTCGAAGGAATGCACACAAGCCACGGCAAGGAGATCCTCGTTTGCGACGATCCCGCGGCCTTCGCGCGTGCAATCACGCGGCTGCACCAGGACGAGGCCCTCTGGAACGAGCTCTCGAAGAATTCGCTCCAGCACGTCGAGAACCACTTCTCGCCCGCAGTGGCCGCCCGCACCCTCGAGCGCGTGTTTCGCCTCGAAGGAGATCCCGATCGTTCCCGGCGGCCCGAACGCAAGCGACGCCCTTCTCCCCACGGCGGCGATCTCCTCGCCCCGACGTCCGGGGACCGCTTGCCGTCACAATCCTCTCGCCCCCCGCTCTGAGGCATCGGGGCCCGAGCCCGAGACCCAACGGAGGCCCGCATGAATTCCGAAAGCCGGTCCGTCGGCGAATCCAGACCGGAGAGCCCGGCGGGAATGCCGCACAGCAGAGCCGACGACGCGGCGTCTTCCACCCGAGCGCGGAATCCGCTCGTGGACGAGACCCGAAGCGAAGCCGCTCCCGGCAAGGCGAGCCCTCGCGTAGCCGTATTGATACCGTGCCACAACGAGGCCCAGACGATTTCCGAGGTCGTACGCGACTTCAGCAAGAATTGCCCGCAAGCGAGGATCTACGTCTACGACAACGCCTCCACGGACAACACACTCGAGGTCGCTCGACGCGCGGGCGCGCTCGTCGGGCGGGAATGCCGGCGGGGCAAGGGCTACGTGATGCGAACCATGTTCCGCCAGATCGACGCCGACATCTACGTGATGGTCGATGGAGACGGCACCTATCCCGCGGAGCGCATAGGGGATCTCATCGGCCCGGTCGCCAACGGCGACGCGGACATGGTGATCGGCGCGCGCCTGGCGCCCGGATCGGAGCCCGGCTTCACGCTCCCCAGGCTCCTCGGCAACCGCCTGTTTCGATACCTCGTCAGCGCGATCTTCCGGATCGAGATCTCGGACCTGCTCTCTGGCTACCGGGCCCTCAACCGCCGGGTCGCCAAGACGCTGCCTTTCCTGAGCCACGGCTTCGAGATCGAGACCGAGCTCACGGTGAAGTGTCTCGTCCGCGGGTACCAGGTCGGGGAAGTACCCGTGGAGCTCTCGCCTCGACCCACCGGCAGTCAGTCGAAGATCCGGATCTTCCGAGATGGCCTCCTGATCTTCCAGACGATCTTTGCACTGCTTCGCGACTACAAGCCCCTCACTGCCTTCGGCTCACTGGGCCTCGTCGTCATGGCATCGGGGCTCGTGCCCGGATTCCTCGTGATCGATGAGTTCCTTCGCACCGGCGAGATCCTGAGAACCCCTTCCGCAATCCTCTCGGTCGGGCTCGTTCTCAGCGGTCTCTTCGTCGGATTCATGGGTCTCGTCCTCCATACGATCGCGCGACGCTTCCAGGAGCTCGACCATCAGCTGCAACGCGTCAGCGAGCACCAGTTCGATTCGGGCAGATTTGATTCGGGCACATCCGATTCGGGCACATCGAGCCAGTCGAGCTAGTGTCTTGTCCCAGAAGTTCGGCGTCGAAGTACCATGCGATTCGCGAAGCTCGAAGTGCACCGAACTTCTGGGACAGGACACTAGGCCCGGGGGCCATCTCACTTGATCGGGAACACCGAGGATGCCGTCCTCCGCGACCTCGAGCTCATGAGCCCGGCGCGGAACTACAGCCGCTGGATTCACGAAGAGCTGGCCGGATTCCTCGGCCAGCGGATCGTCGAATGTGGAGCAGGAATCGGCAACAACACCCGGCTCCTGCTCGACCGCGAGCTCGTCGTCGCCACCGATGCGCACGAGCCGTGCGTCGACTTCCTCGCGACCCGCTTCTCGGAATGGACCAACGTGACTGCGCTCCGCGCCGCGCTCGGCGAGCCGGATTTCCGCTCGCTGGCCCGTTACGAGCCCGACACGATCGTCTGTGTGAACGTACTCGAGCACGTGGAGGACGACCTCTCCGCCCTCCAGGACATGCGTGACGTCCTCTCGGGGTTCGGCCGCGTCATCCTGCTCGTTCCCGCCCACCCTGTGCTGTTCGGCAGCATGGACCGGCGCCTCGGACACTTCCGGCGCTACACCCGGAGAGCGCTGCTGCACCAGCTCGCACGCGCGGGGCTCTCCGTCGAGCACAGCTTCTACATGAACACGTTGGGCACGCTCGGCTGGTTCGTGAACAACCGCATCTTCCACATCAGCGACCAGTCCCCGGGCCAGATCAGCGTCTTCGACAGACTGGTCGTGCCGTGGCTTCGACGGGCAGAGCGGGCGGTCCGGCCTCCCTTCGGGATGTCCCTCGTTGCCGTCGGTCGCCCTCAGGCCTCGGGCTGCTGACCGAGCTCTCGCTTAGCGTCCCCCGGCGCCCGACTCTGCCCTACGTGCCGGAGACGACAGAGCTGCACGGTGCCGGGGTCGATGTTGGAGACGATCGCGGTGCAGCCGCGCCCCTCCCTGGCGAGCCCGAGGCGCTCGAGGATCTGCTCGCTCTCCTCGGCGCCGCGAGGGTCGAGTGAGAACAAGGGGCCCACGTGCCGTGCGATCACACGATGGATTTCGAGCTGGAGTGCGTTCCGATGATTCGGATGAGTGAGGTTGTTGCTGGGGGACACGAAACGCGCTCCAGGGTCGAAATGCGGGATGAGATACGACATGGGATGGGGCCCCAGCATTACGACGAGGCTGTTGCCAGGGAGATCCGGGACCTCGACCTGGAAGTATCGGGTTCCGAAGCTCGTCCGCCACCAGCTCGGATACTTCGAGGTGCTCAGTACGATCGAGGTGACGATCGCCAGCCAGACGGCGCGGATCCTGGGACTGCGGAACGAAGAGAGGGAGAGAATGACGATCACGCAACCCGTCAGCAGCTCGATGGGTATTGCGTAGCGGTAGATCGCGTTGACTCCGAGCCACAGCGCGTAGGCGGAGGCGAAGAAGACCCCCAGCATGCGCCATCGGCGCAGGAGCTCCGGGCCACACCACGGTTCGGCACGAAGGCGCTCGAGAGGCGGCGAGCGCCGGCGCACCAGAGCCGCGAGCCCGGCGAGCACCGTCGCAGAGGCCACCGCGGCCAAGCGGGCGTCGCGTCCAGGGAGTTCTCCCACGAGCTGAACGTTCTGCTGCATCAGGTAGAACGGAAACAGGATCCACATCGTGAGGCTGCTCGGCCCGAACCTCCGGTCTCCGATATTGACGGCCTCTGCATAGGGCGATGCGAATACTCGATTGAAGAAGGGAAAGAGAGGGCTCTCGAAATGGGTGTAGAGCTCCCACATCCAGTGCCCCATGCTGAGGAGGAAGCCCAGCGTTGCAGCACTGCCGAAGACGAGCGCGGAGCGCAGGGTATCCCGGTGATTCCTCCCGGCTGCGAGCAGCGCGAATCCGAGCGAGACGGCGTAGATCACCGCGGGGAGCTTGAGTCCCGTGACGATGCCCGCCAGCAGGCCCGATCCCGCCACGCCGGCGCCGCCCGGCCGCTCGGCAGCGCCGCATCGCAGCATCAGGCAGAGAGCCGCCATCACGAAGGCGGCGACGCCCGTGTCCATCATCGTCGAGCCGACCACGGGAAGTGCAGCCGTCCCCGTCACGCCGATCGCGATCCCCACGAGGAGGTAGCCCCACCGCTCCGGAGCGGGAAATGGCAGGAGCTCGACCAGGATGCGGTACAGGAAGAAGACCCCGATTCCGTGGATCGCGCCCATCAGGAATGCGATGACCCGGGGCTCCCGGACGACGTGCACCATCGCGTAGAAGGGCAGGTCGAGGAGGGGATTCAGGTACGTCTGTAGCTGGGCGGGAGCGATGTCGAAGCCCAGACGGTCGTGCAGGAAGGCGTAGGCGTTGTACCAGTGATAGTTCCTCAGGTCCCAGTTCGCGTCCTGGCCCAGGTACAGCGAGTAACAGCCGAAGCCGAGCATCGACAGCATCAGGGCGCCCGAGCTCGACCGCATCCTCTGGAGCGCCATGCCGCCCAACTCTGCCTGTCAGACGTGCTTGCCGCAACCGCGCCAACGGACGCCGGGCCGGCAACCCGAACGCAGCCACGGTCTCGGATCGGCGCGATGCTCGTGCGACTGTTCTAGAATGGGCGAGCCATGGAGGTCTTCTGTTCGAGCCGCGCGGAGCTCGATGAGATCTGGGACCAGCAGTGGCTGCGCGATGCCTGGGCGCTGGAGGAGCATCTGGCCCGGAGGCACCTGTCGAAGAAGAAATGGGTCTTGAGCGGGTTCTGCAGGGCGTGCCGGCGCGGAGCGGACTTCCTGGTCGACCGGAACTTCGGAGCACGGCGGGTCGACGGCGTATGGATTCCGAACTGGCGGGAACGCCTCACGTGCCCGGGCTGCGGGTTGAACAACCGCCAACGCGTCGTGGCGTGGAAGTTGCGCGCCGCCGCCGCGGCCCGCGGAGGCGGCGCTCGTGTCTACCTCACGGAGCAGGTGACCGCTCTCTACCGATGGGCCACGGCCTCGCTCGGCGACGCCGAGCTCGTTGGGAGCGAATACCTACCGGATCCGATGCATCGTACCCGGCTCGGTCGGGATCTGCGTCACGAAGACCTGGAAGCGCTGAGCTTCCCCTCGCGGTCCTTCGACGTGATCGCCTGCAACGACGTGCTCGAGCACGTGGACCAGCCGGATCGCGCCATCGGGGAACTCGCTCGGGTCATGCGACCCGGTGGAACCCTTCTGCTCACGGTTCCGTTCTTCCCGGATCGGGACGAGAGCGTCACACGCGCGCGGATCGAGGACGGCCGGGTCCGGCACCACCTGGAGCCCGTCTACCACGGCAACCCCGTGTCCCGGAAGGGGAGTCTGGTCTTTACGGACTTCGGGTGGGATCTGCTCGATCGCTTCCGCCGAGCGGGCTTCGCCCGCTTCGGCGTGACGGCTCTGTGGTCCTACGTCTACGGGCACCTGGGAGGGCCGGTGCTGGTCTTCCTCGGATCCACGGCGGATGATGCTGCCGGGATCGACCCGCTCTCCGCAGTACGGGGAGACACTGCGGTCGATTCGTAGCGGGCTGGCGAGAGGCCATCCCCTCACGGGACCGGGTGCCGCGCGCCGAGCATGCTCGGCCACGACGGCGATCGCGGTCCTTCGCTGGGCGCCGCGGACCTCGATCCCAGCTGCTCTCGCTGCTCTCGCTGCTCTCGGACAGGAGCTCGACTCAGACCCGCTGGCGGCGGCCTCGGATGTGCAGCATCGCCAGGATCGCCACTGCGACGGCAGCGGCGAGCGAGGGCTCGGGGGAGGTGACCGTGATCTGATCGATCGTGGTCGGACCGAGGGCAAAGAGGACGATCCGGAAGCCATCTGCTCCGTCTGGGACCAGGGTCAGGGTCTCTCCCTCCCGGGTATAGGTTGCGGGTCCGCCGGCAGGGAAATGGAACAGGGGCTCGGCATCGAGGAACTGCGTCGCCAGGAAATACGCGATGTAGACCGAGGTCGTGGAGCCCTCTGAGCGGGTGGTCTCCAAGGAGAAGGTCAACTGGCCCCAGTCGATTCCCATGGTGGAAACGTCGATGCTGTCGGATCGGCCGAGAGCCTCTCCAGTCATCGGAGACAGCGTCGCGACGCCTTCACCCTGCAAGACGGACGGCGGGGGAGAGGGCGGATAGGTGGTCCAGTTGGCCGCGAAATCGTCGAACGTCCATTCGTAGAGCGTGGTCGCCGAGGCCGAGGCGGGGAGAGCCAGGCCGATCCACAACGAGACCGCCAGAACCAGCCTTCGCGCAGCGTTTCCGAACTCCTGATCCATCGGATTCGCGTCCTTCTGCTTCGAACCTCTGGAGGCTGGTCCAGCGCGGACCAGACGGGTCGCGACCCGCCGCGGCGGCGAGCCCGATATGAGTGAGTGGCTCTGGCGCGCCAGATGTGTCACGAAAGCCCCAACGCCGCCCTCCTGGGCGGCAGTTGGGCGGCAGTTGGCCGGCAGGACCGGCGAAGACCGCTCGGCACGAGCAGTCCTTCTCTCGGCCTGGATTCCACGGGGAGGGCGCCGGATAGAACCCGCGCTTGCGCATCGCGCCCGGTCGCGGGAGCGAGGGCGAGGCCTCCCCCCGGGATCAACCCTCGTGGAAGACGGCGTCGCCTTCCCGTCGCCCGCGAAGCGCCCGCTGGGCGCAGCCGCACGACGGATCCGGGAGCGATGGCGAGAGGCCGCCTGGCGAGGGGGCGACGAGGATCGGACTAGCGAGCCCTGCAAGCAGCAAGGGCCCGCCCTGGTCGACCAGGGCGGGCCCGCGCAATCCGGTCGCGTGCGAGCTCAGCTCCGGCGACGACCCCGCACGTGCATCATCGCCAGAATCCCGAAGAAGGTGGGAATTGCCAGCGACGGCTCGGGGACCACCATCGGGCCGGTCACCTGGAAGGTGTCGAACGTCGTGCTGTCGAGCGTGAACAGGATGATCTGGAAGGAGTCCGCGCTGCCCGGCAGGGCGGCGAGGGTGTCTCCGGTGCGACTCAGCGTCCTCGTGCCACCACCGAGGACTTCGATCAGCGACTCGGCGTCCAGGAAGGTGCCGCCATCGAAGTACGCGATGAAGATCGAGGTGCCGCTTCCCGAGGCTCCGACCACGTCCACCGAGAACACCAGATTCGCCCAATCGTTGCCGCCGATCGAGACGATGGGGCTTCCGGACCGGCCAAGGGTTTCGCCTCCCATCACGTCCAGCGTTGCGACGCCAACGCCCTGAACGACCGTGGGAGCCGGCGTACTGAGGGTCCATTCCGTCACGAAGTTGTCGAACAGCGACTCGTAGATGGTCGCCGCCGAGGCCGGGAGCGCGACACTGGCCCACAGGACGGCTGCAAGACCCAGTGTTCGGAGTGATCTGTTCTGCAACATGTCTTCCTTCCTCCATCTCCGGCCGAGTGGCCCGCAGCAGCTGGGCAGTGGTAGCAACCCACCGCCGAGAAGCGTCTGCACGTGAGTGGACAGTCCGCGGAAAAGGTGTCGAGGGATCCGGTGCAGGCTCCGGCAAGCGTCGAGAACTCCGGTCGCAGGAGCACGGCAGGGAAACACCCCAACCCGACGGATATCCCGAGCACCGGAAGCTTCCGAATCCCTCAGCGATCACTCCCCGTCATACCGGCCGATCGGCATCGAGCATCGGCCAGTCGGGCGCAGGGAATTAGGCGAAAAAGCGGCGGCCTGGAAGCGCCGAGCCGTGCGGGGGCGCGAGGCGCGGGTTCAACGCGATGCGTGGTCGGGGTGTACGCCGGATCCCCCGACAACTACGCAATTACGCTGAGTGGAGAAGAGATGGGAGGGCACGATGCGCAACGTCCGTCCCGGTTCTCATTCTAGAGCAATGCGGGAACGAGACTTCCGGCGCTGGATCGCGCGACGCTTGGACCAGGCTCGCGGCGCGAGTCTGAGTGCCTCAGCGTAGGCCGGGAGAAGCGCCGGGTCCCTCAGTAGGCAGAAACCGAAGCGCAGCACCTCCCACAAGGCGATGACAGGGAGGTCTCGCAGCAGCTCCGTGGCTTCTTCGTTCTTCACCATCTCCAGGTAGTGGTTCTTGAAGGAATGGCGCCGAATGGCTGACGAGATGCTACGGCGGTTCTCGCTGCGCCAGCCGCGCCGATGCAGGGCGCGGGCGGCCGGCACGTACAGGCTGTGCCAGCCCAGACACCGGGCGCGCCAGGCCAGGTCCGTGTCCTCGTGGTAGGCGAAGAAGTCCTCGTCGAAGACTTCTCCCGCGAGTTCGAGATCCGGGAGGGCCGCCCGTCGGATCACCAGCGCCGCACCGGTCACCGCGAAGACGCGCTCGCAGGCATCGTACTGGCAGAGGTCGGGCTCACCCGCCCCGCGGTCACGCGGGCGCCTGTGCCGCGGCATGTGGATTCCCGCGCTGTCCAGGGTGCGGCCGTCCGGCCGCAGCAGCTTCCCTCCCGCGAGCGCCACATCCGGATGGCGCTCCATCTCGCGGAGCGTCGCCTCGACGTAGCCGGGCTCCAGCACGACGTCGGGATTGAGGATCAGGACGAAGTCCGCGTCCGGACAGCTCCGCTCCACCCACGCGAGCACCTGGTTCGCGCCGGCCGCGAAGCCGCGATTCGGACGCACGCGCCAGCGAACCTGCGGGTGCCGGTGCGCCACCTCGCTCCGGCAGGCCGCGTCGGCGTCGTGGTCCAGCACCAGGCTCGCACGCGGCGCACAGGTCTGGCGGGCCAGGCTCGCCAGGCAGCGAGAGAGGTCGTCGTAGGCGCGGTAGTGGACGATTCCCGCCGCATAGGACGGCCTGGGCGCGGGCAATCTGCTCCCCCCGATGTTCGCCGGGTCGGTGCGGCCACCTCTGCTCGGGGGGGAGGAGCCTCGAGGTCGACGCGTAGGGGGTACCACGGCCCACCGCGCGACGAAAGGGCGCAGATCTTGCGCCTCAGTCCCCCTCGAGCCCCTCCGCCATCACGCAGTCCTTCCCGGAGGCCTTGGCGCGGTAGAGCGCGCGGTCTGCGTCGTTGAAGAGCGCCTTCTCGCTGTCGCGGAGGGCGGCGGCGCCGGCCGAGATCGTGACCCGGATCCGGTGCTCTCCGTCCAGATCGACGACCTGGAAGTACGACTCGGACAGGGTGAGCCGGATCTTCTCCGCGAGAGCGACGGCGCCCTCCAGCGACGTGTGGGACGCGAGGAGCGCGAACTCCTCGCCGCCGTAGCGGGCCAGCAGATCCACCTCCCGGATCAGCCCGCTCATGACGTCCGCCACCCGACGCAGCACGGCGTCTCCCACCGAGTGGCCATGGCGATCGTTGAGAAGCTTGAAGTCGTCGATGTCGATCAACACCAGGGACAGCGGAGCGCCGGTCCGCCGCGAGCGCATCACTTCACGCGGCAGCTGCTCCTGGAAGAAGCGGTGGTTGTGCAGCCGCGTCAACCCGTCCGTGATGGACAGCTGCTCGAGCACCTCGTTGGCGCGCCGGAGCTGCTCGTTCTGGGCGACGAGCCGCTCGTTCGCGTCCTCGATCTCGCGCTGCTTGCTCTGGAGCTCCTTCTGATAGCGGTGGACGCGGCCGCGCATCTCGTTGAAGGCGCGCGTGAGAACCCCCACCTCGCCGCTGTCGGCGCCATCGGCCCCCTCGACTGCTTGGAGTCCATCGACCCGGTCGGGCTCCGCGGCGTCGATCTCGCCCTCCGTGATGCGGCGGGCGGCGACGTAGAGCGTGAGGATCGGCCGCACGATTCCCCTGGAGAGCGTCACCGCGACCAGGCTGAAGGCCACGGCAATGGCGAGGTTGATGCCCAGGATGCGCTGAACCAGGCTCACCGCCGGCGCGAACGCCGCCTCGCGGGTCTGCTCGAGGACGAGGCTCCAGCCGAAGCGTCCGTAGGGGGCCGCGCAGCCGACGAGTGTGCGTCCCTCCGCGTCCTCGTACTCCCGAACCCGGACCACGCCGGAGCGGGCCGCCGGGGTCCAGTCGCGCCCCGGCGACGCGCGCGAGGCGCCAATGCGCGAGAGCGGGTGCCCGGAGGAGTCCAGCAGGTAGAGAACCCGCGAGGGGCCCAGCGGAACCCGTGACAACACGGGATCCAGGGCCCGCGTGGACACGACGCCGTGGAGGGAGAGCTCCCCGGAATCGCCGTCCGCTCCCACGCCGGACGAGAAGACGTGGACGCGCCGCCCGGGCAGCCAGCCCTCGCGCGGCTCCCGAGACCGGCGGGCGGCGAGCTGACGGCGTTCGGCGGCGGACAGGCTGGGCGGCTCTCCCGCCACGACCAGCGGCTCGCCCCGCGCATCCAGCAGCACCAGGCCCTCGAACACCGCGAAGCGCTCGATCAGCCCCTCCAGGTAGCGACGCGTCGCCCGCTCGGCCTTTCGGCCGGAGGCCTCGCCCCGGCCCAGCTCTCCTGCATGCTCCAGCAGCGGAGCGCCCTCCGCGAAGGCGGCCATGTCCAGGCGCCGCTGTGCGAACCACAGGTCCAGACGCTCGTCGGCGGCTCGCAGCAGGGCGGGGAACTCGAGGCGGATCTCCTCCCGCAGGAACGACGCCATCGAGCGGGTCGAGATCCAGGCGACGACCAGCGAGGTGACCAGGGCCGTCCCGAACACCGAGAGGATCACGCGGGAAGGGAGGCTGAGGACGGAGCGGCGCAGGGCACTCCGCAGCCCGCTCGGAAGCCGGGAGCGAAGACGGCTCCCGAGTCCGATGCTGCGCGAATCCGCCATCGACGCGTCCGTCCCTCGGGGGGACATCGGCGGATCTCGGGACGGACTTGACGCTCTGGAGCGCGGCTCAGTCGCCGGTCTCCTCGGCGGCGGCGTCGTCCTGGTGGGCACGTCGCTCCGCGCGACGGTAGAGCGTCTTGCGGTCGATGCCGAGGATCTCGGCGGCCTTCACCTTGTTGCCGCCCGTCACCCGGAGCGTCTCGGCGATGTAGAGGTCCTCGAGCTCGCGGAGGTTCAGCCGCCGCTCGGCCGCTTCCGCGAGCAGGATCTCGGGACTCTCCGGCGCCTCCGCGGGCAGCTCGCCGCCCAGGGGGAGGTCCTCGGGCTCGAGCTCCGTCGCATCGGACAGGGCCAGGGCCCGCTCGATCACGTTCTCGAGCTCGCGGGCGTTTCCCCGCCAAGGGCACGACTTCAGCTGGTTCATGGCGGCGGGCGAGAGGGTTCGGGGCCGGTCCGCGTGCTTGCGGACGAACTCGGTCACCAGACCCGGGATGTCCTCCGGGCGGTCCCGCAGCGGAGGGATGTGGATCGGGATGACGTTGAGGCGGTAGAAGAGGTCCTCGCGGAAGCGGCCCTCCTCCATCCCGACCTGCAGGTCCTTGTTCGTCGCGGCGATGATGCGCACATCGACCTTCAGGGTCTGGGTGCCGCCCACCGGTCGGATCTCCCGATCCTGCAGCACGCGCAGCAGCTTGCTCTGGAGCCCCAGTCCCATGTCGCCGATCTCGTCGAGGAAGAGCGTGCCCCCGTTCGCCTTCTCGAACAGCCCCCGCTTGCTCGCATGGGCGCCTGTGAATGCACCCCGGACGTGGCCGAACAGCTCGCTCTCGAGCAGGCCCTCGGGGATCGCGGTGCAGTTGATGGGAATGAAGGGCTTGTCGCTGCGCGCCCCGTGGAAGTGGATGGTGCGCGCCACCACCTCCTTGCCCGTTCCGCTCTCCCCGGTGATGAGCACGCTGCTCATGCCGTGCGCGATCTTCCGGATCAACGCGAAGATCTCGCGCATGGCGGGACTCTCGCCGATCAGGTCCCCGAGTGCGCTGGTCCGGTCCACCGCCCGACGCAGGCGGCGGTTCTCCTCCTCGAGCGCGCGGCGCTCGCAGGCGCGGTCCATGGTGAGCAGAACGGCCTCCGGCTCGAAGGGCTTGGTGATGTAGTCGAAGGCCCCGGCGCGCATCGCCTGCACGGCCGACTCGATGCTCCCGAATGCCGTCATGAGCACGACCGGCGTATCGGGGCGGATGCGGCGCAGAGCACCCACCAGCTCGATTCCGGTGGTGCCGGGCATCTTGATGTCGCTCAGCACCGCGTCGAACTCGGACTCCCGAGCGCTCTCGAGAGCCTCGTCGGCCGAAGCCGCCTGCTGGACCGAGACCCCCTGCTCCTCGAACAGGGAGGCCAGCATCTCCCGCATCGCGGAGTCGTCGTCGACCACCAGGATGTGCTGAGTAGGCACCACCATCCCGTTCATGCCCTCGCACGAGGCGTGCCAACTCTCGGGCCGCACCGGAGCCACCGAGAGCGGCACCTGTGAGGAATTATGCCCCAAGTCATGGGGCCGCGATCCACAGGCCCCGGCCCCTCGCTCTCACGCTCCCCCCCGTCACCCGACAGCCCGGCCTGGTGGCGGGATCCCCGGACCGCTACACCCCGCCTGTCGCCGTGCCGCCGGGGCGGCGGGGGGTGGGACACTTGAAGCAGGCTCGGATCGCCCGCCTGGGGCGGAGCTGGCGCGTCACCTGTGCGGGGCTGCTCGCCGCGGCGACCGCGGCCTCCGCCAGCGAAGGGGATGACGCCCAGGCGACGCGTGCGGCCATGGCTCGGATCTTCGAGAGCATGCGGGTCCTGCTCCCGCTCAGCGTGGACGGCGAGGCCTTCGCGAGTCCGGAGCATCGCGCGCAGATCGAGGGCGCGCTGCGGCAGCTGCGGCAGAATGCCGCGCTGGTGGGGCACCACGCGGGAGGTCGCGCGGACGAGTTCCGATTTCTCGGCCGCTCCCTCGAGCGCGACGCGCTCGAGGCCCTCGAGCGTTTCGAGCACGGCCGCTACGAGGCGGCCGCCTTCCTGGTCCGGGACGCCACGGAGAACTGCATCGCCTGTCACGCGCGGCTCCCCAGCCCAGGGGACTCGCCGCTCGCCGAGCACTTCGTCGAGAGCACCGCGCTGCGCAGCCTGCCGCCCGAGGAGCGCGCCAAGCTCCAGATCGCCACGCGCCGCTTCGACGACGCCCTCGTAACCCTGGAGGCCCTGATCGCCTCGCCGGGCAGCCATCCCGCGGAGCTGCTGCTGCCGGTCACCGACTACCTGACCGTGGCCATCCGCGTGAAGGGCGACCCGAAGCGGCCGGTGCCGGTGCTCGAGCGGTTCGCGGCGCGACCCGACCTGTGGCGACACCTGCGCATCGACGTCCTGCAGTGGATCCGTTCGCTGCGCGACCTGGAAGAGGAGCTGACGGCCGAGCCGAGCCTCGCCCGCGGCCGGCGTCTGATCGACGAAGCCAAGCACGTGATCCGTTTCCCCGCGGACCGGGGGGCGCTGGTCCACTACGTCGTGGCTTCGAGCGTGTTGGAGCGCTACCTGGCCGCGGGGCCGGCGAGCGACCGGGATGCCGCGGAAGCCTCCTACCTGCTGGGGCTGGCCCTGTCGCGCATCGAGACCGGCTTCTGGATCTCGCAAGCCGACTTCCTGCTGGAGAACGCGATCCGGCGCGCGCCCCGGGAGCCCTTCGCGGAGAGCGCCTACGCGCTGCTCGAGGAGGAGGTCGTGCTCGCCTACTCCGGTTCGGCCGGGGTGAACATCCCACCGGAGGTCGAAGCGCGCCTCACGGAGCTGCGACGTCTCATCGACGAACCCTGAGATCCGACTCACTCCGCCGCGGCGATGGCCTTCACGAAGTCCCCCTCGGTGAGGATCCCGACCAGGCGCCCGCCCTCGGTCTCGGTGACCACGACGCAGCCGATGTGGTGGTCCCGCATCAGGCGCGCCGCGTCGCCAATGGATGCATCGGCTGCGATGCACACGACGTCGTTGGTCATGACCTCCTTGACCGAGAGCTGCTGAAAGAGCTTGTCCTGGGCGTGTTCCCCGTAGCCCAGACAGCGCGCGAGCGCGCCGCGGAACAGATCTCGCTGGCTCACGATTCCAACCACCACCTCCTCGTCGTCGTCGTCGACGACCGGAAGGTGGCGGATGCGCTCCTGGCGCAGCAGGTCGTCCCCGACGGAGAGGGAATCGTTGCGGCGCAGCGTCTTCACGTCGCGGCTCATCCAGTCGCGTACCCGACCCGTCAGCTTCATCGGCTCTCCCCGGCGCGGGCAGGTCGGGCAGCCCCCCTGCTCGCCCGCGCACCCCCGTGCCTCGATCGACGCGCGGGATGATAACGGGGTCGCGCGGGCGTCGCGCGGCTCAGCGTCGGCCTGGGGCGCGCCGGTCTTCCGCCGAATCCCGCACCTTGCGGGCGGCCCGGCGGTACAGCGTCTTGCGGTCGATCCCGAGGATCCGCGCCGCCTGGACCTTGTTGCCTCGGGTGACGTCGAGCACCTCGCCGATGTAGTGGTCGTCGAGCTCTCTCAACGTGAGCCGCTTTCGCAGCGCCGCACGGATGCAATCCTGCACCGAAGCGCCCCGTTCGTGGCGCAGCATGCCTCGCGGATCCAGGGGCAGGTCCGACGCCGCGATCTCGGCCCGGTCGCACAGCGCGAGGGCGCGCTCGATCACGTTCTCCAGCTCCCGCGCGTTTCCGGGCCAGTCGTACGCCACCAGGCGCTCCAGCGCGGCCGCGCTGAAGGATCGGGGAACGTCCCCTGCGTGCTCGCGCAGGAACAGCTCCGCGAGCGGCGGGATGTCCTCCCGGCGCTCGCGCAGCGGGGGAATGTGGATCGGGATCACGTCGAGCCGGTAGAAGAGATCCTCGCGGAAGGTGCCCGCGGCGACGGCCGCAGGCAGGTCCCGGTTGGTGGCCGCGACCAGCCTCACGTCGACGTGCACGCTCTCGGTTCCACCGACGGGCCGGATCTCGTGATCCTGGATCACGCGCAGGAGCTTCCCCTGGAGATCGCCGCCGAGCTCTCCGATCTCGTCGAGGAACAGGGTGCCGCCGTCCGCCACTTCGAAGAGCCCCCGCTTCGAGGCGTCGGCTCCCGTGAACGCACCCCGCGCGTGACCGAAGAGCTCGCTCTCCAGCAGTCCCTCGGGCAGGGCCCCGCAGTTGACCGGCACGAAGGAGCGGCTGCGACGCGGTCCGCAGTAGTGCAGGAGACGCGCCACGACCTCCTTGCCGGTCCCGCTCTCGCCGGTGATCAGCACACCGCTGCGGCTGCCCGCCACGCGCTGGACCTGCGCACGGATCTCACGGATCGCCGCGCTCTCTCCCACGAGGTCGTCGACGTCCGACGAGCGGTCCCGAGCGCGACGGAGTCGGCGGTTCTCCAGCTGGATGGCGCGACGCTCGAACGCCCGTTCGACCAGCACCGAGATCGCCTCGAGCTCGAAGGGCTTGGTGACGTAGTCGAAGGCGCCGGCCCGCATCGCCTGAACCGCCGAGCCGATGCTGCCGAAGGCGGTCATGAGCACGACGGGTGTGTCGGGCTGGTTCGCGCGCAACTCCTCCACGAGCGCGACGCCGTCCGCGCCGGGCAGGCAGACGTCGCTCAGGACGGCATCGAACTCCTCGCGCCGCAGCATCGCGAGCGCTTCCTCCGCAGACGCGGCCTCGCGAACCTCGATGCCCGTTTCGCGCAGCCACGGCACGAGCAGGCGCCGCAGCGCGGCGTCGTCGTCGACGATCAGGAGAGTTCGGCCTCGGGACGCCATGACCACGGTTGAAGCACGAGTCGTGCCAAACCGCTTCGCGCGCTGGGAGGCCCGAACGCGGCCCTGCGACCGCCGCCTCGTGGCAAAGCGCCTCCACGCTTGGGTCAGCGCGCCCCATTCCGGACCCGTCCGGACCCCGTCCGGGACCCGTCTCGAGACCCTCGTGGGGCCCCTCCTCGCGCTCCGTGTCGCCGCATCCCCGCCCGGCATCCCCCGCCGCGGGAGTCGCCGGCGCCGGTGCTCAGGACCCGCCTTCGCCCGGATCCGGCATCGGGAGGCAGACGACGAACTCCGTGCCCTGATTCTCGACGCTAGACACCTCGATGCGACCGCCGTGATCGGTCGCGATGCCCTTGGCCACCATGAGCCCGAGACCGTTTCCCTCCCCAGCCGCCTTGGTGGTGAAGAAGGGGTCGAAGATGTGGGGCAGCTCGCGCTCGGGAATGCCCTTTCCGGTGTCGGCCACCCGCACCGCCAGCTCGTCTTCGTTGTGCGCCGCCAGCGAGACGCGCAGCTCCCCGCCCTCCGGCATGGCGTCCGCCGCGTTCAGCACCAGATTCAGCAGGAGCTGCTGCAGCCGCTCGGCATCTCCGAGAACCGACGGGACGGTGGGATCGAGGGTGCGCACCACCCGGATGCGGCGGCGGGCCAGCTTCTCGGCGACGAAGGAGAGGG
>JAAUYK010227836.1_pt1 | contig 20651 bp, 15 predicted proteins | sample 7278021 | NCBI WGS metagenome assembly JAAUYK01 (sample SAMN14350223, study PRJNA611818) | marine sediment metagenome | isolation source: surface marine sediment (1.8m) | place: French Polynesia: Moorea | collected 2018-08
GAGCAAAAAGCAACAGTTAACTGGCGTTTTACCAATCAAGATGCACGGGTCAAATTAGAGAGGTTGTATCCGCAGCTTGACCTGTCATAATTTCTGTGGTGGACTACTAGTTATCAAAATACGCATCAAAATTGCCTTGCTCTCCGGCAAATTAGTATCGCGAGACACTAAAAAACGGATTTTTTGTATTGAGAACTACAATTTATCCTAGTAACTAGCAACTTGGGTTAGCTACAGATTTACAGGTCGTACTAACTGGCCGGGGACTAGCCGATGACTACCAGATGTGATAAGCCGGTCTCCATCTTGCAAAGTGCCACGGGCAAAGACCCGTTGACCATCTGTATATAAAACCTCAACAGACTTCTGCTTAACCTCGTAGGTTGAACCGAATTCGCTTTGAGCCTGCTGCCCCAGGACGTAACAACTCCAAAGGCCATCAACATTTTCAGTTATTGCATCGATGGGCAGCCAATATCCTGAAGTCCATACGATTTCTGTCGCGATCAGACGGGCGACTTGGCCTGGAATAACATTAGCGGAGTTGGAGGTATCTAAAGTCAGAACTACTCTCTGAGAGCGAGTCTTCTTATCTAAGCTAGGGATAGTATTGGAAACAGTTCCCACATACTCTTTTCCATCGATCTGCAGCCTATGCGAGCTGCCCTGTGCTAGCTCGACAGCTTTTTTCACGGGGACGCCCACATGCACTTCTAATACATCATCTTCAACGATTCGGAGGATGGGTTGACCGGCAGTCAAGGTCGAGAACACGGAGCCTTCATCGAGTAGTCGCTGAGAGATTCTACCGGAAAATGGCGCTTTAAGGGTGCTCTTCTCGATCTCAATTTCAATACTCGCAATACTAGCCTCAAGTTGCCGTATGAGAGCTTCTTGAGCTTCTATCTGTTCTGGACGCGAGCCAGCCAGAAGTTCGTCTAGCTGTCTTTGAGCACCTTTGTAGCTTGCCTTAGTGGCCTCAAATTCTGACACGGCAGCATCAAGTTGCTCGCGGGTGATAGCTCCTTGGGAGAGTAGCTGCGCCCGACGTTCGTAGCGCTTCCTAGCCAATTTCAGTTGCGTTGCTAGTCTCTCTGTCTCCGAGCGCGCAGCATCAATAGACTCTACTCTCGGTCCTGCCCGTAGTTCCTTCAGCCTGGCCACAGCGACGTCTCGTTGGGCGATCGCTTGCTGCATCTCGGCTTTGAGACCTCGACTGTCGAGCAGCGCCAGGGACTGACCGATGGTAACTTTCTCTCCCTCATCGACCCAGACCCGCACCAACTTTCCCGTACGCTCGAATCCCAGATCGGTCTGTCGGCGGGAAACAACGGTTCCCGTGTACAGGTGTTGAATCTGATATTGTTCTACCGCCTTGACCCTCTGCACAGAAACCTCTAGCGCTTCTCCTGTCGGTCGTTCGGTTACCTGTGCTCCTGTACCCAGTAAAGGGTCAAGAACAGTCGCGCTGTAGCGATTGATTAATTGACCGAGGGGACTTACTAGAATAATCAGAAACATCCCTCCCATCGCCAAGCTACCCCAAGGCCATCGAATTGAAGACCGACCCGTCTCAGACGGTTCGGAGACCAGGAAGCCAGCCTCAGTTAAAGGCAGAGGTGATGCGGCGGTCTCGCAATCAGTAGCGGCATTTTCTAAGTTGGTATTATTATTGTTTGTCATCTACCAGCAACTCCAGGTCTCGAGAGGAAAAGAAGATAAGAACAAGGGACGAAGGATAAGGCTAATAGAGTGGCTCCAGCCACCCCGATAGTAATACAGACGGCAAGCGGGGGCCAGAACTCGCCCCCATCGATCATCAGGGGCAGAAAGCCAACCACCGTGGTCAAGGTCGTTGTGAGAACGTGGCGGGTAGAGTGTAAAACAATCGTGATAATCGCTCGTCGATTTCCCTGCTGGGCCTCCGGGTCGTTCTTAAGAGAGGAAAGAACGACGATAGAGTCATTGATAGCAACCCCAACCAAGCCAATCGTTCCCAACAAAGCCATAAACCCCAGCGGGTAGCCAAAAAGCCAAAGGGCAAAAAATCCCAACCCGATCGAGCAAATGGCGATCGCGACAATGATGCTAGCGGCGCGGAAAGAATTGAAAGAAAGTACCAACCCAGCTGTCATGAGTAAGCCTAAGATGACGCCGGCAAAAATTAAGCTCGTCACAGCCTCGGTGAGGGGTTCAAATTCACCCCCGAACTCGATATGGTATCCAGGTGGTAGTTGAAAATTGGCATCCGCTAAACGCTGGCGAAAGTAGTTTAGGACTTTAGACGGTAAAACCCCAGGACCAATGAAACCCTGGACCGTATTGATGCGTTGACCGTTGCGATGAGTAATGGAAGCCGGCTCTGACTCTAAGGTAAATTGATTGAGAGCCTGTAGAGAGATGGAATTTTCACCGGACTCAGAATTCGTCGGAGGTGAGATATCTAGAGCCGCAACCTGCTCCAGTTGGCTGCGATCTCTATTGGCGAGTCTCACTCTCACAGGCAGCTCCTTTGACCCTTCTAAAACCGACCCGCCTTGAAAGCCCTCGAGAAGGGTATTGAGCTGCTGAGCAATGGTGGTATGCGTTAATTGGACAGCCCAGACATCGTACTCGTCCAACGATAAATTCAAGGTGGGCAGGGTATCGGTTAAATCGTCTCGGGTGTAGACAATGCCGGGAGCCTCTAGAAGGAAGCGGCGAGCCTCTTGTCCCAAAGCTTTCAAGGTCCCCAAGTCAGGCCCAATAATTCTCATTTCAACCGGAGCCGGAATCCATTCTCCCTGTTGTGGCTGACGGACGAGTGTCCGTACATGGGGAAACGATTGGTTTAGCTCTGCCTGTATTTCTTTGATGACTGACTGACTGCCTTTGAACGATTCTAGGTTGACAACAGCCTGTGCGTAATGGGGATGGTCTTGACGGTAACGGTCGAGATTATAGTAATATTCCGGCGGACTTTCCCCCAGAAACAACTGTACCGACTTAACCGAAGGTTTTTGGATGATGATCTTGCGGGCTTGTCGAGCAACCTGCTCGGTTTGCCGCAAGGAAACATGAGCGGGCAGTTCAAACTCTATATAAAATTGGTCTCGGTCTACCGGGGAGAAAAGCTGCATATCTAAGCCTGGAGCCATGAGAAACCCAGTAAGCGGAAGAATCAAAGCGATGAGAATGGCTTGTCTGGGATACCTGAGTGTCTTATCCAAAAGAATGCGATAGGCATGGGTCAGGCCTTTGTGGGAAAATCCCTTGCGCCAATAGGTGGCCAGAGCAGTCAAGATTGCGCCAGACCGTGAGCGTCGGTTCGCTTGAGGTTGGCTGGGAGGCCATTTGTCGTGAACGAGACCCAGTACGGCAGGAATAATGGTCAGTGACACAAAGAGCGAACCGAGCAGAGCCAAAATAACACTGAGACCGACTCCTTTGACAAACTCTCCCGTGTCCCCCGGTAAGATGACGGTGGGCAGGAAAGCCATCAAGGTCGTCAGTGTGGAGGCGGCCAGTGGACTGCCTAACGTGCGAACCGTTCGGGTCACCGCCAAGGCGGGTTTTACCCCTTGAGCGAGCCAGCCATTCATCTCATCAACAATGACAATGGCATTGTCGATCAAGAGACCCAGCGCGATGACAAGACCAGTCACAGACATCTGGTGTAGGGGGAATTTGAGCAAATGAAGCCCCATAAAGACCACCAGTATCGTCAGTGGTAGCGATAAACCCACAATGATTCCAGAGCGAAAGCCCATCATAAACAGGGTGACGATGATGATGGCTACGCCGCCGATCATGAGGTTTTTAAATAAATTGTTAATTCTATATTCAACGTAGCGATTTTGATCGAAGACGACGCTAGCTTCCAAGCCATCTGGCAAGGAGGCGCGAAACTCAGCAAGAGTCTGACGTGCAGTCTTACTCCAAGTATCATTTCTCTGAGTTGACTCCATTAAAACGGCAACTACCGCTGCTGGCTTCCCATCAATAATGGCTAACTCTGTTGGCGGATCTCGAAAGCCTTTTTTCACAGTCGCAATATCTCCAACTTGGAGAATTTGGCGTCCGTCATCCGATAGTTGCAGGGGGATTTGACGGATGCGTTCTAAGGTGTCGAGTTCGGTATCGGTTTTGAGTAGCAGCTCGCTGTCCTCACCTTGGAGTTGTCCGGCTGATACCTTCGCATCACTGGTTTGGATAATCTGAGAGACTGCTTGTGGGGTTAATCCACGGGATGATAATGTCGTCGGATCAACCGCTACCAGAATCTCTTCTTGGGGAACGCCAGTCAGCTCGACCTTTTCCGTCCCAGCCAGAGCGCGGAACTGATCCTCTAGATCTTCGCCAAATCGGGATAAAATGGCGTAGTTGGGAGGGCTGTCCAACTCCCACTTAATCGCAGTGATAAACGTATAGGCTTTTGAAAGTAGCTCTTCATACCTGGGTTCGCTGACACCCTCGGGAAGCTTGGAGGCGGACGCATCGGCGAGCCTGTCCCGAATTCGAGACCAGACCTCATCAACCTGATTGACTTCTGATTCGAGGGCAATGACAAGGCTTGATCGCCCGAGTTGAGAGTAAGAGATAATTTCTTCAATCTCTTCTACTTCAGCCAGTTCTTCTTCCAGCTTCTCCGTCACGAGGTTTTCCACGCGGGCAACGCTAGCACCGGGGAAATCCGTCGTAATCAGTCCCCACCGTTGGGTGATCTCTGGATCCTCCATCCGCGGGAGCAGGATAAACGACAACATCCCTCCAACGATGATCAGGAGAATCGTCAGGATCAGGAGTCGGGGGTAGTGGTAAAAATAGCTCCACATAAGGCGATCTCACAGGCTACGATAAATGAGTGGTTTTTTCGGGGGGTAGGCGTTGGAAAAGAGCATTTCAGTCATCTTGGTCTTGGTTGGCTTGATCCACCTGGTTCCCGTGACAGGCGTGCTGGGTTCAGAACGGTTACTGGCTTTATATGGGGAACGGATAGAAGACCCCAACCTGCTCATACTCATGAGTCATCGGTCTGTGTTGTTTGGGTTGTTGGGTCTGTTTCTGATCTCGGCCGCCTGGAAGCCGGAGTGGCAAGTCGCTGCTTTGATTGCTGGCTTGGTCAGCATGTTGTCCTTTGTTATTTTGGCTAGGTTGACGGGTAACTACAATGCCTCCATCAATAAAGTGGTGTGGGTTGACCTGGTCGCGTCTGTTGCCTTGTTAGCTGCTTCGGTTTTGTATTGGCTCAAGCATCGAATTGTCTAAACCGTAACCAGCCTACTTTTTAAGACTGACTCGTAAATCTTGACACTCAACTCACAGAAGCCTGTTTCGGCTCCCGCACTTAGGTTGCACCCGAGAGCCATTGGGCTAGCATCGGCTCGGCCGCCTTTCGGCTGATAGGGTGAAACGCCAAGCAGCGGCTGGCGCTGAGCAAAAGCGCCATGTTCCCATTGCAGATAAAATTGAGTCCGCCTGCGAGTTCAGCCCCCAGCATGGCGCTTTGCTCGATCTGGCGTTGAATGCCAAAGCGGATAAACAAGATTTTTGCCAGCAGCGACTGCTCTACCTCGGCCGTTTCCATGATTCTGACGGCACCATCCAAAGCGGCTTGGGCGCATTCAAGTTCGCTCCCCAGTTTGGCTCGTTCATGGGGATTGACTTTATCGTTCATCAGGGACTTCTCGGCCAGACCGCTGACAATGCCGAGATAACTGGCAGTGGCAACGATTTCGAACCAACACAAACCGCTAGTTTCGGCGCCGGCAATGATCTGGTCCTTTTCTGGATTGTCCTCACTGCTGAGCAAAATTTGGTCCTCAGAAATCCGCACATCCTCAAATCTCAATTCGTGGCTGTCTGCGGCGGCAAGTACCGAGGTGTTCCAGAATTGATGGCGCGTAATGCCGGGAAGATTAGCCGGCAATATAGCCATGCCGGTGCGTTTTGACCCGTCGGGATTCTTTTCGGCGATGCCGAGGGTAATGATATCCATGCAATGAGTCATCGAGCACGGTTTTTTCCTGCCGTTGATTCGATAGTTACCATCGCTCTCCCTGACGACATACACTGTCGAGTCCAGAATGCCGGCGCCATAACGCCCTTCGGCAAAGGCGGAAGCGACCAGCAAGTTGTGCTCCGCCGTCTGGCGCAACATGTCGGCACAAGCGGGAACCACATCCGCCAGACCCTGGCAAAAGGAAATGGTGAAATTATGCATGGTCAGCATCAATGCCATGGAAGGAGCCCGCGCTCCGATGGCCCTTTGGAGCCTGATGCCGTCATAAGCCATGATGCCTTTCCCCCCCAGGGATTGCGGTATCCATAAGCCTGGCAGTTGGTACTGGCGAATCAGGTCAGCCAGCTGATGGGGTTCCAGGCGCTCGAGCGTCTCCAACCCCAGGTCAGCCAGATGCTGATCCAGCCCAGGGGCGTACCGTTCTAGCACTTCACGTGCTTCCTTCATGAACATCTTGGGTTCCTCCGTGTTGTCAGGACTTGGGCAGTTGGGCTACATAGCAGAGAAAGAGTTGGTTAGGTTTTGGTACTTCCCGTGCTTCATTCATGAACATCTTGAGTTCCTCCCGGTTGTGTCAATCGGCTGCGTCGGCGCAGCCAGCCCAGATAATAGGGCAGGGTCAGGCGTGCCACGGCAGGATGACCTAGCCCCATCACCGACGAGCGCTGCCAAGGAAAGTACGGTGTCAGTTCCTGGCTGATGAGGGCTTGCGCCACTTCCCGTCCGGCGATCAAGGACGCGGCAACCCCATGTCCGTTGGATGCCCCCACGTACCAGCAGGCGCTGCTGGACTTTAACGGGCCGATGATCGGCCATTCATCCAACGTGCAGCCCACGACTCCGTGCCATTGATAGTCAAAACTCATCGCTTGCAGTGAGGGGAAAAAGAAAGCCAGTTGGCGCTGTAGCCGCTCCAGGCTCTCTCGTTGCTGTCGCACGTCGAGCTGCCCTGCAGGTGCGTAGCAGTATTCTCCCCCGATTAGGATACGGTCTCCAGGGACAAGGCGAAGAAAATTGAAAGTCGGGCGTGCATCAAACAGGCTCTGCTCTTTGGACCACCCAATGCGGCACCTTTCGTCGTGGCTCAAAGGTCGAGTGACAGCGGCAAACACGGCTATGGGCAGTACGCTGGCGCGATACTCGGACAACTGGGGAATGCTGCCATCGACGGCCAAGATAGCCTGTCGATAGTGGAGCCGATGTCCGTTGGCGCTGAATTCGACCGTCTGCTCCTCTTTGTGAGACACCGCTTTTGTGTTTTCATAGAGGCAAACGCCGACCTGCAAAGCCGCTTGCTTGAGACCCAGACATAATTGGTAGGGGTTTAGCAGATACACCGGAAATTCGAGGGCATTCAGGATACTGCTTGACTCTGGCAAGCACTTCCTCACCGCTGACTGTCCCAGCAGCGGAACGTCAAAGCCGAGGGACTGATAAAGCCGCGCTCGCTGTGCCAGGGTTTGAGCGTCTTTTTCCCTCAATGCCACCTGCCATTGCTGGCTGGCTTGTAAATGGCAGTCAATGCTGTGCTCCTGGATCAGCGAAGCCGCGTACTCCATCGCCTTCTGCGAATAGCGGTAAATCTCGGCAACCTTTTCTTTGCCTAGAGACTTAACCTGCTTTTCAATCGCGGGACCAATTCTGGGGCCGCATTGTCCCGAATTCAATCCACTGGAGCTGTTGCCGATTTCCCCAGCCTCTAACAACGCCACCTGAGCGGTAGGCTGCATTTTTTTCAGATGTAAGGCGGTTGACAAGCCAGACAAGCCACCTCCGATCACCAGAAAATCGCAATGCAGCGCCTGGTTCAAGGGCGGTTGGCTGGCCGGTCTGAGGCCCTGGGACCAGAAGTTTCCCCGCAATGTGCTAGGTGAACTGTTCATCTACACAACTTGAGTGAGTTTGAGGAAGTCCCACAGCCCACCCAGGGAAAACCCTCCCTGAAAAGCTATGTATTCCGGCAAAACGATATTCGGTGCCCATTTGAGCTTGTATTGCAGTTGGGAATCGGCGGGATAGAGAAAGCGACCGTGCTTGGACAACCACAAAAATATTTTCTGTGCCAGACGACTGCTGACTCCCGGAATTTCCTGTTCTGAGGAAAGACCGACCAGAGGCGTAAAGCCAAAGTTGAGGTGCTGCGCCTTTTCCGCGATGAAGGATTCAATGGCAGTGAGGTTAATCAGTTCCATCACCCCTGTCGGCGCATCGGGGAGCCGTCGGGTTAGGTCGTGCATCCACCCCTGATACGCGCCAAAACTGGCCGTATAAAGAATGTACGCCACCGGTTCGCCCCCGCTGAAGGCGACGAAAAGCCGCTTGACCGACTCGTCCATCTTACCTAGGTCGCCGATTTCCCCGATGAGGAAAGCCAACTCCTTGGCATGCTTTTGACTGAGCCATTGGGCATCAATGTTTTTTAATTGAGATTCCAGTTCCGGGCTGAGCGAGAAATCTTTCCCCCATTGCTTGACTTCGACTCCAGCGCGTCTGGCGCGGGAAATCTTATTTCTCAATTTCATGAAGGGGGAGCCTGAAATCTTGAATTGGTTCAGTGCTAAAGAGTAGGAAGTGCCAATCTGATTGACGGTGAAATTGTGTCGCGCCAACACCTCTGCGTCGTCACGCAGCATTTGAATGGCAATGACTTTTTTTCCTTGTTCTTTGGCCCAGGCGATGAAATCCTCGAGTAAAGCGTCCTTGTGCTCGGCTTTCGCCGACAGTCCTGCCGCCATGACCACATGGTTTCTTCCCGCCAGACGGTAAGCAATCAAACCAGGCACTGTGTCGCTGAGGAAATGCTGAGTCTCCTGATTCGTCGCCAGAAAGGCAGAAGGATGATCGGCGTAGTTGTTCAGCAAATCCACTATTGCCAGGGGTTTTGACTGTAACATTTAGCTTGCCCCCGTTTGATGACTAGCTTGCAAGTAAGCACGATGAAAGCGCTCATACTCAGGGTGCGCGACCGGCTCAAAAGACACGTGAAAGGGCTTGAGGAAATTGCCAAAAAGAGAACGGTCACCGAACAAATGAATCGGGAGAGCCAGCAAGGCCCATTCAGGCTTCACCAACCAAGCCCAGAGCACAGCTACCACCATGGCAGACAGCAGACTGTGCATGCTGTTATACAGTAGGTAATACACCTTAGGCATCGGCTGTCCCTTGGTCTGTCGGTAGGCAATCATCCCTGGTATGTAGCCGATGAGGTCAATGTAGGAAAAAAGCAGGATAAACGCCCACCAGCGAATTTCTTGATAGTGAAGAACCGCCAGTCCCAGACAGATGACTAGTGCCGCCAGATACTCCAGTCGCAATAGCCGATAGGTGACTGGGGTTTCAAATAAATTACGATTGTCCATGGTTTCCTCCTGTCATAAACCGGTGCTGTTGCATTAATTCGTTGACCTCGGGTTGTGCTGTCACCACGAGTTTCATCAATAGCTCTTGGGTATCACCATCGAAATATCGGACAAAAGCCGGTTGCATCGACGGTCGCGCCTGGAGGCGCATATACCAGGAGCGTGTATTGGGGTAGTCTTCAAAAGACATCAGATCGCTGAGTCCTAAATGGTCGGCACGCATGACATAGGGCAGTACGGCAATATCAGCCAGAGAAAAGGCCTCGCCGGCCAGCCAGGCATGGGCCCCGGTTAAACAGGACTCAAGGCGGTTGAAAAATTCATAGTATCGGGCGATCGCTTCCTTGACTTCTGGCGCTTTGAGTCCCTGGTCTAGGACACTACGCCTCCAGGAGCGGGTAGCTGGCTCCGGCAGATTTTGCAACAGAAACTCTCTCGTTTCAGCGGGTTGTTGTAAAAGCAAGGGGCGCGCCAGAATCGCGTAAGTAATGATGCCTGAGGCAGTATGTAGACTTCTCTCGATCCAGGTGTTCCAATGACGGGCCTGATAGCGCGCGAGGGGACTTTTTGGCAACAGCGGCACTTCGGGGAAGCGTTCTTCGAGATACTCATTGATCAAGGCAGACTCGACCAAGATGTTGCCCTCGTCCTCCAGCACCGGAACTTCTGCTCTGGGATTGAGCTGCCTGAATTTTTCGTCGAGATGCTCTCCTGCCAACAGGTCGATGATTTGATCGTTCCAGGTCAGGTTCTTTTCGGCCAAAGCCATACGCACCTTTTGCGATGACACAGAAAAGGGCGAGTGATAAAGCGTGATCATGCTGAAATCCTCTGGAGTTGATTAAGGTGGCGGCAAGAGCGAGGATATTTTTCCCACACCCCACACCCAGCCTACTTTTTAAGCTTTGTTGTCACCCCCTCAGGAGAGCTATCCCTTACCCACAAAAGATAGGTTTCTCGGTAGGGAATGGGGAATCGGGAGTCGAGGAAAATTGCGGACTAGCCACCACGCCTCCACTGTCGTCTCCCCCTTTCCCTATCTCCCCAATTCCCCATGTCATAAGGGTTTCAAGACTGATGGGTAAAGGATAGGGGAAAAGTCGGGGCGTTACCAGATTAGGGGGACAAGTTGCTTAACCTCTTGGCGGTAGGATTGATACTGTTCGCCAAAATGATTGAGCATCAATCCCTCCTCGTAGCGAATTCGGCGGAGGAATCCAGCCAGTAAGAAAACGGCGCACAAAGCGGCCGCAACCCAGGCGTGAATGAAGAGCAGGCAACAGACATAAAGAACCCAGGCGCCAGTATAACCAGGGTGGCGAACGATCTGGTAAGGACCGGTGCAAATCACCTTTTGCTCAGACTGAACGCGGACGTGCCAGCTAAAAAAGCTCCCTAGCTCAGCCACCGCCCATGCCCGCAGCAAGGCGCCAGCAATGGACAAGCCCAACATCAGTATCGAGAAAGCCCCCCAAACCATGCTCTCGGGGTAGCGCCAAAGCAGGCTTTCGATGATGCCAATGACCAGCGTAATGTAAACCGTCCACACCAATTGGGTTGCTGTGCCCTTGTCTTCCGGGGGAGCGTTTTTGTCGACAGGATTGTAGGCCGGCTGTGTCATGGAAGCCAATAAGCCAATGCCGACCATAACCCAGGGTTTGGTGCAGCCGAGCGCTTCAGGCTGCAGCAGAAAGGTTGGCACGATGAAAACAATCAAGGAAACGACTAAACCTAAGGCAAATTTTCTCAACATGAGGAATACCTCCTAAAAAAAAGTGATGATTTCTTCAAGGGTTAAGCCGTTGCCGGCAGGCTCTTTAAGCCACGGAACACTACCGTGTTGGGGAGCCACTGGGGGTTAGAAACGTCGATGTGCAGATTCGGGATCCGCTGGAAAATGGATTGGAAAGCCACCTCTGCTTCGACTTTGCCTAGCTGGGCGCCGCTACAGTAATGGGGGCCGCCGCCAAAAGACAGAGGGGAGCTATCAGTGCGAGTGATGTCAAATTCGTCCGGTCGCTCCCAAGCCTCAGGGTCGCGATTAGCCGAGGCGACAATGCAGAGCACTGTTTCTCGCGCGCGAATGGCGGCGCCGCCAATCGTGACATCTTCCCTCGCCTGACGCGGAGTCATCTGCACCGAAGAGTCATAGCGCAGCATTTCCGTCACCGCATTGGGCAGCAAATCAGGTTGCTCCTTGAGCTTTTGCAACTGTTCCGGGTTCTGATAGAGCGCCAGCAAACCGTTACCGATGGTGTTGACGGCGGTTTCCTGTCCGCCAACAAACATCATGCGCAGATTATCAATGGTTTCCGGCCGTGTAATCCTTCCCTCCTGCGCCTCGGCTGCCACCAGTTTGGACGTCAAATCTTCGCCCGGCTCCTTTTGCTTCTGTTCGATCAGCCACTGAAAATATTCCCTGAATTCATTGACCGACTGATTCTGTTGTGCCAATTCCAGTGGGCTGAGGGGCGCAGGCTCCAGTGCCCGTGAGCCGGTCGCGGTTCGTTTGCTGAATTTATGCCAATCCTGCTTGGGGATGCCCAGCATGTGGCAGATAACCGCGCTGGGCAAGGGGAATGCCAGGTCCAGCATGACATCGAATGAGTCCTTGGCCAGCGCCGCATCGATGAGTTCATGCATAATCTGCTGCATGAAGGGTCGCATCCGTTCGACGCTTTTCAGCGAAAAGACATTCTCGAACAGGGTTTTCAGGCGGAGATGATCCTGACCATCTTTCATCAGCATCATGTTTCTGGCTGAGTCGTAGATGGGCTGCTTGAGGATCGACGGACCTAAGCGACTGGCCATGTTCTCGAAGTAGAAATAGCCACGCCCAAACCGATGGTCTTTCAACATCTGCGAGATTTCCTTGTGTCGGCTGGCGATCCAGACACCATGGGGTGACCGATACATGGGAGCGTGGGTGCGCAATTGTGCATACACCTTGTAGGGGTTGCGGACATGTTGAGGATGGGGAATCAGCGGATCGAACAAAGGGACAAAATCCGTTTTGTCGTCCAGCTCAACACTGTCTTGTTTCAAGGAAAGTTCAGTCATAGCAGTTGTATGGGAGAGAGTCAACGTTAAGGGAATAAGCAAAGGTGGCTAGCACACCGCTGCGACCAGGTCATTGGCAAGTACCGGGTTTGTCTAGGAGGTGATAACCGGCAACTGTTGATTCAAATACTGCTGGCGGCAGGGGTGACGGGAGAGCTTCCCGCTGGTGGTCTTAGGAATACAGCCTTTTTCAATGAGAACAATCTCATAAGGCTGCAAATCATGCTGGTCGGCTATGGCGGTTCGGATTGCGGCAAAAATCTCTGCGACCTGCCCTTGGTTCCGCCGTCCGACTTCCTGCACGAATACCAGCTTTTCTTCACCCTCCTTGTCCACGGAAAAGGCAATGCCACAGCCCGGCTTGATCGCTTCATGGCAATCGCTGACCGTGGCTTCTATGTCTTGCGGATAATGATTGACACCGCGAATGATGATGAGATCTTTAAGCCTGCCGCAGATGTATATCTCATTATTATGCTTGAAGCCCAGGTCGCCAGTCCGTAAGTAGTGGTCGTCTAGTCCCAGGGAAGTCGCCTGGAAGGTGGCTTGTGTCTCTGGTTCTCGGTTCCAGTAACCGGCTGTCACCGAGGGGCCTTTCACCCAAATCTCGCCGATGCTTTGCTCAGGGAGCACCAAGCCTGTGTCAGGATCAACAATCTCAACCGACATCCCCTCAGCCACTCCCCCGCAGCTGATAACCGGAACGGCGTTGTCCGATTCAGGTAAGCCACAGGGGACAGGTTCCGCCCGGTTTTGCGTTGCGTAAATCTGCTTATCTGCGATGAGGACTGTCGGGTGCTGCCCACGGTCTACGCCGGTGACGAACAGCGTGGTTTCCGCCATGCCATAACAAGGGTAGAAGGCGCGGGGATCGAAGCCACAGTCGGAAAATCGCTGCGCAAATCTCTCGAGTGTATCCTGTTTGACCGGCTCTGCCCCCGAAAAAGCCAAGGTCCAGCTGGAGAGATCGAGGTTCGCCTTTTGCTGCTCGGTGATCTTTTTCAGGCACAGCTCATAGGCGAAGTTGGGCGCGCCGCTGATCGTGCATCGCCGCGAAGAGATTTCCTGCAGCCATCGTTCGGGGCGACGCAAAAAGGCCTCCGGCTTCATGAAGCTCAACGGGATCCCAGCCGCAAACGAACCCATAATTGAGCCGATCAGCCCCATGTCGTGATAGGGCGGCAGCCAGGTCAAGTGATGATCGCCTGCCTGGTACTGTAAATGCAGGGCTATGGCATATAGGTTATGCAGCAGGTTGCCATGGGTCACAATCACGCCCTTGGGCCGTCCCGTAGAACCTGACGTGTATTGCAGGAAGGCAATGTCCTCACGCTCAATCTTCGGCTCATTCCAGGCGAATTCGAAGCCATCCAGCCTCTCGTCGGTGGCAAGCCAGTGAAGCTTGGCTAAGGGCGAAGGCATGGCTGATTTCTGGCCTTGATCCTTGAGAATGGCTGTTGTGGTCAGGGCGATGGTGGCGCTGCAGTCCTCGGCAATGGCGGTCAGTCTATCCCTGAGTCGCGGATTCAACGGAGGGTAAGTCGGAACGGCAATCATGGAAGCATATAAGCAGCCATAAAAGGCGCAAAGGTAGTCCAAGCCGGCGGGATATAAGAGCATGACCCGTTGCCCTGGCTTACCGCGCGTTTGCAACAGTGCCGCCACTTGTCGCGCCCGGCGGTCGAACTCAACATAGCTCAGGGGGTTGCTGGTTGGTTGGTCGCCGGAAAAGTCGATGAAAGTAAATGGCTCAATGTCTGTCGTTTCTTGGAGGTACTGACGGGAAATCGACACCAGATTATTGTGTTGATAAGGCCAATGAGGGACTTTCAGGCGTAATGTGGGTTCTAAGGTCTTCATCGTCCAGGTTTGGGGTGAAAAACAACTAGAGGTTTGAATTTTTATCGTTTTGAGCGGCTCTCATACTAAATCCGGTGGTTATAAACCGGATTTGGTCTCAGCCGGTGGAGCGGGCAAGCAGGTATTGCTCCCAGTCTTGTTGATGCAAAACTTTGCCAAAACTTTGCAGACCCGCGACAGAAAAGCCATGCTTTTTGGCCAGCTCCTTCTGCCGTAGAATTTCGCTCATTTTCAATTCACGGCCTAAGCTGGTGTGTTGAAAATGACCATCTAGGGTGAGCAGCATAGTTTCTGCCATGCAGGCGTAGGAAGTTCCCTCCGGGATGCCATAAGGACCAATTCGTGGACTACCGGACAAGGCAATGACTCCACCATCAATGACGAGCACATCGGGTCGCGTCTTGGCAATCGAGGCATTCAAGGTTCTCGGTCGGGAAATATCACAGATGACTGCCCCCGGCTTGAAAATGCCATCGTCGAGGCACTGGTCTGGCTGGCTGGTAGCCGAAACAACGACATCCGCCGTGGCCAGGGTACGCCCATTAGTGGTCAGTATCAGCTTGCCTGACGATTCGAGAGCCTGTATTAGCGCCTCATCCGACAGCGATACAGCACCCCCCTGCCGTTGAATTTGTCCTGCCACAGTTGAGGCGGGTAGGAGTTCCCCAGAGGCGGCATAATCTTTGACCTGCTTGACGATCGACCGCGCTGTTTGCAAGAGTTTCTCTCGAGCCATCTCAGGGGCAACTGCACTGTTACCGACCAAGATCAATCGCTCGGCGCGCTCGGCCAACAGTACAGACATACAGGAGCCAATCGCTCCAGTAGCCCCCAAAACGCAAGCCGATAATCCAGTCCAATCTTCTCCCATACGATGGATGGCAGAATCGAGGGCTTCGATGCCGGAAACAACCGTGTAGGAATTTCCTGAGGTCAGGGCGATGTCCCTGTCTGTCAGCAATTTGCCGCCGGCACTGACCACAGAGGTATAGGCACCCAATCCCACAATCTGGGCCCCCTTGCTCTTGGCCAGTTCGAGACCTTGGCACAATACGTCCAACGCATCGTTGGTGGACATACTTTTGAGCTGCTTAGCCGTGTGGCTGAGCAGGATGAAGTCACCGACGGCGACGGTTCCATCACGGGACTGAATGCGTGCTGTGCTTCCCACCACTGGGTCGATCAACCCGTCCATGCTAGCGGCAAACTCACGAAGTTCTTGTTGTGTCAATAGTCGCAGCGTGGGATCGTAATCGGCATAGCTTTGTTCATCCATCGGGTGCAATAAAAAAGCAAAGCGACGCTCAGGCAAACTGGTGGAAAAACTCATGTGGCTAGGGTCGGGAGCCGGAGCAACCGCGTCCTGCGGCGGCCTGATTTTATGCAGTATGCTTTGGTAAAAAATTCCTGTCTGACGCGAGACCAAAACTTCCACCGTTCGCTCGATCGCCGCGAGAACAGAGTCGCACTGCTCGCGGCTGGCGTTTAACGGCGGCTGTATCCGTAACACATCGCCCCCATTGAGCGTGGGCGCCAAGCGAACCCCTTCCACATTCAGCAGATAGCTGGCGACGAATTGGGCCAACTCTTTTTGTTCCGCGGCGATGCCCAAAAAGTTTTCTGGCCAAAGCGCCCTGTCGGAAGTAAACTGCAGTCCTAGCATGAAACCGCAACCGCGTACTTCCTTGATCAGCCAGGGAAATCTTTGCTGCAGCTCTTGCAGACGCGCCTTCAAGTAAGCGCCCTCCTTTTGCACGTGCTTGAGTAAGACCCCGTCATCTTGGGTCAGCAGTTCAAGGGTGGCCAAGCCAGCACGTGCCGCGAGCGCATTGCCGGCAAAGGTGGAAGAGTGCTTGAGGGCAAAGTTCTCGCTATAAGCCGCTTCGGTGCATAAGGTGGCCCCGATCGGCACGATACCTCCCCCCAATGCCTTCGCCAGCGTCATGAGGTCAGGGCACACTCCTTCCTCTTGGCAGGCAAACAACACGCCGGTGCGACCCAGCCCAGTCTGCACTTCATCGACTATCAGTAATACGCCATGTCTTTGGCATATTTTCTTGGCTTCGCGCAAATACCCAGGCGGAGGCATCTTGACCCCGCCTTCGCCCTGTATTGGCTCTACGATAAAGGCGGCAAAGTGGTCGGGCTGGCTCACCAAATGCTGTTCCAGGGAGGTGATGTCACCGTATTCGATGTACTCGAACCCAGCCAGAGGCACCCCAAAACGTTTTTGATATTTGGGGTTACCTGTCGCCGATAGGGCGGCAAAGGTTTTACCGTGAAAGCTTTTTTTGGTCGAAAGTATCCCATGACGTCCGGTGGCACTGCGAGCCATTTTCAGCGCTGCCTCTACCGCTTCGGCACCGCTGTTGGAAAACGTGACAGAACGAAGACCCTGGGGTGCCAGTGAAATCAGCCGCTCAGCCAACTTGCCGGCAGAATCGAGAAATGAAGGTTGCACAAAAATCGGCTCTGCCTGAGACTGCAATTGTTGAATCGCCTCCCATATCTGGGGCGGATGATGTCCAAATGGCAGGGCGCCATACTGCGCCATGAAGTCGATGTAGCTGCGTCCCGACTCATCGAACAGGTAGGCGCCTTCAGCGCGCACAAAGGTACGGTCGATTTTAAGTTGTTCTAGCTTCGTCGCTAGATAAGGGTTGATATAAGATTTATAGTTGCGCTCTTTGGCGACACCTGGGTCAATTTGGTCGTCAGAAGAGGCTTGGTACAGACGCTCCAAATTGGCGATCAGACCGTGAATATCAGAAGCTTGAAAGCTGACTTCCACCGGAATCGAAATGCCTAGGAACGTTTCCAGGGAAACAAGCAATTCTGACCGAGCGATAGAGTCAAGCCCCAGTTCGGTCAGGGTTGCATCTTGACCAAACCAATTGACATTCAACTTCGTTTGCAAATAGTTTTTCAGCCAATCCCTAATTTCCGTCTTTGTCTTTAACATTTTAACAAGGATTACCTCGATGATCTATTCGACTGCCCCTAACTACAAAGCAAATTGTGCATTTTCGGGAATCTTCTCAAAATTACGTCTTCTCTTTTGTGCAAAAGTCAGTTTCTTGTAAAAATTCTTCACAAACTTGTTGATAAATAAACCGCTCACTAGATCGTGCATGACAATAGATTTGGAGAAGCAGATTGTCTTCCTCGCTAACCGCTTGATTCTTGTTCTCAAGGTTAAATGCTTTCTCTCAATTCTTTGCATCTTATATTTACTCACTTGACGAATTTCTGGCGGCAGGCATCTTTCGTAGGTTTTTAATCCATCTGTATAGAACTTCGTGATTCCAAACGGCTTTAATAATCCCTTCAGTTTCAGAAATATTGCATCCTGCCTGTTACCTAAAACATAGGCTAATATCTCTCCTCTATAACACTACCCAGGCAGTCAGCCAGAAAAGTTATCAATAATCCGTTTCCGTTTTTCTGCTAACCAGCGTTCTAATGCTTCTCGGCGTTGCTGTGCTGATTTGGCATCTCCAGTGACGACATCACCTTCCCGATCTGCCAAAAACTCTACAGTTTTGGCTCTCAAGACAAACCTAGAGCCGCGTCTAACCACAGTGGGAACAACGGGACAATCAATTTCCAAGATGTCGAAAGGTCTCCAGCGAGACAGTTTAGATTCGTCCTTTTCCATTGCTTTCAAGTCTGGGGTCTGCTGGATGGCGTGGTAAGCCTGATTAGCTTCCCAGGCAATCTCCTTAAACGAGCACATTTCAGCCTCTAGCTGAGTAGCCAGGGCATTGATGCGATTCCCTAGAGCGGCTAGCTGTTGTATCCCTTCAGCAAGCCGGTGCTGTAGCGCCTCCTTCTTCTGACGCTTTTGCCGTTCTTCCAGATACTTTTCGCACTCAGCGACATCGCTTTGCAACTGGGTTAAGACCGCTTTCAGGTTCCCTTCAAAAATATGTGCAGTGGCACCAGAATAGGTTTTTGTATTCATAAAAATTTTTCGGTCTATAGTCGAAAATTGAGGCGTGGTGTTGGGGGAATAATCTAAACAGGCAGTCATTGGTGAAAAAAATGGAGATAAATCTGTGGTTTTGAGCTGTTAAATATTTCTCCAGCTTAAGTCCACCCCTTTACGCAAGGTGTCGTGATTTTGTAACAATTGTTCACAAAATTGACTTTGTGGAAACCCTTAGAGCCAAGGATATTTGTCTTATTGTCTAGCACGAGAACAACTACTCTCAGTTAATGATAAAAAGCTCGCGATCGCGGGCCCTGGATAGAATGGCACTAAGATAAGCGCGATCGCTAAATATCCAAACCGCTACAAAGTCTGGTAGAACTGGGTTTGATCTTCTTCCGACATATTCAGTCATGCCGACTCCCAAGAGCCGAGTCCAAATTTTAGTGGATAAATTTACCTCGTCTGTAGGATTACCATTTCAAAATCTATTGCCAGAATCTATGCTCGAAGAGGCTTTAGTTGAAGAAAAAATCAAATATCGCAACAGATTATTTTCTCCAATTGTCACCCTCTGGGCTTTTTTGTCACAAGTGCTTGACACAGATAAAACTTGTCACAACGCAGTTAGTCGAATAATCGCATGGTTTGCAGGTGTTGGATTAGAAATTCCCTCGGAAGATACCAGTGGTTACTGTCAAGCTAGAAAAAGACTCCCAGAAGTATTACTGCAACGACTATTTAAAGCAGTAGGACAAGATTTGGAAAAAAAGGTATTCCCAGAAGATTTATGGTGTGCTCGCCACGTTAAAGTAGTTGATGGGTCAACAGTTTCGATGCCAGATACGACCGAAAATCAAATCGAACTAAACAAGTTACATTAATCACAACTTTATTAGATGCTAAGGCTTATCCTCTCAAAGAATTGTTAAGAATTTATGAGTTAAGGTGGGATGTAGAACTGGACTTAAAGCATATTAAAACGACCCTAGGCATGGATGTTTTGAGGTGCCAAACTCCTGAGATGGTTCGGAAAGAGATATATGCTTATCTGTTGGCTTACAACTTGTTGCGAACAGTGATGTGGGAGGCGGGAACGACTCACAGTGTTAACCCGTTACGTTTATCTCTACAAGGGACAAGACAACATCTGAATAATTTCCGGTCAGAATTGAAAGATGCTTCAACCAGAAAACGAAAACGATTGTATCAAACAATGCTAGCCGTCATGGCTCATAAACTTGTTCCAGAACGAAAAGGAAGAGCAGAAGCTAGAGTCAGAAAACGTCGCCCAAAATCTTATCCTTTAATGAAACAACCTCGCCAATTACTTAATCTACAAGCTGCTTAAAAACGTTTTTTCTCTATTTATTTCCTCAAAAAAATTCGCTAAAAATTAATGACATTTGCCAGGTAAGCTGATTTTTGCTTGACTGATTTTGCTGTCAAGAATCTACTTTTTATCAATTTTAGTTGATTTTTCTCTCTCACAGCTTCTCAGACTCATGAGCAAAAATTAATCTTTTCTCCTCTCTCCAGGTCAAATTAGAGAAAATATTCGCGAAATATCTCTCTGATTATTAGCCGGATCCCAAGCTCGACAGAACTTTTCGGGATTTTCGTAGCTAGCGATCGCGCTTATCTTAGTGCCATTCGGCCCTGGATACAAGGCCGCTAAAAAAGCTCTTTCTCGTTTTATTGCAGAACTAAAAACTCAAGCTGAAATGGGTGAGGGGATGCATGAGCGATCGCCTGACTGAGTGTTTTGTATTACTCCCGACTACAAGCTGATTGCTTTCGCCAACAAAGTCGATCATCTCAGGAAACTACCCTACGTTCACAACCGTCGTCTTTTTTCTAACTTTCAGATAACGGACTACCAGCGTTTGAAACTATCATTATGACTCGCGAACAGATCCCCCTGAATGAAACGAAAGTGGAAAATTAGTGCAGTTGATTTTACTGACAGTCTTGACTTAGAAATAAGGACAAGTAAAAGGTATTAATAAAGGGAATATTATGGGGACAAATTGTCGATTCCCTCTTTGGAATTGCTCTCTAAAAAATCAGATAAACACAGGGTTATTCTGTCTTTCATCAACTATCTTGACAGACCACTAGAACAGCCTCACCCCTAACCTCAAAGCGGGATTGTTCTGCCAGCGATCGCCTACGTGAGCGTAGATAGAAGTCGTCCTGGGGTCGGCGTGTCCGAGCAAATCCTGCACTTGCCGCAAGTCAGCACCGTTTCTCAGAGCGAGAGTGCCAGCAGTGTGACGCAAGCTGTGGGCAGACAGCTTTCTCCCCGGCGTACACTTCAAGCCAGTGGCTGAGAGATACTTGTCCACAATTCTTTGAATGCTGCGGCGGCTCAACCTCTCTCCTGCTGAGCCGTTGGCGTGAGAGGTAAACAGAGGAGTGTCAGGGAGAAGGCTTTCGC
>JAAUYK010012300.1_pt1 | contig 20642 bp, 12 predicted proteins | sample 7278021 | NCBI WGS metagenome assembly JAAUYK01 (sample SAMN14350223, study PRJNA611818) | marine sediment metagenome | isolation source: surface marine sediment (1.8m) | place: French Polynesia: Moorea | collected 2018-08
CAGTGACGTCGAGACGGTCTCCGCTGCGCGCCGCCGAGGCCGAGAGCAGCTCCAGCTCGTGAACTTTCTGGTCGGCCTTCTCCAGGCCGCGGTCGAGCAGCGCCGCCCGCCTCTGCAGGTAGAGCGTCTCCAGGGCCGATCCCGCCGTCGCTTCGGCGAGCGCGTCGTAGATCCGGCCTTCCTCCTCCTCGGCGAAGGCGCGGTACACCCGCTCGAGCGCCCAGAGTGTCAGGTCGTCCGCCCGCCGCTCCGCCTCGGCCGGCGCCAGGGCGCCGATGTCCGCGGATTCCCGCACAACGACCGGGGCGTCGTCCCGATAGCTCGAGGCAATTGAGTACAGCCCGGCGGCAGCGGCGAGGGACACCGCCGCCGCTCCCACGGCCATCAGGATGTTTCGTGTCGTCATGGATCGAGGGCGGTCCGTGAAGCGTCTTCCCGGCCGAGCCGTTCCTCGCCGTCAGCCATTGGCCGCCTCCCTTGTACCGCGGCCGGACTCTACCCGGCTACAGCAGCGAGGCGATGATCCGGCGCTGGATGTCCGAGGTCCCTGAATAGATCACTCCTCCCATGGCGTCGCGCAGGTCCCGCTCGATGCCGTGTTCCAAAACGTAGCCCGCGCCGCCGTGGATACGTATCGCGTCCAGGCTCGACGCCACGAAGGCTTCGGAGATCTGCAGCTTCGCCATGGCCGCGTCGAGCGCGCAGGGCTCGTCCCGGGACTTCAGCCACGCCGTCTTGTAGAGCAGCAGGCGGGAGAGTTCCAGACGCAGCCGCATCTCGGCCAGGCGGTTCGAGACCGACTGATAGCTGTCGATGCTCTGTCCAGATACCCGCCGCTGGCGCGCGAAGGCGACGCAGTCGTCGAGTTGACGAGCCATGGAGCCGACATGGCTTGCGAAGATGAAGCTGCGCTCCCACTCCATGGAGTGCTGAAAGATGCTCGCCCCGTCGCCTTCGTCGCCCAGCCGGCGGTCTTCCGGGATCCAGCAGTCTTTCAAGCGGATCTCGCCCATCGGCGTCGTACGCAGCCCCATCTTGTCCTGCGCCGGCCCGCGCTCGAACCCGGCGTCGCTGGCCTCGACCAGAAAAGCGCTGAGGCCCCAGCGGCCCTTGTCCGGATCGACCGTGGCGAAGACCAGCGCAAGATCGCAGGCGGGGCCGAGCCCGATATAGGTTTTCTCGCCGTTCAGCAGGTAGCCGCCGTCCTGCGGCTTCGCCAGGGTCTTCAGCGCGAAGGCGTCGGAGCCCGACTCCTTCTCGGTCATTCCGTGGGCGCCGATCAGCCGGCCGTCGCACAGGCCGGGCAGGTAGCGCTGCTTCTGGGCCTCGCTGCCGAAGGCCAGAATCGGCTCCATCACGGCCCAGATCTGCCCGTTCACCCCGAGCGTCAGGCCGTTGTCCGGACAGCCGTGACCCAGCGCCTCGAGCATGACGATGGCGGTCACCGTGTCGTGTCCCAGCCCGCCATAGGCTTCCGGCGTGGTGCACCCCAGGATTCCGAGCTCGGCGCAGCGCCGCCAGTCCTCGGCCCAGACCTCGCGCGCGGCGTCGGCCCGCCGGTCCCGTTCCGCCAGATTCTCGCCGAGGCATTCGCCGGCGAAGGCGCGGGTTCGATCGCGCAACTGAAGTTGTTGTTCCGTAAGCGAGAAATCCATGATCCGTCCTTTGTCGGCGCCGTCTTGTTACGTGTAAGTTACCAGGGAAGACCAGTGCATCAATTGCCCAGGTGCCCGCCGCGGCGGCTGGCAAATCCGGGTGCCCGGCGAGGAAGGGGCCGCGCCATCGCGAGAATTCTGCTGATCAACAGCGCCTTGATGGGGCACCTCTACGCGACGCTCGAGCTGGCCAGGCGCTTGCAGGCACATGGGCACGAGATCATCGCCGCGGGGCCCGAGGGAAACGGTCCCGCGGTGACGGCGGCAGGGCTGCGCTTCATCGCCCTTCCCGACTATCCGCTGGGCGGGCCCGGGATCCCGTGTCCGCGAGGCCTTGCCGCCCGCCTGCCGTCGGCCCGCCGCGCCCGGCTCAACGCGGGCGTGGCCGCGCTCGGAGTGGCAGAGCTTCCGAAGATCCTGGGCTCTCTCGACCCGGCCCTCGTGCTAATCGATTTCGAGTTGCACGCCCACATCATGACCGCATCGGCCCTGGGCTACCGGATCGCCCTCTTCACGGGCATCTGCACCGGCCTGCCGGGATTGCGAGCGCCGCCAAACCACTGGTCGACCGTACCGGGCAGGGGCATTACGGGCGGCCGGCCAGCCGTGGCGGCTGCCTGGACCTGCTACTGGCTGGCCAAGGCGCGAAGACGACTGGCGCACTGGCTCCGCTTCGGCGGCGCCGATTATGTGGCGATCCTGCGGGTGCACGCGCGGGCCGTGGGTTTCGATTTCCCCCGCCGGACAACCTTCTGGCGATGGCAGCTGCCTTTCTCCTACGTCGACCTGCCGCTGCTCCTGTTCCACGCACGCGAGTTCGACCTGCCAGCGCCGGCGTCCCCGCGGATCCACTACATCGGGCCGGTGATCGCACGGTCGCGGCGCAGGGCCTCGCGGTCGCCCGAAGAGGCCGAGACGGTCCTCGTCGAGATCGAGACCCGGCGCCGGGATCCGGCGTGCCGCGTCGTCTATCTCTCCTTCGGCACCATCAAGACACCGCGGCCGGCCTTCCTCGGTCAAGTCTGGGACGTGGTGCGGCGCAATCCCGATTGGCTCTTCGTCTTCGCGGCGGGAACCACGCCCGAGGCCAGCCTGCCCGACCCGCCGCCCACCAACCTGCGCATCCTCTCCTGGGCGCCGCAGCCCGACTTCCTGCGGGTGTCCGACGCCGCTCTCATCCACGGCGGACCGAACTCCATCGTCGAGTGCGTCGCGGCGGGCGTGCCGATGCTCTGCTATCCTTTCCGGGTCAACGATCAGTTGGGGAACGGCGCGCGGGTCGTCTACCACGGCATCGGCGCGGTCGGTGCCATGACGGACGGATCCGAGGCCATCGAGCGCGACCTAAAGCGGGTCATGGAGGATGCCCCGGTACGCGAGAGCCTCGCGCGGATGGGCCAGGCCTTTCTTCGCTATGACGAGGAACAGACCGCCGAGCGCACCGTCGAAGGCCTGCTCGCCGCCGCGCTGAACCGGACATGACGCAGGTCCTCGCCGAGGGCGGGCCCGGCCGGGCCGACGTCGATCTCTGGCTGGCGCCGATCGGCCGCTTGCGGGACGACCAGACGCGCCTCTGCCGCTCGATCCTCTCCGCCGAAGAGCGTGCCAGGGTGGAGCGATTTCGGATTCCGGCGCGGGCCGAGCAAGCGCTGGTCGCTCGCGCCCTGCTGCGTCGGGCGCTCACGCACCGTCTGGGCGCCGCGCCGGACACCTGGGTCTTCGAGACCGGCGCGCACGACCGGCCCCGCCTCGCCGCCGGACAGGCGTCCCCGGCGCTCGACTTCAACCTGGCGCACACCGACGGCTACGTTCTCTGTGCGGTCTCCGAGGGCGCGGCCGTCGGGATCGACGTGGAACGCCACGCCCGCGCTGGCGATCTGCGGAAAGTGGCGCCGCGCTTTCTGGCCGCAACGGAAGCCGCGGCGCTCGCGGCGCTCGCGCCGGCGGCCCGCGACGCGCGGTTGCTCCGCCTCTGGACGCTGAAGGAGGCCTATTCGAAGGCGCTCGGCCTCGGGCTGACGATGGGATACCGGGCCACGGCCTTCGAGATCTCGGGCTGCGTTGGTATCGAGACGGTCACCTGCGCGGGCGTGACCGGCTGGCACTTCCAGGTCGCGGACGAGACGGAACATGCCTGGGCGCTGGCGATCGAGGCGCCGGAGGCTTCGGTCAGGATGAGGCGGCGCGACGGCCTCGGCCTATTGTTTGGCGCCCTGCCGCAGTGAGTGCGCGCGCTCACGCGGGAAACCCGCCCGCTTCCGAAGTTTGCGGATCGTCCGGCTGATCTTGCGCCTGAGCTCGCGGACCAATCGCTTTCTCGGCGTGGTCCGCTCAACCGCGGCCTCGGCGAGGCGCCGCAGGTCGCTATCGTCGGCCAGGGTGAGTGAGCGCCGGTAGGCGCGAAGCGCCGACCAGAGGCGTCCCTGACTCTCACGCAGGCGGCCGAGCGCAAAGAGGCCGGCGGGGTTGTTCGGAGCGAGGGTCAGCGCGACGAGCAGGTTTTTCTCGGCCTCCCGGAGGTTCCCGCGCCCCAGCTCACACTCGCCGAGTTCGACGAAGAGCGGTCTGAGCTCGGCCCCGACCTTGGCGAGAAGCGCGGCGCCGGTTTCGTAGTTGCCTCGTTGGAGCGCGTCGCGACCCGCCGCGAGCGCGTCGAGGAGCGCACGGTTCCGCTCCTCGCCCCCGGCCTCCGGGCCGTCCGGCCGGGTTGCCGCCGCGCGTTCGACCGGGACCGGGGCAGCGGCCGGCGCGGCCGTGGCGGAGACCTCGGCATCGATGATCAAGGGCGCCACGCCTCGGCTGGAGAGGCGCGCGACGCCCTCGTCGACCAGGTCGACCTCGACGCGCCACGAACCGGCCGCCTCGGGCGCCTCGATCAAAAGAGCGAGGGTTCGGGTCTCCCCGGGCGGCCAGGAGTCGTCGATCGGCGTGGCACCGTCCTGCTGGACGCGCGTCTTTCCATTTTGATCGAGCCAGCGGTTGGCAAGGCGGAGACCGCTCTCCTCGGTCGGTCCCCAGGTCAGGGAGCCCGCGTTCCGCAAGGTGATGGACAGCCGACGTCGCTCGCGTGGCGCCAGGGTGGGCAGATTGTCGGCCGACAGCCACTCGATCCGGCAGCCCGCGCTGGGCAGTGGCAGCGGTGTTTCCCGCCGCGCCTCGTCGAGGCGGCCGGTGAGCACCGTGCAGAGTTCCTGGACCTGCGGTTCGTCGAAGTAGATCCCGTGCCGCCCGTGGATGACGTCGACGCTGTGCCGATCGTAGCGTCTCTGCCAACTGAGCTCGGGACGGGCGAACTCGGCGAAGGGGTTGTACTCGCTGTCCCGGCCGAAGATCAGCGCGACGCGGCCGTGGAAGGCGTGAACCGGAACGGCCTCCATCAGCACCACCAGCGCCACGGGTTGCCCGAGGCTCTGCAGCGCCAGGGCAAGCTCCATCGCGACCGCCGCGCCCTGGCAGTTGCCGCCGAGATAGTAGGGCCCTTCCGGCTGGATGCGCAGCAGATCGCGCAGATAGTGCAGCGCCAGGCGCCGGTTGTGGCCCTGCTGCTTCTCGGGCGAAAGATCCAGAACCAGGTTGCCGGAGCGCATGCCGTAGATCGGCTGGTCGGCTCCCAGGTAGCGCGCCATTTGCGTGAACTCTTGGCCGGCGTTGAAGCACCAGAAGAGGGGCGGCAGCGCGCCCTCGCGGTTGAGCGACCGGATCGCCCCTTGGTCCGTGGCCGGTTCGCCCGGCCAGCCGGCCGTATAGGCGAGAATCGACCGCGTTTCCTGCTCCGACAGGCCGGCGAAGGGGTCGCCGTCGTCCGGGACTGGCGCCGCCGGCGCGGCGATGGTTTCGGGACCGGCGGTCGCCTCGAGCATGGCGGCCTGGTCGGCGATCGTCGTGACCCGGGCGAGGGCGGAGATCGGGAACTTGAGCCCGAGCTGCTCCTCGACCTCGTTGACTAGCCTGATCGAAAGCAGGGAGTGTCCGCCGAGCGCGAAGAAATCCTCGGTCATGCCGGGTTCCCGGTCGAGCCACAGGACGGCTTGCCAGATCCGCGCCAGATCCTGTTCGAGCGGTGTGCTGGGACGCACCGCCGCCGCGCGGTCGGTCTCGGGCTCGACGGGTTGCGGCAGGGCGGCCACGTCGAGCTTGCCGTTCGCCGTGCGCGGCAGCGTCTCGATCAGGATGAATCGGGACGGCACCATCCAGTCCGGCAGCATACGCCGGGCGTAGGCCTGCAGGTCCTGCTGGCTCGGAAAGCTCTCCGGTTCGGCCACGATGTAGGCGGCGAGCAGGGTCTGGGCGCCGGTGCCGAAAGGCACGACGGCCACCTGCTTGACCTCGGGCCGCGCCGCGAGGCGCGCCTCGATCTCACCCGGCTCGACCCGGTAGCCCCTGATCTTGATCTGGTTGTCGGCCCGGCCGACGTAGTCGAGCTGGCCGTCGGGCCGGCGGCGAACCAGGTCGCCGGTCCGGTAGAGGCGGCGGTCAGGGTCGCCCGGGTCAGGCAGGAAGCGCGCGTCGGTCTCGGCCGGCAGACCGACGTAGCCGCACGCAACTCCGGCGCCGCCAACCAGGAGCTCGGCCGGGAGCCCGTCGGGCACGGGCCTCTGCCGCGCGTCGCGCAGCACGATCCGCGCACCGGGAACCGGCCGGCCGATGGGAATCCGCCCGGCCGGCTCGGCGACCTCGATCGGGCAGGCGGTGCACCAGACGGTCGCCTCGGTCGGACCGTATTCGTTGAAGAGCCGGGCGCCGGGCAGGCTGTCCGCATGGCGCGCGGCCACGGCACGCGGAAGTTCCTCGCCGGCCGCGATCACGACCCGGAGGGACGCCAGCTGCTGGCTCGGCACGTAGGTCAGGATCATCTCGTAGAGCGACGGCAGGCAGAGGGTGTGGGTCACGCCGCGGCGGGCGATGATCTCGCCCAGCGCCGCCATGTCGGTCTCGGCGTTGTCGTGGGGCAGCACCAGCGCGCCGCCGGTGCAGAGTGTCCAGTAGATGCCGGCGACGGAGCTGTCGAAGGAGATCGACGAGAGCAGCAGATAGGCCTTCGGCGTCTCGTCATAGAAGGCGAGGCGGGCGGCGGTCGAGGCGGAGAGATTGGCGTGGCTCACCATGACGCCTTTCGGCACGCCCTGGGAGCCGGAGGTGTAGATGACGTAGGCGGTCAGGTCCGGTGTCACGTCGGGGAGCGGAGCCTCCTCGTCCGGCGCCGGCGGCGGCGCGTCGAGCAACAGCGCCGGCGGCGCGCCCTCGGGCAGGTCTTCCAGATGGGCTTTCGCGGTCAGCACCACGGCGGCTCCGCTGTTCTCGAGCATGTGCCCGAGACGCTCCGAGGGATAGCGCGCGTCCATCGGCACGTAAGCGCAGCCGGCGCGCAGCGCGCCGAGCATGGCGACGAAGGCCTCGGGCCCGGGGTCGAGGAAGACCGCGACCCGGTCGCCCGCGCCGAGACCCCGGGCCAGCAGGCGCCGCGCCCAGGCCGCCGACTCCCGGTCCAAGGCCCCGTAGGTCAGGACGTTGTCGCCGCAGATCACGGCGGGCAATTCGGGCGTCGCCCGCGCCCGCGATTGAATCGCCTCGTGCACCGGGCCGATTTCCGGCAGGGTCTCGGCGGCCGCGTCGCCGGCGGCGGCCCGGGCGGCCTCGGCCTCGTGCATGACCGGCAGATCGAAGGCCGGGGCATCGAGCCAATCCGGCAGCGCCGAAAGCGCCGCCTCTGTCATGGCTAGCAGCAGCTCGGCGGTCGCCGCGTCGTACTTCGCCGGATCGTGCAGGAGCTTCAGGACGAGCGCCGCGCCAGGTTCGACCAGTAGGGCGAGGGGATAGTTGCTCTGGTCCCTCACCCTGACATCGGCGAACAGCTGCCCGCCCCGTCCTTCGGCCGCGCTATCGGCCGAGGCCTGCTCGAGCGCCACGATGGTGTCGAACAGCGGCTCGCTCGCCGGAAAGCCGCTGAAGCGCTGGATCCGGGTGAGCGGCGTCGCGTCGTGTTCGCGTGCCGACAGGGAATCGCGGTGCCGCGCCGCTACCGCGTCGCGCAGGGTGGCGTGTTCGCCGAGACGCAGCCGGGCCGGCAGGGTCGTGACGAAATTGCCGACCGCGTCCTCGATCCCGGTGAGTTCCGGCGGCCGCTGGGTGTAGGCCATGCCGAAGGTGACGTCGTCGAGACCGCTGGCCCGGTGGAGAACGACCGCCCAGGCGGTCGTGACCAGGGCGCTCAGGGTCACCCGCAGGGACGCCGCCGAGGCGCGCAGCCGGGCCGTCGCCTCGGTCGAGAGAGCGGCCTCGACGGCACCGACGGAGTCCTGCTCTCCGGCGGCAATCTCGACCGGTGCGGTCTGGAGCCGCGTCGGCGATGCCAGGCTCTCGACCGCCTCGCGCCAATAGGTCTCGCTCTCGGGCCGGTCGCGTTGGGCCAGCCACTCGGCGAAGGCGCGGAACGTCGGCGCGGCCTCCGCCGCACCTGCCGCTGTCTCAACGTCCTCGGTGTAGCGCTGCGCCACTTCCCTGATCACGATGGCCGCCGACCAGTCGTCCACCAGGGCGTGGTGGCAGGTCCAGACGAAGCGGTAGCGTCCGTCCGCCAGTCGCAGGAGGGCCAGCTTCATGACCGGCGCCTCGGCGAGGTCGAGGCCCTCGCGACGGGTGACGGCGAGATAGCGGTCGAGGGCCGCCTGTTGCTCGGGCTCGCCCTCGAGGTGCCGGCAGTCGATCTCGGTCCAGCCCGCCTCGACTTGTTCCTTGATGACCAGAACCGGGTCGTCCAGGCCCTCCCAGACGAACTGGGCCCGAAGCGCGCCGTGGCGGCGGATCACCCCATCCCAGGCCGCCTTGAAGGCGGCCAGATCTAGGTCGGCGGGCGGCAAAGCGGTCAGCTGGCCGAGGTAGACGCCGCTGCCCGGTTCCGCGAGGCTGTGAAACAACATGCCCGCCTGGGCCGGTGTCAGCGGGTAGGCGTCCTCGATTCCGGCGAAGCTCTCCTGGCGCTCACTCATTGGTACGCGTGCCGAACAGGGCGGAGAGGCGCGAGCGGGCCTTCTCGTCGAGCGCGAGGCGCGGCGGCGCGGCGGCCTCCGGTGCGGGCGCGCGGGCCGAGCCCAGCGCGCGCGCCAGGGCGGCGACCGTCTGGTGGCTGAAGACGTCGGTGGCGTTGATCGCCAGGCCCGCTTCCGTGGCGCGCGAGGCGATCCGGATCGCGGCGATGGAGTCGCCGCCGAGTTCGAAGAAATTGTCCTCCACGCCGAGGCTCTCGAGCCGCAGGATCTCGCGCCAGATGCCGTAGAGTTGCCGCTCCGCGGCGTCACGCGGCGCGACCGGCCGGGCGTCGCTGCTCGCCGCGTTGATCTTCGGCAGGGCTGAGAGCGCGGCGCGGTCGACCTTGCCGTTGGCGGTCAGGGGGATCGACGGGACCTGACTGAAGGTCGCCGGGATCATCTCGCGGGGCAGGCGCTCCGCCAGGGAGCGGCGAAGATCGGCTGGCCCGACCGCGTCCCTGGCCGTGAAGTAGCATACCAGCCGTGGTTCCCCGGCCCCGGGCGGATCGACGTCCTCGTCGAAGCCGATCTGCTCGAGGATGGCCGCGACGCGGTCCTCGTTGATCTCGTCGTCGAGCTCGTGGAGGGCGGCGTCACGGGTCTTGTGCCCCATGCGCACGTCCCAGCTATAGGGCAGCGCATAGTTGTGGTAGCCGCGCCGCCGCTTGTGCACATGAATGCCGACGTCGTTGATCAGGCAGTTGGTCGAGCGGCCCGTATCCTTGGGCCGGGACCAGGGCGCGCGCGCCCGGAGGTAGGCGTAGACCTCGTCGAGCGGCACGTCGCAATAGCGGTAGAAATCGACGAACTCGACCTCGCTGAAGATCGCATCGGTCCGGAACAGGTCCTTGTTCAGCAGCCGGGCGGCGGTGTCCTCGACGCGGTGGTAGGTCTTGCGCGCCTCGAGCACGAAACGATCGATCTCGCCGACGTCGACCGCCGGCCGCTTGAACAGCTCCGGGGCGAGGCGCGTCTCGAAGAGCTGGCCGCGGGACAGGCCGGTCACGATGAGCGGGATCCCCTCGTCGCGCGCGGTCTTGAGACCCAGGGTGTAGATCGTCTTGAAGCAGCCGTTGCAGACATTTGCGTGCCGCTTCAGGCTGTCGACGAAGATCGCGTTCATGGCCGGCGTGGTCATGAAGCGGTGCTCGATACCCAGGGCCTCGGTGACTCGGGTGATGTTGGCCTTGGCCTCGTCCGACAGGAAGCCGTTGTCCAGCGTTGCCGCCAGGATCCGCGGGGTCAGTTCGGCCATGCGGCAGAGCGCGTAGGTGCTGTCCTTGCCACCGGAGAACAGCATCAGGCAATCGTATCGCCCGGTCTTGCGCTGGCCGGCGCGCTCGACGACCGAGCGCAGTTCGTCCATTGACCGGAAGTAGGCGGCGGCCTTCTCCTTGTAGGCGGCATAGTCGCGGCATATGCCGCAGAGCCCGGTCTCGTCGATTTCCACCTCGGGGTAATCGGCCCCCAGTCCGCACTCCCGGCAGCGTGCGGAAGCGGGCGCCGTCGGCTCGATCAGATCGAGCACGCAGTCGGTGACCCCGCTGTGGGCCAGAACCATCTGGCGGATCTCAGCGAGCTCGATGCGCACGCCCCGGATCTTGATCTGTTCGTCGCGGCGGCCGTGGTAGCGCACCACGCCGTCCGCCGTGACCGAGGCCAGATCGCCGGACTTGTACATCCGGCGGCCGGGCAGGAAGGGATCGGACAGGAACCGCTTCGCCGTCTCCTGCGCCAGGTTCTGGTAGCCGTCGGCCAGGCGGTCGACGCCGCCGATGTAGAGTTCGCCGACGACGTTGTCCGGCACCGGGTTGAGCCCGGCATCGAGCACGTAGATCCCGGTCGCCTCGGCGGGCCGTCCGATCGGCACGGACGCCCCGGTGTCGGCCGCCGGATCGTAGCGGTGAATCATGCAGCCGACCGTTGCCTCGGTCGGACCGTATTCATTGAGGATCTCGATATGATCGCCCAGCACGGCCCGGGTCTGCCCGGACAGCGCGACGGTCAGATCCTCTCCGCCCAGCACGAGGGTCCCGATGCGCCGCACCGGCTCGCCCGCCTCGACCACCAGCCGCAGATGGGCCGGCGTCAGCTTGACCACGTCGACCGCGTCGTCGGCGAAGACGCGCAGCACGGAAAGGTCGGGGCCGTCGAGGGCTTCGCGATAAGCACGGATGCTGCCGCCGCCGACCAGCGGCGCGAAGATCGAGGTGATCGTAAGATCGAAGCCCGTGGGGGAATGCAGCGACCAGACCTTGGGCTTGCCGTAGGCGAAGACCGTGTGCGCCCAGGCGGCATAGCGCGCCAGCGCCGCGCGCCCGATGCGCACACCCTTGGGCACGCCGGTCGAGCCGGAGGTAAAGATCACGTAGGCGGGGGCTTCCGGGGCCGGCGCCATCGCGCGCCAGCTGTCCGACGGCCTGCGCGGCAGGTCGTCGATCTCGAGCCTGGGAACCGCCGCTTGCCAGTGCGGGCGCAACCGCTTTTCGGTAACGACCAGCCGGAGCCGTGCTTCCTCGACGACGGTATCGAGGCGGGCGGGCGGTTGCGTGGGGTCGAGCGGCACGAAGGCGGCGCCGGCCTTCAGCGTGCCGATCAGCACCGCGACCAGCTCGGCGGATCGGGTCAGGTTGACGCCGACCAGCGATTCCGGCGTGACACCTTCCCGGGCCAGGCTCTCGGCGATCGCGCTCGACCAGGTGTCGATCTCGCGCCACGACAGCGCGCCGTTGTCATCGACCAAGAAGCGGCGGTCCGGATCGTCGGCCATGCGGGCCCGGAAGGCTTCGAGCACATCGGTCGCCGGTCCCGTTTCGGCGCAGGCCCCGGCCGCCGACGCGGCTAGGCGAGCCGAGGCCTCGGCCGGGTCGGCGAGAGCGACCTGATCGATGCGGCTGTCCGGAGCGCCGAGAAAAGCGTCGAGCAGCCGCAGGAAGTGCTCGGCCAGGCGTTCGGGCGGGCAGGACGCCCCTAGCGAATCGTTCACATCCAGATAGAGCGCCAGATTGCCGCTATCGTCGAAATCGACCACGCTCAGGCGCAGCAGGTGCTTGGGATCGCTGCAGCCGGGATAGAGCCATTCGACCCGGGGCGCGGCATCGCCGAAGCGGCCGAAGCGCACCGGGAGATAGTTGAGCACGGCATTGAAGCGGCCGTGGCCCTCGGCCGTGCTCGCGCCCGGCGAGGCGTGGCGCAGCAGGTTGAAGGCTTCCTCGACCATCTTGCCGTGCAGGGTGCGAAAGGTCTCTCCCTCGACGAGGCTGGCCTCGAGCGGCAGGAGCTCGACCAGAGGGCCCGCCGTCCGTCTGGCCTCCGGGGTTGTCCTGCCGTGGCTCATGGCGCCGATCGCGAAGCTCTGCTGGCCCGAGACGCGGGCGGTCCAGGCGGCGAGGGCCGTCGCCAGGATGTTGAACAGCGAGACATGGGGCGTGAAGGACTGGAAGCCCTTTTCCCGGGCGAGCTCGCGGAGCGCCCGGGCACGGGCGCTGCCGAGATCGACGAACAGCCGGCTTCCCGCGTGGCCGGCGCCGATCGGCGGCGCACCGTAGAGCGAGGGAGGCGGCGTACCGGCGGCGTTGCGCTCGGCCCAGAACGCCGCGTCCTCGCTGTTCCGGCCTCGCCTTTCCTGGTCCACGTAGGCCGACAAGGCGGGGAGCGGCGCGTCGTCGGCCGGCGCGCCCTCAATCTCGGCGTCATAGGCACGGGCCACTGCGTCGAAGATGATCGCACCGGTCGCGGCATCGGTGACGAGATGATGCTGATTGAGAAACCATATCGAGCGGCCGTCACGCAGTGTGATCAGCGCGGCGTCCAAGGTTTCCTCCGGCAGGGCGAAGCTGCGCCGCATGCGCGCGTCCAGCCACTCGCGGGCCTCCTCGTCTCCTTGGAGCGTCACGAAGTCGAGCTTGCCTGCCGCCACCGGCAAGACCCGTGCGTAGGGCACGCCGTCGCGTTCCTCGATCACCGTGCGCAGCGACTCGCAACACCGCACGACCGCCTCGAAGGCCCGGCCGAAGGCCGCGGCATCGACCGGCAGCGGCAGATCGAAGCGCCAGCCCATGTTGTAGTGGGGCGTCGACGGCGCCAACTTCTGCCCGGCCCAGATGAGGAACTGGCTGCGAGTCAGGTTGGAGCGGGCTTCCAGGCCGTTCTCGCCGGCGGCCTCTTGACCGTTTCCTGCCCGGTTCCCGCTCGTTGCCACGTTCATGCGGCGGATCTGGCCTCGGCGTAGGTCACGATCGCGTCTAGCGTTGCGAAGTTCGCCAGTTTGACGTCCTGGGCCGGGACCTTGAAACCGAAACTGCTCTCCAGAAAAGAGACCAGGCGCATCACGCCGAGCGAATCGACCAGCCCGCTGAGCAGCAGATCTTCGCCGCCCTCGACCTGTCGTCCCGAAAGCAATTGGTCCTGGATAAAGCCTTGAATGGTGGTTCGCACATCTCTCCCCATCACTGTTTAGTCGTCGCTCGAGAGATCCCTGCCAGCGTCTTGGCTCAAGCGGTTCCGATCGATCTTCCCCGATGTCGTACGGGGGAACTCCTGCAAGAGGCTGATTTGCTGGGGCAGGGCGTAGGATGGCAGCCTCTGCGCGGCGAAGGCGGTCAAGCCCTCGCCCGGCGCCGGTCGGTTCGGTCGCAGGCTGACCGCCGCCTGGATCAACTGCAGACCGTCGTCGCCGGTCACGACAAAGGCCGCGGCCTCCTGCACGTCGTCGTGGGCGGCGAGCGCGGCCTCAACCTCCTCGAGCTCGACCCGGTAACCCCGGGTCTTGACCTGATGGTCCTTGCGGCCGAGGAACGAAAGGCTCCCGTCCGGCCGCTGGCTTACCAGGTCGCCGGTGCCGTAGTAGACGTCGTCGACGCCGCCCGGTGCCGGCCGCTTGTGGAAGCAGCGCGCGTTCAGATCGGGGCGTTCCCAGTAGCCGCGCATCATGGTCGAGGTGCGCGCCAGCAGTTCGCCGGTCTCACCGGGCTCAACCGGGCGCCCTGCCTCGTCGACCACCAGAGCGTCCGCGTTCGGGCACATCCATCCGATCGGCGCCGGACCGTCGCTTTCCCGATATCCGGCGGGAAGATGGTAATAGGTGCACTGGTTGACCTCGGCGGGCCCGTAAACGTTGCTGAACCGGGCGCCCGGCAGGCGTTCCATGAGGGCGGCAAGGTGCTTTGGTACGAAAGGCTCGCCGCCGAACAGCACCCAGCGGAGCGTGCTGAGATCGCGCTCTTCGAGCGCCCCGTGAAGCAGCAGCTGAATCAGCAGGAAGGGCACCGAGTACCAGATCGTCAGCCGCTCTGACTCGGCAAGCTCGGCCAGACTGGCGGGAAGCTTGGTATGGGCCTCCGAGAAAATCACCGTGGTGGCGCCAGCCAAGGGGGCGCAGAAGTAGTCGAAGGTCGACATGTCGAAGTGAAGCGGCGAGGCGTTGCTCAGCCTGTCCTCCGGCCGGACATCGTAGAGGCGGGCCGCCATGCGGGCGTAGCTCATGCCGCTTGCGTGGCTGTGCATGATGCCCTTGGGGGCGCCGGTCGATCCCGAGGTGAAGATGATGTAGGCGAGATCGAGCTCGGACACGGCGGGCTGGTCGAGCGGAGCCGGCGGCAGGGCGAGCGTCTCTTCCCAGGACACCGACCGCGCGGCGCCGTCGAGCGGCGCATCCAGGCCGATGATGCAATCGAGGTTGGCGGTGGCTAGGGCCGCGCTGGCATCCCGCCGCTTCGCTTCCTGCGTGACCACCACCCGGGCGCCGCATTGCTCCAGCACGACGCGGGTGCGATCGGGCGGCGCGCCGGGGTCGAGGGGCGCGTAGGCGGCGCCGGCCCGCATGACGGCGAAGAGCGCGACCGCGCTTTCCAGCGATTTGTTGAGATAGAGCGCGACCCGGTCGCCACGGCGGACGCCCTGCTCGTGCAGCATGGCGGCGAGCCGGGCCGAGCGGTCCTCCAGCTCGGCGTAGCTGAGGCCGCTGTCGAGGAATCGGAAAGCGGTCTTTTCCGGCGTCTGCTCCGCGGCGCGTGTGACGCTGTGGTGGAGGAGGTCGTGCTTCATGGCTTTTACCGGGGGATCTTGCCGACGTCGTCAGGCAAACACCCGCTCTCCGACAAACCACAGCGCAGCCCCCAGCATCAGGGGCACGGACGCGTAGCGAAGGGCGACTTTTTCGTACAGCGGGGCGCCGCGCACCAGGTAGAGGAGTGGAAGCGCCACGCCAGCGATCACGACCATCGCGACCCAGACGCCAACACCGAAGCCGCCGAGTGCGATGTCCGCGAAGCCGCGGTTGAGGCCGAGGTCGTCGACGAAGCCGTTCGGGCCGAGGCCCTGAAGGGCGCCGACAATCAGCGCCACGTGGACCCTGCGCAGTCGCGGCAGGGGGCGGAAGTTGTCGATCGCGAGGAGCACGATTGAGGTCGCGAAGAGCGCCTGCGACGCGAGTTTCGAGGGAGCCATCAGATCAAACGCCGGCAGGGCCAGGGTTGCCGTGAAGGCCAGGCTGAAGGCAGTGACCACGACGGCGGCGTCCGCGGCCACGCTTCGCGCGGAGCCCCGGGCCTGCCACGCCGTGCCGCTCCGCAGCATCACGACGGGCAGCAGGAGAGCGAGCACGGCGAGAATGCGAATGGGCTTCGATAGGATCCTGAAGAGACCATCAAGGGCGAAACCGCGGAAGATTTCGCCGGGCGGCGGCGGCACCAAGCTGAGTGCCAGCCGCTCCCTCTGGGTGCCGAAGACCAGCGAGACCATGGCCTCGTTGTCTTCCAGCTTCAGCCGCGTGTTGCTGGCCTGCAGCAGCATCGGGCTATGGGCTGGATCGGATCCGTCGTAGAGAAAGCGATACTCGACCTCGATGGTCTCCGGAGGCGGGCCGAGCGAGGGAAGGGCGAATTCGATATCGACCTGCCGCGCGTCATCCGGGCCGAAGAAGCTGTGCCCTGAGATCTCGACCCGGTGCGCCGCGCGACCGGCGTGGAACGCAAGCCTTTCGGTCAGATAGCGATAGACCTCCGGCGCTCTCGCGTCGTATTCGGCCTCGCTGACCTCACCGTCGCCATTCGCATCGAGACTGACTGCTTTGTTCACATCCACGAGCCGGATGTGAAATCGGCCCGTCATCTCGGCATCGCTGACATCGACGTAGATGTAACTTTCACCGGGACGATGCGCCTGGGCCGGTGCCGCGGTCAGCGACAGCAAGGTCAGGAACAGGATATACGCGACGGATCTCGCCAAAATCCCCCCAAATCGGATCATGACCGGACTTGCAGCGGTTTGAGGGCGTACGATATGACCCCCTGAGCGGATCAAAGCAAGCTTGATCCAAGAGCGGCGGCGCGCTGACAGGTGCCGGTCCGGAGACCGACGGTGTGGCCGCTGCGTCGGGGCGACCCTTTGCTAGAGAGGTATGCTTTCCATGAGTAGGTTCCTGCTACGCTTCTGGCTGATTGCCGTAACTGCCCATTTCTTCGCTCTGGGGACCTTCAGCAGCGGCATGGCGCAGGAGGCGCGGGTCTTCGCATCGAACTATCCCCTCGCCTATTTCGCCGAGCGCATAAGCGGTCAGGCATCGCTCGTTCATTTTCCCCAGATCGACGGTGATCCCGCCTTCTGGGAGCCGGGCGCGGCGGACGTGATCGCGATGCAGCAGTCCGAGGTGATCCTGCTGAACGGGGCCGGCTACGAGAAGTGGCTCACCGCTGTAAGCCTCCCGCTGTCGCGCACTTTCGATACCTCGACGGGCTTCTCCACGAACCTGATCACGCTCCCAGAAGCGATCACGCACGCCCACGGCGGCAAGGAGCACAGCCACGGCGCGACGGCGTTCACCACCTGGATCGACCTGACCCAGGCCGTCGCCCAGGCCGAAGCCGTTCACGATGCCCTGGCCGACGCGAAGCTGGTCCCGCAGGCGACCCTGGACGCCAACCTCGATTCCTTGCGCAGCGACCTGAAATCGCTCGATGGCAAGCTCGCCGAGGTCGCTCAGAGTATCGGCGACAGCCCGCTGATCGGCTCCCATCCGGTCTACCAGTATCTCGCCCGGCGCTACGGACTGCAGATCCAGAGCGTCCATTGGGAGCCCGACGTCCCGCCCTCAGAGGAAATGATGGCGCAACTCCAGAGCCTGCGCAGCACGCACCCGGCGCTCTGGATGATCTGGGAGGCGGATCCGCTGGCCGAGACCGTGGAGCAGCTGGCGGCGCTCGGCATCGCTAGCGTGGTCTTCGATCCGAGCGGCAACCGTCCGGACAGCGGAGACTTCATGTCAGTGATGGAGGCGAATATCGGCGCTCTGCGCAGGATCGCCGTCAGCCTTTCCAACTAGCGGTCCGCCCGGCGAGAGCTTGAGTGGCCTCTTTCCCGGAGCTCTCGACCGGGCTGCGCCCCGGACTACTCACCATGAGATCCGATTCGAGGCCCTCAACCACCCGCTGAATTCCTGGTCTGGAAAGTCTGTTGAGGCCAAAGATTGGGTCGCCGAAGACAAAGCTGATCCAAATGTCATCTGTTAACGAACCGAGTCAGGGGTAGCCTGGCCACGCAGACTGCGCAAACGGGCACCATAGCGCGGTGTCGAACGGAAAGCCTGGTGCGGCCGACAATGAGAAGGCGGTCAGTTACCGAGGGGAGAGCTCTATGGAGGCCCTGAGCCTCGACAAGGCGCCGGCAAAGGTGGTGTTCGTTCTCGGCATGCATCGGAGCGGAACGTCTGCCTACACCCGTACGATCAATCTTCTCGGTGCCGACATGTCGGCCGACCTCCTGAAGCCGAACGACAACAATCCTCTGGGCTTCTGGGAATCGAAGAGGCTGGTCGCGATGCACGACCGCCTGCTTGATGCCGCCGGATCGACCTGGGACGATTGGACGCTTCTCGACCTCGAACAGATCTGTCCGACACTGTATGAGGAGCTGCGCGCCGAGGCGGTGGCGTGGCTCCGCGACAACTTCCAGGGTTCCCGGCTGTTCGTCGTCAAGGATCCCAGGATCTGCCGTTTCGTTCCCTTCTGGGTGAATGTACTGGAGGACTTCCGGGCCGCGCCAGCGGCCGTCATCCCGGTCCGCAATCCTCTTGAAGTGGCCGCTTCCCTCAAGGCGCGCAATCGTTTCTCGGAGCAGAAGTCCCACATGATGTGGTTGCGCCATGTGATCGACGCGGAACGCACAACGCGGGACATGCCGCGCGTCTTTACGGCCTATGAAGATCTTGTTTCTCAACCAATGGCGGTGGCGGGCGACATCTTCAATCTGCTGCGGCTCAGGCGCGGCAGCGCTTCCGTGATCGCCGGTGTCGATCGGTTTCTCGCTCCCGAGCTCCGACACCACGTCGCCAACGACCTCGAGGTCGACCGCTGCCCGGACGTGCCCGACTGGGTAAAGCAGGCCTATGAGATCGTGACGACCTTTACCAGGAGCGGCCCGACCCCTGAAGGCCTGCAGGCTCTGGAAGAAATCGGCGCCGCCTTCGATTCCGCCTGCCGCGCCTCGGCCGAGTCCCAGGCGCTCGGCAAATCTCACGCGGACCACAAGAGTCTGCAATTGCTCACCAAGCTCCACCGACGGCAACAGGTCGAACGCGAGAGGCGGGCGTGGCGCAAAGCGCGAAAGCACATGCCCAAGCCCGTGAAAATGGCCCTCAAACTCACAAGGCGCTTGTCGTTACGTTGAACCTGTCGCGTCTGTGTTGGTAGGACCAGAAACCAATGCGGCGGCTCGACTTCTAGATCATCACGACCGGGGGCCAAGCGGATCGATTTCCGACGCCACCCCGCGCAACCCTTGCTCGTTCTCGTTTTCGCCGTCCCTTTCGGCAAGCAGCAGCCCAAAGGCTTGCGCGGCGATGCGGTCGCCATACTCTTGGCCAAGAGGATGCAACATCCGCGCCGAGGAAAGCGCTGCGCCGCTTGCAAGGTGAGAGCGGTCTTCGCCGGCGCCCTCCGCGCCTTCGGCTCGCCCGTCGTCGGCCCCAAGCGCGCCTTTCAGTCGCTTCGCTTCAAGCACGGCTGCGGCCAGCGCTTCCTCGGCGCGGAGCACCCGCGTCGGGATAGCAGCCCCCGGATCGCCCTTGCCCTTCTCCATGTCCTGCCCTCTCGGTTGCTTCCCCTCTGAGCGGATCGCGCTCGACATGGTCGCCTTCGCGGTTTCGAACGAAGAAGAAAGCCCTGAATCCCGTCGTCGGACGCGTTTTCGCCATGAAGGCTTGCGGCGGACGCCGCGTCTCCGAACGAAGTATTGATGAGAGAACGATCCTCTCGTCTCTCTAGCAGATTTATACTATGATCGAAAGTAATAGAGTGCCGCTTGACTGAAGATCACAGTATCGAAGGCCCTTAGGAGCCCTCGGCCGGGGTTGGCGGTCTCTTGCGGGGGATGGATTCTCGAAGGGAAGGTCCAATCGAAATCTTGCGTCGCGACACAGGGCGAGAAGTTCTGATCGCGATCATGCCCATGGTGCGCGGCCTATGCTAGCCTCGACCCCAGGGCACGAGGCTTGCGACGGCCTGATGCCGGCGAGGCCCTGAACGAACAAAGGGAGAAGACGCTATGGTCAAGAAGACGAACGGGGGGACAAGGGCTGGCGGCAAGCCGGCGGCACGTGGGGCCCGGCGCCCAAGCTCAGCCGCCAAGAGCGGCGCGACGACGAGAAAGACAACCCGGCAAACGGCGGCGGGCGGCGCGAAGCGGACAGCGGCACCGAAGCAGGCGACAGCCGCCAGCAAGACCAAGTCGTCGGCGAAACCGACCGCAGGCAGCAGAAGGACGGCGGCGAAGACCCCAGCGGCGAAGGCCCCCGCTAAAAAGGCCCCCGCTGCAAAGGCCCCGGCGGCCAAAGCTCCGGCGGCCAAAGCTCCGGCGACGGCCGGGCGTTCGACGGCCCGGTCGAGAAAGCCGGCGCAGCCCAGGAAATCGGCGCAGCCTAGGAAAGCGGCGCAGCCGAGGAAAGCGGCGCAGCCTAGGAAGACAGCAGCGGGCGCCGGCTCGCGCGCGACCTTCGAGAAGGGCCTGAAAGACAGCATCCGGGGTATGGCGGAAGCCGAGGCCGCGATGGTCGACCTGGTCCGGGGCACGGTTTTCAAGGCCCTCCAGTCGGCGCCCGACAACGCCGCCGCGACGGCGGCCGTTGTCCGTGAAGCCGTTTCCGACGCAACGGCCGCCGCTCAGGAGGCCGGCGCCAACGCCATGCTGACCAGCAAGGCGGTGGCCAAGGGCGCGCTCCTGGGGGTGGCCGACGCCGGCGGCAACATGGCCGAGGCGGCCTCTCACGTCAGCAATGCGGTGGTCAAGAACGTGTCGGAGATCGGCGGGGAAGCCGCGGTGGTGGCGAAACGCGCGGTCGACGGCGCCGTCGAGGCGGCCTCCGAACTCGGCCACAGCGTTGCTGACCTCACCGAGTCCGCGTCCAGCGGCGCGGTCGAGGCGTTTTCGAGTGCCAGCGACAAGGCCTTCGAGATCGTAAACGGCCTATTCGCCGGCGTCTCGGAGAGCATCAAGGAGGCGACCACGGCCTTCGCCCCGGAGGCCAAGGGAAAGAAGAAGCCCGAGAAGAAGAAGGCGAAGAAGGCCGACAGGAAGAAGCGCAAGGGGTCGGCGAAAAAGTAGACCTTCTGGAAAGAGATCGCGGCTTGGGAGAGCGGCGCACCGGATACCCTGGAGCAGAACCGGATCTGCTCCAGGGCCTGCGCTTCAAGGCAAGGGCGTCTGCGTTCAAGACCTCAGCAGGTCGCCAAGCCGTGCGGCGACGGCGCGGTCGCCTGCTACCTTCAGCCTGCCCAGGGTCAAGGCGAGCAGAGGATTGAGGTCCCCGGCGATCAAGCGGCGCAGATTGGCGGCGGATATCTTGAGCGTGCAATCGGCGATGCCGTCCTCGCGGGAGAGCGAAGCCTTCCCGTCGAGCGCCTCGAGTAAGAGCAGGCCATCGGCTCCCATATCGAGCTTCACCCTGGCGTTCAGTGGCGCAACCTTGGAC
>JAAUYK010047379.1_pt1 | contig 20635 bp, 20 predicted proteins | sample 7278021 | NCBI WGS metagenome assembly JAAUYK01 (sample SAMN14350223, study PRJNA611818) | marine sediment metagenome | isolation source: surface marine sediment (1.8m) | place: French Polynesia: Moorea | collected 2018-08
CCGCCGCCCGCCCGAGGACGAGCCCCTCGTGGCAGCCCTGCGCCGCGCCGGCTACCCGGAGCGGGCCCTGCTGGTGAAGCGCGCGCCGCGGGCCTTTCCGGTGGGCGAGCGCCTGCACGTCGCCCAGGCGGGCACGGACCCGGCGCGGGCCGCCGAGCTGGTCCTGGGTGCGGTGGGCAAGTCGGACCTGCCGGAGCCGCTTCGCATCGCCCACCTGATCGCGCGGGCCATCGTGAGCGGCGAATCGCGCGGGCGGCCCTGACGGGCGCCGGTCCCGGGTCGCTCTGCTCTCTACGCGCTCGCCGCTTCGCGGCGAGAGCTTCCGCGGCGTCGGCTGACCCGTCTCGGGTCAGCCTCCTAGGTGCCCGCCGGAGCCGAGGCGAGCTGCTGGTTCTTCTCGCGCAGCTTCTCCAGCAGGTTCTCCGCCCCACCCCGCCCCATGACCTCGCGGAACTGGTCGCGGAAGTTCGAGATCAGGCTGATGCCTTCGATCGTCACGTCGATGATGCGCCATTCCTCGTTGCGGAAGCGCATGCGGTAGTCGACCAGCGCGCCGTCGTTGTTTCCGCCGACGATCACCGTCTTCACGGTGACGTCGCCGCGGGGCTCCTTGCGCTCGCCCTTGATCTCGACCTCCTCCTGCCCGTAGCGGTCGAGCCGGCTGCCGTAGTCGTTGGCGAGGTAGGTGGTGAACTCCTTCTCGAAGCTCACCTTCTGGTCGTCCGAGAGCTTCTTCCAGCGCCGCCCCAGCACCAGGCGCGACATGGTGGTGAAGTCGAAGCGCTCGTAGGCGATCTCCTCGATGGCATCGCGACGCTGGCGCGTATCGCGGCTCTTGTCCTGGAGGATCACCAGCACCTGCTCGGCGGTGACCTTCATGATCTCGCAGGGCCGCTCGCAGGCGAGCTCGCTGGGCGACGCGCCGGCGCCAACGGCGACCAGCAGGACCGGTGCCAGCGCGCCGAGGAGCGCGACGCGCCCCAGCGGAGCCGCCCGGCCGCCGTGACGCATCCTAGTAGTCTTCCTCGTCGTCGAAGTAGTAGAGGTCATCGTCTTGCGCCTCGTCGGGCTCGTCTGCCCGGTCGCGTACCTGGTTCTCCCGGTACTGCACGTAAGCGTTGCGAACGAAGACGTAGAAGTCGAATGCCGACTCCCGCTCCGCACGGATCTCTTCGATGTTCTGCGAGCGCCGGTTGAGAAGCTCCGCCGAGCGCACCCCCACCGACACGTACATGGGAACGATCCACGCCGGAGGCGTCATCGCGCCGTCCGCGGCGAGCCCCACCGCGTCCCGGGGGCTCGACGGGCCGAGGATCGGCAGCACGAGATAGGGCCCGGGAGGAACCCCCCAGACCCCGAGGGTCTGGCCGAAATCCTCGTCGTGGAGCGGGATTCCGCCGGGGGTTGCCGGGTCGAAGAGGCCGCCCAGGCCCACCGTGGTGTTGACCAGGAAGCGTCCGACCTCCTCCAGTGCCACCACGGGCTTGCCCTGCAGAAGCGCGTTCACCAGGCGTGGAGGCATCGCGAGATTGCGGAAGAAGTTGCTGATGCACTCCTGGACCAGGTCCGGGAGCACGGTGTCCCACCCGATCGCGACGGGCTCGATCACGTAGCGGTCGGCCGTCTCGTTGAACCAGAAGATCCGCCGGTTCATCGGCTCCCAGGGATCGTGGACCGTGGGCTCGTCCGCGGCGGCCGACGTGGCGAGCAGCAGCAGGGCGGACGCCAGCGCCCGGACGCGAGCGGTCCGGCGCCCGTCGAACGGGCTCGGGGGCATCAGTCAGCCTCGATCCCCGAATCGTGTACGAACCGCCCGATCAGCCGCTCGATCGAGAGCGCGTTCTCCGTGTAGGCGATCTCCTCGCCCGATCGCAGCAGCACGTCGTCGCCGCCCGGCTCGAGCGCGATGAACTGGTCGCCCAGCAGCCCCTCGGTCCGGATGCCGGCCGAGGTATCCGCGGACAGCTCGAGACGCGGATCGATGTTCAGCCGGACGCGCGCCCGCAGGTCCTCGTCGAGATCGATCGCCTGGACGCTGCCGACCGTGACGCCGGAGATCGAGACCGGCGCGCGCGGCTTGAGGCCCCCGATCTCGTCGAAGGAGGCGTACAGCACGAACCCGCGCGGTCCCTTGTAGGAGAGGCCGCCGACCTGGATCGACAGGTAGCCGATGGCCGCGAGTCCGCAGACGACGAACAGGCCGACGACCAGATCGCGAACGGGCGAGGGTCTCATATGGTTCCTCCCGGCGGCTCGAGCGGGTCACACGCCCCAGAGCGCGGTGATCACGTAGTCGATGACGAGCACGCTGACCGAGCTGATCACCACGGTGCTCGTGGTCGCGGCGCTCACGCCTGCCGAGGTCGGCTCGCTGATGTAGCCGCGATAGGTCGCGATGAAGCCCACCAGCGCGCCGAAGACCACCGACTTGAGCAGCGTCCCCGCCACGTCGTTCTCGAAGTCGATGGACTGCTCCATGCTCGTCACGTAGGTGCCGCCGTCGACGCCGAGCAGGCCGACTCCCACCACGTAGCCCCCGAACAGCGCGAAGCCGATGAACAGTGCATTCAGCATGGGCATCACGATGAGCATGGCCAGGGCCTTGGGCATCACCACGAAATGGACCGGGTCGACCGACATCATGCGCAGGCCGTCGAGCTGCTCCGTGGTCACCATCGAGGCGATCTCCGCCGCCATCGCGGACCCCGCGCGGCCCGTCACCAGCAGGGCGGTCAGGACCGGCCCGAGCTCGCGCACGAGCGTGAGCCCCACCACCGCCCCCAGGGAGCTCTCGGCGCCGAAGCGCGTGAGCGTGGTGTAGCCCTGGAGGCCCAGCACGGCGCCGACGGTCGCGCCCGACAGGCACACGATCGCGAGGGAGAGGACGCCGACGTCGAAGACCTCCCCCACCAGACGCTGGAAGCGATAGGGCGGCCGTAGGGCCGCCACGGCGATCTGGCCCACGAACACGGCGATGCGCCCGAGGTGCGCGACGATTCCCACGGTGCGGAATCCGAGCGAACGGATCGCCTCGGCGTTCACGCGCCGGTCTCCGTCGCGTCGCCGTCCTCCGCCTCCGGCTCGTCCTCGTCGAGCTCGGCCGAGAGGAACTCGCGCACGCGCTTGTCCTCGCTCGTGCGCAGCTCGTCCGGAGTGCCACAGATCGCCCCCCCGTCCACCAGGAAGACGATCTGGTGGCCCATGCGCAGGGAGGAGGGAATGTGGTGCGACGTCACGAGCATGGTCAGGCCGAGTCTACGGTTCAGATCACACAGCAGGTGCTCGATGCGGCGCACGTTGATCGGATCGAGCCCCGAGAAGGGCTCGTCACACAGCAGGATCTCGGGATCGGTGACGATGGCCCGGGCCAGGGCCGCCCGGCGCAGCATTCCGCCGGAGAGCTGGCGCGGGTACAGGGGCTCCACGTCGTGCAGGCCCACGGCCCCCAGGCGGCGTCCCACCTCCGCCGCCACGTCCAGCTCGGACAATCGCGTGTGCTCGCGCAGGGGCAGCGCCACGTTCTCGAAGATGGTCATGGAGTCGAGCAGCGCGCCGCCCTGGAACAGCATCCCGATGCGATCGCGCACGCGGAACAGCGCGCGCTCCGAGAGCCGCGTGATCTCCTCGCCCGCGACCCGGACGCTTCCGGAGTCTGGACGCAGCAGCCCGGCCACGGCCCGGAGAAGAGTGCTTTTCCCCGCACCGCTGCCGCCCAACAACACGGAGATCTGCCCGCGCCGGAATCCGCAGCTGAGACCCCGATAGACCGAGCGGCCGTCGAACTCGATGTGCACGTCGTCCAGGACGACCCGGGGCTCGGCTTCCAGCTGAGGTTGCGTCAGATCATTCATCGGGCTGCATTCTAGCCAGTGCCCCGGGAAACTCCCCGGGGCTGCGCGACACGCAGGCGCCGTTGCCAAATCGGCCAACCGCTTCCCGTTCTTCAGCGCCCTTCACGGCGCGCCCCTCGGAAGCCCCCCGTCCACCTCGGCGCACGGGCTCGCGTCTCCCGGGCGAGTGGGGTACTCACCGGGCCGTGCCTGCCACGCTTGCCGCGAAGCTGCGCGCCGCTGCGAGAACGCTGTGCCGTGAGGTGGCCCCGCTGCGCTTCGGCCCGCCGGTATCCCACGTCTACAATCCGCTCGACTACGCGCGCCGCGCCCACGACGCCTACGTGGAAGCGTACGGGGATACGCGAAAACGCGTGGTCTTCCTCGGCATGAATCCGGGGCCCTTCGGCATGGCGCAGACCGGCGTCCCCTTCGGTGACGTGGCGTGTGTCCGGGATTGGCTGGGCATCGAGGAACCGGTGGACCGGCCTCGTCGCGAGCACCCCAAGCGGCCGGTGCGTGGATTCGCGTGTCGCCGCGGAGAGGTCAGCGGTTCGCGACTGTGGGGTGCGATCGCCGCCCACTTCGAGCGACCGGAGCGCTTCTTCGCCGACCACTACGTGGCCAACTACTGCCCCCTGCTGTTCGTCGAGCAGAGCGGACGCAACCGGACGCCGGACAAGCTGCCCGTCTGTGAACGCGGGCCGCTGTACGCCGCCTGCGACCGTCACCTGCGCCGGCTGGTGGACGTGCTGCGGCCCGCCTGGGTCGTCGGCATCGGGCGATTCGCCGAGGGCCGCGCTCGAGAGGTGGTGGGCGATCGCGTCGGGGTCGGGGCCGTCCTGCACCCGAGTCCCGCCAACCCCCGCGCGCAGCGGGATTGGAGCGGGACCGCGCGGCGGGAGCTCACGGCGTTGGGTCTGTGCGGGTGCTGAGCCGCGCCCGGCGCATCGCGACGCCGGCGATCGCAGGATGCATGGGCCTGGCGACCGTCGCCGGGGCCGCTCCGGAGGACTGGCAGCAGGCCGGGCGCACGGCGGTGCAGCGCGCTCGGGCGCTCGACTCGGACTCGCGCCGGACCCGCAACGTCGTCCTGTTCGTGGGTGACGGGATGGGCGTCAACACGGTCACGGCGGCGCGCATCCTGGCGGGCCAGCTCAGCGGCGAGTCCGGAGAGGAGGGCTGGCTCCACCTCGAGCGTCTCCCCTACGTCGCGCTCGCCAAGACCTACAACACCAACCAGCAGGTGCCGGACTCTGCCGGGACGATGACCGCCATGATGACGGGCGTGAAGACGCGCGCCGGCGTGATCAATCTCGACGAGAGCGTCCCACGCGGCGAGCCCCGCCACGACGCCGCGCGACGGCTCGAGACGCTGATCGAGCAGGCCGAGGATCGCGGACTTTCCACCGGTGTGGTGAGCACGGCCCGCATCACCCACGCGACGCCGGCCGCCTGCTACGCCCACATCCCGGAGCGGGGCTGGGAGGACGACGCGACGCTCTCGCCGGACGCGCGCGCCGCGGGCTACCCCGACATCGCGCGCCAGCTCGTGGAGTTCCCGCGCGGCGACGGGCTCGAGGTGGCGCTCGGAGGGGGTCGGGCGCACTTCCTGCCCGACGCGGTGCGGGACCCGGAGCACCCGGAGCAGACCGGGGCGCGGCTCGACGGGCGGGACCTCACCCGCGAGTGGCTCTCGCGGCACCAGCGCTCCGCCTACGTGTGGAGCCGCGACCAGCTCGAGGCGACGGACCTCGCGCAGACCGACCACCTGCTCGGCCTCTTCGAGCCCTCCCACATGCAGTTCGAGGCGTTCCGCGAGCGGGACCCGGCGGGCGAGCCCTCGATCCGGGAGATGACGCTCGCTGCGCTCGAGATCGTGTCGCGAAACCCGCGGGGCTACGTGCTCGTCGTGGAGGGCGGACGCATCGACCACGGACACCACGTGTCGAGCGCCTACCTGGCGCTCCACGAGGTGCTGGCGATGGACGAGGCCGTGGCCGCGGTGCTCGAGCGGGTGGACCTGGACGACACGCTGGTGGTGGTGACCGCCGATCACGGTCACGTACTCAACTTCGCCGGCTACCCGACCCGCGGAAACCCGATCCTCGGCAAAGTCCGGGGGAACGACCGGCGCGGAGAGCCGGCCGCGTCGCTGGCGCTGGACGGGCTCGGCCTGCCCTACACCACGCTCGGCTACCAGAACGGGCCCGGCTATACGGGCGCCACGGAGGCACAGCCCGAAGGCCCGAAGCGCTTCCCGCACCGGGCGCGTGAGTTCCAGGGCATCAGCCAGGGGCGACCGGACCTCACGGACGTCGACACCACCGGGCCCCTCTACCTGCAGGAGTCGGCGGTCCCGCTGCGCAACGAGACCCACGCCGGCGGCGACGTGGCGGTCTATGCGGGGGGCGCGGGCGCGTCACTCTTCCACGGCGTGCAGGAGCAGAGCTACGTCTACCACGCCGTGGAGGCGGCGCTCGGCTGGGACCGCGAGCCCGGCCTGTTCGCGCGCTGGTGGGCGCGCCTCACGTCCAGCGGCCCCTGACGGCCGCGGTGCCCCTTTTCGGCCTCGAGGCCCGGTCCCCGGTGCGACGACGCATGCTGCGGCAGAACACGATCGTGAAGGAGCTGGCGGGCGCGCTCGCGGCGTCGCTCTCGCTGCTGGCCTGCGCGCCCACCGGGATCGAGGAGGCGCGCTCCGCGCTGCGCACCAACGACCTCCCCACGGCGCGCCGGCTGCTCGAGAAGGATCGGGACGACTTTCCCGACAACCTCGAGGTGCGGCTCGCCCTCGGCGAGGTCTACTACCGCACGGCGCGGGACGCCCTCGATTGGGATGGCGACGAGGGGCGCTACCTCGCGTATCTCGAGCAGTCGGTGGACGAGTTCGTGGAGGCGGTACGGCTCGATCCGAAGCAGCCCGACGCTCACTTCTACCTCGCCGTGATGGACGTCTACCGCGGCGATCTGGAGAGCGCGCTGCGCGGCTTCCAGAATGCGCGCCGACTGCGGCCGGGCCCGATCGCCGACACGAACCTCGCGGAGATCTACCTCTACCGGGGCGACCTGGAGGAGGCGAGGCGCTGGAACAAGAGCGCGTATCTGTCGGGCGGCGACATCGGGACGGTCACCTTCAACCAGATGCTGATCCGCTGGAGCGAGGGCGACCTCGACGGCGCGCGCCGCCGCTTCGAGGAGCTCCGCCGTCGCCATCCGGAGCTGATCCGCACCATCAACGCGGCGCCCCTCCCGACCATGCCGCGCAGCTTCGAGGAGTTCGCGGGCTACTGCTGCGAGAGCCACGCCTGTGGCCCCTATCTCGAGCACGCCTGCCAGGGCCTGGGCCTCGAGGTCGGTCGGCGGGAGGTCTCGGAAGAGACGCTCCTCAAGGAGCTCCGGCTCGAGATGGAGAAGCGCAGGCGACTGCGGGAGATCTACCGTCAGCGCAAGGAGCTCGACATCGAGGTGGAGGAGCAGGAGCCCGCCCCCTGAGCCCCGAAGTCGGCGCGTCGCCAGCAGCGCTAGGCCTCGCAGCAGTCCCGGGTCGCTCTAATGCGGCAGCGCGAAGGCGATCAGGCTGTCTCCCGGGCTCGAGCGCATCTGGGCGTGACCGCCGGCCGCGATGACCACGAACTGGCGGCCGTCGTCCCGCACCCGGTAGGTCATGGGCGTCGCCTGGCCGCCGGCCGGAAGCCTTCCCCGCCACAGCTCCTCGCCGGTCTCGACGTCGAAGGCGCGCAGGTAGTCGTCGAGGGCCGCACCGATGAACACCAGCCCGGACGCCGTCACCACGGGGCCGCCCATGTTGGGGACGCCCCAGGGCAGCGCGAGGCCGAGCGGCGCCAGGTCCGCCGTGGTGCCGAGCGGCACCTCCCAGGCGAGCTCCTGCGCAGCGAGGTCGAGCGCCGCCAGGGTGCCCCAGGGTGGCGGGTTGCAGGGCACGCCCAGGGGCGAGATCAGCACGCCGAAGCGACCCGCATAGGGCGTGCCGCGCATCTCGAAGAGCGCCAGGTCGTCGTCGCGCTCGCGCGCCTGGTCCAGCCGCTCGCGCGGAATCAGCGTCAGGGTGTTGGCGATGCGGCTGGTATTCGCCACCAGCAGCCGCCGCTCGGGATCGAAGGCGACGCTGCCCCAGTTGGAGCCGCCGGCGGTGCCGGGGAACATCACCGTGCCCTCGAGGCTGGGCGGCGTGAAGATCCCCTCCGAACGCATCCCCGCGATGCGCCGCGCGCACCAGCGGCGGTCCCAGGGCGTGATCCCCCAGGCGTCCTCGGGCGCCAGCCGCTGGGGCACGATCGGCGGCGGCCAGGTGGGAAACGGCTGGGTGGGGGAGGTCACCTCTCCCGGCACGTCCGACGCGGGCACGGGCCGCTCTTCGACCGGGAACAGCGGCTCGCCGGTCTCCCGGTGCAGGAAGAACAGGTGACCCATCTTGGTGGCCTGGACGACGGCCGGGAGCTCGTGGCCGTCGCGCTGCAGCTCGATCAGCACCGGCTGGGAGGCGACGTCGTAGTCCCAGAGGTTGTGGTGCACGGTCTGGAAGCTCCAGACCCGCTCGCCCGTCGAGGCGCGCAGCGCCACCACGCTGTCCGCGTAGCGGTTGTCTCCCACGCGCTCACCTCCGTAGAAATCCGGGGAGGGGCTGCTAGTCGGCAGGAACACGAGGTCGCGCTCCGGATCCGCCGAGCTGATCGACCACACGTTGGCCGCGCCCACGCGATCCGCACTGTCGCCCGCCCAGCCCTTGCGGGCCGGATCGCGCGGGTCGCGGGGGATCGGATCCCAGCTCCAGCGGGGCTTCCCGCTGCGGGCGTCGAAGGCCTGGACCACGCCTCTCGGCATGTCGATGCGCCGGTTCTCCGCCACGGCCGAGCCCACCACCACCACGTCCCCGATCACGAGCGGCGGGGACGAGATCCCGATCTCGTCGGGCTGGCGGGCCCCGACCCCCCGCGAGAAGTCCACGAGACCGCCCTCCCCGAATCCCGCACAGGGCCGGCCGCTCGCGGCATCGAGCGCGACCAGGCGCGCGTCGGCGGCGGCGACGAAGATGCGGGGCGAGCAGAGCGCTCCGCCGGCGCCGCGATCTGCCCAGGCCGCCACCCCGCGGCAGTTGAGATTGTAGTGACCCTTGGCGAGGTCGACTCGCGGGTCGTAGGACCAGCGCTCCGCCCCCGTCTCCGCGTCGAGCGAGACCACGCGACTGCGCGGCGTGCAGAAGTAGAGGGCATCGTCCAGCAGGATGGGGGTCGCCTGGAAGGCGTGGTTGCGCCCCGCCACGGCCTCGTCGCGCAGGTCACCGGTGTGGTACTCCCAGGCGACCTCGAGGAAGCCCACGTTGTCCCGCGTGATCTCGCTCAGCGGCGAGTAGCGCCGGCCGCCTGGATCGCCTCCGTAGGCGGGCCACCCTGCGGCCGGCCCCCCGCTGCGGGGCGGCGGCTCCTGCCCGCACCCGAGCGCCCACGCGAGCAGCGCGGCCGACGCCGCCCGGAATGCCAAGGACGAGCGGGACATCGGCGCCTAGCGAAGCTCCAGCCGCCGCTCGCCCCAGCTCGCGGTGGGTGCGCGGAACACGAGGATGCGGCGATCCGTCGTGACGGTGGCGACGTTGGAGCGGGCATCCACGCGCTCGAGTCGCTCCCTGAGATGCATCGAGCGCTCGAAGAAGCCGCCCGCCTGGGCCGAGAGGCCGAGCGCTTTGCGATCGGTCACCACCACCGCGACGTTCTCCCCGATTCCCGTGGCCAACAGCTTCTCGCCGGGGCCGATGCGGTAGGCGATCAGGCCGCCGGAGGCCCCCGTGAAGCCGATGGCGCGATGCGAGGTGACGAGCAGCGCCACGCGGTCGCCGAGGACGGCGCCCTGGGGCCGAGTCTCGCCGCGCTCGAAGCGCAGCTCGACCCAGATCGACGAGCCGGTGGAGGCGGCCAGGACGCGCTGGTCCGTGGTCACCAGGCCCACCTTGCCGCGCGCTTCGTACCACAGGACCGTCTCGTTCAGGTGGAGACGCTCGCTCGAGACGCCCCCTCCCTCTGCGTCGATGGCCAGCACCTCGCGCTCGAGCACGACGATCTCGAGCAGATCGGCGAGCGGGACCTCGTCGGCCCGGTAGACGGGCTGCGTCGCGCCCGCCAGGGGGAGGAGCCACACGGCCAGGAGGCACGCCGGGGAGAGCCGGGCGCGGAGGAGCCGCGTCGCGCACCGCAGCGCACCGCTTCCGCTACGCATTTCTCGATTCTATCCGACGGCGGTGCGCGCGGGCGACCGACGTGGGTGGGGCCCGACGGGGCCCGTCATCCCGGGGGTGGCATCGAGCGCGGCTTCGCTCAGGCTTCTCGTTCGGAGGCGCGTTCCCGCGCGCGCCGATAGCCGGTGTACTGCGGCTGGTCGACCGCCAGCTTGGCGAGGGTGGTCTCGCGCAGGTGCTCGAACAGGCCGGGTGAGTCCGGGACGAGGTCGCCCGAGCGGATGCGACGGCAGAGCTCGCGGTTGAGCTCCTCGAGGCTGCCGTCGCGCGAGAGCAGGGCCCGCAACCGCTCGCGCTCGGCCGCCTCGCTGTCGGGACCCCGCTCGAGCTGACGCTCGACGATGCCGAGCGCATTGGCGGCGACGCGCGCCTGGAAGGCCCGGTGTCCCTGGAGCGCCGGCAGCGCCCGGCCTTCCAGGAAGTGCCGCACGGCCCGCACCAGCTCGACCAGCGACGGAGGATCCCACATCGTCGTCTCCCCGCTCCCTCCGCGCCCCGTCAGCCTCCGCCGCGGGACGCCACCTCGCCTTCGAGAAGCTGCAGCAGGTCGATCTCCGTCTCGGAGGCGCGGCGCCCGATGGCGGCCCTCTCGATCGAGCGATCCGCCCCGCTGCGGAAGATCGCGTACATGGTCGAGCACAGGATGCCCCACTTGAGGGTCCCCAGGATCTCCCAGAAGCGCACGCGTTCCGGCTCGACGGGCCCGCCCCCTCCCGCCTCGTAGCCCTCGAACAGCTCCTCCCGCGGTCCGAAGCCGCCCACCGGCTTGTCGATCTCCCCGAAGCGCCACGAGTTCACGCAGATCCAGCCCAGATCCTCCATGGGATCGCCCACGTGGGAGAGCTCCCAGTCGAGGACGGCGCGAACGCCGTCGGGGCCGATCATCAGGTTGCCGTTGCGGAAGTCCCCGTGGACGAGCCCGAGTGCCGGCGGCTCGGGGGCGGCCTGCAGCCGCGTGGCGACGAAGCGGAACGCCAGCTCGAAGACGGGATGCGGGTGGTCGTGGGCCTCGTAGAGGGAGCGATACTGCTCGAGCTGCGCCGCTGCGGTCTGGACCGGAAGCTCCGGGAGGCCGTCCCGCGGTACCGCGTGGATGCGGGCCAGGATCTCGCCGCAGCGGCGCGCGAGTCCGGATCGCACGCGAACCAGGGCCGGGTCCCGCAGGATGCGGCGGGGAATGGTCTCGCCCTCGACCCGATCCATCACGAACCCGGATCCCATGCCATCGCCGGGCTCGAGGAGGCAGCGTACGCCGGGTGCGGGGACTCCCGCGCGCGAGGCGAGCCGGATCAACCGCGCCTCGGTCTCGAGCGGAAGCCCGAGCTCGAGCGCCGCGCCGGCCCGCGCTCCGCCCGGCCGACGTCGCAGGATCAGCGGCAGTGTGCCGGCCTGCGTGACGGCGTCGAAGGACCACGTCTCCTGGCTGGCTCCGCCGGACAGGCGGCGCAGGTTCGTGACGTCCTCGACCTCCGGCAGATCCCGCGCGAGCGCCCGTCCGAGTGCGGCCGCGAGCCCGTCGTCGTCTCCCATGGGGTGGCCGCCGCGCCGGGCGCTACGCGACCTGGCGCAGGAACTCGGACAGGCCGTAGCCGACGCGCTCGCCCCAGCGCCACACTGTCATGCCCTCGCCGATGTGGGTCACCCTGCCGGCGCGCCGGTTGCGGAGCGGAACGAAGCCCATCACCCGGCCCTCGATCGCGTGGCTGGCTCCGGAGGCGGTCTCGACCTGCACGCGCAGCGCGCGGTGATAGAGACCCCCGTCCTCGTACTCGGCCTCGATCCGCGCGCTCGCGAGGGGCTCGATCTCGTCGCCACGCACGACAACGCCGCCGGCGCGCTCGCTGTGCGCGTCGCGACGGATGATCGACACCATGGCGCCCAGGTCGGGGCCGAAGTTCATGGTGAGCCACTCGTAGCCCGAGATGGCCTGCCAGTGGCGCGGCCCCCAGGAGTGGTCGCGCAGCCCGAAGCCCTCGATGGGGATGCTCTCGCGGTCGATGCGCAGCGTGCCGCGCACGGCCATGTGCTGCTCGTAGTGGGCCTTGGCGAACTGCTCCTCGGCCGAGCGGCCGCTCTCCTCCCGATCCGAGCGCCCCCCGTACATGGGCCCTACGGCGTCGTGTTCCAGATCGAGCGAGACACGGCAGCGAGGGCTCTCGCGGAAGGCGCGCCGCGGATCGCTCATGACGCGGGGCTCCGCGAGGTCGAGGAGCTCGCCCTCGAAGCGCGTGCGCAGACGCTGGCTGGGCTCGATCACGTCGAAGCGCAGGCCGCCCGCATCGAAGCGGTCGTTGTCGTCGATGGACGCCCGCTGAAAGGTGAACAGGACGCGTCCACCCGGACGGTAGAGCGCGACGGTCATCTCGGCGCGTCCCTCGTTGGCGCGATTGCCGAGCCGGACGAAGCCCCCCGTAGACCTCTCCGGAGCGAAGAAGTTGAAGTACATGCTCTCGTTGAAGTTCGGCTCGGGGCCGAGCGGATGGGTGAAGTCGTCCTCGGCTACGAGATCGCCGACGATGCGCGCCATGGCTCTCCTCGTTCCCCTCCGATCTCCGGGTGCAGCCCGTTCCGACCCCGGGGCCCGAAACGGGCCGCGCGAGTCTATCACGGGCCGCATCGGGGCCGTGGGGGACGACATGTGACCGCGGCGGGGTGTACCCTCAGGGCGCGACGCCCGCGCGGCACCAGCCTGGCGTGGGCCCGGGAGGCGACCCGTCCATGGCCGCGAGCAGCAGGCGCAAGAAGACGACGCGGAAGACCGGCCGCCCCAGCGGGACGACCGCCTCGCGAAGCGCGGCGGCTCGCAAGAAGACGCGCCAGCCGGCCGCCGGGGCGGGCGCAGCGGGTCCCGTCTCCTCCGACGACCGCTCGATCCTGGAGCAGCTGGAGGGGCTGGCCGACAGCGTGCGGGAGGAGCTCGGCGAGCGTCTCCAATCGCTGGCCCTCGACACGGGAACCCTGCCGCTGCGGCTGGGTCGCGCCCTGTTGCTGCGGCCCGAGAACCCCGCGATGGCCAAGCAGGCCGGCGCCTCCCTGCGCGAGCTTCGCGAGCTGGCGGGCCTCACCCTGGACGAGCTCAGCGAGGCCGTCGAGCTCAAGGACCACTCCCTGCTCCGCGCGGTGGAGGAGGGCACCGCCACCCTCTCCTTCGAGCTGATCCTTCGGCTCGCCGCGCTGCTCGCGCGCCACGATCCGATTCCATTCGTGATCCGGTTCACCCGCACCTACAACCCGGAGCTGTGGCGCTTCCTCGAAGCGTGGGGCATCGGTCGCCTACCGCTGCAGTACGAGCGCGAGCGCGAGTTCGTCAACGTGTTCCGGCGACACGACGCCGCGCGCGCGCTGTCGGACGAGGGCTTCGCCCGGGTCCTCGACTTCACGCGCTCCGCCTTCGAGCTGGCCCTCCACTTCGTCGCGGAGGAGGAGGAGGTCGAGGATCGCGAGATCGAACCCGACACCCCCGACTAGCGCGACAGCTTCTGCGCGTGCTTCACGTTGCGCGCTTCGAGGGCGAGGATGACGTCCTCGGCGATGTTGGTCGCGTGGTCTGCCACGCGCTCCAGGTGCTTGGCGAGCAGGATCACGTCCACGTTCTGGGAGGCCACCTCGGGCTTCAGCTCGATCACGCGCAGCGTCCGCTCGATCACCTCGTCCTGGATGAGGTCGATGTCGTCGTCGTCCGCCAGCACCGAGTGCGCCATGGCCACGTCCCCGTTGCCCAAAGCGTCCAAGGCGCGTCTCAGGATGCGCTGTGACACCCGCGCCAGCTGGCTGAGGTTGGGGGGGTAATCGATCGGGGGCTGAGCGCTGAGGCGCCGGGCGCTGTTGGCGATGTTGCGGGCGAGATCGCCGACGCGCTCCAGATCCGTGGCGATCATCTTCACCGACATCACCTCGCGAAGGTCCTCGGCCACGGGCGCCTGGAGGGCCAGCGCCTTCAGCACCGCCTCGTCGATCTCCACGTCGAGCCGGTCGATCTCGATGTCGTCGTCCTGGACGGCGGCGGCCAGCGCCGCGTCGCGCGTCCACACCGCGCGGAGCGACTTGTCGAGGATGGCCTCGGAGCGGCTCCCCATGCGAAGCAGGTTCTGCCGAAGACGTTCGAGTACGGAATCGACGATGCGCATCGGCTAGCCCGGGCTCATCCGTAGCGCCCCGTGATGTGAGCAGGGCCCGTCCAATCGGTCCTTCACCTCGTCCCGGAGGCCGGCCCGGGTCAGGCTGCGCTCCACGATCGGGTCGAACTCCGCCCGCTTTCCGCCAGCCCGTGGATGCGCCGTCCGTAGGCCACGTTCTCGTATACCGTCTTCGGGAAGGGGTTCGGCTTCTGGAACATCATTCCGACGCGCGCCCGGAGCTGCACGACGTCCATCCCGTCGCCGTCGATCGGCTGACAGTCGATCGTGATGCTGCCCGTCACGCGCCTCAGCGCCGGCGCCAGAAGGGATGCGCGCGGGAGAAACCGCGCCACTGCTCCAGGAGGTGAGCGTTGGCTTCGTCGGCCAGCCGGGCCGTCCAGCCCGCGACGAATCCCGCCGCCCGGTGATGGTCGGCGGAGGTCTCCTCGCCGATCCGCTGCAGCAGCTCGTCCAGCAGCCGCTCCGCAGTGGCGACGTCGTTCAGATGGCCCAGCCCGTCCTGGAGCCGCGCCAGGCGACGGATGTAGGGTCGAACCTGCTTGTGCGCGTACAGGTCCTGGAAGAACTCCGTCGCGTAGCGCAGCTTCTTGAGCTGGATCCGCAGGGCGTGCTTGGCCTCCCACGAGGCGTGCTCGAAGTCGCGCCCCAGCCGCTTCGACTTGCGGTGGCGGCGCGCCAGCAGCAGATGGGCGTAGGTCTCGGCGGGCTGGAACAGGAGCGCCGCCTCTTCGGACAGCGCCTGACGCCGCCAGCCTGCGCGGGCCACCCAGCCTCCCAGGAGCAACACGAGCCGCGGATAGCGCTCGGAGCGCAGCGCCGCCCGCACGCGCTCCTGGTTCCTGCCCCGCATCGCATGGGCCTCTTCTCGCAGCCGCTTGAGCGCCGGGTCGTCGGCGCGGCGCCGGAAGATCGGCTCCAGCAGCTCGTCGACGAACACGTCCAGGTCGCGGGCCGGACCGAGCTCGCTCCCGAGCCAGCGCAGCTCCGCCCGTAGCGGCTCGAGCTGATTCGCCGGCAGCACGCGACCGAACGCGCTCAGCGCCGAGCGCAGCCTTCGAACGCCCACCCGCATCTGGTGCACGCCTTCGGGATCCTCGCCTTCGAAGGCGGGCTGCTCGTTGACCACGATCTGCTCCAGGCAGCCTCCGACGATCGCGGAGAGCGCCTCCTCGAGGGTGGCGTCCCGATCGAGCGTGACGTGACGGGCCTTGCGGGGCTGGGGCCGCTCCCCGGTGAGGAGCGCGTAGCCGCGATCGCACTTGCTCTGGGTGAGGGGTCGCAGGGAGAGGGTGTCGAGCAGCTCGAGGGCGAACTCGTGGAGGCAGCCGCGATCGCCCTGTTCGAGCTCCAGCTCGAGCTCGCAGATCGGGACACTGGCGTTGGCCGTGCGGATCTGGCCCACGTCGAGATCCGCGCGCCAGCGATCCGCTTCGAGCCGAAGCGCCCGCGAGGTGCGTCGCACGTCGGTCTCGAACACCGGCTCCAGGGGCTTGCCTCCCAGCTCGCGCTCCAGCTCGGCGCGGAACGCCAGGTCGGGGATGGCGTCGAGGCGGGGACGCTCGCCGGACAGGCGGCTCTCGAACTCCTGGTACTCGAACAGCCCCGCCTGCTCGCTGGCCCGGACCTTGAGGGTCTGGAGCTGGACGCGCCCCGTCCGAACGAGACGCAGCCCCATACCGCGCCGGCCCAGGTCCAGATCGGGGGTGTCGAAGTAGATGGAGCGGATGCCGCGCGTCGTGGCGCGGCCCTCGCCCAGCTGCCGCAGGCGGGGGTGCCGATGCAGGCGCGCGACGTCTTCCGGGGCCATCTCGAGCTTCAGCTCGATCTCGCGGGTCACGCCGGCCATCGGGTCAGGATACCAGGCGGTCAGACCAGGTCTCTGGGGCGGACGAAGGCCTCGAGCGTTCCCCCGCGGGCAACCTCCGCCCAGCGCTGGCCTCGGAGCGCCACGACGGCCACCGCCGCCGTCGGAAACTTCCTGGAGATCCGCCCGATGGCCTCGTGATCGCCATCCTTCACCAGGGCCTGGGCGAGCTGCTCGATGCCCGGATTGTGGCCGATCAGCAGCACGGACGCCTCGTCGTCGGGCACCTGCGCGAGCCGCGCCAGCAGCGTCTCGGGACTCGCGAGATACAGCCCCCGCTCGACCTGGACGCGGAGGCCGGCTCCCAGCGCCGGCCGGATGCCCTCCAGGGTCTGGAGGGTGCGGCGCGCCGAGGAGCAGAGCACGAGCGAGGGCGGCTGTTCGCGCTGGGCGAGCCAGGCGCCCACCAGCGCCGCAGCGCGCTCGCCGCGAGGGCTGAGGGCCCGCTCGTGGTCGTCCAGCGCCGGATCGTCCCAGCTGGACTTGGCGTGACGCAGCAGCAGAAGGGTCTTCAAGTCGTCTTCCCCAATTCAGAGATGGCCGAAGGGCAGGGACGATATCACGCGTCGAGCCGCCGTCGGATGCGAGCGGACGACGCCCCGGGCGCAGCTGGGACGACTTCGCCTCGGGGTCGTTCCCCCCGAATTCGCGGAATCGTCACCTGCGCGTCGTGGTTCCGACGCGTCCGGGCGGCAGCTTCTCGATCGAAGCGATAGGATCACGGCCGGCCCTCCCCCCCCAACACATTTGGCGAGCCGGCGCCCTGCCGGAGGAAGCTTGGCTGTACCCTGCGACACCCCGCCCAGGGCGGTGGACGAGCGGGACGGCGATACGAAATTGCGGATCGCCGTTCTCGATCTCGGCAGCACCTCGTTCCACCTGCTCGTTGCAGACGCCAAGGGAACGGGAGAGATCCATCGCGTCTCCCGCCGGCGCGAGATGCTGCGCCTCGGCGCCGCGATCTCGGACAGCGGGCGCATCCGCAAGGAGGTGCGAACGCGAGCCGTCCGCGCCGCCGACACGCTGCGTCTCCACGCCGAGGGCTTCGGGGTGGATCGGCTCGTCGCCGTGGGGACGGCGGCGATGCGCGACGCGCGCAACGGTCTCGACATGCGTCGGCAGATCGAGGACGCGCTCGGCCAATCCATCCGGATCCTCTCCGGAGAGGAAGAGGCCCGGCTCATCTTCGCGGCCTTCCGCCAGCGTCGGGCCCTGCCCGACGGACCGACGCTCGGTCTCGACCTCGGCGGTGGAAGCCTCGAGCTCGCCATCGGAGACGCCTACGAGGTGCACTGGGAGACCACGCTGCCGATCGGCGTGACCCGCCTCCACGGCGAGTTGGCGCCTTCGGATCCCATGCGGCGGCGCGAGCTCAAGGCCGTCCGTCGGCGCGTGCGCGAGGCGCTGGAGCCGCACGTCGACGAGATCGCCGCGCGCGCTGCGGGAGCCTGCATCGCCTGCGGCGGCACGGCGCGGGCCCTGTGGCGGCTGGTGGCGGGCTGGCGCGGGGCGGGCGCCCACGACGGCGATCCGCTGCACGTCTCGGGCGAGGAGCTGACCGCGTTGCGGAAGCGTCTGGTCGAGGCCTCTCACGACCAGCGGCTGCAGATGCACGGCATGAAGCGCCGAAGGGCAGACCTGCTGCCGACGGGCGCCATCGTGCTGGAGACGGTGGTCGAGCGGCTCGAGCTCGAAGGATTCGAGGTGAGCGACTGGGGCCTGCGCGAGGGCGTGATCCTCGAAGCCCTCGGGCTCGCCGACTCCCGCGGCCGCAAGACGGCCTAGCCCTGCCCTTGCCCCGCAATCTACCGCGGGACAACTAGGGACCCCGCGGCCGCGCGTGCTGGGAGCTCGCTGGCGCCGTGGAAGAGGGTTTGGAAGGGACGGGAGTCCGAGCGATGTGTTGGCGGAAGGGCACACGAAACGATCGCCGCCCACTGGCGTCGCCTCGACACGATCGGGTGGACGAGACCTTGGTTCAGAATCGGCACGAGCACGTGACGGTGGTGCACGACATCGAGAGGGAGGTCTTCGTCCACGTGGCGGACGGTCGGAGACAAGAGGCTCCGTCTCGCGCGTAGAGCCGGCTTCGGTGATAGACTTCGCGCCCGAAATCCCGGAGAAGGCGTGGACCAAGTCGAAAGTGCGGATGTCACCCAGACCGCGTCCTCGGCGCTGAAGAGCACATCTCGGGGGACGGCCCTTCGACTGACCCTTTCTCTGACGGCTGCGACGCTGTCGGGGTGCGCGGCTCTCATCTACCAGATCAACTGGCAACGCGACCTCGGTCTGGTTGTCGGGGTGAGCCACTATGCAACGACGGCCGTCATCTTGGCCTTCTTCGTCGGCTTTGCGCTCGGAGGCTGGCTGGCGCACACCTTCGTCGACCGAACCCGCTATCCCTGGACCATCCTCGTCGTTCTCGAGCTCTGCGTCGCCATCTACGCCCCTTTCTCCCACTACTTCTTCGACCTCGCGAAGATGGCCGTGGTGTTCTTCGCGCCCGATCCGTCGCAGCCGACCGCATCCCTCGTCCTGATCCGAGCGGTCGTGGCCTCCTTCGTCGTCCTGATCCCCGCTACCTGCATGGGAGCGACCCTCCCTGCCTTCTATCGAGCGGTGACCCTTTCGTGGTCCGACCTCGGGAATCGGGTCGGGCTGATGGGCGGCTTCAACACGGCGGGCGCCGTCCTCGGGGCGGTGCTCACGACCTTCGTTCTCATGGGCAACATGGAGCGCACGAGCCAGATCTGGCTGGGAGCTTTCTTCAATCTGGCCAGCGCGACCATCGCCCTCTTTCTCGCGGGTACCGACCGCGACCGCGCGGCTTCGACCGACGAGGGTGAGGCGACGCCCGCCCGGCCCGAGCTTGGTTCCGAGCCCGTCAACGCCCGTTTCGTCGCCGCCCTCGCTCTGTCAGGAATGGCCAGCCTGGGGCTCGAGGTGGCCTGGAACCGCTTGGTCTACCTGTCACTGGACCACACGATCTACACCTTCGCGCTGACTCTCGCCGTGTACTTGGCCGGCTTTTCCGGAGGCTTGCTGATGGCGGCCTTCGCCGCTCGTCGGGGTTGGGCCAACGAGACATGGATCGCCGCCTGCTACGCAGCCGCCGTCCTCTCGACCATCTCTGGCCTGTACCTCTTTTCGAACGGCTTTCACGTCGCCGATGTTCGGGAAGCGCTCGGCTACTTCTCTGGCGCCGTGCTCATCGCGACCGCGATCCTCTTCCTGCCCTCGTTCTTCCTGGGCTGTGCCTTCGCGCCCACCGTGACCTTCGTAACCCGTGACTTCGCCAACGTCGGCCGCGACACGGGTCTCGCTCATTTCGCCAACAACCTGGGCTCGATCTTCTCGATCATCGTCGTGGGTTTCGTCCTGCTCCCTTACGTCTCCCTCACCTGGGTCATGGTGTTCTGCCTGGCTCCGCTCGCGGCCGCCGGCGTGCTCATGACACCCGTTCGGGCCACCTGGTCGGAGCGACCGACAGCCTATCGAGCCGTTCTCGGCGTGGTCGCCACCCTCGTGGTGTTCAGCATTCCCTGGAATCTCTACGCCGGCCATACCGACAAGTTCTACTCCGAGGTGGTTACGCTCCGAGAGGATGCCAGCGGTGTCTGGGGGCTCGACCGGACCCGTCCGAACCACTACGTCCTTCGGCTCAACGGGTACTACGAGAACCACGTTCGCTTTCCGCCTTCGGCCACCGTGCAGGCCGACTACCTGATTCCGGCGCTGTTCGTCGACGACATCAAGAAGGTGTACATGTCCGGGATGGGGCTCGGGATCGGGGCGGCCGAGGTCCTACGGATGAAGGAAGTCGAACGCTTCGATGCGGCGGAGATCTCGCCCAAGGCGATCCACATCGCCGAGGAGGTCTGGGCGCAAGAGCCCAACGCCAACTTCTTCGAAGACCCCCGATTCCGTCTCATCGAGGAAGACGCTCGGATCTTCTTGGAGTCGACCCGGGAGAAGTACGATGTCGTGATCTCGGGAACGAATCGCATCTTCTACGCGGGCAGCACCAATCTCTACTCGATCGAGTACTGGCGCATGGTTCGAGAACACCTTCGACCCGGAGGCGTCTTGCTCCAGTGGCTTCCGCTCTATTCGTCGTTCTCGGCGAAGTCTCTCGTCGCCACCTTCCGAGAGGTCTTCCCGAATGCGCCGATCATCGGGTTTGGTTCCTATGTCTACATGATCGGCTTCTCGGACACGCCCATGGTGTCAATCGAGCGTTTCCGGTCCGGCTTTCGACGTGCGCCCCGCCTTCGAACGGCGTTCCGCTCTCCCGAGCACGCCTTCGCATCGGTGGTGGCGATCGGCGAGGTCAATGCACCTCTGAATCGCGACGCGCTTCCGGTCTGCGAGTACAGCTTCCGCGGCTTCGAGGCTCGAGAGCACCAATTCGCCGCCATCTTCGGCGAGCCCAGGCCTTGGACGGCCGAGGGCCCGCCACCGTCGGTCCGGCCTGCCCAGGAGAGCAGTGGATGGAACTGAGTCGAGCCCCGCTCGATCCGACATCTCGCCAATGAGACCTTGTGACGGCCGC
>JAAUYK010193352.1_pt1 | contig 20574 bp, 21 predicted proteins | sample 7278021 | NCBI WGS metagenome assembly JAAUYK01 (sample SAMN14350223, study PRJNA611818) | marine sediment metagenome | isolation source: surface marine sediment (1.8m) | place: French Polynesia: Moorea | collected 2018-08
CAACCCGCCGCATTAACCGCGTAAAACTATATAGCCGCGCGCGGCGGCCAGGATTATTACTGCAATAAATGAGCCATCTGACCGATGAAGCGAAACAAATGGTAATTTTGGGACACATCCGTATTTTTGCATAATGTGAGCTTTATTGTCTTGATGTCAATTTAACTCATAACAAGCTTGGAATACACCGACTTTGTTGCATTTTCAATAAGTACAGGCAGTTTGGTATTGTCTGCGTTGAAAGCCTAGCTGTTGTACGATTGGCACGTTATCGTAGCACATTCTACACAATGATAAATTATAGAACTACCAGCCAGCATAATGATATGCTAAATTAAACTACGCACGATACCCGACAACGATTGTAATTTTCACCTTCGTGAAGTCTACTTCCTCTGTATAACTTCAGCCTTTATGGCCATATTGGGGGACTCGATGTCGCCTTTGCTCTGGATGAGCTTAAGTTCCATGTCCCTAGCGGACGGTTTCTCGCCTGGCTTCGTTTTCGCCTTGGCGTAGTCAACGGTCCTTCTGAGCACACTCTGCATAGATCCAATGGTCCTCTCGAGGGCGGTCGCGAGGTCGTTGTCCGTCCGATCGAGCCAGGCGGTTGACAGCGCGGTGAAGAGATCGCCCGAGCCGACGAAGGCGGCCTCAAACTTCGGGATGAAAATGCGCACGGCTTCTGAGGGTCTGGATCGCTTGCTGAAAGTTAAATGTATAACTCAGTTCAATTAAAGAGTAAAATCGAATCAGACCAGGAATCCATACCTGGCCAGCGCCACCAATTGCTCCGAATCCAGTTCCGTGCTGGACAGAATCACGGTCTCAACGCCGAGATCATGGAAGTAGTCCATCGCGGCGAGAGCGTCGGCCTCGGATTCGATCTTCTTGCCTGTGATCAGCTCCGCCTCGAACTGGTTGGGGACGCACACGTCGGCCAGGGGGACGATGGTCTCCCGGTAGATGGGCAGGAGCGACTCGGGGACGTACAGGCCCGGTCCGAAGTCGCCCATGACGGGATCGCAGACGTAGGTCAGCTTCGGGTTCAGCTCCTTGAGCTTCTTCACGACCTCCGCCAGCTTCTTGAGGAAGGAATCTGAGCCGATGTAGCCGTTGATGACGTGGCTGTATCCTGCGGCGATCTCGTTCTCCACGAGTCCCTCGACCAGCTGCCATAGCTCCTCGTCGTTGAGCGTCTGCCCGCGGATTCCCTTGGGGTAGCCGGTGTGGTTGGAGAACTGCACCGAGTTGATGGCATCCACCTCGTATCCGAGCAGCTGGAGCGGGAAGGTGGCGCTCTTGTTGCCCACGTAGCCGGAGACCACGTGGCTCTGGATTGACAGCACACGGCGAGCGTCTGGTGACATATCTGAATGGATATAGAGTTGAGGTACGTACTTAATCCGCCCTATCCTGATCAATAAAGTAAAACTATACAGTGAAGGGTAGGCTGCTTAATTGCTCGGATAGAAGCTGCATAGTATACTTACATAGCTTGCTACGTAATTAGAATAATCGGATTATCAAATTCTATGTAATTACACCAAAGTACGATACTTACCTTAAACTTAAGCTTTCTCCACGACTACACCTCCTATTTGCGCACTTCTGCCACTCCACAGAACTCACGTGATGCAGGGACACTTCAATCTCGTCCTGACAGACGCTAGGGAGAAAAATCCATATCACCCGGCCATTTCCATCGGGAACATATGAGCCGCTGGAAGCATGCCATGAAATAAAACTACGCAATAGCACACATGATTGATGACCTCGAGAATTGCCAATGCCTCTTCGCATGGCATTGTGTATTTGTATAGTAGATGAGTTACAAATTACAACTATGGAATGCGTAACCCCATTGTTGTAAAACGCGACGAAATCTTCCCGATGCATTTTCAATGACGTCAGGCCTTCCTGCTCGATGCAAGAAAGAAGCGGCAAAACAGAGGCCGCCGCCAATATATAGGAGAGTCCGTCAGACTCAGTCAACTCAAGACTAAACGCGATCGGCGAATTTTGGCGAGAGCTGAGAGCCTGATAGGTCTCGGCTCGCGAGTCTCGAACTTGGTGAACTTGGCTATGGCTCCGACCAAGAGGAGGTCGTCTTGCGGGAGGAGGGGCTCGTCGTCCAAGGTGAGCCCCTTTGGCGGCGGCGTCGCGCACGCCATCAAAAAGCCCTCCAAGAAGAAGATCCAGGCGGAGAAGGAAAAGAAGGAGAAGGCCGAGCGGGCAGCCGCGGCCAAAATCGTCGCAGAGAGGAGACGGCAGTCCGCTTCGGCCGTCGCTGGAGCCGCGACCACCCCGACGGCCCTGAGGAGCCTCCAGGTGCAGACCGTGCGCGCCGGGTCGCTCACCTCCAACGTCGGCTACGTGCTCAAGAACGGGCAGGTCCAGTTCACCAGGAGGACGTCCCCGAGGAAGAACGGCGGCGTCGGGGCGTCCCCCTACTCCAGCAGTCCGGTTCCAGCTCGTAAGACCCCGGCCAAGCTGTTCACCCCGTCCGGGTCGAAGGACTACCTGAACCCGTCGCCGACCAACAGCCCGGTGGCGAGGAAGAGGCTGCACGTGCCCAGCCCGGTCAAGTTCCAGAAGGAGAACGAGGACGGGCCCGAGATGGAGAGCGACGTCAGCGGGATCCTAGAGCAGCTGGACGAGGACGTGGAGGGCGCGGAGAAGGAGAACGACTACAGGGTTGTCGCGTCGGAGGACGAGCTGAGTCAGATGGCGTGGCAGGCCGCCCAGGAGATCGAGGAGCTGCGCTACGAAGACAGCAGCGATCTCGAGGACGACGGGCCAACGACGACGAAGACGGAGACTGCGAGCGCCGAAACTGAGAAACCGGACAACGAGCAGGAAGTGTACTCGATCTTCAAGAAGAACTCCGCCAAGAGCGGGCTGAAGTCGTCGCCGAGCAAGAAGTCTCCGAGGAAGTCGCCCAGGAAGTCGAGCAAGCTGGTCGGCAGCCGCGACCGCAATCAGATGCTGATCGACGCCGGACAGAAGAACGTGGGCGGCAACACGACGTGCCCGACGTGCCGCTTCCCGTACGCGAGGGGCGACGCAGAGGAGGAGAAGCTGCACGACATCGAGCACAGGAGATACAAGGGCATCGTGGACTTCGCCGGCTGGAAGAACGAGCGGCTAGCGCTGCAGGACGAGGCCGAGGAGTGGAGGGTTGTCGCCGTGAAGCCGTCCGACACGAAGCGCCACTGGGAGAAGGTCAAGTCAGTCGTGGAGATCGTGGACACGGCGCTGGGCATCACGGGCGCCGACGCGGCGATCCGCCAGCCGTCCAAGTCGCGGGCCTACCTGATGGTCAGAGAGAAGCGCGTGGTCGGCCTCCTGCTCGCCGAGCCGCTCATGGGCACCGATCAAGTGGAGAGGTCCTTCCTGAAGGGTCAGACGAGAGTGGTCGCCGAGACGGGCATCAGCGGGGCCAAGAAGGACGCCCTGGTCGGCGTGTCGAGAATCTGGGTGCACCACGAGTTCCACAGGATGGGCTACGCGTCCAAGTTGATGGAGGCTCTGCGCGGCAACTACTGCTTCCCCGTGTTCGTCGAGAAGTCCGACCTAGCGTTCACACACACCACCGACCTGGGGGCGAAGTTTGCCGCAGCCTACATGGGCAAAAAGGAGTTTCTCGTCTATCGTCAGAATAATGACGGCTAAAAATCTCTACGTACTGTATGTTTCTGCTCCTCAATATTGTAACGAATATGCGTCACTTTGGCCTTCTGGTTCTGGTCTTGTCAAGTGCAATTGGCATGCCAAGGTCAAATTCTCGTGAAGATGTTATCCTATCCCATACTAGTTGATTACGTACATTACTTTGAACGTCGTGGCATAGTACTGTACCTATGCTGTAGAATTGAATCATTGTGAGGGGTCTAGTATAAAAGTCAGCGATTCAATTCTACAGCATACTTACTCTTCTTGGTTGCGCATTCAAATAAAGACTGAGATTACTCGTGGTTCATTGCGGATGCGAAGATCTTGTAATTTGCAATAGCGTCTAAGCTTTGGATAAATATGCCAAAATTGTGCCATGTTATACGTCATCACTCATCATGTACTACTTGGGCTCTTCCATGTTCCTTCCCGCGCTGTTTGAAATGTTCCTCTCATTGATGTTGTGGTGGCTGGCACGGTCGAACGTAGCTAGACAGCTGCGGAAAAACATTGCCGTTGTTGTAAATTCTATTAAGTATTAACTTGTCAAACATACGTGAATGGCACAAAAATACTGGACTCTGTGTGCTAATAACTAATAGGTGACATTTGAACTATTCGAGGAGAGAACGACCGGCGACAAGTTCTACTCGCTTTTATCCTCAGTCAGTACTCAGTCGAACTCGAAGCCGTTGATCCCCTTGATCCCCCACGATGGAGGCTGTGACATCTCCGCCGTCTTCGACGTCGAACGCCACGCTCGAGTCTTACCGGCTGCTGGCCAACGGCGTCAGGGGCGCCGCAGCCGTCGGACTCATGCAGCAGATCCTCGCCGCAAACAACCTTTACGTCTTCGGAGAGATACTCGACCACCCGAACATTCAGGCGGCGAAGGAGGCCAGTCAAGAATACTATATCCTAACCACTATAAACACGTACTGTACATTACTCCTCTGATCCATATTTAGACGGAGCAGGGCCAGCAGTATTTGCGCCTCTTGAGCATTTTCGCGTACGGCGTCTACAACGACTACCTGTCTGCGAAGAGCGAGCTGCCCCCTCTGGACGACGCCATGACGAAGAAGCTCCGTCTGCTGACGCTGGCCACCCTGGCCTCGAACGCGAAGCTCATCCCCTACTCTGACCTGCAGGCGCACCTACACGTCGACTCCGTCCGGGAGCTGGAGGACCTCATCATCGAGGGCGCCAACCAGAACGTGGTGCAGGGGAAGCTCGACCAGAAGGGGGGACACTTCGAGGTGGACTTCGCAATGGCAAGGGACATACAGAAGGTAAAAGAGATCCTAGCTAGCTACTGCTACGAAATATATGCTAACCCTACGCTTCTGCTCTGACAAATAGGCCGACGTTCCGGAGGTGATCGGCGTGCTGGAACAGTGGTGCGACTCCTGCGACGGCATTCTCCGAACGCTCGAATCGCAGGTGGCGCGGGCGAATGACGCCAAGCAGGCAAACATCGCTCACAAGCAGAAGATCGCCAAGCAGGTCAGTTAAACGTTCATTTCAATTAATCCGTGTTCGTTGTGCGCTTACCGGCTACCGGATTTCATCACAACTAGCGTCAAAAAGCAAACAGGAGAAGGAGATAAGGCCGCTCGATCGATCGTCTGATCGAATGCTCTGTGTTGACGCGCACATGCGGCATGTGTCACATCCCGTTTGCCTATTCCCAAGAAGTGGCAATTAAGCACTTGACGACAATAGGTGTTTTCCCGGACCAGATTAACAAGCTCGATGCTTTTTCCGCAGGTGAGCGACATCCGGACCCAGCTGAAGGCGCAGCAGAAGATGGGCGATCCGGGCGGCGACGACCCCGACTCCCGGATGGAAACCGACCGCGTGATCGAGCGCAGGGACAAGAAGAACGCCGGCGGCGGCAGTGGGTCGAGCGGGGGCAGCGGCGGGAAGGGCGCCAAGATGGGTCAGAGGGGACCGGCCAACAAAGGCGGATTCTGGCAGAAATGACCCAAGTAGAGGCGGCGTGACTGACATGACAGGGTTAGGGAAGACTGCTGCTACGGTGTATGTAATATGTATAAGTGCTGAACTCCACCAATATGTATACACGACTGCGTAGTTTGCCATGGTCGTCCTGTGTGAAAGAATAAAGTTGCTTGCAACATGCAGAGAAAATAAATTAATCTACCCGTGATGAAGTCAGTCTTTTGTTGCGTTAATAAATCGAGCAGCTAGCTCCAGTTTAAGTAACCTTTGTTCGAGCCATATTGCTATAGGAAAGAGCCGAGTTAGTTGTCACTGTTTCTTTCCTTGTCCGCTAGGTGGCGCCATAGCTGCATAGGATAACAGACGCAGAGGGCATAATGTATGCGACGCGTTCACATACATTACTGAGAGGAGTTCGTCGTCTTAACAAAGCCGTGGCGAAACCCACGTATTTAAATATTCACTACATTATTCTATTCTAAAGAGCCACGTGGCTCAAAAGGGAAAATCCTCGCGTACGTTTGTAACCTACACGTCCCGACTATATAACGCGCAACGCCTCCCTTACTCGGTGGAAGCCAGTGTCTGTTGAGGCACAACTGAACTTGGATCGCTAGTTTAGGCTGATCAGCTCAGTTTGCGTAACCTCCTTTCTCCTTTCAGTACAACGCAACGGCAAATGTCTGAGCGAACTCCCGGTACTGCAGCCCCGGCCCGGCCCGGCGGCGTCGCACGGTAGAGATCGCGCCTCGTTCATTCTCTCTCTTCTCTCAAAGGTTGATAGATGAGAATTGGCCCCTCGCCTTAGAGGTGTCTAGCTTAGCTTTCGATTTCTGCGCTTCCATGATATGTGGCCTCGGCCGAGCCGAGATGCCAGCCTTTTTGCGTGTGTATGCAATGCCTGTGCGTGCACGTACTGATGGAAAATATTTGGAGTAATATAGTATGTACACGTATAGTATGCATAGCGTATGGCTCGGATACTCGGAACAAGACTTTATGCAGAAGGTTTGCTAATGGTGATTCAGTCTGGAATTCAATTGTATTTACGTATGAACGAGCGTGTTGCTAACGTATAGAACGGGATGCGAATCAATGGCCGGTTATGGGAGTGGCCGACTGAAATGCGTCAGAGTCAGAAGCCTTTTGCAAAAGATAGCAATTGAGCGCGGCTATAGTGGACAGTGTCATAGTAGACGTAGTCGATGCACTCTGCTGCAAATCTCCCTAGCAAGCTGCTGTCATACGTAGTGACCTGACCTGACGTCAGATTGCCCTACTGGACGGTTGATCATCCCGGATTCGCGTGGAAACACGGGCGGCTAAATATTTGCAAGTATGCAGTACACACACTGCACACTAGCACTTCAGGTATAATGATTCCTTTAGACCTCTCTCATGTGCATGCACACCATAATACGTGGCGGGGATGCCAGCGGTGGCCTTACTAATATGACACCACCCTTCTTGGTTGGTAAGGTATATGCGCAATATACTTCGTGTGAGCAGATGATTGAGAACATACGACACGTTAGCAGTTGTAAACGTATATGAATAATCATGTCCAACTGTTAACGTGTCGTATGCAAGGTATGCTAAAACATTCGTAGTTTATTTTTTGCATGTTTCTAGTCGTACAGAAATGGTTGCGCAGATAGTGTACCGGTATATGACATGCATAATTAATACGAGTACATCGTAAATAGCACACATCTTCCTACATATTTATAGTCCTACCTTGCACAAGACTGGCAAATGTCTTTAATGGCGTCCAAAGTTCAACGTTCGATGTACAGTGGAACGTACTACTACATACAGAACAGGGACGGCTGTCAATGTACGTACGTACTATTCGAAGCATTATTGTGACTGTGACACATGGCCACGCTTAGATATGCGAAGTTAGATGCAAGGACAGAAAATAGCGTTCTCTAATTAAATCTATGCGTTCTCAAAGAAAGGTTTCCCACTAACTTCTAGTACAACCTACTATTTCAGAAGCTCGATCCATAATATTTTCTTTCATAAATTCCTACCATCATACCATGGGTCCATGGCATTTCTTATTCCGCTGCTGCAACAGTTAATTGTTGCAGTAAATTTTTGCTTCAGATATATATACGTATACTGAAGATGTCGAAAATAGTGAGTGCTCTGTGTGTGTACCTTGTACCTGACACACTTAAATTCCTCATTATGTCATACAGACTCAAGGTATATGCGAGTCCTAGGCAAGTGAAGTGTATCAAAATGCACTTGCGAATTCCCCCGCCCGAAATTGCGCAGTACGGTATTAATAAGTTGGACTTAATCGGTGGACAAATCCTATCTCCGGCCGGTACGTACTTCTTTACCCGTATCTCAAGAGCTTTCTGTCCAGATTGTCCAGTCTTTCTTTCATCTTTCCATGTTTGCCATAGAATTAGAGGAGCTCTTGACCCTATCGAAAGACAGATGCGTACGTACACCCTCAACTCGGAGCATGGGTCGCGCCACTTGATGCAAACGGGCGGCGCCTCGCCGGCGTTTCTATCACCTCATTGTTAAGTGTACGAATATCATGCCCGAGCATCGTGATTTCGGTAGTCCGTACGCTCCATCGAATGTATGGATGCCGCTAGAGATGCCGCGAGCCACTGTTTGTCAACGGGCGATCGGACGGACGGACGCGGACGGATGCCGGCGGCGGCGGCGGCGGTGCCGTGGGTCGGACACAATTCGTTCAGTGATGACCCGAAATCGTCAAACATTGTCTGCTCTCGAGGAGCTCCCGATGACGTTAATTAATATTGGCAAACACGATCGCGCTATCTGAGAATCATATAAAAGGCCGGGCATCAAACGATGAAGGCATCAGTCTCAGCAAAAAGAGCAGAGCAATCACAGCTACCTAGCTAATAAAAAGCTACCAGTTAACCACTTATCCACATCAACCCACCAATAAATCATCACAAGCAGAAATGGCACCCAACCAGATGAACGCTGTCATGTGGGCCACCCCTGCCGCGCCCGCCGACGAGCATGAGAAGGCCACCGAGGCCGAGGCCGAGGCTCCTGTCGCAGAAATCCCACCCTGCCCCTTCACCTGGACTCCGCTGACCAAGGAGGAGAAGATGAAGCGGCGCGAGATCTACTTCGCCAACGGCCCCTGGTGCGTCTCCCCCAAGGCGTCAATGCTCGACCTGGTCCGCTCCTCGCCGGGCAACGTGCTCATGCCCAGGCAGTTCACCGAGATCGCCGAGGCCATCTACAACTTCAAGGTGCGGCCCGACGACGTCTTCGTCTGCACCTACCCCAAGTGCGGCACCACCTGGACGCAGGAGATGGTCTGGCAGATCCTGCACAACATGGACGTCGAGGGCGGCAAGGAGAACATCATGACGAGGTCGCCCTTCCTCGAGATGCAGTCGCTCACCGACTCCAAGGTGAATAACGACAAGCTGAACAAGAAGGCGATCGCCGCGCTCGAGCTCGCCGAATCGATGCCCTCCCCGAGGGTGATCAAGACCCACCTGCCGATCGACATGCTCCCGCCCAACCTCCTCGACGTGGCCAAGGTCGTATTCGTCGCGAGGAACCCGATGGACTGCTGCGTCTCCTTCTACCACCACGAGCGGCTGGTGCCGCAGCAGGGCTTCGCCGGCACCTTCGACCAGTACGCCGAGCTCTTCCGCCAGGGCAACAACCCCATGGGAGATTACTTCACGCACCTGAAGAGTGGCTGGACGAGACGCAACCACCCGAACCTCAAGTTCATTTGGTTCGAGGACATGAAGAAGGACATCGCTGGCATCATCGAGGACATGACCCACTTCCTCGGCTACCACATGACCCTGAAGAAGAAGGCCGAGCTGGAGAGCCACCTGCACATCGACAACTTCCGCAAGAACGACAGCGTGAACATGAAGACCAACTACGAGAAGGGCACCTTCATCCGCAAGGGTAGCGTCGGAGGCTGGAGGGGATACTTCGAGGACGAGCGCGTCGCCGACTGGAAGCAGTGGGTTGAAGAGGAGACGGCGGGCACTGGGCTGCGGTTCGACCTGGACTAAATGCTACTTTGATCAGCATAATAATTAAGTTATAGGAACCCAGAATCCCAAGTGTTACATGCAGAATACGGTATACTAAATATTTATTGTGCTGCCAAGTTGTACGTATATGCAGTTCAGTAGGCACAATGTGCTTGACGATAAATCTACATGCAGATAATCGAAATAAACGTGCTCGAGAAAAAATTATGCAGCTCACTTGCTTCATTCAAAGTACAAATGCGACGCCAATTTTAGTCTTCAGTCGCTTGCCTCTCGCATCGGTCGCAGTCGCAATCAAAGTACCAGATGCCCCTCAGCGTTTCCCTCCGGTCTTTGCGGCACGCGGTGTCGTCGATGTAGGAAAACCTAACCTAAACCAATTAACGGAAGGCCCCATTCATTCTCATTTATGCGGGTGTCACTCCCAAAGAATTATTGGGCCCCACTCACCGCCTCTAAGAGTCTCCCTTCCGGCGCCACGATGTCCCGCCTCGCCTTGACAGCCACCGTCTTTCCCAGGAACTCCAGATCTGCATTTGGCTCGCACGAGTGGTCGACAATGCTGGCGGCCAGGTAGAGCCCGCTGCCGAACGCCGAAGACATGTCCAGGCGAGATGTCCTCAGCGAAATGCAGTTGATGAGGAGCTTTAAGCAGGTCGAGGGTATGTATATTAATACGTCCCTTACAGGGTTTGTCGGTCGTACCTTTCCGTATATTGAAACAAACTCGTCCCAGTTGGGCATTAGATTGCTATACTCTCCGCTAAGGACCATTTCTGCCTGCAGCCAGTATTCTCGCAGCAGGTTCGCTGAGTCGCTTTCGATCTCCTTTTTATCTGGAAACGCGTAACCCATGCATGCAGACTCGTCTATATATCGGAGGCAATATTGGCAAGAGCGCTTGGTAACACCATCTCTCGCTTTCACGTACGATCCATCAAATCCCTAAAAGTCCGCAGACGCGGCAGTTCCCCGTCGCCTTCTACGTTGATGGCTTCGGCTTCAACCTTCGCTTTTTTGTCCTGGCGAATAAAAAGTCATATTCTTTATTGCCAAAAAGTCATGGCTTTGTTAAACGAGCTAAACTTCTTTTTGCTATCTATTGCTTACCCGTAGCTTGAATATAGTTCTAAGAATGAGCCGGACTTTGTCATCCAAAAAAAACCTGCTTGATCCGAACGCTTTCAGGACCGAGCACTCGGTGGCATGCAGCGTAGAGCCGTCAGACTTGCAATTCGAGGAGCAGTACACAACGAGGTTGCAAGAGTGACAAGCTTTGGGAGGTGGAACATTACTCTTGGGTAGACTAAAAGGAATAGTGGATGATGGGTAATACGACGTGATGTAAAACATAAATTCATCCTAGTACATGTACGTACATTTCAAAGCATCCTTCGCAGATCCTCTGCCGAAACTGTGCGCTAACGACGAACACCCACGGACTCGAAGTTATGATGGTCTCACCCCGTTTGACCGTTGTCACGTGACTATTCATGCTGACTTTCGGGCTCTTAATTAAAGGGCAAAGTACGATTATGATGGCACTACGTATTAGCTCCTACGTAACCACTCCACGCACGCACTGAATGTTTGCAAGCACTCGATGTCACTAGCTAGCCGCGACGCCGACGCGATGGGGGAAAATTTTTGGCTGCTGAGTCAGCAGTATATTCATGCGCTTTACGTACTGGTACTACAAGTACTAGAACACCGGCAACGATTGGATGCGTTGATAATTAATACGTAACTCCCAGTCGCAGTCCTAGACCCAGACATCAATCGTATTAATACGTAGGTGTATACGTGTATACGTGTACGTAAGCACTAAGTCTAGTATATATGTAATCCATCTATTCCCAACGCCATCGGACTACAGAGGTAATCAGATGAGTAGGATTAGGGGTTTCTGATGCATCGCGCGTTTGTACTTCGATCGGGGAAGTTTCTTGCCAGGTGTACATGACATGTTTATCACTGGACGATTGCCTAATTATGCACGTAATCAGGACACCAGCGCGTCAGCGCCCATTGCAAACAGTGTCGGCGGCGTCTTTGCCTGCGTCGACGGCGACCGCCGCGGACGCTGACCGCCGCGTGTAGGAAAATTTGCACTGCTGCGAGTGAGTCAGCGGGTTTTCCGCCGCCCTGGGCAGAGACGGCGACGATGAAGGCCGACCCGAGATGTAGAGGACTCCGCCGTCTCCGCCGCCCTGCCTCCGGCTCAGCTGCTCCATGGGGTCCCTCTCGAGGCAGAAGACGGCCTCGCGCAGGAAGAGCAGGTAGGCCTCCCGGTACTGCTTGTTGCTCGCGGCGTACACGAAGAAGTTGAGGCTGTACTGGAACCAGTAGAGCAGGGAAAAGATGAAGCGCACGTAGGTCAGCTCGTACTCGCTGCCGACCATCTTGAGCAGCATGACGGGCAGGTTGCAGACTAGGTAGAGGACGCAGATGGTGCAGATCGTCGTCGTCATGCGTTGGTCGCGCGCTGAGATTTTCTGGCGCACCTGCTCGCTACTAAAAGGAAAGACATAAATGATACGCGTACTTCAGTGGATTATGCTGAATTTTGCGATTTATACCTAGCGTCTTTGAGATATGTGGAGGATGCCCGAACCATTCTCCATAGCGCGATGTTGCTGAATATAAGCATCACGAACGGAAGGAGGAATCCAATGGAGAGATAGGTCAGCCTTGGACCGATGGAGATGTCTCCTGGGCGAATCATGCTGCAGTGGCCGAGGACGCAGTTATAGCCATAAACTCCAAAGTCCTGATAGCAAACAAGAACGCTAAACCCATTTTATGTTTGCCAATTTAGCTACGTACCTCAAATACTTGAGGCAGCATTGCAGATAACGCCAGGGACCAGACGAGAGCGATGGGCGCCCCGGATGCCTTCCCCTTGAACATGACCTTTCCCAGCCCGGGCTTGCTGAGGAGGACGTATCTGCTGAACGCGATGAGGGCGAGCGACAGCCAGTCGACGAATGAGAGCATCCACCTGACCATAGCCGATAGCGCGCACGCGGTCGGCCCGAGAGGCCAGCCGCGGCTGAAGTAGTGCAGAGGGAAGATTGGCGCCGCGATCAGGCAGAACAGGAAGTCGACGAAGGCCAGGTTCAGGATGTACAGCGTCGTCGTGTCGCCGTCGCGCTGAAACCCAAACCTAGAGACATGGACGGATATTAGACGAGACGGGCCAATTACGGCCGACGTCAAGTGTTGCTAGCCAACAAATCATGCAGGAACGAACGGCTTAAGAGGAGCGGCCGTCGGCGAGTCGCGGCCCTTCCAATTTGTGGACGGTGGATATCTCGTTACGCGCGCAAAGCACACAACGTATGAAAACACTGGGCGTTCCTCGGAGAAACAAAAGGCTTACAAACCTACGTGAAACTACAGTATATTTTATAACCCACAATACCGCCATCGTAATATGCAAACAGTTATTACCGTTGATGTCGCTTGGCGTAGGGAATCGCCAGCAGTGTTAACAGATTACCGGCTATCCCCACGACGACGTTCACAATCTGGAAGACTGTAGCGAGACCCTTTTCCGTCTCGTTGTCGGTGGGGTAGCAGTCGTCGGGCGGTTCGTCGCCCAAACACAGCACGCTGTACTCTAGCAGGTTGGACGCGTTGCAGGTGGCGTTGATCATAGTTGGTCCGCTCGAAAGCAACTGGCACGATAGTATAAGTACGTGTACGTAGCCAGTTCGCCGCCGGCTCTCGCTTTCTCTCTCTGTTTCCGCGTGCGGTAGTAAGCGCGACCGCTCCGCATTGCACGAAAGCCCGTTCCTGGTAAATCTTCGGGATCTACTACGCAGCACGAACGCCCTAACAGAAGCTTGAGAGTCGTTAGGATGAGGAATGAACGCAAGTGCTTAATGGAACAACCTTGCGGTTGCGCTGGATTCACCGAGAAAAGCTAAGTAAAACGTACTATTATAGGCACGAGTAATTCCGATGATAAATTCCGGTACATGAGTACATAGCATACTAGGAAACGGGACACTCTAGCGTGCCCTCGTTCGGCAGCGCCTCGAGGACGGCGCAACAGGCGCGCAGAATGTAGCACATGGTGCCGTAGGTCCCGCTCGGCGCTGAGTCGTAAAAGTGTTTGCAGACGCCGGCCGGCGCGCCGCACACGCTCTCCCCGCGGGCCTTCAGCTCGTCGGGATGGACGGCGGCGCAGCAGAGCATCGCGTCGCCGTCCTGGTCGCGGTGGTCCTGCAGGAAGATCCGGTTGGCCACGCGGACGACCTCCTCGACGTCGATGCCGGTGCCGCCGAAGTGCTGCACCGCACCGTACTCGACCAGATTGTACAACACGAGCAGCGTCTCAACCATCAACTGGCGAAACTGGAAGATACGTTAATTCTCAATTTAGACCTCCATAAAAGGGTTAAACATGATGCTACGTACCTCGGGGACGGGGACCGTGTTGAGCACGTTTTCCACGCGCAGTGCAAACTTCAACTCGCCGCTGGTCATCTGCAGAGCGGCGGAAAAGACAAGTAAAAGCAGATGACGAGACGATATAGGCCGTCCTTGAGACAGTATTATCCTACCTCCTGTGTGAGACCAAAATAAAGAAAGGCCCTTGGCTGCATCCACAGATTTGGCGTCTTCTCCAGAACTTTCCATACTTTGGTGTAGAAGCCGAGCGGGACTCTGTTCAGCGCACCGTCCAGTCGCCTTCGGCGTTGCCAGTAGCCCTCCATTTGGTCTTCGTCAGAGTCCAGAGATGAATCTGAAACGCCGGTTGCGTCGAGCTGCTCCTGCAATGAATGAAGGAAGGGAAGGGACAGACAGTGCAGTGAGTGAATACAGTACGGTCTGGACTTAATTGTCTTTACGCACCTCCGGCGTTTGCGGCGACGCATCGCCTCCTTCAGCTGCCGCTACCGCCGCCGTGGAGAACATCCTCTTATCTCGGGAACCCCGCCGAACTCTCTGGAGGTACCTCTGCAAGAGTAATTTACGCCAGGCGCTCAGCATTTAAGCCGCTCTCCATCTATAAGTAACATGCCTTGCTAATCACTCTGTCTTCGATGGCCACGTGGTAGGCCCCGTTGGGCTTCTTCTCGATCTGGAACTCGAATCCGGCCATGAGGTGGTGCAGGAGATTGCGCATTTCGAACGGCGCTAGCTTCAGTAGCTCGTGGATGCCCTCGTCGCGGGGAACTTTGAGCAGGCTGGAAACCTCCTGGGTCATCACCTAATTCAAGATTAGACCGACCGCGTAAGGAAACGAGTGACCTTTGAAGTTCGAACTATAGATAGACCTGGACGATGAGCCCGACTCTGAGACGGAGCATTCCGTGAAACAGCTTCGGCTCGGTCTGTAGCAGCATGGACAGGTAGACAATGATTTCCTGGGGGTCAAAGATCAGATGCATTAGTTGTGCAAACATTGCAGCGTCACGCAGTGATGAGATTTTGCAAGTCGCCAGGCCGTCACAGGGCGCATTCCTTCGGGATGATAGAGTACATACGTACTGCTATCGGATCGACTGACCTGCAATTAACGTACGCCAACGTTTCCCAATGGGCAGCATATTTTCACGCTGAGGCAAATAAATCTCGAAACGCAAAGATTCGCCGGAAATTTGATGCCCCACTTAGGGCAACGATAAGGGGAAATACCTAATTGGGACGCGGGCAAACATCATGCGTGCTGTGTTCCTAGAAGTTGCATACCTGAGCCAACATTCCGGTGCTCGGATCGTTGAAAGACTCCTGTATCAGCCTCGAGAGATCGGCCGGCTTGAGCCGCTCTTCCGATATGAGGATCTCCTTGTCGCCCGGCGTGCCCACCGCCACCTTATTCATGTTGACCACCAGGTCGGTGACGCACTTGGAGAGCTCCTCGACGCGCCTGCCGAGGACGCCGGCCGCGTGGCGCACGATGGCCCAGTGCTTCTTAGCCACCGCGGCGTCGTAGAGCGTCTTGAGCAACTCGCGTATCGCTACTACTTCGCCGGACTGCGGAAGGAAGAAATAGAGATAGGTAGATAATAGAGTTTTGGAAGCGCGCGCTATTTTTACCTGGCCAATGGGAAACTTGTACTCCAACCCCACAATGCCAATCAGATAATGCAGAATGTCTGCCTGATCCTCGATGGTGGAGGCGGCGGCGAGGTGATGAACGATCTCCTCGGTCTCCATCGTCGAGTCTTCAGACGATGCCGCAGCTGTATACTCATCCAAATTGCTCTCGCTCCTACGCATATGAAAGCAAAACACATTATCAGGATCAACCAACCTTAAATAGATAAGGCCTACCCGGTTGGAGTTGTAAAGAGTAGGCCCTCCTCTTCGTCGATGGACGATTGCTTCGAGAAAGTGGGCGAGCTCGTGTCTGGAAACAATTAAGATAGGAAGAAAAACATTCCGGGCTCGCCGCTCTCGCAGTTCCTCTTAGTATCGTACGGGAGTCCATAAACTTCATAGATCTGGACCGCTTGATGGATCCCCGCATCGAGACTCGCTTCTTGGCCGAGAGGTTGGCGGCGCTGCGGCTGCCCGACAGCAGGTGGTTGAAGGACGTCGACGTGCGGCGGCGGTGCTGGTCGTTCAGGTATCTAGTAGGACACCAGGGGGATGACTTAACCTCATTCCTTAATTCGATCTGATATCGTCCGCATTCACCTCTCCACTTGTGGCAGCATTTTCTCCGGCATTCCACGCTCGCCGCATCCGAGAAAGCTGAGGTTGACGATGCAGGCGGTGGAGATGAACTCGTCGTAGAAGCCGAAGCGGACGCGGGTCTCGTTCAGATAGCCGTCTTTGAGCTTGCGCATGGTCTTCAGCATAGAGGGATGCAGTTCGCCATTTTCTGCACGTACGGATAACTAATGCAACGAAGTCCAGTTTGATTCCCTGACTCGCCTACCTAGCATTGTCTGGTTGAGTATGAGGGTCATGAGAGGTCGTCCGGAGGCGCGCCAGTAAGTGGACACATAGTTGAGGCCGTATTCCAGGGTCTTGATCATGAGCTCTACGTCGCAGTCAACGTAGTTTCTGGACACGTCGAAGCGCTTAAAATTAAGAAAGGCTATAGGTCGTGCCCAATAAATGCCCCGTGTCTGAGGCGAACCTGAGGCGTGAAGGCAAACAGTCTGCCCTGAATCTTGTACAATTTGCTGGTGGACAGGATTCCGACCTCGTTGCTCGCCCTGCCGGTCATCCCGAGTTTCTCGCTGCGTCCCAGAAAGGAGTAGAGGTAGGAGAGCACCCTGCCGCTGTGCACCTCCACGATCGAGTCGCCCACAACCTCCTCCAGGGTCTTGACGTCGAAGCCGTTCCTCGCCAGCACGGCCTGACACTCCTTGTCCCTGGCCATGACGACGACCTGGACGGTGACGGCGGGACGCTTCAGGGCGCTCATGCGACGGTTCAGGGGGTCCAGCTCGCCGATTGCGAGCAGCTCCTCGTCGAGAAGCTTGACTATGACGAACAGGGCTTGCGCCCACATGAAGGGAATGCGCCCGGAGGGCAGGCGCTGTTGGGAGCCGGGGTTGACCTCCTCGGAGGGGACGGCAGACTCGGGAACGCTGTACAGCTCGGGAATCACCTGGCAGCCAGATTTCACATCCGGCACCATGCACTGATCGAATGCAAAAATAGGGTTAAGACCGATGCATGTTGTTTGTCCAATTTGTGGTAGGCTGACGTACCGTTTTCAACTTGGCGAAATATTTGTCGAAGTCCGCCCTGTTCTTCTGGAAGCAGGCATTGATGGACAGGTAGCAGTAGAACAGCGGCCACTGGCACTCGATGTTCTCGAAGAGTCGCAGCTCCCACGGCTCGTAGTGCAAGCGATTCGCATTCTGAGACGAAATTAATGCACATCTGCGATAACCTAATCGACATTGCAGACGAAACATCACCTCTCTGGGATTCTTATATCCGTCCCGGAGGAACCGCTTGCACCCGTACTTTCCGCCGAGCTTTCCCATCACCTCCTCGAGCGTCCTCTCCACCAGGTCTGGCTTCTCCACGGCGAAGGCGGGGAACCCGATGACGGTGAGCAGCGCTGCGTCCGTCTCCTTGGACATGGACTCTCGGGGCAGCATCGACTCGAGGACAGCCTGGCACTTTTGCGCCTCGTCCGGTAGCACGTGGACGACCGAGGTGGGCCCGCCCTTGGCGCCAAACAGGTTCAGCTCGTTGACGGCGTCGAGCGCCGCCTTGGCCATGCCGATGGAGCTCGCGTTCAACTCCACCTGCCCGGTGTTGCTCTTGTCACCGCGCTCCCAAATGCCGAAATCCTAATAACTTCTAACATGACGTGCTTTAACTACTTGTTCGCTATTTTTTTACCGGCGTGGAATGAGCTCCTTCGATGACAAATACGAGGTTCTGGACTAGAGCGACCTCTTCCAACGTGGAGACAATTTCAAGCCCCGAGGCCGTCATCTGCGAATCGATATGCTAAATGCGATCATGTGGAGCGAACACCCTTTAACCCTTACCTGAGCTAGGAAAAGTAAATAGAGGGATATAGCGTCGATCTGAAGGTGTCCCCACTCCAAATCTCCGACCACCTACAAAGGAGAGCGTAGTATTGTACGCGTACTACGAATGCATGGCCGCGCCGAAAAAGCAAGCCTTGCCTCTAATCCCGTTTTCACTCCAAACTTTGCGTGTATGGCGTCCTGTGAGGAGAATGAATGCTTGAACCTTTCCAGCCGCTGACTCTGCCGCATCATGGACAGCAGCAATCCACGCATGCATTTCACCGTGGCTTGTTCCAAGTGGTATGTCTGAGGTAAAATATTAATATTAATTAATGGTTAATAATTATACGTGAACTGGCAATTTACTATACTTGCCTTAATGAGGTCCTCCGACTGGTCGCTGGCGGCCTTGTATGCCGAGGCGAGCGCCCACACGGCGGAGATGCAGTAGACATTGTCGCGGATCCACGCGTCGTTAGATTCCGCCGCCGATGCGATCAGGCCGGTGTTCAGGTCCTACGTCGGAGTCACCGCAATATCATATTTAATATACGTACACGTATAAGCTTACCTGATATTTAAGAATGGTGTCCTGAACCATAAAGTAGTACTTTTCTAGTTGCTCGGCCTGGTGTCGGCTCCTCATTTTGACGCTGAATAATACTGGAGACTGCGTCGATTTACGTGCCCCCAGCTACGTAGATTTTCCTGCCATGAAGTTAAAGTACGACCCCGCGGTGGAGGTTTATGACCCACTCTGTTGACTTGAAGTTGAAGTTACAACTTGGAAAGTGCACTATTGCCGAGCCAGCATGTGCATATAATCTACGAGAGGACCGGCTCAGCAGCCGCTCAGCAGCCGCTCAGCGAGCCGGATCTGCGCCACTTTGGGTTTGGGGTTTGGGGCTTTGGGTTCTCGAGCGATCGTGGAATGGAATTTCGAATTTGCTCTGTACAACAAAAGTACCCAATGGCGGCGGAGGGCCGGAGGCGGAGGCGGACGCAGCCCGGGCAGACGCGATCGAAGAGGCTGGGCAGCTGGAAATCGTATCCTAGCTAGGCTTTGTCAACTACCCAAAACTGGTTCTGAAGTTCGGCCGAGACTGTGAAGCGAGCATAGTATGTCTGATGCCCATAGTCTATGCTCAAATGAAGAGCAAGCATATTTTGGCAGAACATACCTAATTGGGCTAATTGTCGCTTCGGTCCGGCATCATAAGTTTAAAGCAGGGTAAAGCGCACTCGATTTTCCTGTTACGTCCGTACTGCATAGCATACAGTAGGTAGGTAAATGGCGAGGTTTCGAAGATTTAGCTTTCATATTTCCGAGAGTGAAACTCTCTACTGTAGGCCTAGCTATTCCATTGGTACCCATCTCACGACATCGCAACCACATTTCGCTGCTTCACTTCGCCGATAGGGAAGACGAAATGGGAGACTGACTGCATGTAGTGCAAAACTGCAAAAGCAGATCTCCTGCATCGTCCGGGAATCGAACCCGGGCCGCCCGCGTGGCAGGCGAGCATTCTACCACTGAACCAACGATGCTCAGACAAAAGAACTTAATTTACACTTAATATAAGTAATTAGGAGCTCAGTACGTACATGATCTGTACCAGAATTATTGGGGCAGAAATCTGCAATGCACAGTTATGCGGGATTAACTTTGCTCGTAAATTGGTGCATTATTTAACTGTAACTTGGGACTGTTGTAAGGTCAACAATTTAATAACTCTCTTCCTCTTGGTATCAAGATACTATAAGCGTGCAATCATACGTAGATTAGTAAGCCGTCATATGTAGAATGTCCGGCGCCGAAACTTCGCGTTTTATGCCCTCAGATACCCTGAAAGTCCACTTCATCCCGCTTCATCATTTAGTCCGCCGCCGTACGAGAAGAGCAAATCAAATTCACCGTAGCTACCCAAGTACAATTAACAGTTCTTAGATAAAAATTTGTCAATGGCGAATGGAATGGAAAAGGAAACGCACATACCGCTGAAGTACGTACTACGGTCGAAAAAAAGAGAAAAGAAATCTCTCCCCGTCGGGGAATCGAACCCCGGTCTCCCGCGTGACAGGCGGGGATACTGACCACTATACTAACGAGGAACTCGTGTTTAATCACGAGAATTTTGGTCGGCTGGTTCTTCAATACCTGTGGGTTCGCAAGGTTATTGGCTAGTTCTCACTGCGTAGATCCTGTATGAAAGCTTGGACATGTGCCACTACTAAAAGTTATACAGTAGAACATCTATAGACTTATGTCATTCTTATAAAGAACGCAGGTAGTTGTCAGGGCAACATGGCCTCCGTGGCGCAATCGGCTAGCGCGTTCGGCTGTTAACCGAAAGGTTGGTGGTTCGAGCCCACCCGGGGGCGATTTGTTTTTACCGCGTTTATTTCGAGTACATATATAAGCAATTCGACTTACC